>Ga0209088_10000748_pt1 | contig 22195 bp, 21 predicted proteins | sample S_140625_EF_Meta_FD_187324 | JGI IMG/M metagenome (GOLD analysis project Ga0209088, IMG submission 187324) | Freshwater microbial communities from Lake Simoncouche, Canada to study carbon cycling - S_140625_EF_MetaG (SPAdes) (version 2) | ecosystem: Environmental > Aquatic > Freshwater > Lake ... | reverse complement strand
GTTGTATCCGATTTCCATTTTCATTTCCTTTTCTTTATCGTTCGTTTCTTGTTTCTGTATTATACTGATCGGCTTTTTTGTTGTCAATACCTTAGAAAATATTTTTACCGATAGATTCCATCGTTGACAACGTATCCATCATTATCCACTTCGATGAACTCGCCTTCATCACCCATCGGAAAGAAATATTCGATCATGTTTCGATTGTTCTTTGCTTCGTCAAGCAATTCACCACCGATTGCATATTCCGTACCAACCAGAGTATCCAGTTCAATCGGATTGTTGTAGAGCACTTCGTTCAGTTCTTCCCGATTCATGATGATTTTCGTATTCTTCATTTTCTTATCCTTTTCTTTCCTTGTTTTCTCTTGTGCTTTCATTATACAGTATTTATCGACCACTTCAATAGGAAAAATAAAAAATTCCAAAATATATTTTCATGCCAAATAAAATTTTTCTTTTTGGCACACCACTTGCGTTAAAACTTGATGTAAAGTATTGGTACATAAGCACTTACGACGAATTTTCGGGAGGCAGATCGTCATAAGTCGTTTGTTTTCATATCTTTACGGTAGAGGGGTGTTTTTCTGTTTTATAGGTCAAATTTTTTGACGTTACAAAAAACGGGAGGAGGTCTACAAACAACAAGGAGGTGCAAAAACCAGTAATGTATCACCTAAACCTTCTTATTGGACCTTAATCTTCTTCTTGCTTCTTCCAAGTTTTTGATAAGACAGACTGAATCTTCTGTTGCTATTAGAATCCAGTATCTCTGGATATTTTTTTCTTAAATGTAGCTTCCTCTCCCAATAATATATAGCATATGATACTTTTTTCCCCATCCATTCTTGACTATCTTTCCATCGATCAGAAAAATATTCTGTCAGCTTTTCCAAATCTCCTTTTAGTTCCACCCATTTTTCTTCAAAAATCTTAGGAAAATCGCCCCTTCTATCTAAAATATTATCCTTATGATTTCCTTTTTCTAAATGATCAGCATTATAGCATTTCGGATTATTGCATTTGTGTCTTATTAGTTCTGGATACTCTCCATATTTTTCCCAGTAGGCCACCCTATGCTTATAAAAATATTTCTTCTGTCCTTTATCTTTTGATTCGCCAATTACTACCTCAAGTCTAGCATATCCACTTTTATGGACATTATTACTTTCTTTACATCCAGTATCAGTATTAATTGTATAATGTTTATTATAAGAAGAATAAGTTACTGCTTTTTCTAACCAAGGCCTCAAATCTTCTTCTCTCGTAGGTTTCCACATATTTATTAAACAGCTCTTATTATACTCATGCAAGTGATACGCCTCCCTCTGCAAAATAAATTCTTCAGAGCATCTCTCTATGATAGAAAAAACCATAGAGTAATTTTCATCAAAAAAATATTTCGATAATAGTTTTGAGCGATGATTATTATTTTTTAAATTTCTATAATGTTCACCCAATCGAGATTTAATATTTACACTACTTCCAATATAAAGCTTTATATCATTATAATCATTTTTATTAATAAAGTATATTCCATAAACACCACTAATATTTTCTTTTAAATTTGTAATACTATCAATCGTTTCCCATTGTTTTATAATTGATAGATAAATTCTTTTTTTAATATTTCTTGACTTGAACATACTACTTATATAAGGTTTTGTCACATTATATTTTTTTCTAAGTTCAGATATTCCAAATCCTTTTTCATAATCTTCTATCAGATTTCTTTCTTGAATTCCATCCAAAATAGTTTTAATTTTTCTCTTATTTTTGTCTTTACTTCCTTTTGCTCTCATAATTTGTACTCCTTATATTTTCATTATTCTACAGTTACGCTTTTTGCCAGATTTCTAGGCTTATCCACGTTACAGTTTCTTAAAACCGCTGAATGATAAGCAAATAGTTGAACTATAATGTTACTTACAAATGGACACAAAGCATCAATAGTATCAGGAACCATAATTCCATAATCCCCGATATATTCGTCTCCACTATATAAGGTAATTATTTTTCCCTCACGAGCTTGTATCTCTTTAATATTATTTAGTATCTTATCATACTGTTGTTTATTATTTGCCAAGACAATCACCGGCATCTTCTTATCTATCAAAGCTATAGGCCCATGCTTCATTTCTGCAGCAGGATATCCCTCAGCATGAACATAGCTTATCTCTTTTAATTTTAAGGCCCCCTCCAGAGCTATAGGAAAATTATATTCACGTCCCAGAAACAAACAGTTCTTTGCTGTCATGAATTTTTGAGCTATTATTTTCACTTCATCTTCCAAAGTCAGCGTTTGATCAATCAGCTCTGCTAAATCTTTAAGCCCACCAATAACCAACTGTCTATAATCAATATCCATTTTTCTATAAGCCTTGTATTGTTCCATCCATAGAGCCAATAGTATCAAACTCAACACCTGATTAGTAAAAGCTTTTGTGCTTGCAACACCAATTTCCATTCCAGCCTTAGTATATATTCCAGCCCCCGTTAATCTTGCCAACGACGAATTAACAACATTACAAATTCCTATTACAACTGCACCCTTACTTTTAGCCATCTCCATAGCGTTTAATGTGTCTGCTGTTTCCCCACTCTGACTAATACCAATTACAATATCGCCCAATCCTATAGCTGGTTTTCTATATCGAAACTCACTAGCATATTCCACACTAACTTTAATTCCCACAAACTCTTCTATATAATACTTTCCCATTAAAGCAGAGTGCCACGAAGATCCACACGATATTATTGTTATATGTTTAGCCTGACTTAATATATCTTCATAACCGGCCAATCCCCCAAGCTTTATCTTATATCCATGTATTCTACCAGCCAAGCAATCTTTAATTCGCTCAGGCTGCTCAAATATTTCCTTCATCATGAAATGATTATGATTACCCTTCTCTATATCATATAACTGATGTTCCATTTTTAATATATTACAGGATGAAAGTTCCCCCTCAATCATATTAAACATGGTTAAATTATCACCCACTCGACAAATAGTATTATCTTCCATATAAACCAACCTATCTGCATAATTAACTATGGCAATAGGATCACTTGCCACAAAATACTCACCATCTTCTTTCCCCACCCCTATCACCAAAGGACTTCCTTTTCTAGCCACCACCAGATTCTTTCTATTATCCAACTTTCTATCCATCACCACAATAGCATAAGCCCCCACAACTCTCTCCAGAGCCAACCTAACAGCGTCAAATAAATAAGGAGCCTCAGATATCAAATAGTCATATATTAAATAGAGCAACACCTCAGAGTCAGTATCAGACCTGAACATGTATCCTTTTTCTTTCAATTCTTTTTTTAAAGTCTCATTATTCTCAATAATACCATTATGAACAATAGCTAATCTATCATCCATAGTAACATGAGGATGAGAGTTCCTTAAACAAGGCTTTCCATGAGTAGCCCACCTTGTATGACCCATTCCCATATAGGACTCAACCTCAAAATCTATCCTATTAGTTATCAAATCCCCCACACAACCAGCTTGCTTCTGTACGAATATCTTATCTCCAATGATATAAGCAACCCCGGCACTATCATATCCCCTATACTCTAATCTTTTTAATCCATCAAGCAAAAAGGGCAAGCATTTCTGCCTGCCCCTATATGCAACTATTCCACACATAAGTCACCTCAGTATCTATATACTCTATGATATTCATAATTAATTACTGGAGTTACTAAGTATTGAACCCTAGGAACCACCACTCCCTGTACAACTGGCCTAATTATCACAGGAACTATTACTGGTTGAACTACTACTGGAGTATAATAATAAGTAACTGGGACAGGAACATATTGAACTACTGGAACACTAATCACTTGTTGCTGATTATGTTTCCAGAAACATTCAAAAGCAGATGCCTCAGAACTTAATAATACGGCTAAACATAATACCGAAAGACTTATTAATTTCTTCATTTTTCAACCCTGACTATTAATTTGAACAGAGCTATTCTTACGAGGACGACCACGATCCTTCTTCAGATTAAGCTTGCGGCGTTGTCTTCGAATCATAGCGGTAGTAACTTCCTGACCAACCATCTGAGACAATTCCTTAGCCAAAGTCTCATCATTCATGATTCTGTGATTATTATTGATAAAATCAGTTTCAGTATTTGTCCACTTTTTATAATTAGCCATATTTCCCGTTCCTTTTTGTAAATAGTAATCATTACTCTTTAGCCAAATATTGACTAAAAATTCGCCAACCTTATTATATTAAGTATTGGTCAGTTTCACGCAAGGAGAAAGAAATGAGTATTCACGATTTAAATTTGGCCAACTCCACGCTAACTGTTAAGTCATCAGGATCCATAGAGGATTTCCTCAATGACCTTAAATTGCCCCAGGGTAAGAGTATAGCCGAATTACTACATGATAATATGGAACCTAATGGTACAGAAAAAAAAGAATAGTAAAATATCGATCAAAAAGAATATTAAAAAACCAAAACCCAAGACTATAATTCCAGAGCACTCATTGCCCAATGGAGTTACTGAAGAACAATTTTTAACAGTTTTAGATAATATAGCACGAAGACTTGGTCATCGTTTTCGATTTGGATATCACGACTTTGATGATATGAAACAACAAGCAGCCATTTTTGCCATAGAAGGTTTAGAAAAATATGATAATAGTCGCCCACTAGAAAATTTCCTTTGGACTCATGTTCGTAATCGTCTCTTTAATTACAAACGAAACAATTACCAAAGGCCCGATAAACCCTGCTTAACATGCCCTTTGTTCGATAAAGCATATAAATGTTCTCAAAATCAATGCTCTAAATATACTGATAAAGATGAATGTGAATTATATAGCTCATGGAATAATCGAAATGCTGCTAAGAAGAATATTATGCAGCCAACCCACATTGAACATGAAATTCATTCTCATCATTTAGCTAACGACGACTTTACCAATTTGGTTCAAAATCAAGAGATTATAAAATTCCTTGACGCTAATATTAAAAATGAATTTAGAGAAACCTATCTAAAACTAAAACATGGAACTAAAATTTCCAAACAGTATCTGGTCAAACTTCAAAAGCACATATTAGAACTAATGGAGAATTCAGAATGGCACCAGACAATCCGCCAAGAAAAAGAGGACAGCTAAGTTTAGCTGAAGAACAATTTATAAGAGATAATTTTGAATCTATGAAAATAGAAGAAATTGCAGAATCTCTTAATAGAAATGCTGCTCCTATCAAAAGATATATTACTGAAAATCAATTAGTGGTTTCAGATGACGAAAAAAGTAATGTTGAATCTTTAAAACAAAAACTACATACTAAAACCTTCTGGAATGAGATTAAAAGACAGTTCGACGACTCTACGGGCGAACTTCAGTATTTTGAAGATACGTGGGTAGGGTTAATTAAGCAGTTTCGTGAAGATGTTTTGCCAGCCGAAGAACTTCAAATCAAACAATTTATCACCATAGATATTCTTATCAATCGCAGCATGAAAGAACGCAAACGACATATTGCCGAAACTGACAAGCTACAACGTCTTGTTGATAAAGAATACTCAAAAGACGAAATTGATAGAGATATTCCAAGACTGGCCAATCTTGAAACTCAATTAAGTTTTGCTCGAAATAGTATTGCTAATTATACAAATGAATATACTAAGCTACTTAATGAGCAACAAAAAATAAGTAAAGATTTAAAAGCTACCAGAGAGCAAAGAATCAAAAGAATCGAGGACGGTAAAAGCTCCTGGTCGGGCCTTATACGAATGTTAGAAGATGAAGAAATCAGGGAAAAAGAAGGACGCGAGATGGAAATATTGGCTCTTGCAACCGCAAAATACAAAGAAAAATTAGAGCAATATCATTCATACGAAGATAGAAAAATCGATAGACCCATACTAACTCCAGAAAGCGTTTTAAAAGACGAGGATAATAACGAATAAAAATGAAGGAGAAAATTTATGAAAAATTCATACGAAATAGATGGATGGTTTGACTATAGCGATACGTTAGACTTTCTTATAGATACAATCCCTGATGGAGGTTCTTTTTTAGAAGGTGGGGCTTGGCTGGGTAAAAGTTCTTCGTACTTATGCGATAAGATTCAATCACTAACTAAAAATATTAATGTTTTTATTGTAGACTCATGGAAAGGATCAAAAAACGAACTAACTAACGCTCACGAGCTAGCTACAAGAACAGATATATATGATATCTTTTTAGAAAATATGGGCGACAGAAAATTTACTGCAATAAGAAAATTGTCAGTGGAAGCAGCCAAAGATTTTAAAGATGAATCTTTGGATGTAGTATTTATTGATATGTCTCATGAATACGAAGATGTTAAGGAGGATATAGAAACATGGTATCCTAAAGTTAAATTAAATGGTTACATTGCTGGACATGATTATAATTGGTCTGGTGTTAATCAGGCAGTAGATGAGAAATTTTCTAAGAATAAACAAATACAGGGAATATGTTGGGTTGTGCAAAAAACACGAGGTGTTAAATGAATAAAACAGCTATTATCACAGGAATAACAGGACAAGATGGATCTTATTTAGCAGAATACTTATTGAGTAAAGAGTATAATGTGATTGGTCTTCACAGACGAAGTAGCATTAATAACTGTGAAAGAGTAAATCATTTATCTTATTATGATAATTTTAGTTTAGAAGAATTTGACCTTACTGATCCTAGTGATTGTTCACAGATCTTAGAAAAATATCAGCCAGATGAACTATATAACTTGGCGGCGATGAGTCATGTTGGAACAAGTTTTAATCAGCCATCAACAACGTTTGAAATAAATACTATTGGCATAATTAATTTATTAGAAGGAATTAGACATCGATCTTCTCATACTAAATTCTATCAAGCCAGTACCAGCGAAATGTTTGGGAAAAACTATTCGATAGATCCTAATGGCGAAAAGTATCAAGATGAAGACACTCCATTGATTCCTCAAAGTCCCTATGCTGTATCTAAATTATCTAGTCATAGAATGTTACAAATATATCGAGAAGCTTATGGTCTATACGCTTGTTCGGGAATTTTATTCAATCATGAAAGTCCAAGACGTGGAGAAAACTTTGTTACAAGAAAAATTACTAAGTATATTGGTAGATTAGTAAATAATAAAATATCAAAATCTACTAAATTAAAACTAGGCAATATAATAGCTTCAAGAGATTGGGGCCACGCTAAAGATTTCGTACAAGGAATGCATCTTATGTTAGATAACGATATTGCGGACGATTATGTATTGTGTACTGGACAAACCCATACGGTACAAGATTTTCTAGATTTAGCATTTAAAATAGCGGGCTTTAATTACAAAGATCATATCGAAATAGATCCTGAATTATATCGACCAGCAGAAGTTAATTATCTAAAAGGTCGATGCGATAAAGCAAAGAAAGCTCTTGGTTGGATTCATCATACATCTTTTGAGGAACTTGTTAATGAGATGGTAATTTCTGATATAAGATTATTATCATGAGAAATTTTCAAGATCCATTATATAAAAAGTGGAGAAAAGAGGTTTATAGTAGAGATAATCATCAATGTCAGTGGCCAGGATGTTCTACTAAAAAGAAATTGAATGCCCATCATATAAAAACTTGGGCAGAATATCCTGGTTTAAGATTCATTGTTGATAATGGAATAACATTATGCTATTTACATCATAAAATGATCAAAAATATGGAAGCTTTGTATGAAGGTGTATTCTTTAAAATCGTCAACGATAAAAAGAAACCACCAAAGAATAAATGAGTTTTTATGAAAAATGATAACTTTACTATTATCGTAGATACCAGAGAACAACAACCATGGTCTTTTGATAATTATGCAATAGCCAAAAGGAAATTAGATACTGGTGACTATAGTATAGATGGTCTTGAACATTTGCTTGGTATTGAAAGAAAGAAAAGTGTAAGTGAATTTGCTAATAATATTGTGGAAAGTCGTTTTGTTGATGTTGTTGAAAGATTAAGTAAACTAAAATATGCATTTATACTATTTGAATTTCATTTAGAAGATGTTCTTATATATCCAGTAGGATCTACTGTTCCTAAAAAATGGTGGAACAATATTAAAGTTAGTCCAGCTTTTATTATGAAGAATATAATGGAATTACAACTATTACATAATATTAAAATATGTTTTTGCGGATCAGCACATAATGCGGAAAAAATGGCAGAGTACATTCTTAAAAAGGTAGATCATCTTGAAAAGCTCCCAAAAACAGATATTTGAAAATGCTTGGCTAGGACTAGGCAATCTTGATGATCTTGAAATATCTAAGAATCTTATGATTCATAGATCCGAAAAAGATATAGAATTTCCAGATGCTCATCTATTAAGAATACTAAGAAATCCAGACTATATTGGTTCAACATGCAAACTCCTATTTAATATAGAGTTACACCCAATACAGGTTGCTATCATTCAGGAGTTTTGGATACGATCATTTCCTATGTATATAGCTAGTCGTGGTTGGGGAAAGTCATTCTTATTAGCATTATACTGTGTTTTAAAAATGACATTCTATCCTGGAACTAAGATAGTGGTAGTAGGTGCTGCTTTTAGACAAAGTAAGATTATCTTCGAATATATGGAAAATATATGGAGAACTAGCCCTATATTACGCAGTATATTTAATGGAAATGATGATGGACCAAGAAGAGACGTTGACCGATGTACTATTCGATTGGGTGATAGTTGGACAACAGCAATTCCAATGGGTGATGGTAGTAAGATTAGAGGTTTAAGAGCACATATTATTATTGCTGACGAATTTGCATCCATAAGTCCAGATATTTATGAAACTGTAGTATCAGGATTCGCGGCAGTTAGTGCTAGTCCAATACAGAATGTGAAAGAAGAAGCTAAAAAACAAGCTATGAAAGATGCTGGTATTTGGAATGAAGAGCTTGAACAGCTTCAATATAAGATGGGTAATCAGGCAATCATATCAGGAACAGCGGATTATGACTTCAAGCATTTTGCCAGTTATTGGAAAAGATACAAGGGTATTATAGAGAGCAAGGGAGATGAACGTAAATTAGAAGAGTTATTTAAAGGAGAAATACCTAGTAATTTTAACTGGAAAGACTATAGTATTATCAGAATTCCTTATGAATTAATTCCTAAAGGCTTCATGGATGATAAACAGGTTAGTAGAGCAAGAGCAACTATTCATAGCGGAATATATAATATGGAATATGCTGCTTGCTTCGTAACAGACAGTGAAGGATTTTTTAGAAGAAGTTTAGTAGAAGGATGTGTTACTTCAGATTCTAAGCCAATATCTATATCTGGTAATACTGTATCTTTTGACGCTATGGTAATAGGTAATCCAAAAGCTCAGTACATATACGGGATCGATCCAGCATCTGAGCAAGATAACTTTAGTATCATAATCCTAGAGGTTTATCCTGATCATAATAGAATTGTGTATTGCTGGACTACTAATCGTAGTAATTTTAAAGAAAGACTAAAAACAGGACTAGTAAAAGATCATGACTTTTATGGATTCTGTTGTCGTAAGATCAGAAACCTAATGAAGATTTTCCCATGTGCTCGCATAGGACTTGATGCTCAGGGAGGTGGTGTTGCAATAGAAGAATCCTTACATGATCCAGCCAAGCTTGAAGAAGGAGAAAATCTAATTTGGCCAATAATAAATCCAGACAAAAGTAAAGATACAGATGATCAAGCTGGCTTACATCTTATTGAATTGGTGCAGTTCGCCAAGGCGGACTGGACTGCTCAGGCCAATCACGGATTAAGAAAAGATTTTGAGGATAAAGTATTACTATTTCCAAGATTCGATAGCTTAACACTAGGATTGGCGCTAGAGAGAGAAGGTAAGGACATTTTGGAAAGTGAGTTAAATCCAATATATGATAGCTTAAGTGAATGCATTTTAGAAATAGAAGAACTTAAGAATGAGCTAACAACTATCGTTATGACTCAAACAAGTACTGGACCAAATGCCAGAGACCGTTGGGATACTCCAGAAGTTAAAATGCCAAACGGTAAAAAAGGTAGGTTGCGTAAAGATAGATATAGTTCACTATTAATAGCTAATATGGTTGCTAGACAAATGGCTAGAACCTTAAAGGGAGTAGAATATGATTTTGTAGGAGGAAGAGCTAGAGAAATGGTTAATCATAATGGTCAAATGTATAAGGGGCCAGAATGGTTTACGAATGCTGCTAATAACGATATTTATACGGGTATTTATAGAGAATAAGTGTATTACTAAATATTATCTTAGGTAATCCAATCACGATACTATTACAATTAGAATAAAATTATGGCTAAAAAGAAACCTAAAGAAGATGTGATTAAAAATGCTAATATAATTCCTGAAGATGCTTATATCACATGGGGAGATGATTTAGCCAGTAAGCAGGAAGCCCTAAAGAGATCCTCCGCATCTTTGGATGAGTTTACGGTGGTTCAAAAAGCCGAAGCTATGCGTAGATATGGATTAGACTATTCTAATCTTGATGGAATTACTGGAAGCCGTCCTGGTTTTACTCGTACAGATTACGACTATTTTAGACCAGACGAAGCGGTACCAAAAAAGCTAAAAGCAATACTAGCAAGAGCAGAAGATATTTATCAGCGAGTTGGTTTAGTTAAAAATGTTATTGATCTTATGGGAGATTTTGCCACTCAGGGAATCAGATTTTCTCATAGAAATAAAAGAATAGAAAGATTTTACAGAAGATGGTTTAAGAAGATAAATGGCAAGGATAGAAGCGAAAGATTCTTAAATAATCTCTATAAGTCTGGTAATGTTATTATTGATAGGAGAACTGCTAAGATTAGTTTAAAGGTCACAGATAAGCTATATCAAAGTTTGGGAGCTGCTGATTATCAAATTTCTGATATTGATGTGATGCCTGTAGATAAAAGAGAAATTCCTTGGAGATATACTTTTATTGATCCTATCTTCGTGGATGTTGTAGCTGGGGCATTATCTTCTTTCGTTGATGATAAAACATATGAATTACAGCTACCAGGAAATTTAAGAAATCAAATAAATTCACCAAAGTCAGACGCAGAGAGAAAAATATTAGCTGGACTACCAAAAGAAATTATTGAATCAGCTAAAACTCAACATGGATATCCCTTAGATCCAAATAAAACATTGGTATTTCACTACAAGAAAGATGACTGGCAAGCTTGGGCGTATCCAATGATATATGCTATTATGGATGATTTGACAGTAGTTGAAAAGTTAAAGCTTGCTGATATGGCTGCTTTGGATGGTGCGGTATCTAACATTAGAATTTTTAAACTAGGTAATTTAGAACACAAGATAGCACCAACAAAAGCGGCGACTGCTAAGTTAGCCCAGATTCTAGGAAATAATACTGGTGGCGGAAGCATGGATTTAATTTGGGGGCCAGATATTGAACTATTAGAGTCTAATACTAATGTTCATCAATTTTTAGGAGAGAATAAATATATTCCTCATATGAATGCTGTTTACGCTGGATTAGGAATTCCTCCAACATTAACTGGTACATTCGGTGCTGCTGGAACTACTAATAATTTCATATCTCTAAAGACATTAACACAAAGACTACAATATGGCAGAGATGTTTTAATAAGGTTTTGGGAAAATGAAATTGCAATAGTACAAAAAGCTATGGGATTTAAATATCCGGCTAAGATTGAATTTGATAGAATGGATCTTAGTGATGAGAATAGCGAAAAAGCACTACTAATTCAGTTAGCAGATAGAAGCCTTATTAGCGACGAGCTACTCCAAACTAAGTTCGGTATGGATCCAGATATGGAGAAATCTAGACTCAACAGAGAGACAAGAGAAAGAAAGAGTGACCGCATGGCAAAGAAGGCTGGACCTTGGCATGATCCACAGCTAGAGAATAGCTTGAAGAAGATAGCCTTACAAGGAGGAGTTGTTACTCCTAGTCAGGTTGGGCTAGAGTTAGAAAAAAAGAAGTCGGGAGAAAAGACAGCCTTGGAATTAAAAGTTCCAGCTGCTCCTTTTGGCGGTGGTTCTCCGAAGTTGGCAAACGATTCTCCTGAATCGTTGCCTCAGGTTCCCGGACAAGGCAGACCGAAAATGTCCAAGGACACCGAAAAAAGAAAAACAAAAGTTTTCAAGCCACAGACCGGAGCGAGTATAATGATCTGGGCAAGTAAATCCCAAGATAAGATCAATGAAATAATGAATCCAATTTTACTTGAATTCTATAGTAAGAAAAATCTAAGAAGTTTAAGTTCAATTGAATTTCAAGAGGCCGAAGAAACTCGTACCAAAATATTATTCAGTTTACAGCCAATGTCCAAAGTTGATACAGAGTCGGTTATTAATGCTTTCTCAAAGATCGACACATCTGCAACACAAGATACTCTCATAGAGTATAAAAACTGGCTTAAGTCTATAGAACAAACTTTAGATCAGTCACTATCAGTCGATGACCAGAAGCAAGCAAAAGCGTCTTTTTACAGCTTGGTGTATTCATCCTAAAGAATAGGAGAAAATTATGAAAATTTTTGAGCAAGAACAACTAGATGGTCTATCAGAAAAACTAACAGCATCAGCATCCATAACATATGCTTCTGCTGTTACTCCATCTATTGACCATAACAAGCATAATGTTAAAGAGATCAAGTCCCTAGCCTCCTTCAATGACTCAGATCTTTATTATGTTCAATCTATTTTAGTCAGTTCATCTTGGAACAAAAATGACGATATCTTCGATAAAGACGAAGTATGGGCAGCTAGAAATACCCCAGAAGATAAGCCTACTAATCTTGAACATGATGAGGCCACCATTATTGGTCATATTACATCTAACTGGCCAATCACAGAAGATGGAATCCTAATAGACGATGCTACTGCAATAGAAAATTTACCAGAAAAATATCATATTTTAACTGGCTCAGTAATCTATAAGGGATTCTCTAATGTTGATCTAAAAAATAGAGCCGATAAATTAATAGCAGAAATAGAGAATGGTTCTAAGTATGTTAGTATGGAGTGTTTCTTTAAGAATTTTGATTATGGATTAATCAATAAGAGTACTGGTGAATATAAAATATTACCTAGAAATGAAGCTACTGCATATTTAACAAAATATTTAAGATCATATGGTGGACAAGGCGAACATGATAATTATAAGATAGGTAGAGTATTACGTAATATTACTTTTTCCGGCAAAGGTTTTGTTGATAAACCAGCAAATCCTGATAGCATAATTTTTACTAAAAATATGTTTGACGAACCGGGTTTAAAAAATTCAACCGAAAAATTTGAAGATTTATCGATTGCGGGTGTATTTGATAATCAGACCAACCTTAATGTGGAGAATAACATTATGAACTTAGAAAATATTCAAGCAGAAGTGGCTGAACTAAAAACTAAAATCGAAGCTATGACAAGTTCTTCAGCTGAAGTAGTATCTCAGCTAAAGGATAAAGTAGCCGCTTTAGAGACCGAAGTACAAGCTAAAGAGCAAACCATTGCCGAGCTAACAGCCGCTCAAGAAGCTCTTGCCGCAGAGAAGGAAGAAGCTGCCAAGAAGAAAGACGAGATGATGCTCAAAGAAGAAGAAGATATGAAGAAGACTAAGTCTGAACTTGAAGCTGCTCTCGAAACTATTGCAGGATATAAGGCCAAAGAAGAAGAGATGATGAAGAAAGAAAAGAAGATGAAAAGAGCTGCTGCTCTAATCGAAAATGGCCTAGATGCTGATACAGCTAACGCTACAGTCGATAAATTTGAGAGCATGGATGATGACACATTTGCTGCTATGACTTCTCTATTTGCTGGAAAGATGCCACCTTGGCTCATGACGGACGAACAAAAGAAGAAAGAAGCAGAAAAGAAGAAAGAGAAAGCAGCTGATCAAGATACAGTAGAAGCTAGTAGTCAAGAAGAGACAGCTTCACAAAATACAGTTGATGCTTCTGTTTTAGAAACAGCAGAAGTAGAAGCTGGAGTTAATCTTGGTGTTGGCGGAGAAGTAACATCATCCGTTGAGACAACACGCGCAGAATTGGTCGAATTCGTTTCCAGCAGACTCGGTAAGAAACACTAATTTCATAGGGAGAATACAAACATGGCTCTTAAACCACATCGTGTTGAATCATACACAGACGTTTCAAATTTCATGGACACTGCTGCCGAACGTGGCGGAGTTGTTGTTCATGTAACTTCTGGTAGCGGTGTTGCTATGGATGACGGTAATGCTACTGTTGCTTATCCAACAGGCACCCCATCCGGAACAAAACCAGCCGGTCTATTGCTAAATGACGTTGTCAGTTATGACCTAACTAGACAGCATCTCAACTGGTATCGTGATGAAGTTCCTGTAGGCTCTAAGGTTACAGTTCTTCGTCAGGGACAAGTTGTTACAAATATGGTAGCTGCCGTTTCTCCAACTGCCGGTGCTGATGCTTACTATGACGGTGATGGTAAGCTCACCACAGTTAGTACAAACAGCGTAAAAGTTGGAAGATTCCTTGGTGGCAAAGATGCAGATGGTTACGTCAAAGTAGATATCAATATCACCTGATAATGGAGAAAACTAAAAATGTCAGCTAAAACTCAGAAATTTCAGCCTACACCAGAATTAACAGACCTACTTGTTCGTTCTGGTTCACAGAATCGTGAAGTCGCTCTAGCAGCTAATGCAGAATTTGCAAAGGCTCTTGAGCTTCCATTGAGAAAAGGTTTGCTCAGTGGTGATATTCTTGACGGCATCTTCGAGCCAGTTAAGCTTGCTCAAGGCGCTACTCCAGAATTCCCATTGGACTTCCTTGCTCCTGGAACAGAGAAGGACTTTGTGGCATATACCATTCCAAACCATGGTTATATTCCAGAACGTCATGTTGAGAGTGATTACGTCATGGTGCCAGTATATGATATTGGTTCCAGTATCGACTATCTTCTAAAGTATGCCCGCGATGCCCGTTGGGACGTTGTTGGTCGTGCTATGGAAGTACTAGAAGGTTCATTCGTCAAGAAGATGAATGATGACGGATGGCACACTCTACTAGCTGCTGGTGTTGATCGCAATATCGTTGTTTTCGACAGCGATGCTGCCAACAATCAGTTCACAAAGCGTCTCGTAAGTCTCATGAAGACAGTTATGCGTAGAAATGCTGGTGGTAACTCGGCTAGTAATAATCGTGGTATCCTAACAGATCTTTACGTCTCACCAGAAAGTATGGAAGACATCCGCAACTGGGGTATCGACCAGATCGACGAAACAACTCGTCGTGAGATCTATACTGCTGCTGATGGCACACTAAACCGTGTCTTCGGTGTCAACCTACATGATCTAGATGAGCTAGGTGTTGGCCAAGAGTATCAGCTATTCTATAGCAATATCCTCGGCGGCTCACTACCCGGCAGTAAGAGTGAGATTGTTGTTGGTCTTGACCAACGCAAGAGCGATAGCTTCATTATGCCAGTTCGTGAAGAAGTTCAGATCTTCGAAGACGATACACTACATCGTCAGAAGAGAGCTGGTTTCTACGGATGGGCAGAACTAGGCTTTGCTGTTCTCGACAACCGCAGAGTTCTACTCGGCGCTCTCTAATCTGTTAGATCTCAATAAGAGAATCATTGAACTAGGGCTGGCTAAAACCAGCCCTTTTTCTTTTATACTACGTTACGTACTTAAACATCTTACAAAGGTGTATCTAGTTATATAGACAACTATGTAACTACTATATGAATAGGCTTATATATGTCAGCAGCCAAATATGACTTTGCTATAGAACAAGGTACATCTTTTAGGTTATCTCTTATTTATAAGGATGGAGATGGAAATCCTATTCCTTTAAATGACTGGTGTGCTAGATTAACTTGGAAAACAAATATTGGAGATACCCAAGTATTTACTTCCCATAATGAAGATTCTTCTTTATATAGTTTTGAAATTGATGGGCCAGAAGCTAAATTAACTCTTCTATTCCCTGCTTCTACGACCAATGATTTTAATTTTTCTAATGCCAAGTACGATCTAGAACTACAATCTCCAGATGAGTTATATACTGGGGGTGGTAAGTATACCATAAGAATTTTATTCGGCACATTATCTATCACTAAGAGATATAGTCAATCAGATTCAAACTTAGAGTGTGAAGTATGAGTGATTTTATAGTCGAAATTATAGAAGAAAATAGAAACTCTCTTCAGATTGAGACTAGTTTTGTAGAAAATCAGAATACCACTGTTGAAATTTCTAGTACAAATACTATAGAAATTAGTAATACAGATAAATTATTAGCTAGTGATTTTCCAGACTTTTATCATACTAAAATTATTGACTTTAATACTGCAGTTAGTGGCCTTTTACCATCTGGTCAAAGTGTTAGCGTAACTGATGTTCAGCAGATTATCGGTCTAAGTGGCATTATTCCAGGATCAGGTATCGGAGTATATTACGATAGTTCCACAGGACTAACACAAATAAACTCTAGTGGTCTTTCTCTTGGTGGTTCAACATTCTATTTAGGAAATAGTTATACTGAATTAAATGGATTAAGTATGATTAGTGGTTTAAGTATAGCTTCTCCAACCACACTAGTACACTGTATTATTGACGGAGGAACTCCATAGGTTAATATATAGTATAGGCCGAATTCTGGAATAGGATTTTTAAATGGATAATTTCGCAAAACTGGCCATTCTGAATGGCGGTAGGATAAATAAGTTACTGATAGACTCTTCTTTAACTAATGGTACAGGACTCACAAATCCATCCATTTTGATTTATAAGGATTCTATCCTAGTTAATTTAAGACATGTCGAATATACTCTATACCATGCTGAGAAAGGCAAATTTTGCCACCCATGGGGACCACTTCAGTATCTTCATAGAGAAAATGATATGAGGCTAATAACTAATAATTATCTATGTAATTTAAATAGTAATTATGACATTCTTAATTATTCTAAAATAGATACTTCTAAGTTAGATGTTACTCCGATATGGGAATTTGTTGGACTAGAAGATATAAGATTGGTTGAATGGAATAATAAGTTATATGGTACAGGCGTAAGAAGAGATACTACTCCTAATGGTCAGGGTCGAATGGAATTATCTGAGATAGTTTACGAAGATAATACTTTTAAAGAAATATCACGATTTCGTATTCCTACTCCCGGAGCAAATGATAGTTATTGTGAAAAAAACTGGATGCCAATTTTAGATATGCCATACCATTATGTAAAGTGGTGCAATCCTACTGAGGTTGTAAAAGTCGATATGGATAAGGGTATTACTGAGACGGTATTTCTTGGAACATATCGTCCCCAGAGTCATGACTACAGGGGTGGATCTCAGGTTATTCCTTGGAAAGATAATTATAGATTAGCTTTAACTCATCAGGTTAATTTATTCAATAATATGAATGGTAGAAAGAATGCTAAATATCGACATAGATTTATACTATGGGACAAGAACTGGAATGTAGTATCTTATGGAGAACCCTTTGATTTTCTTGGTGGAGAGATAGAGTTCTCGTGTGGTATGGCTCAATATCAAGATAAATTATTAATAACTTTTGGATTCCAAGATAACTCCTCATTCTTACTAGAGTGTCCAATTGATTTTATAGAAAGTCTACTAAATGTCTGAATTCGATAAATTGACAAGTATTATCTGCATAACCACAGAAGGATCAGACCATAGAATAGATAACTTTATTGATCAATGTTCTGCATATGGGATAGAAAATTATAAGATAGCAAAATTTAAACCATATCAAGAAAGTAATTTTACTCTTACTGGTAGATATATAAGTAATATACATGAGAATAGCAAGGGGCCTACCACATCTCATTTATTAGCTATTAAGAGCTGGCTCGAATCTTCAGAAGATCAGTATGTTTTGATCATGGAAGATGATATTAGTTTAGAGACTATTAGCTATTGGAATTTTAATTTTTCTGAATTCATTGAGTCTTTACCTCAAGACTGGGAATGTGTTCAACTTAGTTGTATTAGAGAATCTTTTGATAATCTAGAGATAAAAACCAGATTAAGATTAAATAGTGACTGGGGATGTCAGGCCTATTTGATTAAAAGAGAATATGCCAAGAAATTAATTAGCAAATACTACATTTCGGACACTCACTTTAACCTCGATAACTTTAATACTAAAATTCAGATTAGTCCCGGAGAGTATACAACATACGATCTATTTCCTATTGTAGAGAATATTCTATTTGAGGGAGCTGGTGTTGTATATAATATGCCACTCTTTATAGAAGATATTAATACAAATACTAGTTTCTCACAGTCTAATGATCAAATACATATTAGTTCTTATAATCATATTTTAAATTGGTGGAAGAACGACGGATATAAAAAAGAAGTATTAGAGATCAATAATCATACTTATAAAGATCCAATAACTGTTGTTCAGCTTGGGTCTCATCGCGGATATGATAATCTTTCAAAATACTTATTAAGAAACTATAAAGAGCTAAAATTTGGATTATTTATTGAGGCAAATCCAGAGCATGTTGATGAGCTTAAGAGTTGTTATAAAAGATATGAAAATGCTATCATAGAAAACATTGCTATCAAACCAAAAGATAGTAGTGAATACTTTCTAGAGATATTCTACCACGATCAAGATCCAGATAAACAAGTGGCCTCATACGATATTAATCACGTTAAAAAGCACGAATATTGCTGGGCTTTAGGAGAGATTCATTCTTTCAAAGTGGATGCTTTATCTATAGAAAATTTATTAGATAAACATAAATTAAAAGATATAGACTGGCTTTTAATAGACATAGAGGGTTTGGAACCAGATATATTGATGAATCTAGATCTTGATAAATATAGTATTAAAAGAATAGAATTCGAAAAACTACATATTGGATCAAACATGTCTAAGATACTAACTAAATTAGCTTCTTTTGGATATAGGAGAGTAGAATCTTTACATGAATACGATTGGGCATTTGAACTAACTGATGATTCTCCTACCGATACTCTTACTCAATTCACCCTAAATACAGAAGATGACCAACTAAACTTTAATCTTGCTTATGAGTACGAAAAAGTTGGACATACCGCTTCAGCATTTAGTCATTATTTAAGATGCGCAGAAAGAACACAAGATATCAATTTATCTTATGAGTGTTTAATACGTGGATATTATTGTTTCAACTCTCAGGGTGGTAGGGATTTTACGTCTACTCACCTACTAAAACATGCTATAACGCTTTTACCGAAAAGACCAGAAGCCTACTTTTTATTATCAAAACATTACGAAAGATATCATCAATGGTATGAGTGCTATACTTACTCTTCTATAGCTTCAGAAATTTGTGAGTTTAATAATGCTCCACTTAAAATAGATATAGGATATTCTGGTAAAGAGTCCTTATTATTGTGCAAGGCGATAGGAGCTAATAGTTGGGATAAAATAGATGAGTCTAGATCATTACTAAATTCTATTATAGATAGTAATCATAAACTAACAAATGATCAATTAGCTAGTGTTGAATATCATCTAACAGAGATCGAAAAGAAAAAACAAAAACACCTTAAATATCATAAGAGTCAGTATAGCAGACTAAAGATTAAATTTGATGGATCCCAAGAGATTGAAGAAAACTACTCCCAGGCCTATCAAGACCTTTTCGTCTTATCTGCAACAGATGGTAAAAGAAATGGTAAATATTTAGAGATAGGGGCAGGAGATCCTTATTTTGGCAATAATACCTATCTGTTGGAAAAGACATACGGGTGGCAAGGATTGTCTATAGAAATAAATCCTGATCTAGTTAGTAAATTTCAATCAAGTAGATCTAATAAGATTATGCAGGGAGATGCTACCAAGTTGAATTATAGAGTCATACTAGATGAACTAAATATGGGTACCGATTTTGATTACTTACAGTTAGATTGTGAACCTCCGGCCAAAACATTTGAAACTCTATTATCCATTCCTTTTGATAAATATAGATTCTCAATTATAACATATGAGCATGATTATTATTTAGATATGACTAGATCATATAGACAAAAATCTAGGAATTATCTTCAATCTTTAGGGTATAAACTATTAATTGGAAATGTATCTATAGACGATGTTACTCCTTTTGAAGATTGGTGGATTCATCCAGACCTAATAGACTATCCAAAGTTCGCACCTCTATACAGTAATAGTATCAAAAATATAGAAAAGCATATATTTAATTAATATTGCCAATCTTAATAGACAGACATAGTATGTATTAATTCAGTGTATATTACTATATACCTGACTACCTTTATAAATGGATCAATTATGCCTGCAAATAATATTTTTACGCTTCGTAAAGGTTCATATGCTGAGTGGATAGATGTCGATCCAGTATTAGAGGCTGGAGAGCCAGGATATGATACAACAAATAATATACTAAAAATTGGAGATGGTGAACTTAAATGGTCATTATTACCAATCGCTGGAGTTCAAGGAACCCAAGGTATTCAAGGATTGCAAGGGCTTCAAGGATTACAGGGAATGCAAGGCACTCAAGGAGTTCAAGGAGTTCAAGGTATTCAAGGATTACAGGGACTACAAGGCGTTCAAGGAGTGCAAGGAGTCCAAGGTATTCAAGGATTAGAGGGAAATCAAGGTGCTCAAGGACTGCAAGGATCTCAAGGATTACAAGGAGTTCAAGGTTTGCAGGGGTTGCAAGGTGTTCAAGGTAGTATAGGAAGTCAGGGTAGCCAAGGCTTGCAAGGAGTTCAAGGGAGTATCGGTAGTCAAGGACTACAAGGATTGCAAGGAATTCAAGGAAGTATTGGCAGTCAGGGTCTTCAAGGAGTCCAAGGTTTACAAGGAACACAGGGAGTTCAAGGGTTGCAAGGTGTTCAGGGTTTAGTTGGAAGTCAAGGTAGCCAAGGATTACAGGGAAGTCAAGGCTTGCAAGGAGTACAAGGATTAAATGGTATTCAAGGACTTCAAGGACTACAAGGAAATCAAGGAGTACAAGGCATTCAAGGTTCAATCGGAAGTCAAGGTAGTCAAGGAACTCAGGGACTTCAGGGATTGGGTGGAAGTCAAGGTTCTCAAGGATTGCAGGGAAGTCAAGGAGTTCAAGGTTTAGTTGGTGCTCAAGGCTCTCAAGGTCTACAAGGAGTCCAAGGTGTTGCTGGTAGTCAGGGTACTCAAGGACTACAAGGGTTACAGGGAATTCAAGGTTTACAAGGTGTCCAGGGTTTAATAGGGACCCAAGGAGTTCAAGGATTACAAGGTGTTCAAGGATTAGGTGGAAGCCAAGGACTCCAGGGGTTGCAGGGAGTTCAAGGAATTATAGGTAGTCAGGGAATTCAAGGGAGTATTGGAAGTCAGGGTAGTCAAGGTTTACAGGGTGTCCAAGGTAATCAGGGCTTGCAAGGTATCCAAGGTTTAGTTGGTAGTCAGGGTAGTCAAGGTTTGCAGGGCGCTCAAGGAGCTATCGGCAGTCAAGGTAGTCAAGGATCTCAAGGAGTTCAAGGTAGTCAAGGCTTACAGGGTATTCAAGGCAGTATAGGTAGCCAAGGCGTTCAAGGCTTACAAGGAGTTCAAGGAAGTATTGGAAATCAAGGAACTCAAGGCACCATAGGCAGTCAGGGTATTCAAGGCTTGCAGGGTGTTCAAGGTAGTATTGGTAGTCAAGGATCTCAGGGAATCCAAGGAACTCAAGGCCTTCAAGGTATTATTGGTAGTCAAGGATCTCAAGGTTCACAAGGAAGCATCGGAAGCCAAGGTAGCCAAGGAACCCAAGGTGTTCAAGGCTCTATTGGTAGTCAAGGCGTTCAGGGCTTACAAGGAGTTCAGGGTAATATAGGTAGTCAAGGATCTCAAGGAGTTCAAGGCAGTATTGGTAGTCAAGGCTCTCAAGGTTTACAAGGTGTCCAAGGATTGGAAGGTAGTCAAGGTGTCCAAGGAACAAACTTTACAGGATATGATAATGAAATCCATGTTAGCCAAGTAGACGGAAATGATACCACTGGTAATGGTGACTTATTAAATCCAGTTGCATCTATTACCAAGGCTTTAACTTTAGTAGGATCTCAACGCAAAACAATTATTGTTCATCCCGGTACTTATACTGAAAATCCATCAATAACAGTTCAATATACAACTATAACTGGTCCGGGGCTTATTGGCGGTAATATAGTAC
>Ga0209088_10000743_pt1 | contig 22276 bp, 23 predicted proteins | sample S_140625_EF_Meta_FD_187324 | JGI IMG/M metagenome (GOLD analysis project Ga0209088, IMG submission 187324) | Freshwater microbial communities from Lake Simoncouche, Canada to study carbon cycling - S_140625_EF_MetaG (SPAdes) (version 2) | ecosystem: Environmental > Aquatic > Freshwater > Lake ... | reverse complement strand
ATAGCAACAAAGTAGGACAATGACTTTGGTGGGCAAGAAATTGCCCACCAAAGTTTTCTATTTAGATAACAGATCGCTAGGCTCCACCACATAAGAATGAAGATGAGGGGATGGGTGCGTGAGTAAATCAGTCAGAAATCGTCGCCCACTTAGCGCTCGCATCGGTGGATTACTTTTTGTATTACCCTCAATTATTACCGTATTAATTTTCGTTTACGGCTTGATTATCTGGTCAGTAAATGTCTCTCTGACTAACCAAAACTCTGGATCAAAAAAAGACATTAAATATGTTGGCTTAAAAAACTATACCGATTTGATTTCGGATGAGCGCTTTACGCACTCCCTGTTAAATCTTGTGAAATTTACCGTGGTATTTATCCTTGGTGCTTTGATTACTGGTTTTATTATGGCTCTCTTACTTGAAAAAGGCATTAAAGGCGAAGGCTTCTTCCGCTCCTTCTATTTATATCCAATGGCGATCTCATTTATCGCAATGGGAACAGTGTTTAACTGGATTCTTAACTCAGCTCGAAATGAAGAGGCTGGTGGTTTAAACCTGGCATTACAAAAGATCGGCTTAGGGTTTTTGCAAAATGATTGGTATGTATCGGAAAAGGGTGCGATGTATGCGATGGCACTGCCGGCGATTTGGCAGATGTCAGGTTATGTATTGGCGCTTTTCTTAGCAGGATTTCGCGGTATTCCAGATGATATGCGCGAAGCAGCTCGCGTTGATGGCGCTAGTGAATCTCAGATCTATCGTTATGTCCTCTTTCCACAGCTGACTCCAACTTTGCTTACAATTTTAATTATTTTAGGTCACATCTCGATGAAGGCTTTTGACTTGATTATCGGTATTAATGGCAAGTCATATGTAACTCAGGTGGTTGCCGTTTATATGTGGGAGTCAACCTTTGATTCACGTGATTACGCTAAAGGAACAGCAATTGCGATTGTGCTATTAATTATGATTGCAATCGTGGTTGTGCCATACCTTCGTTATAACAGCAAACAACAGGCGTACCGCTGATGAGTAATGACATAGTCGATTTAATTACCGCCAAACATGATGTGCGCAATAAAAAGCGCAAGTTAAATGGTAAGGAAAAGTTCTGGCTGACTTTCCGTTATGTTTCATTGATCTTTATTTGGTTCCTAGTAGTTATGCCAATTTATGTAATGGTAATTAACTCACTTAAGGGTATTAAGAATGTTTATCTAGTTAATGCATTTAAGCTGCCAGAGAAAATCGATTTCTCAGCCTGGTCGGTAGCTTGGAGTGGAACTGATTACTTCCCTCAATCTATTTCAGATTCAATGATTAGAACTTTAGTCTTTGTAATCCAATCATCGATAATTTCAGCAATTCTTGGTTCGATCAATGGCTATGTATTTGCAAAATGGAAGTTCAAAGGATCCAACTTTATCTTTACTCTATTCTTATTTGGAATGTTTATTCCATATCAAGCAATTATGATTCCGTTGGTAAGAATTGTTACCACCCTAGATATAAATAAATCGATCTATGTGTTGGTGTTGGCGCATGTGATTTACGGTATTCCAATTTGTACTTTGATTTTCCGCAATTATTATGAAGCGATTCCAAATGAGTTAATTGAGGCCGGCCGAGTCGATAAAGCATCTATGGTGCGAATTTATCGCTCAATCATCTTGCCACTTTCAATTCCGGCTTTCGTGGTGGTGTTAATCTGGCAATTCACCTCGGCTTGGAATGATTTCCTCTTCGCCATCTTTTTAACTGGTGGATCGCCGAAGTTATCTGTTGCCACCACTGCACTTAACTTCATTACCGGTTCTTCAAACCAGGTTTATTACGGCGTGAATATGACCGCATCGTTAATTGTTTCTCTTCCTACCTTGATTGTTTATATCTTCCTAGGTCGTTACTTCCTAAGAGGATTGCTCTCCGGCTCCCTAAAGGGTTAATAAATGTCGATTGCAGTTGATGTATTTGATTCAAGACGCAATCAATTAGGTGAGGGCCCAACCTCTTCGGGTGAGAAAAATAATCATGTGCAGTGGTGTGATATTTATGGCCAAGCGATTAGATGGCAAGATTTAGCAACTGGTCAAAGTGGTGAGTATGAAACAAGTGAGCCAGTTGGTTTTCAAATCCCTCGTACAACCGGAGGAGATATTTTAGGAACTGCTAACGGCCCAGTTTTAAGAGATAAAGATGGCACGCTACATAAAATGCCATCACGAGAAGATGCCGATGGATTTAAAGATAAAAATATCCTGCGCTGGAATGATGCCAAAGTTTCGCCAGATGGCGCGCTCTTTCTAGGATCAATGGCTTATGAAAATCAAAGTAATGAAGGTGCTTTTTACAGATTAAGTCGAGATGGTAAAAAGTTAGAGCGCCTCTTCGGTGAGGTTGGAATTTCAAATGGTATGGATTGGTCGGTTGATAAAACCAAGATGTACTTCATCGACACTTTATCCATGAAGGTAGAGCTGTTTGATTATAACAATGGTGAAATTAGTAATCGGCGAACCTTAGTTGAGATCTCAGATGGCATGGGCTATCCAGATGGCATGTGCTCAGATAGTGAAGATAATATTTGGGTGGCATTTTGGATGGGTTCATGTGTCCGTGGTTTTGATGGAAAAACCGGTAAACAAATTGCTGAGATTAAATTACCAGTTCAAAAAGTAACCTCCTGTTGTTTTGCTGGAGAAAAACTTGATCAATTGATAATTACTACGGCAGTTGGTAACCCGGGGGAAGAGATGGATTTAAATCAATATCCGCAAGCCGGCTTTATATTTATTGCAAATCTTGGAGTAACTGGTAAAAAAACTAATTTATTTGGTGCGTAATTGAAGACGGATCTTTTTACATTTGGTGAAGTGCTCTCGGTTTTTATTTCAAGTGATACTGACTCGGTAATGAGCGCAAAAAAGTTTGAGCGAGTAACGGCAGGGGCCGAGGCAAATGTTGCAGTAACACTTTCTCGCCTTGGACTTAAATCTAGCTTTTTTTCAAGATTTGGTAATGATCAATTAGGTTCAGTTATGTTGGCAGATATCCAGGCTGAAGGCGTTGATGTTTCACTTGCTAAGCGAGTTGATTCATTTACGGCTGCCATGGTGCGAAATCCAGGTCAAACCGCGCCGGTTGAAATTAGTTACTTAAGAAAAGGCTCAGCCGCTTCAACTATTGAACCAGCCGATATTTTAGATTCTTATCTATCTGATGCTCGATGGCTTCACACCACGGGTATTACCTGCGCTATTTCCGAAAGCGGAGCAGCAACGGTTAAGCACGCTTTAACTAAAGCTGCATCACTAGGAATTAAAGCTAGTTTTGATTTAAATTTACGCCGTAAGTTGTGGAGTGAAGCGGATGCGAAGAAGACTTTGCAACCATTGGCTGAAAATATCGAGTTTTTAATTGGTGGCGAGGATGAGTATCAGGTGGTATTTGGAAGCTCTGATGCAAAAAAAGTTTTATTGGAAGCAAATAATCGCGGTTGCCGGATTGCGGTTATGACCAAAGGTGATCAACCAATGCGATATGCAATTAATGGCGAGTACGGCGAAATTACTCCACCAAAGGTGGTTGCGGTAGATCCAGTTGGCTCCGGAGATGCCTTTACCGGTGGCAGTATTGCTGGTTTGTTAAGTGGCATGAGCGAAATAGATGCCTTAAAACAAGGAAGTATGTGTGGGGCATTAGTTGCAAGTATGTTTGGGGACTGGACCGGCATACCTACTGGTTCTGCTGGCGTAATAGATCAGTCAATTACAGAAAAGTTAGGGAGTGAGTAATGAAGACATTAAATTCTCTACTTTCTCATAAATTAATGGCGCTAGTCCGAATGGATAGCAAAGATAAGGGCCAAGAACTAGCTGATGTTTTAGTAGCGGCTGGAATTAAAGTAATTGAGATTACTCTGACGACACCAGGGGCTGAAAAAATAATTGAAAAGTTAGCCAAAAATAAAGAGTTAACTGTTGGCGCTGGAACTGTATTAACTACTAAAGATGTTAAAAAGGCAGAGAATGCTGGCGCAAAATTTATTGTATCTCCTGACACAAATGAGGAAGTAATTAAATTAAGTAAGAAGTTAGGTTTAATTTCAATGCCTGGAGTAGCAACAGCAAGTGAGGTGGCAATTGCACTGGATTGTGGTGCAGATGTTTTGAAACTATTTCCAGCTTCCACCTACGGACCATCTCACCTAAAAGCGTTACGTGATCCATTTCCTGGCAATCTTTGGTGTCCAACTGGTGGAATAACCTTGGGCTCAGTAGATGATTGGTTTGCAGCCGGTGCTAACTTAATTGGATTAGGTGGACCCTTAGCTAAGGGTGGATTAGATAAAGTTAACGAAAATGTAATCGCATTTACTAATGCAGTAGCTGCAGCAAATAAGGTAGGTTAGGCACGTGAAATTAGCGGGCGAACATATATTTGTAACTGGTGGTGCGAAAGGAATTGGTGAGGCTATTGTTAGAGATGCTGCCAATGAAGGCGCCAAGGTTTCATTTGTTGATATTGACTCAGCATCTGCTGAAAAACTTGTATCTGAGTTAACCGCAAAGGGTGCTCAAGTAGCTTTTGTTAAAGCAAGTGTGGCAAATTTTGATGAGTTATCCGCAGCCTTTAAAGAGGTAGTTGGAAAATTCGGAGATGTGACTGGTGTGGTAAATAATGCTGGAGTTAACTCACATGCAGACCCAGTGACTATGACAGACAAAGAGTGGGATGATTTTTTTGCCATTGATATGAAACCAGTTTGGCTTACTGCAAAGTTAGCGCTTCCTGCAATGCGCAAAGCAAACAAGGGATCGATCGTAAACATTTGCTCAATTCATGGCCGCCTTACTTACCCAGGATTTTTTCCATATGGCGCAGCTAAGTCAGCAGTACTTGGTTTAACTAGAAACCTTGCATTAGATGAAGGTAAGTTTGAAATTAGAGTAAACGCAGTATCTCCTGGATACATTCTCACTGATTTAACAAAAAATTGGCTTAAAGGTGAAGCCGGTAGAGAAGATCGTGCAAACTCGATTCAACCATTAGGACGAATGGGGCAACCTAGTGAGGTTGCAAAGGTTGTTACATTCCTACTTTCAGATAAATCTACTTATGTAAGTGGCTCTGACTGGGCAGTAGATGGTGGATTAGGAGCAAGAAGCGCATGATCCTAAAAGGCGAGCATTTATTTGTAACTGGCGGAGCAGCTGGAATTGGCGAGGCAATTGTTTTAGGCGCAGTTAATGAGGGCGCCAAGGTTTCATTTGTTGATATTGATGACGCGAAGGCAAATGCTTTAGTTGAGAAATTAACTAAAGAAGGACACCAGGTTCAGTATGCCAAGGCCGATGTTTCAAAGTTTGAAACTTTCAAGGCTGGTTATGACAAACTGATTGCAAGCTTTGGTCCGGTAACGGTTGCAGTATCAAATGCGGGTAGAAACTCATATGCCGATGCGGTTGAATATGCCGACCAAGAGTGGAATGATTTTTTTGCGTTAGATTTAAAATCTAGTTGGTATCTTGCCAAGCTTTGTTTGCCAGAAATGCGCAAGAATAAATATGGTTCAATTGTTAATATTTCGTCAATTCATGGCCGAATGTCTAGGCCAAACTTTTTTCCATACTCTGCTGCAAAAGGTGGAATTGTTGGACTATCTCGAAACTTAGCTCTTGACGAAGGTAAGTATGGAATTAGAGTTAATTCTGTTTCACCTGGAACAACTGCAACACCATTACTTAAGAGCTATATGGAGAAGTTTCCAGATGAGAAAGCACACTCACTTTCTGTAGCACCAAATGCAAGATTTGGATCTCCCGAGGAGATTGCCAATGTAATCCTATTTACGCTTTCAAAGGACGCTTCATTTATTTCTGGTGCAGATTTAATGGTTGATGGCGCACTTCACGCCCGCTACGCCTAGCTTCTAATATTTACAAAATCTGGATTTAATTCACTTAAATCTTTAGCCCCAAGTAATTTCATCGCAGTTTCCATCTCAAAGCGAAGCATCTCAACAACCTTCTCAACACCCTTTCTACCGGCGGCCATTGCTCCATATAAATAAGCACGACCAATCAAAACTGCATCTGCACCCAAGGCGATCGCAGCCAAAACGTCGGCTCCGCTCATAATTGCACCATCTATAAATATTTGTGGTCCATTTCCTTTGGCACCAATTGCGGATCTAACTTGCGGTAATAATTCCAATGGCACAACCGATCTATCTAATTGACGCCCACCATGATTAGAAAGAACTATGGCATCCACACCAATACTTTTAAGTTCAACTGCATCTGAAACTGTTTGGATTCCTTTAATAATTAGTTTGCCTTTCCAAACAGAGCGCAGCCACTTAACATCTTCAAATGTGACTGCCGGATCAAACACCTTTGCGGCAATTTCAGATAATGGTTTATTAAAGTTTCTAAAGGTCGCAAATTCTAACGGTGCAGTTGTAAGCAGATTTGCCCACCATTTTGGCTTTAGCGCCATATCTAAAAATGTCTTTAAGCCAATCTTTGGTGGAACTGTTAAGCCATTACGCATATCCCGCCATTTAATTCCACCGACAGCAGTGTCAACGGTAAGCATCAAACCTTCAAAGCCAGCTGCTTGTGCTTCTTCAATAAACTTTAAACTCTGACTCCTATCTCGCCATAAATAAAGCTGAAACCATCTACGCACATTTGGAACCTGATCACCAATTTCTTTAGATGAAGTTGTTCCCATGGTTGACAGGTTGTATACCAAGTTATTTTCTTCGCATACTTTGGCAACCATAATCTCACCTTGATAATGCATCATTCTGGTATATCCAGTTGGTGCAAAAACAATTGGCAGGGCACTTTTTTGGCCCACAATATCTGCTGTTAAATCAATCTTTGAAACATCGCGTAATACTCTTGCCTTAAATTCAACTCGGGAGTAGATCTCTTGGCTTCTGGCGTACGCCAACTCATCATTAGCGCCACCATCAACATAATCGAAAACGGCTTTCGGAACCCTTTTCTTTGAAAGTAGCCGCATTTCCGGAAGGTTTACAACTTTTTTTAACTTTCGATCAGCAAATGGATCTTTTGGCAGTGACCAGCCAAGTAGTGGTTTAATATTATTCCACCGAGGAAACTGTCGCTTCAATGTATTAAACCTTCAATCTATAACTTCGTTTTACCGTACCGGACCAAAAAGATTCTTGTTCTGCCTTACTAAACTCCTTGGTGAATTCTTCCATTAAATCAATAGTTTGCGAATAGGTGGCTGCAAGCAGGCAAACTGGCCAGTCAGAGCCAAACATCATTCGAGACGGGGTAAAAGTATTGAGAATATGATCCAAATAAGGCTGAAAACTCTTCTTACTCCAGTTATCCCAGTTTGCTTCTGTGAATAAGCCAGAGACCTTAACTGAGACATTTTCATATGATGCCATCTCACTTATTTGATCAGCCCATGGTTGCAATTCACCCTTGCCAATATATGGTTTTGAAATATGGTCTAGTACAAAAGTATTTTTTGGTGATCGCTTTACCATTTCTACAGCTGCAGCAAGTTGTGGGGGACGAGTTAAAATGTCAAAAGTTAATCCAGCATCTGCAATTCGGTGGATATTTTTTAGAACATCATCACGCATCAACCAATTTGGATCTGCTTTATCTTGCGCCATATCTCGAATTGAAACCAAATTTTTTCCACCCGGGTGCGCTAAGTATTTTTCCAATTGTGGAATAACATCATTACTTTCAAGGTCTAACCAGCCGACCACTGCGCAAATCTTTGGGTGTGAAATGGATAGATCTAAGAATTCTGGAGTTTCAGCTGGATTTTCAACAGTTTGAACAATTACGGTGTAATCAATATTTGATTTTTCTAACTCGGGTTCAAGCTCATTCATCAAGATTGTGCGCGAGATAGGTTTAACCTCATCGCCTTTCATCCAAGATTGGGGCCTAACACTTAAATCCCAAATATGATGGTGAGAATCGATACGCATAAGTAGAGTCTAATCATTTCCTCTATTTAATGAAGTAGCAAGAGTGCTAGCCGGACCCGGTAACTTTTCTGTAACTAATTATGCTTGTTAGCCATTAGCAATGATGGTTTAATTGGCACATGAAAGCAGTTTCAATAGTTACTCCAGGCAAAATCGAAATTATTGAGCTTCCAGACCCAACGCCAAGTAGCACCGAAGTTGTAGTAGAGGTTGCTGCAGTTGGAATTTGTGGAACGGATTTACATATTTTTGAAGGCGAATTTGCGCCCACATTTCCGATTGTGCCAGGTCATGAAATGACTGGAACCATTGTTGCTATTGGTAAAGATGTGACTGAAGTAAAAATTGGCGATCCAGTTGCGATTGATCCATCTGTGCATTGTGGTGAATGTTTTTACTGCCGACGGGCGCGAGGAAACCTTTGCGAGAACTGGAATGCATTAGGAGTATCAATGCCAGGAGCAGCAGCACAATTCTTGCTCTCCCCAAAGAAGAACATCCATAAACTTTCTAAAGATATTGATTTGAAATCGGCCGCATTGATTGAACCATTATCTTGTGCGGTAAGGGGATATGACCAACTACCAAGAATTCCTGGCTCTCACTATTTAATTTATGGTTCTGGAACCATGGGATTAATGATGGCAGAACTTGCCCGAGTAAACGGTGCTGCATCTGTTTCGATCGTAGATTTAAATAAGGAAAAATTAGTTACTGCAAAAACTTTAGGTTTCACACATGTAGCTACTTCAGCAGATCAATTTGATCAACCACGAGGATTTGATGTTGTAATTGATTGCACTGGCGTGGTTGCAGCCATTAAAGATGGCTTAAAACATGTAATGCCTGGTGGGACATTTTTGCAATTTGGTGTGGCAAATCATGATGCAAAAGTTGAAATTGAGCCATTTTGGATTTATAACAAAGAAATCACAATTGTAGGTTCGATGGCAGTGCTTCATTCATTTGATCGCGCCGTTGAATTGTTTGCAAATGGAGTTTTAAATGCAGATGTAATGATTTCTGATAGATATCCACTTGACCAGTATGAAACAGCGCTGCAGGCGTTTAAATCTGGCAAGGGTCGAAAGACAATTGTTTTACCAAATGGTTAATTAATAGTATTCATGAAAAATTGGGCGGGAAATTTAACCTTTTCTGCAAAAGAATACATCGAGGTTGATTCCACCTCCAAACTTCAATCTATCGTAAGCAGGGCAGCCGGAGTAAAAGTTTTAGCCACTGGACATTCATTTAGTGACATTGCAGATACTAATCAAACACAAATTTCAATTAAAGATCTCAGTAGTGAAATTGAGATCGACACTGCAAACAAAGTTGCATTAGTGCCTGCTGGAATGCAATACGCCGATGTATGCAGATATCTTGAGAAAAAAGGTTGGGCTTTATTCAATACTGCATCTCTTGGTGAAATTACGGTAGCTGGAGCAGTACTTACTGGAACACATGGCTCTGGAAGTAACAACCCTGTTTTGTCTGACTGTGTAGAAGGAATTGAAATGGTCCTGGCATCTGGTGATTTATTCAATATTTCGCGAGCAGATTCGGATGAGTTTCCAGGATTTGTTGTTTCACTTGGGGCACTAGGTGTTTTTACAAAACTAAGGTTGAAAATTGTTGAGAGTTTTTCAATCAAGCAATTCGTTTATGAAAATATCGGAATACAATCGATCGCAGAGAACTTTGATGCTGTCTTTGATAGAGCTTATAGCGTCAGTTACTTTTCAAATTGGAAAAAGAATACAACTGGACAAATTTGGATGAAGTTCTTAGATGATAATAATCTTCCGCAGCTACCTTCGGTTTGGCTAGATGGAAATATTGCTAAGGCTAAGCAACACCCAGTTAAAGTGAATGATCCATCACCTTGTACGGATCAAATGGGCATTTCTGGTAAGTGGTTATACCGATTGCCTCACTTTAAACTTGATTCATCACCTGCTTCAGGAGATGAAGTTCAAACCGAGTACTTAGTTGATCGCTCTCAGATAAGTGAATACATATCTGAATTATCGAATATTGGCGATGAAATTGCTGATCGAGTATACGCAACAGAAATTAGGACAATTAAATCTGATGATTTATGGCTTAGTGGTGCATATGGAAGACAAACTGTTGGTTTCCACTTTACGTGGAAAAAATCTGATTCGTTAGCTACTTTTTTGCCGAAGATTGAAGAAATACTTGGAAAACATGATGGCCGCCCGCATTGGGGTAAATTGTTCTCTACTTCACAAGAAGAGTTAGCTGGTAGATACCCTAAGTATTCAAGTTTTGAGGATTTACTCAAAAAATATGATCCGAGTAAGAAGTTTAGAAATAGTTTTATTAGTAGATACTTTATAAACTACTAAAGTAATTACCAAGCAAGATATCCACCATCAACAACAATATCTGAACCTGTCATATAGTCTGACGCCTCAGAGGCCATAAAATTTACCGCTCCTTGAAGATCGGTAACCTCTGCCATTTTGTTTTGTGGAGTTCGCGATAGCCAAATAGGACTAACTTTTTGACCAAGCTCAGTTTTCAAAAGATCTGCAACTAGAGATGTTCTGGTGTATCCAGGGGAAAGTGAATTTACCCTGATTCCTTTTTCGGCCCACTCCGCACCAAGACATCTTGTTAGTGACAGAACGCCTGCTTTTGCTGTGTTGTAGTGAGCTTGTCCTTGCGGGTAATTAACAATGTAGCCGGACATTGATGCAGTATTTATTATCTTTCCATATTTATTTTTAACCATATGTCTGGCTTCAGCTTGTGCACATAGGAATACAGAATCTAAATCGATTCTTATCATTCGCTGCCAATCTTCATAACTCATATCTAATGTATCTACCCACTGCCCAATCCCGGCGTTATTGCATGCAATTGTGAGTGATCCCCAATTTTTAACAATTTCATCGACCATATTTGTTACTTGCTCCGGATTAGTTACATCAGCCTTTAAAGCCATCACTTTTACATCAGGATTTCTTGTGGTTATTTCATTAGCCACAATTTCAGCAAGATTTAAATCTAAATCAATTACGGCAACATCAGCTCCGGCATCAGCTAAACCATGCGCCAACGCGCGGCCAATACCTTGACCTGCTCCAGTAACTAATGAGGTTTTACCTTTAAGTGAAAATCTCTCCATGATGCTTTTGGTGTTTAACACCGGATCTACTTTAGTTACCATGCTAAATACCCACCATCAATAACTAAGTCCATACCGGTCGCGTAATCAGATGCCTCTGAGGATAAATAAACAGCTGCTCCCTGCATATCTGTCACTTCACCCATTACCTTCATCGGAATTCTAGAAATCCATTCTGGATAATACTTTTGTCCAATTTCAGTCTTCTTTAAATCATCCAAAAGCGGTGTAATCGTGAAACCGGGGGAGAGAGAGTTAACTCGAACACCATATGGTGCCCATTCAGTTGCAAGACATCTAGCAAGTGAAATAACACCGGCCTTTGCTGAGTTATAGTGAGCTTGATGTTGAGGATAGTTTGAAACTTTTCCGGATAATGAAGCCGTAAATACTATTTTTCCATAACCTTGCTTAATCATATATTTTGCTTGAGCGCTTGCACATAAAAATGCAGAATCCAAGTTATTAGTAATCATTTTTTTCCAACTGCTATATGTCATATCTTGAGCATCAACCCATTCAGCAATACCAGCGTTGTTACAAGCAATTTCAAGGGAGCCAAGCTCTTTGACGACCGCATCAATCGTCGCATTTACCTCTTTTTCGACTGTAACATCACAAACAAGATTGATAACTTTGATTCCTTTATATAAGGATGAAATCTCCTCTGCGACAGCCTTATTGTCATTTTCATTTCGACCAATAATTGCTACGTTAGCACCAGCTTGTGCATAGGCATGCGCAATGGCTCTACCGATTCCTTTATTACCGCCAGTAACTAATGCATTCTTTCCTGTAAGAGACAGGCGATCCAAGATAGATTTGGAACTAAGAACTGGATCAGCGCTCATCTTTTCCTTCTGTTACTGAGGAAGTTGAATCTGAACTTTGACTGATTTAGCCGGCATATTTACCGCGAAATCAAAGGCCTTAATACTCTCTTCAAATGTGAAGTTGTCAGTAATCAATGGCTTTAGATTTAATTTTCCACTAGCAATTAAGTTAATTGCTCTTGGATAAACATTGCGGTATCTAAATACATTTTCAACTCTGATTTCTTTTGAAATTGCTTTGGAAACATCATATGCAATTGGTGATAGCGGAATACCAACGTGCACAAGGGTGCCACCAGGTGCTAGAAGATCAACTGCGCTAGAAGCTGCTTTTTCATTACCACTGCACTCAAAAACTATGTTAGCGCCAACGCCATCTGTTAACTCTTTTAGTTTTTGGATCGGATCACTATTTTTTGGATTAACACCGGTTATTGGTCCTAAGGATTCGGCCAACTTTAACTTCTCATCTACGACATCTAAAATAATGACGCGACTGCAGCCACCGGCAATTGCACAAAGAGCGGTAACCATTCCAATAGTTCCAGCTCCAATTACAACTGCAATGTCACCAATTACTGGCCTAGCCTTTACAACTGAGTGCATGCCAACTGATACTGGCTCGATCATCGCACCTTCACCAAATGAGACGTTCTCTGGTAACTTGAAAGTTAAAGCAGCTGGGTGAATAACAGTTGGGCGTAGTACGCCGTGATACGGCGGGGTTGCCCAGAATTTAACATCAGGATCAAGGTTATAAACTCCAGTTAAGGTTTCGCTACTTTCAAAATTTGGAATTCCAGGTTCCATACAAACTCGATCGCCGACTTTAAGCTTTGAAACAGCACTTCCAACCTCAACTACTGTGCCAGCTGCTTCATGTCCTAGCACCATCGGTGCTTTGACTATAAAGGTGCCAATAGCGCCATGGGTGTAATAATGAATATCACTACCGCAGATTCCTACTGTGTGTATCTTTATTTTTACATCAGTTGGCGATAAGACTTCGGGTAAATCAATCTCTCTAAGATTTAACTTTCCTTTTTCTTCAAGAACTAGTGCTTTCATATTACTAACCTTTTCTGGCAATAATTATGCCCACAACAACTGAAATAGTAGTTGAGATCCAAAGTGATAAACCTTTAGGCTCAAGAAATCTCATCCAAAGCAGGCTAAGCGCGATTAAAAAGACCACAGCAATAAAGATTCGGTCAAACAGATTTGTTTTCATTGGCAAGAAGCCATTACGCGGGGTTGTTTGTTTTGCCATAATCAGTTCACTTACTCCTTAACCGCACCGAAGGTTAGTCCGGTAACAATGTATTTCTGGATGAAGGTTAAAAATATGATTGCTGGCAAGGTGGCAATAATTGCTACCGCTGCTAGCTCACCATAATTTGTGCCAGTTGTGGTCACATACTCTGCAAGTCTGGTGGTGATAGTTCGAGCTGATGAAGATGAAAGGCTTGCGGCAAGGATGTACTCATTCCAGGCAAAGACCCAGGTGAGGATGAATGTAATAGCAAGTCCAGGAGCAGCAAGTGGAACAATGATCTTAGACAAAACCTGCATGCGACTTGCTCGGTCAACGAGAGCTGCCTCATCTAACTCAAGTGGAATACCTTCCAGCATTCCTTTCAGCAACCAAATTGCAAATGGTAGGTTAAATAAACAATAGACAAGTATTAAACCAATCTTTGTATCAAACAACATAAAATCACCAAAATTAACTACCTGGGTAAAGATTAAGAAGTTTGGCAGAATAAATGCTGCCGGAGGCGCCATTCGGTTTGTAATTGTCCAAAAGAAAATACTGTCTGAGCCTTTTAGCTTCCATCTGGTTAAAGCGTAGGTAGCGAATAAAGCCAAAACCGTGACTAATGCAGCATTAGTGGTCGCAACAATTAATGAATTGACCATGTATGTACGAACAACTCGATCTTCGAAAACCTTTGTGTAATTTTCAGCATAAAAAGAGGTTATGACTAAGTTTGGTTTGTCATACACCTGAACCGGAGAGCGGGATGAAACAACAAACATCCAATAGATAGGCCCAAGTGTAAATAATGTAAGAATTGTCCACAGGAAGTATCGACCTAAGGAAGTAAAGAAGCTTCTAGATTTTGAGTGAGTCGAATTAGTTATCATATTTTCTTCTTTGATTCCTTTCCGGTAAGAGCATTAAACAACAGCCAGCAAATAACAATTGTGAAGTACAAGACAAGTAATGACATTGAGGAACCATAACCATAATCTTGCTTTGCAAAAACAGTTCTAAAAATATGTAAGCCAACAAAAGTAGTACTACTGCCAGGCCCACCATTGGTAAGCATGTAGACATCCTCCATGCTTCGAAGTGAGTCCATGACGCGAATAAATACCGTAATCAAAATAACTGGTAGCAACATCGGAATAATTAAAAATCGATACATTTGAAATGTGTTCGCGCCATCAACCGAAGCAGCTTCGATAGGTTCCCGGGGGATTGCCAATAGGCCAGCAAGCAAAGTTAAGGTAACAAATGGTGTCCAATGCCAAACATCCATTAACACAATTGCGATCCAAGCTTGAGTGGTGGATGCACCAGTATTAAATTCCCAGCCAAAAAATTTATTCAAGAAGAAGGGCACGGGTCCATGACCTTGTGCCATCATCAAGCGCCAAGTAGCACCAACTGCAATCGGCGCAACGACAACTGGTAATACATAAATTGTTCTAAAAAAGGTTTTTCCTCTGAAATCTTTCATTAAGGAAAGGGCAAGCATAAAGCCAAGTATTAATTCGATTGAAACTACTAAAAATGAGAAAAACATAGTTCTACTTAATGTGCCTAAGAAGGCAGAATCAAATACTAAGTCGCGGTAATTTTGAATACCAACAAAAACTTTTCCACGCTCTTTTGAGAAGATATTCCAGCTATGGGTGCCGATATAAATTACATAAAAGAAAGGTGCTAGGCCGGCAACGCCAAGAATAAATAGGGATGGAGATAAAAGTATCCAACCCAATCTATTTGTGTTCTTTTTTTTCAAAATACTCCTTTATGTTCAGTGGAGGACCCGTTTGAGTCCTCCACTGAATTACTGTGACCTTACAGGATTAGTAACCTAACTTCTTCAACTCAGCATCAGCAGCTTTCGCGGCCTTATCTAGAGCATCTGAAGTAGAGATCTTTCCTGCAATTGCGTCATAAATAAATGGCGCAACGACTTCACGTACAGAAGTATGGAATGGGAACGCAGGTGCACCACGGAATAGTGAACCTTGATCCTTCATAAATGTGTAGTAGCCGTTTGTCTTTTCGTCTTGAGCTTGAACAATTGGATCGTTATATGTTGAATCCATAACGATACGTGAACCAGCTGCAGCCCATTTGGCCTGTACTGACTCTTGTCCTTGGTATTGCTGGAACAAGACTGAACATGTGATGTTCTTTGATGAAGCTGGAACACCAAATGCACCACCGTCGTAATAACCAAGGTATCCAGCGCCTGACTTAGAGTCAGCTAGAACCTGTGGGTTACCAAGTGGAGGAAGAGCTACGCCAACTTTGCCTACAACCTTTGATTTTGCTTCATCAGTTGCAATCCAAGCTACGTTCTCGCCATATACCCAACCTTGAGCAGCACGGCCAGCAGCAAATGTTGTGCCAACCTCTGTCCATGTTGATTGCTTTGACTCAGGTGGAGCATCCTTTAGTAAGCCAACCCAGAATGCGAATGCATCCTTAGCAGCCTTACTGTTCATAGATCCGCCAGCTGCAGCTGAAGCTTTGAAGTCCTTGCTGATACCCCAGTTGTAAACACCGTTGGTAGGCAGGATTGATTCAAACAACTCGTAGAAAGATGCAGGGTGACCAGTTACTGCTTGAACTGTGGTTCCCCACAGATCCTTACCCTTACCGTATGCGGTAAAGAAGTCAGCAATATCTTGGTACTCCTTGTAGTTTGTAGCAGGCACAAGATCTCTCTTGTACTTAGCCTTAAACGCTGCCTGGTTAGCAGGATCATTGAATAGATCTGTGCGGTACAGGTAAACCTTTACGAAAGCTTCCATTGGGATACCAAATACATCTCCATCAGCATTCTTGAAATCATTGATGAATGAAGTGAACTTAGCGAAATCAAATGATGGAGCCTTTAGATCAGGATTATTAGCGATTTCCTTGCTGATGTTTGCAAGGTAATCGTTCTTTAAATACTGATAAATAATATCTTGTTCGATGTATACGAAGTCATAAATGCCAGTCTTTGCTTCCATGTCATTTATAGCCTTGCTGTACATCTCATCCCATGAAGTAGTTTCTAGATCAACCTTCATTCCAGTTGCTGCTTCGAAAGCAGGAATAATGTCGCTCTTTACATACTGTCCTGGAGGAGTGTTTTCAGTAACACCTTTAATGGTTTTACCTTTGCACTCTAGTTTTTCTGCAGCTGAGGCGAACCATGCATCATCTCCGCTTGCTGATCCAGAATCAGAACTGGATGAACAACCTGAGAGTACAAGTGCCACGCTGGAGATTACGCTTGCCAAAGCAAGGCTCCGGCGTTTGCGTGTATTTAACATGTATCTCCTATTCGTAGATTGAACTAAATTGCTTTCCCGAATAATCAAGAAGCAATCAGTAAGCGCAGTCTCATGTAAATTCTCAGGATCTTCAAGGCTTTTTTTCTGTGGGGCGTAACGGTTTAGTTATTTTAGGGGTGAGGGGGCTAGTTACTTTTGGGTAGGTGCAGGGGAATATCGGAATGTGAGATTTGCAAAAGCCTCGACCAGGTATCCATAGATTTTGAGACCCGTACCTAAGTCACCGGATTAGGTTTCTAATCCTTGAAATTGTAATTAGGGTTTAGAGATGATTTTAAATGACAAGAATTGGCATAAATGAAAAAAGTTCAAATATCTTTAAATGAAGTAAGTGCGGTCATAAGCACTGAAGGCGCAGCTTTAATTGGATTATCGGTTAACAATTTTTATCTAATCGAACCAAATACTAGAGATGGTTTGTATGCTGGAAAAATTCTCGCTCCTTGGCCCAACCGGATTAAGGATGGCAAATACACTTTCAATAAAAAAGATTATCAGCTGCCAATAAATGAGGTATCTAAAAATAACTCGCTGCATGGCTTGGTTGCTAATTGCCTCTGGGAGGTTTTATTTCAAAGTGAATCAAAAGTTGTGCTCCAATATTTACTAAACCAGCCGGATATCTATCCAGGCAAATTACAGTTACAAGTCACATATGAGATTATTGAAAGCGGCATAGAGATTACGGTGTTATCTGAAAATATTGGCGATATCTCCGCCCCATATGGCGTATCTATCCATACATACCTAGTGGCCGGTGCGAGATTAAAAAACAATGAGTTAAACCTACAAATTCCTGCTGATCAATTTTTAGAGGTGGATGCTGAAAGATTATTACCAATCAAGTTGCAACCTGTTGCAGGCACAAATTTTGACTTTATAGATTCAAAGAAGATATTAGATCTCTTTATTGATCACGCCTTTAAGTATTCAAGTGATTATCCAAGAAGTATTTCGCTGATAAATGCCGAAGGCCAGGGTGCTGAGGTGATTTTTGATGATCAAAGTAAGTGGATTCAGATCCACACCGCAGACCGCAACCTGCAGGCAGATTCAAGAATGGCTGTTGCTATTGAACCGATGACCTGCCCACCCGATGCCTTTAGCTCTGGCATAGACCTAATTGTTTTAGAGCCAGGTAAAAAGCATGAATACAAATTGAAAATTAAGCGTAAGGGTTAACTCTTAAAAAATACTTAATTCCATTTAACAGTATCAATTGCCTCAGACCTGCTCTTTAGATTTCGATGTTGATCTAATACAAATTCAGAGTGTTTCTCAGATGTAGTAATTACATCTGGAATCTGCCAATTTGGTAGCTCACCTAAGAGCGCCCAAGCAGCTTGTCTGGCCGCGCCATCTGCCACAAACTCTCTCGGTGGAAAGGTCATTACCTCTCTACCTAATATTGCAGAAGCAATTGGTCCAACTCCAGGATTTTTTGCAGCCCCGCCAACAATCATTACTCGCTCAATTTTTGCTCCACTACTTTGCAAAGATGCAAAGGAATCAATCAAGCCACAAAGAATTGATTCAATTGCGCAACGAGCAATATTTTCAGCAGTTAAGTTATGGTTATTAATTCCTGCTAATAAACCTTTCGCATCAGGTCTATTTGGAGTTCGCTCACCTTCAAAGTAGCCAAGCATGGTTAATCCTTCAGCACCAGGCTTTGCTTTAAGGGCTAGCTGGCCAATTTCATCATGAGATTTTCCAAGTAGTTTAGAAACAGCATCTAATACTCGGGCCGCATTTAGCGTACAAACTAAAGGTAGATACCTGCCAGTTAAATCGGCAAAGCCGGCCACCTCTCCCATCGGATCATTACTTGGAGTTTCTGAAACAAAAAATGCAGTTCCACTTGTACCTAAGGAAATAATTAGATCTCCACTTTTAGCACCGATTCCAAAGCCCGCTGCGGCATTATCACCAGCACCTGCTGCGATTGGTATGCCACCTGTGGTCTCACCGGCAAAACCATCAAACTTAGCGATCTTTGGAAGATAAATCTCACGCTTATCTTTTAAAGCAATTGCCAGTAAATCTTTACGATAAGTATTACTACTTGGCGAAAAGTAACCAGTACCGGAGGCATCGCTGCGATCGGTAAATAACTTGTCGAAATTTACCCCGCCTTGCAGCTGCCAAGAGATCCAATCATGGGGCAGAGCAATTGCTGCTAATCGTTTTGCATTCTCTGGTTCATTTTCTGCCATCCATCTAGCTTTTGCGACTGTAAATGAGGCAACTAAAATTGAACCAATTGCTTTTGCAGTCTCGTTATCGCCACCAAACTCTTTATTTAAATCCTTTGCAGCTTGTGCTGATCGCAGATCATTCCAAAGCAGTGCATCTCTAATTACCTCACCCTTTTCATCAAGTGCGATAAAGCCATGTTGTTGGGCGGCAACTGAGATCGCACTTACATCTGATAATCCACCAGCTTTTTCAATTGCTTGATTTAATGCACTCCACCAGGCAGATGGATTTACTTCAGTACCATCTGGATGAGCAGCTTTTCCTTCTCTAACCAGTGCGCCACTGATCGCATCCTTAATTACAACTTTTACAGATTGGGTAGAGGAGTCAATGCCTGCAACTAATTTATTACCCATTGTGAGTGGCCCAATCTTTCTGATAAGTATCTAGATAGAAAATCCTATTGATATCTGGATCTATCGCAAGTGTTTGTCTTTTAGGCGCAAGAAAGCATTAAGGCAACAGGGCGATTTCAGCAGCGCCAATTCCACAACAACCACCAATATATTGCGCACCAGCTGCTTTCCACTCACCGACTAATTTTTCATCAAAGCCCACACCAACACTTCCAGTCCACTCCTTTTTCACTGCATCCCAGATGCGCCCTGAGTTTGGATAAACCACAAATGGTTTATCACTTTTAGCAGAGAGTAATAATTCGGTAATTAACTCTGGGGGTGTGCAGTTAACGCCAACCGCCAGGCCATCTTGTGCTATCGCAACCGCCTGCGCAAAAGATTGCCCGGCATTGGTTTGATTTCCAGCTTTGCAAGAGTATGAAACCCAAAATGGAATTGGGCAATCACTTAGTAATTCAAGTAATACCTCAACCTCAACCGTATCGGGCATGGTTTCAAGTGCTAATAGATCAGGTGAGGTAGCAATTAAAACCTCTAGGCGACGAGCATGAAAATCTTTTAATGCCGATTTACTTACTCCGTAATTTCCTTTGTACTCAGAGCCATCTGCTAAGGCTGCGCCATATGGACCAACCGATGCTGCCACCTTCACATCTTTACCTGATTTGTTAACCGCATCCTTGGCTAACTGAGTTGAAGCACGAAGTGCTTCATCTGTTTCATTCTCACTCCACCCACGTTTGCCGCATCCTAAGTAAGAGAGTTGGTAGGAGGAGGTAATAATTACTTGCGAGCCAGCATTAATAAAATCTAAATGAGCTTTGGTTATCTCACTAGGTGCAGTACGAATTAACTCACCAGTCCACAGGGAGGTAGTTAACTTATTGCCATTATTTTCTAAAGCGGTGGATAGACCACCATCTATTTTTGTAACCAAGAAACTACTTAAGCTCTACTGGGTTTAAGAATCTTAATTCGGTTGGCTTTCTAAAGTATTTTTTATCGATGCTATTAATGTGTTTAACATGGGCAGTTAACATGTGATCATCCCATTGGGGCCTGCTGCTCCACTTTTCCATCATTACCCAGGTATCTTCACCCTCACCTGCCACCAAGTCATACATCTCACAACCTGGCTCTTTATAGGCTTCAATAATTAATTTATCAAACTCAGCCTTTAAGAACTCAATGTGCGCAGGCTCAGGATAGATACTGGCAATTAGGTATAAAGGCTGAGACATCTTTAATTTCTGTTTAAGTTATGAAAGATAACTCAGTAATACAACAAAATTAAAGCCACTCATTGCTATAAATAGCACGCCTAGTGCTTTTAGTTGATCAGCAGATTTCTTAATGCTCTTACCCAACGGTGAGATTGATTTAAGTGCTTTTAGTGAGTCAATTACCGCAAGGCTATCTCTGATCGCAGCCACCATAGCTGAAACGGAAAAGACGCCACCGGAGGCAACTAAGCCAATTACAAACAGCTTAAGTGTTGAGTCAGAGGTGCTACTTAGATTGCCAGTTGCCGAAAGTGCTAATACGGCAGATAGTAAAACAGTTGGTGCTAATTGAGATTTAACTCTAATTGCACGTTGTTGGTTCCAGATTGAGATTAATTCATTTTCATTCATAGGTAGATCTTATCTGATTAGATACTTAATAATTGGTAGGGCTGCCCAATTCAGGCAGGTTGAACTGACCTACTATTGTTTTGCGGTTTTCGTAAAGGTGATTGGAAGTTTTGTTGGACCAGTATTACCACTATCGGGCAAGTAGGTAGCACCGGATGCAATCTGCATATCGGCCAACCTACTAGCTAGCGCCTTAAATGCTTCCTTCATATCAAGCCGGGCAACGTAGTGGCCAATGCAGTGGTGCATACCGCCACCAAAACCAAAATGCGGCGCACGATCTGCGGTGATATCAAAATCATTGTTATCAAATTTTCTAGGATCACTACCAGCTGGAATTGTTAGCAAATGAATTGTGGTTCCTGCTTTGATTGGTAAATCCTTATACTCAAAATCAACTGATGCCTCTCGTGATACCCAGGTAATTGTTGGATTGACCCGCATTACCTCTTCAACCGATGCTCTTGCTAATTCTGAGTTCTCACCAAGTAATTTCCATTGTTTGGGATACTTAGAAAAGGTTTGCATTCCTAACCCAATTTGATTTCTAGTGGTATCAAAGCCGGCAAAAATAAGTAAGGAGACAAGAGAGAGCAGCTCCACTTCCGTAATTTGTTTATCATCAATACTTGCCTTTACTAAGGTGCCAATAAAATCATCTTTATCGGTACCTCTGCGGCTTTGAATCAACTTCTCTGAAATATCTAAAATACCAAGTAGGCCTTCTTCAATAACTGGTAGATCCTCTTTAATTGTTACGCTGAAAACATAGCCAAGCTTGGTGGCAAGATCTGCAACCTGTGGCCATAACTTTGTATCTAAACCAAGTAAGCCAGTAATTACTCGAGCAGAAAAGGGTTCAGCAAACTCACTCATAAACTCACAAGTTCCTTTTTCTACAAAGTTATCAATTAACTCATTTGCAAGGGAAGCAAAAAAAGGTGCCAGTGGTTCAATAGTTTTAGGAGAGAAGGCGGGCCCGGCTAATCGCCGAAGGCGTAGGTGATCATCACCTTCCACGCTTAGTAACATTGTTTTCCACCAAGATGCCAATGGGCCATCGGTAATTCCGTAATGTGCCGGCCATCTTCTTGTTCCCTGGTATAGCCGCTTATCTTTTAATAAAGTATTGGCATCTTCATATCTAAGAATTGCAATTCCAAATGGGGTAGTGGCATACCAATTACTTTCTCTAGCTGCCATAACTTGGGCAGATCTAATTGAAAAACCAATCTCATTAAAATCTAAGAAAGCGGTTTTATTCATGTGGGGCGGGTAGGGCTCGAACCTACGACGACCGGATTATGAGTCCGGGGCTCTAACCAACTGAGCTACCGCCCCAATTAAGGAGGTGAGTGTCATACCTTACATCTAATCCAACACTAAGTATTAATTACCGTTATTCACATGCTCACACTGGATAATCAAAGTATGAAAATAAAGGTGG
>Ga0209088_10000739_pt1 | contig 22325 bp, 31 predicted proteins | sample S_140625_EF_Meta_FD_187324 | JGI IMG/M metagenome (GOLD analysis project Ga0209088, IMG submission 187324) | Freshwater microbial communities from Lake Simoncouche, Canada to study carbon cycling - S_140625_EF_MetaG (SPAdes) (version 2) | ecosystem: Environmental > Aquatic > Freshwater > Lake ... | reverse complement strand
CTATGTCTGGGCGAAGCATTGGTTCACCGCCAGTCAAACGAATTTCATCAATACCTTGCGAAACCGCTACTTCAATAATTTCAATAAGTTCGTCTGTATTTAAGAGATCTTTAGATGGAAGCCAAGCGGCAAAATCATGTGGCATGCAATATGTACAGCGTAAATTGCAGCGGTCAGTGAGCGACACACGCATATCCCGATGGCCACGACCATAGGTATCGATCAACTGTGTCATGCGCTATTCACCCATTCTGAAGTTCCATCTGCGAAGACTTGATACTTCCAAATTGGAAGTTCATCCTTGACGGTGGAGACGATTTCTTCGCAGGCGGCGAAAGCTGGTCCGCGATGAACTGCCGATACTACAACGGCAAAGGCGGTTTCACCGATTTCAATTGCCCCGTATCTATGGGCCACAGCCACGTTTATGACGTCATGCTGGCCTGCAATGCGCTCAGTAATCTCTTGTATGACTTTCTGCGCAGTTGGGTGGACTTCATAAGTCAGCGATGTAACAGCCTTGTCTGCATCGTTATTTCTCACATCGCCGCAGAAGCTCGCTACAGCGCCGGCTTGATCTGTCTTTACAGATTCCATAAGAATCTGGATCGATATCACCTGATCAGTTACTAGGGCTGTGATCATGACCGGCCAGTTGATCGTGGATATGAGATGCGAGTCTTTCGATAATTACGAGCCCGTCTTTGGCGCCACCTGGAGATCCAGGCAAATTAATAATTAACGACTTTTTGCTAACCCCGGCTACGCCACGTGATAAATCTGTTGTGGGGACTTTCTCTCGCGAGAAAGCTCTGAGCGCTTCATGAAACCCAGGTAAAAACTTTTCAATTACCGGGCTGGTTGCTTCGGGTGTGACATCAAACTGCGAAACACCCGTACCGCCTGTTGTGACAATTAAATCTATATCCAGATTTATAGCCGACTTTATCGCTGAATTTATCTGGAGCTCATCATCAGGAAGTATTTGAACTTCATCAATCTCATAACCAAGATCTTTTAGGCCTTGCAAAAGTATCTGACCGGAACGATCTTCATAAATGCCCTTAAACGCGCGGTTACTGGCAGTTATTACCACTGCGCGCTTCATGGACGTTTCCAGTGTCCGTTTCTGCCGCCATCTTTCTCTTCAACACGCACATTAACAATTGAAGCCCCTGGATCTAACGCTTTGACCATGTCGATAATGGTCAGCGCGGCGATAGAAACTGCGGTCAGTGCCTCCATCTCAACACCTGTGCGATCTGCGATTTTTACGGTGGCGACAATTGCAACTCCATCATCGACTACTTTGATATCAACATTTACGCTTGAAATCGCAATCGGATGGCAGAGTGGAATCAATTCTGGAGTCTTCTTTGCTCCCATAATTCCTGCGATGCGTGCGGTTGAGATGACATCACCTTTAGGCGTGGTTCCAGAAACGATCAGTCCAAGAACTTCTTTAGTTAATAAAACTTTTCCAGAAGCCGTCGCTGTGCGAACCGTTTCAGCTCGGTCTGATACATCGACCATGTGGGCTTCGCCTTGATCATTGATATGAGTCAACTTCTCAGTCATAGTCGAATCTTAATCGTTTATCGGCTAAATGCACCTTTGAGTGGATTCCGAATTAGAACGAAGATGCCCATAGCGATTACAACCATCAGAAAACTCAATGAGTATGCGGTATCTGGGCTCACTTCAAGTTGTTGGTATATCTGAATAGTCCAAGTCTGGGTGATGCCCGGCATGGATCCGGCAAACATCATGGTTGCTCCGAATTCTCCCAAGATGCGAGCCCATGCCAGCAGTAGACCTGTTGTGATTCCGTTACGTGCTTGTGGGAGTGCAATCAATCGAAGTAATTGGCTTTGTGATGCTCGATCTATTACCGCTGCATCTTCAATATCTTCAGGTAGCTGCGCAAATGTAGATTCAGTGATTAAAACCAGAAATGGAATTCCAATGAAGAGGCCTGTGAAAACAACTGCAGTTGTTGTAAAGGGCATCTGCCATTGTGTGTGTTGATAGATATAGGAACCCAATAAGCCTTTACGGCTTAGCAAGCCAAGCAGCGCAAGTCCGGCAACCGTTGGTGGAAGTGCAATGGGAGCAAGCACTAAGGGGCGAATAAACCTAGTTACTTTTGGATTCGATTTTACGAGCCACCATGCAAGTGGCACTCCAAGAAGCAGCGAAATGGTTGCAGAAAGTATTGAAGTCCATAAAGAAAGTTTTACCGCACTTAACGATCCATCATTTGTAATGCTTGTGAAGAAAGTTGACCATGGAACTTTAATCACCAAGGCCATGATGGGCAGTGCAATTAACAGAATGGCAAGATATGCAAAGGCGCGAGAGATTGGATCAATGCGTCTTGAATTCACCGCCCGAGCATATCTAATCAGCGAAAGATCTGCGATTACTTAAGTGAATCTACCTGAAATCCAGCCTTTGCCAGCGCCAATCTAATTTCGGTGCTCTGCAGATATTGGAATATTCGCTTTGCCCATCGGTTATCACTAGCAATCGCAGTTTTAGCGATACCAATCTTGTATTGGGTAGAAGCAGCTTTGGTATCTGCAAATGTGATTGCACGGATTTTACTTGAGTTCGCAATTACATCGGTCTTGTAAACAATAGCCGCATCAACTGCTCCGGCAAGTAATTTTGCAACTGTGCTTGATGCCGAAGGCTCAAAAGAAACTGGCGAGCTTTTAATTCCGCCTTCTGAGCTAAGGGCACGTTCTGCCGCGATTCCACATGGAACAGTGCGCGCGCATTGAATCCATTTAACTTTCCCATTTAGATCGCTAACTTTCTTGATGGAGGAAGTTGAAGGAACAGCAAGTACAACTTGATTTACAACATAATCCGAAGGGCTTGCTATCTCAGATCCTGCAGATGCCATGCTGGATTCATCTGCTGATACAAAAATATCAAATGGGGCACCTGAATTTATTTGGCTGGCAAGTGTTGCTGAAGATCCATATGAAATATTTATCTTCACACCAGGGTGCGCGGTGACAAATTTCTTTGTTAAAACGTTGTATTGGGCTTGCAAACTAGATGCTGCAAATACATTGACGGTTTTCGGAGATACCGCGTTGGCTGATTGAGGGTTTGAGAGGGCGGCAAGAAGAACTGAGAGGCTCAGAGTGAAGCAACCTACTTGCCACTTACGACGGCCTGCCTTCATATGATTGATTATGCCGCAATTTCAAGTGGCACCGGTTTTGCTTCCTGATATGCTTCACCTCACATTTCATTAGGGGGCCTTAAATGTCAGTTGAAAGCGATCTAGCACGCCAAGCGCTTAGTTCAATCTGGCAAGCACAGGGCGAAAAAATGGAAGAGTTGGATGAAGAATGCAATCCAAATAAAGCTTGCCGCAATATGAAAGAAGTTACCTTCGAAGGATTTATCCAAGATGAAGGTAAATCGCTGGCTACTGCATGGCGCGAGACTCTTATTCGCGATGGCAAACTTGGCAGCGGAAGTATCGGCAGCTTAGTCTCAGAAAATAAGCTCAAGTAAATACACGAATAGATCTTTAAATTATGATTTCAACATCTTTTGATTTGCTGACCGTCGATGAGCTAACGGAAGATCTCCGATCTATTGGTTATGTGGCCAATCGCGGTCTTGCCACTTCCCTATTAATTTCCATGAAACTCGGACGTCCTATTCTTCTTGAAGGCGAAGTTGGTGTTGGTAAGACTGAACTTGCCAAGAGTATTTCTAAGCTACTTGGGCGCAAGCTAATCCGCCTGCAATGTTATGAAGGTATTGATACAAATCAAGCGCTATACGAATGGGATTATGCGCGCCAGATGCTGCAGATCCGTGCCATGTCAGGCAATGAAGTTTCAGATAAATCTGTCGATGACCTATTTGGTTCTAAATTTCTAATCGAGCGCCCGCTGCTGCAGGCCATTAAAGCCGGCGATCAATGCGTCTTGCTAATTGATGAAGTCGATCGTGCAGATGATGAATTTGAAGCATTTCTACTAGAGCTTCTCTCAGATTTCCAGATAACCATTCCCGAAATCGGAACAATTGCGGCCACATCACGCCCAATCGTAATTTTGACCTCTAACCGCACCCGTGAATTACACGATGCACTAAAGCGTCGCTGCCTATATAACTGGATTGGCTTCCCTGCACAAGAACAAGAGATCGAAATCGTAAAGTCACGAGTTCCTGGCGTCTCTGATCAATTGGCTTCAAAAGTTGTTGGCACCGTTAACAAACTTCGCGAAATGGATCTAGAAAAATCTCCCGGAGTTGCCGAGACTATTGATTGGGTGCAATCGCTAGAAGCGATTGGGGCAAGTTCCCTCAACGAAACTAACGCAGCGCAGACTTTGGGCGCAGTCATCAAGGGACGTGATGATCTCGAATATGTATCTGGCAGCCTTGCAGAGATAGTCTCTGATGCCTCTAACTGAGGGCTTTGACGAATTATTTGTTGAATTTGCTCAAGAACTTAGATCGCATGGAATGCTCGTCGGATCTGATGACGTAATCACTTTCTGCAATGCAGTATCGGTCCTGGATGGTACAGATGTAATGGATGTCTACTGGGGCGGCAGAACAACTCTAGTTCGTCGCAAAGAAAATATCCCCGTCTATAACGAGATTTTTCAACGCTTCTTCTTTGATAATTTGGAGGAAGAGGAGAGCGTGGCGAAGAAGAAATTCCGCGCGCAAGTCAGCACAACTTCCACTATCGAAATCCCTGAAAATGAAAGAACTGAACAGGGCGATTCCAACGATGACACCAAAATGGGATTTATGGCAGCAAGCCATGAAATCTTCCGAAATAAGGCCTTTAATGAATGTACTCCGCAGGAGCTACTTGCCTTGCGCAAGATGATGTCGAATATCCGACTTAATCCACCTATCCGGAAGACACGGCGATTGATTTCAACCAATAAAGGCAAGAAATTAAATATGCGCAAAATTGTTCGGGAGAATATGCGCGCTATGGGCGAGAACCGAGAGATTTTTTATACCAAGAAGAAGGAGAGACTGCGACAAGTAGTTTTCATCCTAGATATCTCAGGTTCTATGGCTGACTATTCTAGAAATTTATTACAGCTGGCATATTCTGCGCGAAGTGCGAATCAAAAAGTTGAAGTTTTCTGCTTCGGAACCAGGCTTACCCGGGTAACTCGTTCACTTTCACGGCGTAACCCTGATCAAGCAATGGAGCAGGCTGGCACCGAAGCTATGGATTGGGAAGGTGGAACTCGTATTGGAGATGCCATCAATACCTTCCTAAAGAAGTGGGGGCGCGGACGAGTAGGCCGAGGTTCGATAGTTGTCATCTGCTCCGATGGGCTAGATCGTGGCGATCCTGAGACGTTATCAAAATCTATGGAAGCCCTCTCTCGAATCGCTTATAGAGTTGTCTGGATGAATCCGCATCGTGGAGATGCCGATAGATATGTTCCAACTTCGATGGGAATGATCATTGCAGAACCATTTATCGATGAAGTTGTATCAGGACATAATCTAAAAAGTCTGGAAGAATTCAGCCGCAAACTCGTCTCAATTAGATAGGTGCCACGATTATGAAGTTCAGCGTCTCAATCTTTGCCGAAGGTGATCGTGAAATTACTCTTGAAGAGGTAGTAGAACTAGCTGATGCCGTAGCAATTCATAGCGGCTTAGCAACAGGTGCTGGCACAACTGGGTATGGTGCACAAATAATCGTTGAAGCCCCTAGCTCTGATATTGCTGTGGATGCTGCCCTGGTTATCTTCAATGAAGCGGTCAAGACCGCCAATCTTCCAGTCTTTGAAATTATTAAGGCCGAGACAATGTCTGAAGATCAAGACTGGGAAGATGCGCTCGAAGAATGATTCGCCTTGGATCGCTAGCCGGGTATCCCTTTGAAGGACCTCGCGCACTTGCCGGATGGACTCCCCCAAAAATTGCCGCTGTCTATGCGGTTATGTGTCTAAATGATCCAGAGAATAAACCACAAGAATTTTCCATAATCTATGTTGGTCACGCCGCTGATTTAAGTACCCAAGGTTTCCCTTTAAAGCATCCGCGATCTGCTTCATGGGTAGCAAGGGCCGGAAATAAATTTAATTTACATATCTGTTGGTTTGATATTCCGGGTGGTACAGAGCGCCATCGCGAAATGATTGCTCATGAACTAATGGCGGTATATGAACCAAGTTGCAATCTTGAAAAATATGATCAAGCATGGAAAGACGAATGGATCGGTGAATACTCAAATGCATTCACCGACCCATTGACCACTGGTCGCGATCCAAATAATCGCGGCCAGTAAAAACTAATCTATTTTTACGCCAACGCCATCAAAGAGACGTGAACGTCGAGTTCCCATGGCCGGGAAATTTGGTTTTGGAGCTGCATGCTCTGGTTCTGGCACATATGTAGCACCAACAACGATCGCCTCAGCGAAGCCATATAGGAGTGGAAGAGCACCAGCGACTACGCCGCCAGTTCTATTGATCCGCTCGAGGCCAGGCTCGATTATGTCTGCATCCTGTTTGATCTTCCAAACTAGATCTGCAGCCTCTTCTAACTTGACTGCAACCGCTGCAAGTTGTCGGCCAACGATAAAGAGATAGATAGCAAGACCTGCGATTAACGCGGCGATGTCGATTACTGAGAATAATTGCAACGTTGTCATGAGCGCACCTTATCTAGAACTCGTCCGAGGAATAAGTGGTGCTCAAGTCCTTCTGCAAGAACTGCATCGACACCGGCAGCGGTCGTATTGATTAGCTCTGTATTTGCCGTATTTGCCTGAGCTGCAGTGAGCGTCTGGCGAATCTGCGCAACGCGCTTATCAATAATGCGAACTAGCAAAACCAGGATTGTCAGCAACGCAGCAACTGCTACGACGACGACAGCACCAAGAATATTTGCGAGAACCCACAGTGAGTGAGTATTGGAATCCATCTTCTCAGCCTCCTAGTTTCTTACGGCCACGATTAAGTCCGGCAACAATCGCTGTGGCATATGCGATCGTCGTATTAAGACCTTTAAGGCCGGCTGTATTAACAACTGCGCCTTCAAGTCCGGCATTAATTCTTTGAGCCTGGCCACCAATTTTATGAGCAAGTAACAAGATTGGAACTACGAGAGCTACGACAACAAGTACAACAACTGTTGCAATTATGTAGCCCACGAGCCAACCTGGGTGATTAGTAAAGTCCATCTGTTATCTCCCCTTAGATCGTTTCTGCAAAATCGCGTACTGGCTTGAGGCTAGCGTTGACAGAAGTTACAACGCTAGGAACTGTCGCGGTCTTAGCAACAATTACTTGCACTCCACCTTCAAGTGCATCAAGAGATTTAGTTACTGCACGCAGGTGCAAGATAACGCGTGATAGGCCTAGCGCTGCGGCAGCGATAATTAACGTTGCCAGAATTAGCGTGTATACGGCTTGTTGTGCCATTTCGATTCCCCTTATCCGAGTAACTTGGAAACTGGTCCGGCGTAACGAACTGCCCCGTGGGCAACTTCTTTAATTACGTTATCTGTCTTTGCAAGCAAAGCTGGTGTTGTATCGAGTTCACCGATCAAGGCAACTCCTCCAGAAAGTGCATCATCTGCCGCACCGCGAATGCGCTCAAGTGGTCCAAGAACCATATTTAGCAGCGCAACGAGAACTGGGACGATAACAACTAACAGGATCAGATTTCCGACTCCCCATAGACTCATTAGTTTTCCTTTCTCTCTCGTTAGCGACGTGGTGCTGGTTGATATGGAAGGAAGAAGCGAGCAAAGATTCTTGCTGCCGCTTTCTTGACGACTGTCATTGCGATTGCAATACCGCTTGCAGCCTTTGGGCCACCAACAGTGTTTGGATCAATTCCCATGGAAATTGCCTTCATGCGCGCCTGCATACTGCCAGCAGTTTGATTAACTAAAACTGCGGTGACATCTGCGATTAATCCGCGACCGAACTGTGCCGCAGCACCTGAAACGACTAGATCGAGGGAGATTTTTACTGAAGTGCCACCGGCTACTGGATTAAGCGCTGCTACAAGAACTGCCTGCGCTTCGCCGCGGCCTTTCTTATCAGAACCTGATGCGTTGATAGTGATGATCTTCTTGGCGGTATCGCGAGTTTCGACCTTCGCCTGACCGGAAAATTCTAGCTTTACTGGGCCTGCAGAGATGATTACATCTCCGCTGTAGTGATCTTCAGCGATCTTATCCGTTAGGTCAGCACCAGGAATACATGCTGCTACTTGTGGAATATCGTAAAAGAATTGCCACACATCGTCGATCTGTTGATCAACAACTATCGTCTGCGAGATTAACATTTTGCCTCCTGGTTGATGAATGACGATGGATCTTTTTCAAACGCGGTGCGACATCCAGGCGCACAGAAGTAATAAGTCGTTCCTTCATAATCAAAGGGACGATTAGATTTTTCAGCAGCGACAGCCATTCCGCAGACCAAATCAATTACCTCAGTTGGTTGCGCCATCTGAAGCAGATTTGGTGTCGCCTTTGGAGTTAGCGCACCGGCTGCGCGGAGTTGAACTAACTGAGCCAGAATTGAAACAGCCATTTCACGGTGAGTTGTATGACCGAGATCTAAACCTGCTGGCAATTGAACTGTGTCGATCTTAGATTTCGCGAAACCGCGATCTTCCAAATATGAAAGAACTGCAGCTCCACGTTTACGGGATGCTACAACACCGAGATAAACAGGTCCCGCAGGAAGAGCTGTTTCAGTTGCTTCTTCATCACCATGGCCTTGCGTCGCAATAATGACAACTGAGGAAGAGTTGACCATAGATGTTTTGAAATCGGCGAAATCAAGGATTTGTACACGCCAATTCATAACCTCAATTAATTGCTGCAAAGTGACTGCCATTGGTGAGCGCCCGACGATAGTTACTTGAGGCGATGCATTTACTGGTTCAACATAAATCTGAAGTGCGCCTTCGCTTTGGCATGCCATAGGAACTGTTAGGACTCCATCAGGAACGTGCATTCCTAGAAAGTCCGCTTCTTGTCCCAGCCAAACCAATTGAGCTTTTCCGGATTCCATTACCTTCTTTGCTTCACGGATTAGGACTGGCTCGGCACAGGCTCCGCCAATCCATCCATGTAACTTTCCATCAGAGGTAATGAGAGCGCGAGAACCGCTCTGTCCAGAAGAAGGGCCTTGGCGCCAAACGACAGTCGCCATCACAAATGATTCACCACTATTTGTGAGTTCGACTGCGCGTTCCATAACGCCCATGCCTTCTACTGGATTGAAAGACATTTTTAGCTGCCGAGCCGAACCGGTGGCATACCGTAAACATCTTTTCCTGTAGTAAGAGCTTCGTAGACGCGGTTAGGCATCAAAGGCATATCGATATTGCGAACGCCCTTGTCCTTGAGTGCATCCATAACCGCATTAACGAATGCAGCTGGTCCGCCCACAGTTGCACATTCACCAACGCCTTTAGCACCGATTGGGTGGTGAGGACATGGTGTGACAACTTCGTATAGCTCAAAGCCTGGAGTTTCCCACGCAGTTGGCAACAAGAAGTCCATGTAGTTTCCGCCGATGATATTTCCTTCTTCATCGTAAGTTTGATACTGCATATTTGCCATGGCATATGCCTCGGTAAGTCCGCCCATGATCTGTCCTTCAACGATCATTGGGTTGATACGGACACCGCAGTCATCGACAGCAACAAATTGCAATACATCCCAAACACCTGTCTCGGGATCGATTTCAACCTTTGCGATGTAGCAAGCAAATGGCCATGTGAGGTTTGGAGGATCGTAGTAAGCGACATTCTCCAGTCCAGGTTCCATACCATCTGGCATATTGCTATATGCCGCCATTGCGCAATCTTGAATTGTTACGCCACGTTCTTGATTTCCACGAACGTAGAAACGGCCCAACTCCCACTCTATATCTTCTTCAGATACTTCAAGTAAGTGAGCGGCAAGCTTGCGCGCTTTGGCGCGAACCTTGCGGGCAACCATTGCAATTGCTGCTCCAGCTACTGGTGTTGAACGAGATGCGTAAGTACCCATACCGAATGGAGCGGTATCTGTATCGCCTTCTTCAACCAGAATGTCATCTGCAGGTATACCGAGTTCGTGAGCAACGATCTGCGCCCATGTTGTCTCGTGGCCAGTTCCCTGTCCACGTGAACCGGTACGCAAGATCGCTTTACCTGACATATGAATACGAAGTTCAGCAGAGTCAAACATCTTGATACCCAAGATGTCGTACTCGCGGCTATTGCCGGCGCCCAATGGTTCAGTCATCGTTGAAATTCCGATACCAAGCAGGCGTCCACGCTTTGCAGCCTCAGCCTTTTCAGCTGCAAAGTTCTTGTAGCCGATAGCTTCCAATCCGATATCTAGACACTTCTCGTACTGACCTGAGTCAGTTAAGAAACCAAATGCTGTGCGGTGTGGGTGCTGTTCGTCTTTAACGAAGTTAATGCGACGGAACTCAGCTTGATCCATTTTAAGATCATCCGCTGCTGCTTGAACCATACGTTCTTGGAAGAACATCGCTTCAGTAACTCGGAATGAACAACGGTAGGCAACTCCACCTGGCGCCTTATTTGTGTAGTAACCAGTTGCAAACATATGTGCAGTTGGAATGTCGTAGGCAGCAAATGCTGAGTGCATCAGACCAATTTTGAACTTAGATGGCTGTGCATCTGCAAAGAATGCACCGTGATCTGAGATTGTGTTCATGCGAACACCAAGGATCTTTCCATCTTTACGAAGGGCCATCTCACCCTTTAGGTAAACATCGCGACCAAATCCGGTTGAAGTTAGGTTTCCGGTCTTATCTTCAATCCACTTAACAGGCTTTTCAGTCAGAATCGATGCAAGAATCGCAACAACATAACCTGGATAGATAGGAACCTTATTTCCGAAGCCACCTCCGATATCAGGAGAAACGATTCGAATATTTTGCTCAGGAAGTTCTGCAACCATCGCAACCGCAGCGCGCACAATATGTGGAGCTTGAGTTGTTAGATAGACAGTCAGCTTGCCTGTCGCGCGATCGTAATCGGCGAGAGATCCACAAGTCTCCATTGGTGATGGATGTGTGCGTGGATAGTGAAGTTCGATCTTTGACACAACATCTGCATCGGCAAATGCTTTATCTGTGCGCGCCTTATCGCCAATTTCCCAGTCGAAAATCTTATTGCCAACTTGGCCAGCCTTGTCATCGCGGATCTGAACTGCATCCGGGGCTGCCGCCTGAACTGGGTTAACGATTGGAGGAAGGATTTCGTAATCTACGACAATCTTTCCGCAAGCATCTTTGGCGATATATGGGTCATCTGCAATTACTGCACAGACTTCCTGGCCTTGGAAGCGGACCTTATCTGTAGCAAGAACAGCTGCTGTGTCGTAAGAAAGTGTTGGCATCCATGCCAGGTTACGTGCTGCCATCATCTCGCCTGTCAGAACTAGACGAACTCCAGGCATATCCCATGCTGCGCTTGTATCGATTGACTTGATACGTGCGTGAGCTACTGGGCTACGTAAAATCTCCATGTGGAGCATTCCTGGAAGAACAATGTCATCTACATAGTTACCTTTACCACGAATGAAACGGTTATCTTCAACTCGGCGACGGCTTGCGCCCATTCCACCAATTTTGACTTCGTCTAAGCTCATTATTTTCCGCTCCCTGACCTAGTTGAGTTCCGCGCGCATTTTTTCAGCAGCCCAGAGAACCGCCTTGACGATATTTTGGTAACCAGTGCATCGACACAAGTTGCCAGAAAGAGCCCAGCGAATTTCATCTTCGGTTGGGTTGAGATTCTCTTCGAGAAGTGCCTTTGCTGCCATCATCATTCCTGGAGTACAGAAACCGCACTGCAGCGCATGCTCTTGCTTGAAGCCTTCTTGCAATGGGTGGAGTTCGCTTGCAGATGCAAGGCCCTCAACTGTTTGCACATCGTGGCCATCAGCCTGCACTGCGAACATTGTGCAACTCTTGATTGGGCGACCATCGAAAAGTACGGTGCAAGCGCCACAGTTAGTTGTGTCGCAACCGGTGTGAGTACCTGTCAACTTAAATCCTTGGCGAAGCAAATGTGCGAGCAAGAGTCTTGGTTCGACATTTGCTGTGCGCGCTTCTCCATTTACATTTACCGTTACTCGGCGAACCGGAATATCACTTGCCGGAGGCGTATTTATCTCTTCATAAAGGCTCGACATATTTTTAGGCTACTTTCTGTGCGGAGTTGGCAACGAGGATTCTCTTAACAAATGTTTCAATGATGTGGCGCTTGTATTCGGCTGAGCCACGGTGATCTGTACGAGGCTCTGCCTTAGCAGCCACAAGTGCTGCCGCCTTTGCAATTGTTGCTTCGGTCAACTTCTGACCAATTAGTGCTGATGCTGCTTCATTGGCATCGATGGTCTTTCCACCAACACCAGCAAGTGCAAAACCTGCATTTAGAACTGTGTCACCACTCATATCGAGTGAAACAGCTACTGACGCTGTAGCGAAGTCACCGACGCGACGTTCTAGCTTTAGGTAGCCACCACGAGCAACACCTTTAGGGGCAGGAATTACCGCTTCGATAGCAATCTCGTTGTAGTTGAGAGAATTTGCATAAGGACCAAGGACAAAATCTTTCATCGCGATGGTGCGCTTGCCTTTAGGACCTTGAACAACGATCGAACCGTGTAGTGCGATCATTGTTGCCGCCCAGTCACCTTGTGGGTCAGCGTGACAAACAGAGCCAACAAAGGTTCCACGTACGCGAACGATTGGATCTGCAACTAGTGGCGCTGCTGCGGCAATGGTTGGTTGGCGCTTTGCAATCTCTGCTGACTTTTCCAAATGTTCGTGACGAACAAGGGCGCCTATGTGGAGTGATCCATCGGCATCAAAGCGGATGTAATCAAGACCAGGAATATTGTTGATATCAACAATTTGATCTGGGAAAGCAAAACGAAGTTTTAGCATTGGAACTAGGCTCTGTCCGCCTGCCAATACCTTTGCTTCACCTTTACCAGCATCGAGCAATTTAATTGCTTCCGCAATTGTCTTCGGAGATTCATATTTAAATCTTGATGGATACATATTTAATTTCCCCTAATTGAGTTTCCGGTTACTTGCTCTTCTTGTCTTTTACTGCAACTGGCATTGAGTCTGCATCTGGGTTAGGACGTGGTTCTTGGTGTGCAGGCCATGGACCTTGCACCGGTTGACTTGCTACTTTTAAAAATTCTGTAATTTGTGGCCATGCCCAAATTGTTGGGCTGTCGCCAGTCTTTGGTGAGTTTTCGATGAGTTCAAATAAACGAGGATTGCCGCGTTCATTTCCAGTAGATTCAACGGCCATGGATTTCCCTCTTCCCTTATTGTGTGGAGAAACCTAACACCCGGGACTAGCACCCGCAAGAAGTTCGCACTTAAAAATGAGCTAATTTGAAGAGTTATCTCATCGTTATAAGTTCACAATACGAACTAGATTCCGTCTCTCACCCCAGCTAGATCTTCGGGGGTATCTACATCTCTCCCATCTGCCAGGTGGTCGAGGGCGATAAAGAAGACATCGTCTCGTTCCTTGAGAAAATTACGGGCTCCAAAATCTCCGGTAGCGCTCTCCATAATTTCTTTCCAATATTTACGAGCAAATTTGACTGGGTGTCCGGGCTTTCCTTCAAAGGTTCCCATCACGATTTCCTGAGAAGAATCTGCAATTTCCCGAATTGCTGCCGCGGTCATTCCAGGAAGGTCTACCAGCGAAATTATCGCCGCAGAATATTCTGGATTTTTCATTATCGCATCTATCCCAACGCGAAGTGAACTTCCCATTCCGGTCTGCCAATCTGGATTTATTAGTGCTTGCGCACCCGGAACTTCACCCTGCCATGCTCCGAGAACAACATATACATCTTTAATGCCGCCATCGTGAAATAGGGTCACCGCTCGATCGACTAATCGTTGACCATCTATTTCAATGGTTGCTTTTGGCCCACCCATACGTGAGCCCGACCCAGCGGCCAAGATAATTCCAACTTGCATCGCTATACTTTACGTCATGCGCGAAATCATTCAAGAGGTTTTGCCATCTTTTAACTCCAATAAACCATTTGCTCTTGCAACCGTAACTCGCACTTGGAGCTCAGCTCCTCGACCAGTCGGAGCAGCAATGGCGGTTCTAGATTCAGGCGAAGTTATTGGAAGCGTTTCTGGTGGTTGTGTTGAGGGCGCGATTCACGAAGCATCGCTTGAAGTTCTTAAGACAAAAATTTCTCAATCTGTAACTTATGGCGTTAGCGATGACAACGCCTTTGCCGTTGGATTAACTTGCGGCGGAACGATTGAGCTTTATATTCAATATGTAGATCAAGCCACATTCCCTGATTTTGCTGAAGTGGCAAATAAAATTGAAGATAAGCAGGCAGTTGCTGTAGCCACGCTCGTTAATGCCAAAACCGGCATCGGGGCGCGCATTGTTCTCACTAAAGCTGAGGCGGTTGGGTCACTCGGAAATTCACAGCTTGACCATGCAGCCATCGAAGGCGCCCGCGCGCTCCTGATGCATGGAACAACCAAGACTCTAAAACTAGGCCCAAACGGTGAAAATCGTATGGATGATGTCTCGGTATTTGTTGAATCATTTGCGCCAGCGCCACGCATGATCATCTTCGGCGCCATCGACTTTGCCGCAGCAGTTGCGCGCATCGGAAAATTTATGGGTTACTACGTGATCGTTTGTGATGCGCGCGAGCTCTTTGCAACCAAACGCCGTTTTCCTGATGCTGATGAGGTAATTATTGATTGGCCGCATCGTTATCTTCCAAAAGTTGAAGTCGATGAAAGTACCGTTATCTGTGTACTTACCCATGATCCAAAATTTGATGTACCAGTTCTTGAGATTGCGCTCCGCACCAACGCCGGTTATATCGGTGCAATGGGAAGTAGGCGCACCCACGAAGACCGACTCTTGCGACTGAAAGAAGTTGGAATGACCGATGCAGAACTTGCCAGACTCAAATCCCCAATTGGTTTAGATCTCGGTGGAAGAACGCCAGAAGAAACAGCTATTTCAATCGCTGCCGAAATTATCTCGAATCAAGTAGGCGGAACCAATCAACCGCTAACTAAAGGCTCTGATCCAATTCATAAAGCTTCCCTTGCCAGCGAGGATGAACCCGCACCTGTCATTAGTTAAATAACTAGTTAAACGGAATCCATCTCGCAGTTGTGCCCGCTGGATTTACTCCAGGGCTAATTAGCGCAAATCCTTGAGCATGAGCTACTCCACGTAACATCGCCGAACCTAGGTAAGCAGTTGGTGTAAATATCTTGCCATTAACCGTTCCTGGCACCAGTCGAGAAAATCCCTCGGGGGTCGTAAGTGAAGAAGATAGTTCAACTTCTGTTACTTCTTTTCTCGATCCACCGAGTAATGATGCAATCAATGGCTCGCCAAATGAATATAAAGCTGCCAGTGCCGATTGTGGATTTCCTGGAAGTGCGAGGAAGGCTATATCTCTGCCGCCTTTTGCAACACGGGCGAGCAGTACGTGATAACCAGGACGCACCTTTGCGCAATCAATGACCATCGTTGCGCTTAAATTATTTAGCGCCGGCTTTACATAATCCCGCGGGCCATCAGCTGTTCCGCCAGTTGTGATGATTAAATCAACCGAGTCGAGTACTTTTGCAATCTCAGCGTTAAGCACATCAAGATCATCCTTGATAAATTCTGCAGAAAAAATCGTTGCACCCATCTTGGTCAGCAAAGCTGGTAACTGCGGGCCGAGTGAATCTCGAATTGCACCATCTATTGGGACTCCAGAATGGATTAGTTCATCACCAAGAAAAAATATTGCTACCAGCGGTTGAACCGCGACTTTTATAACGTCATGTCCTGTGGCAGCAAACAAACCTGCCATCGGAGGAGTAATCCGCGTTCCTGCTTTTACAAGTACATCGCCGATCTTGCTCTCCATACCTGCTGGGCGAATATTTGCACCAACTTCTGTTTCACCGAAGATTTGCCCATCTTTTTCCGACGCCTTCTCCCACGGGATAACAGAAGTTGTTCCTTGTGGGATTACGCCGCCCGTTGCGATTGCCAGACACTGCCCGTAATGAATTACCTGTGAGGACGCCTTTCCGGTCAGGACTTCGCCGATCAGATTCCATGGTCCATCGCCTGAGACTGCCCAACCATCCATTGAAGAAGTTTCAAATGCTGGCAAATCGCAAAGTGAGAGGACATCCGCTGCTGTATACCTATCTATTGCATCAGTCAGCGCTACTTCTTGGGCGGCAAGTTTTGTAAAGCTATGGGATGCAATGTCGAAGGCTTGCTCCCACGTACCTTCACGCATGAAATCTAATTCTTATCGTTCAGTTGCTTTTCGAGGGCGTTGATTCGCTTATGCAATTTTGAATGGTAAATAACCATCACGAAATCAACTACGACCATTGCGCCCATAAGGATCCACATAATATTCATTGCCAAATTATCTGAAGAACTGTGGTCCATATCCATGGAGGTATTAAACACCCTTCAAGACTGCGATCGCTTCGGCAAGGATCGAGATCGCTATCTCGTCAGGAGTTGTGGCTCCAATATCGAAACCGGCCGGTCCGTGTACGCGTGAAATATCAGTTATGTCGCGATAATTTAGCCAATCCTCTCGATTTTCTTGCATCTTTTTAGATCCAAGAGCGCCGATATAACCTGCTTTGCTTTCTAGGGCATATTTAAGGCAATTACTTGAACTTTCTACATCGTGGCCCATAATCACGGCACAGTCCATGGGCGAAAGCGTTGCTGTAAATCCCATAAATATTGAAGGCCGTGGATCTACAGAGACATTCCAACCAATGCCTTGAGCCGCCTTTGCGAGTGCATCAGCAATTGGTCCGGTTCCTGCAATGACAAACTTGGTGATTGGATGGTAGATCGTCACAATTCGATCGCCAAGGTTTAATACTGTTGATTTGTTCTTGCTGAACTCTTCGGAAATTTGTGGGTCTGCGGCGATTATGGTTACTGAAGTGAAATATTCAGTGTTTACGATTTCATCTCCCGCAACATGGCACACGATTGCAATAGATTCGCGATCTAAGAATGATTGCCAGATTCCAGCTTCAATTGCGCTAGATGGCAGCACCGCAAATTGTAGAGTTGTACCTGCTGGAACATTTGAAATCGTGGATTCGAAATCAGTAACAACTCTGGTGATAATTCGACCGGTAGATAGCTTACGTGTTGCAAGTTCAATAAGCGGGCCATCGAAGGCTGAACCAATAAGGCTTCCAATTTTGCCGCCGCCGGGCGTCATCGCAATTGCATCAAAGCTCATGGGCACGACAGAGTCTGTTGAAGCAACAAGCCAGGCAATATCGGCGCGAGTATTGCTGCTCACGCAAGCGTTAACACTTAAGGCAATTTCATACATTCGGCGATTGTAGACGTAGATGAAGATTTACGGGAGTTGAGATTTTTCCCGTGGCCCGCCGTTGCGAGTAGCGGAAAGACTTCCCACTGCTGTCACGACAAGGGTGAGAACTATGACGCCAAGGCTAAGTTCTAAGGAAATTTCTGGGACTTCAACACCATTGCCATGTAGGGCTTCCAGAATCATCTTTACGCCGATAAAGGCCAAGATAAAAGAAAGTCCTTTAGATAGGTAAACCAAACGGGTTAGTAAGCTTGCAAGTAAGAAATAGAGCTGGCGAAGACCCATTAGCGCAAAGACATTTGCAGTTGTAACTATGTAAGCACTGTGGGTTAAACCAAAAATTGCTGGGATTGAATCAAGGGAGAAAACCAAATTTGTAACGCCAAGTGCGATTAGTGCAATAGAGAAAGTACTTAGCCCGCGCTTCTTTAGGGCGGTAACCACTTTGCCTTCTTCAAATTCTTCTTCACCATCTTCCTTGATTAACTTCCATGCTGTGTAAATCAAGAACGCGCCAAAGAGATAGAAAACATTTGAGAAATGTGAGACTAGCGACGCTCCGAGCGGAATTAGAAGTCCACGAATCGCAATCGTCAGAAGAATTCCTAACAAAAGAACTAACTGCTGTGACTCTTTTTTGACCTTCAAACTTGCCAGCAAAATGATAAATACAAAGATGTTATCTACAGACAGTGCGTATTCAGTAAGCCAGCCTGCAAAGAATTCTTCTTGCATCGCACCAGTTGCCCAGTGAGGTAGAAATATGCCAAAGCCAATTGCCGCGCCTATGTATAGGGCGGTCCAAGATAAGGCTTCGGCAAAAGATGTTGCTTTATTTCGGCGGATAATTGCTAATGACAAGTCAAAGACGATTACTGCTGCCAGAAAGGCAATTGTGAAAAACCATTCGCTCGATGAAATCATGCGCGGAAATGTCCAGTCTCGTTAAGACTGCGCAGCGCGCGAAGTCCATCTGATGGCCAGATAGATATTGAAGTGATTGAACAAGGTGCGGCATCTATGTGGAAGACCGCCTCGGTTGGTGCTCCTGTAACAATTTGTGCCGCTAACTTAATTACTCCGTTATGCGTAACGACTACGACTCGTTGTCCGGGATATTCAGCAGCGATTTTCTGTAGCGCGGATTCAATTCGAACACCTGCTTGATCATATGACTCTCCCCCGCCAGGTGCATATGCAGAAGAATTTAGCCATGCTTGATATTCATCAGGGGATTTTTCTTTGACTTCTTCAAACGACAGGCCATCCCAATCGCCAAATGAGAGTTCATACCAAATTTCGTCAAATGTGATTTCAATTCCTGTTGCAGCAGATATTGCTTCGGCCGTCTGTGTAGTTCGCGCTAGCGGTGAAGCAACTAAAACTTCTGGCTTTAGTTTGGCTATTTCTTTAGCAACGGCTGCTGCTTGAGATAAACCCTTTTCGGTTAGTACGGGATTTAAGGGACCTGTGCCAGAAAACTTACGCATCGGGGTCAGAACTGTTTCACCGTGGCGAACCATATAAATCATTGTCGGAACTTCATCGCTGCGCAGGCGTTCGGATAAGTAATTCTGCTGAATCTGCGGTTCGGGCTTGTGCGCCGATTCACCATCGAGAGCTTTATTGGCAAGACGATCGGCATGCGAATTCTCATCGCGTGGAATCCAAGAGTATGTAATAAGTAGTGGGTTATGTGCTGAGCGACATTGCTTAGCAAGATCACGCATATCAGCATGCTTAATCTGCCAACGCCCCGACATTTGTTCGACAACTAACTTGGAATCCATTGCAACTTCAATTGTTGCCTCAGGATCTAACTTATTGATGTGGCTAAGCCCGGCAAGTAATCCGCTGTATTCGGCTACGTTGTTAGTTGCGATTCCAATTACATCAAAAAGTTCTGCAACGATCTTGCCATTTTCGGTTACCACTGCGCCGTAACCTGCTGGGCCAGGATTTCCGCGAGAACCACCATCAGCAGTTAACTTGAAATTGCGTGCCATTTGTTACCCGCGCACCAGAATGCATCGGCATTCTTCACAACGTACTAATTCATCTTCGGCCAAAGCTGCAATACGTTGCAGCTCAACTGTGTTGATAGTTAAGTGACAGCCCTTGCATTGATTTCCAACCAAGGCCGCAGCACCTGTTCCGTTATTGCTCGTTCTAATCTTTTCGTAAAGGGCAAGGACTTCAGCGCTCATACTTGCAGCAGTCTTGGCACGTTCTTCAGCGGCTTCGGCTAAATCCGCACCGATTACGGTCAGTGCGTTTTCCTTGGAAATTTCTAAATTAGCGATCTCCAGTGCGAGCGCGGATTCCTCACTCTGCAGTGCACTGATTCGCTCTTTGATGCCATCAACGCGCATCATGATTTCAAGTTCAACTTCTTCAAGTTCGGAACGACGAGCAGCCAGCGAAACTAGTTCGTGCTGCAGTTGTTCCAATTCCTTGGGTGTGCCCGTGCCGGAACCCAAGCGAGTTTCATCACGAGTGATTCGGGATACGACTTGTTCGACATCAGTTTCAGCACGATTTAGCTCGCGCTTAACATCACTAAGTTCGGTCTCGGCAGCAATGCGTAGATCGCGGGCATTGTTCTGTTTGATAGTCAGCGATTGAATTGTTGCTATTTCTGGAAGCGCTGCCGCCTTGGCGTTTAGCGAAGTGGTTGTGAAATCAAAGCCTTGAATATCTAAAATCGAGCGTTGGTCACTCAGGGTGGCTTTCATAAGTGCCTCCAAAGAGTGGATAAAACATATGGAATTTTCTTGTGGGCGCTGAGGGTTTCGAACCCCCGACATTCTCGGTGTAAACGAGACGCTCTACCACTGAGCTAAGCACCCGATTGCTGCGTGGGAAATACTACCTTAACTAAAGAGCGGCGATCGCAGCCTTGTAATCGCCTTGATTACGCGCATCTCCAAGCCCGTTTACAACAGCCCAGCGAATTACGCCTGATTTATCGATGATGAAGGTTCCGCGCATCGCACAACCAAGATCTTCATTGAAAATTTGGTATGCCGTTGCAGCGGCTCCGTGTGGCCAGAAATCGGCAAGCACAGGGAACTTGTAACCCTCTTGCTCTGCAAATACTTTTTGCGTAAATGGTGAATCACAAGAGATTGCTATTACTTGTACATCATCATTTTGAAATGCGGCCAAGTCATCGCGGATCGCACAAAGTTCTCCAGTGCATGTTCCGGTAAATGCAAAAGGTATAAATAACACGACGACGTTCTTTGCTCCCTTAAATGAAGAGAGAGAAATCTTGGCACCGTGTTGATCTTTTAATTCAAAATCCGGGGCAACTGTTCCGACTGTTAGACCTGTAATTGTTTGGCTCATGTGCCAAATCTATCGCTTGCCGGGCTTTCTTGCGACTAGACGAGTTGCGGTCCAATCATTTGCAACCGCCAACGTTGAAGTTTGGCTAAGTCCGGCAATAGGTGCGGCGTCTTGGATATCACTTGGTTCGACATGTCCTGCGCGACCCATCTTGGGAGTTAATACCCAGATCGGCCCAGTTTCACTTAAGTAAGTAAGGGCGTCCATTAATTCATCAACGAGATCGCCATCGCCATCTCGCCACCAAAGGAGAACGGCGTCAACAACTTCGGTTGCGCTACCTTCGAGAAAATCTGTTTTGATGGTTGCAGATATCTCGTTGCGCAACGCGTCATCGCAATCTGTGTCATATCCCACCTCGAGGACAAGCTCCCCTTGTGCAAATCCCATGCCCTTTGCCACGGGATAAGTCCACCGAATTGGCGGCGCTTTGACAAGAGTATTTTCGATGTATTTCTAAAGGCTTTTGTGAGACGAAATATCGCCAGATTTTGCTCTACTAAGGCGTAGGCGCGAGAATATGTCCATGAGCGAGAACTTCGGCGTCCCAGATCAGATCATCGACCAACTTGTAGATATCGACCCGACCGAGACCGCCGAATGGCAGGCATCCTTTGATGCCGCCCTCAATAGCGCAGGACCTGTTCGCGCCCGTTTTTTAATTTTAAAGTTGCTACAGCGCGCACACGAAAAAAATATCGGCGTCGCAGCACTTCGCAATACCGATTACATCAACACAATTACTCCAGAAAATGAACCAGCTTTCCCGGGTGATGAAGCGGTTGAACGTCGCATCCGTGCTTACATTCGTTGGAACGCTGCAATGTTGGTGCACCGAGCACAGCGCCCAGGCGTTGGCGTTGGCGGACATATTTCTACATATGCATCATCTGCAGCTTTGTATGAAGTTGGTTTCAACCACTTCTTCCGCGGACAAGATCACCCAGGCGGCGGAGACCAAATTTTCTTCCAGGGACATGCATCTCCCGGAATGTATGCACGCGCATTTATGGAAGGTCGCTTAAGCGAACATCAACTCGATGGTTTCCGCCAAGAACTTTCACATCAAGGTGGCGGACTTTCTTCTTATCCGCATCCACGTTTAATGCCAGAGTTTTGGCAGTTCCCAACAGTTTCAATGGGTATCGGTCCGATCAACGCAATTTACCAAGCGCGCTTTAACCGCTACTTACATAACCGCGGAATTAAAGACACTAGCCAGCAAAATGTTTGGGCATTTCTTGGCGATGGCGAAGTTGATGAAGTAGATACTTTGGGCGCAATCGGTCTGGCATCACGTGAGAATTTAGATAACTTAACTTTCGTTGTTAACTGTAACTTGCAACGCCTTGATGGCCCGGTTCGCGGTAATGGCAAGATTATTCAGGAACTTGAATCAACATTCGGTGGCGCTGGTTGGAATGTTATTAAGGTTGTTTGGGGTCGCGAATGGGATCCACTGTTGGCACAAGATCGCGAAGGCGCACTTGTAAATATCATGAACACCACTCTTGATGGTGATTACCAAACATTTAAGGGC
>Ga0209088_10000738_pt1 | contig 22340 bp, 16 predicted proteins | sample S_140625_EF_Meta_FD_187324 | JGI IMG/M metagenome (GOLD analysis project Ga0209088, IMG submission 187324) | Freshwater microbial communities from Lake Simoncouche, Canada to study carbon cycling - S_140625_EF_MetaG (SPAdes) (version 2) | ecosystem: Environmental > Aquatic > Freshwater > Lake ... | reverse complement strand
CCTTCTTCTGTTGAAAATGTTTTTTTGCGAAGAATAAAGCCACTGTGTTTATCAACTTCTGCGTCTCCATCATCACTTTCAACACCTACTGTATGACAAAGTTCATCTAATTTACGCAAATAATCTCCACCAGAGATAAATGTTTTGGCCAAAGTATGAATAGAGACAGGGAATAACTTGGTATTCGTATCCTTGCAATATAACCAATTTTGGTCTTCGTCTAAATTATCTACCATAGGCTCACGGCAATAAGTCTCGGTAAATCGGCAAATATCATATTGTTTCTTTACAAAGTCATCCTGTCCTAAGACGAGGTCTCGTAATTTCATATGAGGAGAAATAATAATATCATTTACATCGGCCATATTACCAAGTGCGAAGGCTAGACGTGTTGCCTTAAACATCTTGATTTCATCTAGTCCCCGTAATTTCTTAATCATTTTAAGACCATTATGGATAGCTTCTTCTAATTGTTTCTCTAGCTCCTCCACATTCACATTGTAACGATTATCAAATTCGCCAATCATCTTCTTCTTAGCAATGGTTTTCATGCGTTCATAAGCATCATCAGCTGGCTCGCATACATTATTTGTTGGGTTCTTATAACATTTTTCACTTACATTGCAGAAAATAGTATTGGTATCTAAGAATGCTTCTTCATCAATATCCTTGTCTTTTACCCATGTTCCTTTTAAACGGCGATAATATTGGATTTTCTTACGGGCATCGGCTTCAATAGCCATAGCCTTCTTCTCTTTTTCGGTTAATTTGTCAGCATCAATATCAGACGGAAGTTCGGGTTTTATTTCTAATACAGCATAATCCGCATCGGCCACCAACTTTTTACCAGCAATAAGTGTTTTGGCTAATTCAGGAGCCATGTTACGAGGGCAATCGTGTTTGTCTACCAAGGAGCGTTCTAAGAATTCCACAAAAAGCTCGGGTATCATACTTGACTTTTCTTTCTTATAGCGTTTCATGATATCATATGGAGTATCATCCAAATCAGTATCAAAATATACTTCATCTTCTTCGTTATCCTTTTGCATATCACGAATGCTAGAATAACGCTTTGCCAAATATTTACGACCACAATCCGCAGGTTTTATTTTTTCAGCATCGCTCATGTCATCTAAATTAGGCTCTGCTAAGATATCTAATAATTGATTAGGTGTCATTAAAGATATCAAAATAGAAGTTATTGTGTTGGTATAAAGAGTTGCGTTATCAGAGTGAATAATGTTTTTTAATATTTCGGAGCTGGAAACAGTCAATCCTGATTTATCATCTAAGTTTTTAAGATGATAGGCTTTGAAAAATTCATCTGTAAAATCCTTTTTCTCAGTAAGCAAACGCAATATTGGATTTGGTTTTGACTCAACGTCGTATTTGGCATTACGTAGAGTAGCAAATTCAAAAGAGCGTTTCTCAATTTCTGTACGGACTTCGGCAATACGCTCTTTAATAATATGACGCACTTCCATATATTGCTTGTAAGAGATATCAGAAGCATAAACCATAAACGGCTCTAGTTGTTGAACTACATCCACAAAAGAAAGCTTATCTTTCAAATATTTGCGAATAAGACGTATTAAAAAACGTGTCTTAGGTATAATAACATCCAGGAATTTATTCATCTTATCTTCGTCATCTACGTTGACATCTTCATCATTTAATATGAATTCATGTATACCTGAAAAGAAGGCGGTTTTACTATCTTTCTCCATCTGCTCATAGTTTAATTCTTTGGATAAATCGCTAATTACGTGGGGAACAATATCCAAATTTTTACGGAGCAGACGGAATAACATAAAATAATTTTGGTGTAAGGTTGCTTTATCCAATATACTTGTGGATGGTAATTCAATAGTGGAGAAACGAATAATGGACTCAGGTAATGTGATAAGTGATTTTATAGTCATTTTGTCGTTGGATGTCATAGGTTTACGTATAAATATGCTTTTTCCGGTTTTGAGAACCTGCTCTTCCAATTTGCTATAGCCCAATGTATATCGTTGAATAACGAATTGCCGTGTAGATGCATTGTTTTTGTGATAAACTGTACTGTAGAATTTCTCTAAGTTATCAACAATAGAATCAATGCCGGCTAGTACTGGTGTAGTATGCAAAAAAGTATCTACATGAAGAGGTGCTTCAAAAGGTGTGAGAGATTTTTGAATACGGTCATGCATGTTAGAATATTGAACACTAGGATCTCTGGAATTATTTTTATAATACTGTTGCTGTTTGGCTTCAATCCTGCGCAATTCTCTACCAGAATTCTCAATAATAACTTCGGGGTTTTCTAGGGACACATCAATATCATATAGCTTACGACGATTGGTAACAACAGGTACAATCCATTGTAACTTCTTATCCATTTTCTCAATATGTTCAATGAGTGGTTTATGTGCGGCACCCATTTCTTTAATATCGTAGACATTATCATTTTTATCAAATTTGGAATACATTGCGCGTAATTGCTTGTAGCGTTCAATTAGCAGGTGAATATTGTCTAGAACCAATTTATTACGTTGACTGTTAGGTATAGTGGATAAAAGCTCATCCATCAAATCATTAACTTGAACATCAATACCAAAACGTTGGTTTCCTTCGGGTATTTCTACGAGTTGAGCGATTTCACCTAATTTCTCACCAAAAACTATACCAGTAGATTCCACATATAAATCATGTAATTCATCACGGAATTTTTTCTCAGCTTGTACTCCCTTGGGTATAGTAATCATGGTTTCGCCAGATTCAGTATATTCAATGGTAGCTAAGTCATGGGCGGGGTCATAGACTTCACCTTCTTCTAAGTCGCCTTTAAGCATGGCCAATGTGGGAACTTTTACGATAGCGGGCTTATTACGAATCATAATTTTTTCAATAGGAATATTTTCAGGAAGACCCTTGTAGCCAAAATTGATGTATATTGTTTTTAATTCTGGGAACGTAGTAATTTCAATCATATCTTCTTCTAAATTACTGATTTCGCCAGTAATAATTGCGGGTATTTCACCGCCGAAATGAATATCTATCCATGTCCTAGGCAACAAATTGTTTTGTCTGGCATAACCCTTCTCTTCACTACGACTGAGCAAATTAATCTGAATGATAGATTCGTCAGAAAGATTACCATCTTCAGATATATTTATTTTATAGTGTTGATAGTTGGTAACATCAATCATTTTTATTTTTTCATTATCAATGTATGTGATTAATGCACTCATTTCATGGATTTCGGGATTGGTAGGAGCAATAATTTCAATAATATCACCAAATTCTAAAGTAATAGAAGTATCGGGTTTATCTGGAGAAAGATTGCGCTTTTCTAAGGATTGAACAACAGATTCTTTCTGGGATAAAGGTGAATCGTCTTCTTTACTTTCTACTTCTGAAGAATCAATAGATGGCTTTGATTGTTCTAATTCTTCTTCACTGTCCATTTATATAACAAAATATATAATATATATCTAAATTATATTTTGTTATAAACTATATACCTATTTGTAACGTCTATTTCTTTTAGTTCTATTACGTCTGGTTCTCTTTCTTCTAGGTTTTTTTTTACTGCCTCCCGGATTTAACATTGGTGGCAATAACCTTTGTGGTTCAGCTTGTGAACGTGCTTCTGTTGCAGCTCGTGAACGTGCTTCTGTTGCAGCTCGTGAACGTGCTTCTGTTTCAGCTTGTTCACTCGCTTCTGTTTCAGCTCCTGAACGTGTTTCCGGCGTCCAATCCATGTTTGATTTCGCCGCCAGCAGGTGCGCTGCATGTCGTGCCTGTGCTTCTCTATGTCTCTTTTCTTCTTCCTCTCTCTGTTGGTTGCGCTCTTGAATTAATATTGCCTCTGCATCTAGTTGTGATTTTTTTCTTTCGGCTTCTTTTCTTTCTGCCAAATCTTCCCATGTTAGTTGTTGTTTTATTGTATCCGCCATTCGTTGTGCTTCAGCACTTTTGTGTCTTTCTCTTAAATAATAACTTCCCGCTGCTGCAGCTAAAGCAATACAAGCAACAGCTCCAACAGCAATAATTGCTGTTGAACTATTAGTACCGGGTTGTTTCGCTAAATTTTGGGGCTCAAGAGGACTTCCTGGCAAAGTAAGCTGAGGACCATAAGAAATAGATTGTGTCATTTGTGGAAATGATTGCGGATACGATTGTGCTTGTGTCACACGTAATTGTTCTTGTTTTTTAAAAAATTGTGCATCAGCAACCTCTTTTGCATGTGCTCTTTCCTCTGCTTCTCGTATTTGTTCTAATTCTTGTTGTTTCTGTTGTTCTAATTCTTGTTGTTTCTGCTGTTCTAATTGTTCCTGTTTCTGTTGTTCTAATTGTTGCTGTTTCTGTTGTAGTTCCTGTGATTGTTTTGCTATTTGTCTTCTTAATTCATTTTGTAATTCTTCCTGTCTCTGTTGCTGTTTCTGTTGTTCTAATTCTTGTTGTTTCTGTTGTAGTTCCTGTGATTGTTTTGCTATTTGTCTTCTTAATTCATTTTGTAATTCTTCCTGTCTCTCTTTCTCTAATTGCTGTTGCTGCAACTCCTGACCGGGGTTTTCAACTAATTGTTTTAAGGCCTGTGTTTCTTGTTCCAAAGTTTTTACTGGTGTTGGAGGAGTTTGACGCTTCGTCAGCAACGCTAAACCAAACGACGCTGCCGTTACCCCTAAAGACCAAGCCAATGTGGCGACTGAGCTGATTTGGGCCGCGACAGGAACAACCATCACTTGCGTAACAGCCATTCCGCCAAAATAACTAAGCCCACTGCCTGTTGCAACAACACCTGCTGGTAGCGATGTCCCAGCAGCTATATAACAAATAGTTCCTACAGCAGCACCCGCTAAATCATCCAGTAGAAATAACCCACCCTTATAGATTTTTTTATTATATTTTTTTCTTCCACCGCCACTTCCTACACCAATCGGTGTCTGCTTAATTTTTTCAAAAGAACCAATCTCCTCTCGCTCTTCTACTGATAACCCTGAAAGGATTTGTGAGGGACCATCATTTTTAAAATCAATGTTATGAGCAAATGCATTAAAATCTCTGTTAATTATGGTTAACATGGTATCAGGGTCAGATATTCCAATTAAATTGCATGCTAGATTAAACATATTAACTGGTAAACCTCCGCCTGTCATTTTTCCACCCCCCTCCGTTTTAAAATTAAATACAATGTTTGTTGGAAAACTAGGTGGTCTAAGATGATTTAATTTCGTTTTAAAATATTTTAATACTGTTTCATATACAGGTACTGCTTCATTTCCAAAATTAACAGGTTTATTGAAATAATCGTTTGTATTTGTAGAAAATTTGATTCCTGATTTAGAAAGCAATCCTGCGACTTGTGCAACCTTTTTTGAAAAATTACTAGCAAACGTCTGGTTAAATAAAGAGTCAAAAACGTTTGTTTCAACTCTGAAGACCTCTTTAAAAATAATTTTATGTGTGTTAGCAATAATATCTTTTAATCCAGTTCCAAACTTATCAGCAGCAGTCATAGAAATTTTTGAATAAAAATTTTGCCAAATGCTAGGGGGGCGAGTTGCTGTAGATTCAGGCAGATCTAAATAATTGAATAAATGTTGAGTTTCTTTTATTGCTTTTAATACTAAGGATTGCCAAGCATCTGGGTAATACAATAAATAACTCATAAATCTATGTTTACTGTCTTTACTAGTAAGATATTCAAGGCAATTTAAAAAACATAGCATGATAACCGAATAGATTAAAAAATTCTCATATTTTTTACGAAATTCTATAATGCCCAATGTTCTTTCATCAAATTTAAAGTTACTAAAATCGGTTATTTTTTTTTTGGGGTTTTGTATAGGTTGTGCAATAACACCTTCAGCATAAACAGGTTCAATTTCATAGACGCAATTCTCAAAATCTATTTCTATATTATCAGATTTATATGCAGGTTCGTAACCTACTATTTTCCATTTTTGGCTTCTCTTGAAATTTATTCTACCGACAGTTATTTCTGTTTTAACATAAACAATTTCTCCTAATCTACAAATCTGCCGACTATTAATTACGTTAGATAAATAGTCCAAAGACAACCCAAATGTAATAGTTTCAATATTTTTTCTTCTTAGTTCTTTAATTAAATAAAGTATAGAATAAGCCAATGCAACCCAACCCAGTCTTTGTTCTGCAATTAAAGAGGGCATATTGTAATATTCTATATAATATTATAATATATTAATTTACTATTTCCACCTGATGATTACTTACGGGTATTTTAGTTTTCCCCCAGATTTCTTTAATTAGGTCAATAATACTTGCATTATTAGTAATTGAATAATTTTCTGGGAAGAAAATTATTTGTAATGTGGATAAAACAGAATTTATTATTTCATTTAATAAAAATTTAACGTCTCCCCCACCTACCATTTTTTTATTACTAGCCTTTAAATAATGAGATTTCATTGATTTAATATTTCTAAACGTTCTTCTATTTTTTTTATAACGATTGTTTTTGTGTGATTGTTTTCTCTTCTTTTTAGTTACCCTAGTAGACCCACCTACTACTATTGTGCGGGTAGTTTTCAATTCATTAAGTACTGTTTTTAGTAATTGAAATACGTCTACCCCCTCAAGTTTTCTAATTATTTTCTTTGCTGTTTCCTTTCCAATTTCTCCTCTCTCTACTTGTTGTCGTAGACTCAAAAGTTCTGTTTCCGTAGTAGTTGCTTCAAATGAAGAAGCAACACCAGGAATACCAGGAATCCATGTCCAGCCCAAAGCAACTCTTGCTTTATCGTAGAGAGACGCAATATTGGCGCCAAATGTTACAAATACAGGCTGAGCCATAGTTATGAAAATACTTACAATCGACATAGCTACTCCTGCAACTACCATTATTGCGAGTTTCACCCCCGTATCAGCATTCGCGTATACTTGAAGAGCTAGACCTATACCAAGCATTACAAAAACACAAAATACCACAAGGCCACATTGTTTTCTGCTTTCCTCGCCCTCTTTATTTTTTTGTTGAATCTCATTATACACAATACCCAATTTTTTATTTAAAATAGCAAGCAATGGTTCATCATAATTTTTGCCTTTTGCCTCTATTTCTTCAGATACTTTTTTCATACCACTCGTGAAAACATCAAAATTAGTATTCTGAATATTTAAATCTTCATTTAACACCCTACTAATTTCAGATAGAGTCATGGACTTATTACTTCTATTCCAAGGATCTTGATTACGATAGTCAATATCCCCAGGAATCCACCATTTAGAAGTAGAAGTAAGCTTAACTATTGAATCAAAATTTCCTTTAAAAAAATTTATGCTGTCGTAGTTTATTAACTTCCAAATAGTTCCACCAGTTTGTTTATAAGAACTATCTCCTCCTAATAAATCGGACTCGGATGTATCCACATCATCTATTTCATGTAATCGTATATTAAAACGCCCACCCCCAGGTTTCGGAAAGAGTGATTCATTCTTAACATACTGAAATTTGGAATTTTCTATATTCCGTAAATAGTTTGAATTTTCGCTTTCTAATAGTCCAAAAAAATGTGGAGCATCAAATCCTTTTTTTGCCATAGTAAGTAATAAGTCGTTGCAATTTATTCTAGTTGATATAAGTTCCATAATTTGGTCATTTCTATAATTGTATTTAAGTACAGAAGCGATATTACCATAAGTATTAAGAACATTATGATTACTATCAACGTTAAAAAAATATATGTCTCCTTCCAATTCTAGTAACGCTTCGTTGTTGTTTCTTTGAATAATTTGAGAAATATTGCTCAACATTAAATCTCTAGCTTTAATTAACCATTGCTCCATCGTCATATCAATGTCGAAAGGTATATCGTTTATACTAGTAGGAAGAAGTAGTTTTTGTGGTTTAATAATTTTAGTTGCGAGTTTTTCTTTTAAAATAGCCATCAGTTTGTCATGCTTAAAATTCGTAATGAGAAATTCTTTATCAAATTTGTCGGAATCAGTTTTTTGAATAAGTACCTCAAAAAAATATTTACAATGTTTATCTATTTCATCCATACTAGCTCTATTTCTTGCATATATACCTTTAATTTTTTCTCTATTATGATGGTCCATAGAAAATTTAAACAAAGCCAACAGTTTATCTTGAGGTTTTGTCATATGTTCGTAGTTGATAAATCCAATAATTGTATAATAAGTGATATTACTAGAATCGGGAGGTATTATTGTCTCTATTTTTCCTCCCTTTATCATATGTCCACTTTGTTGTTTTTGTTGTCCAATTCGTCTATATAAATTTTCTGACGCTCCTAATATTGTGGTTAAACCACGTAATAACATTTTGTTTTTAATGTATTTATGTAAATTTTGTTTAACAGTATTGTTTCTAACATCTTCAATATAGTCAAGGAGTAATTTTAAATCCTTATTATTTTTGTATTTGTTAATATAAACAGGCATAATTTCATCTAACGTTTTAAATTTTGTAATCGTATCTGCAGAATTTTGTCTAAACAATTCATCTTTTAATGATTCAATAAAGGTTTTAACACTGGATTTATATCTAGGTTGTATTATAGATAACGTTTCGGGTGTTAGATTATCTAATAAATTTTCCCCTTGTGTTAAGAGTACTGTTCCTTCTGTAACTAAAGTAGTTTCTTTCACCGGAGCAGCTTTTGATTTTACTAAAGAAGACGATGATGACATTATATATATAATTAAAATAAAATAAACAGTCCGCAATAGGAAATATATAATCATATATGAGGGAGGAATTAGAAAACAAAATGGTTGTTAAATACCATTTTAATTTAGATAGCACATTTAATTCGGAATCTATAAAAACAGATAAAATTAAAAAGAAATGCTATTATACGCCAGCATCTGCCTATTTTATATTGAACTATGACAAGCATTTTATTTCATTTGATGACACCAATACCGGTTTATATCGCTCTATTATTTTTTCATATCCTGACAAAGATATTGTGTGTTTTTCACCACCAAAATCTATTCAACAAAACGTATTCATGAATAAGTATCCAGGACCCAACGAAGACATCTGGGTAAACGAAGCAATTGAAGGTGTATCTATTAATTTGTTTTATGATAGACATATTAAACGTTGGATGATTGCAACTAAGAGTTCTATCGGAGGTAAATATTGGTTTTATGGTAAATCAAACCCGGTAGTAAAACAACCGACGTTTTTGGATATGTTTATAGAGACATTAAAGGGCGACCCAAACGACGAATTAAATGATTTGGTAGCATTAGAATGCTTTAAAAAAGACTATTGTTATAATTTTGTTATGCAGCATCAATTAAATAAATTTATTCTACCAATCAATACAAACGCACTTTATTTAATAGGCGTTTATAAGATAAACATAGTGGAAGTAGAATATATTCCTCAAAGGGAATATGAGACATGGCCAGAATTCCGTGATTTAATTGGTATTATTAATTTCCCAAAGCATTATGATGTATTGAATTATAACGAATTACCAAACAGTGAACTAGCAAAAGGATACATGGTTACCAATATGGAAACTGGAGAAAGAACCTCCATTAAAAACAAGCAGTATGATGATTTAAAGGCACTTTTAGCAATTAAACCAGAGATTCAATATCACTTTCTATGTTTATTTAGGATTGGAACGGAAAAGATAGAAGAATATTTGAATTTTTTTCCGAAGATGAAGAAGGAATTCTATTTGATGCGGTATTTTATGGACCAGTTTATGAAAGGTGTGCATATTGCGTATTTATCAAAATATGTTTATAAGGAGGATAAGCCGATTTTAGCGAAATACGAATCCCACGTTTATAAGATACATCATACGATGTATTTACCTGTTTTAAACAAGAGAACAATAGGTAAAGTTAGATATAGAACAGTTGTGGAATATTTCAATAGAATGGAGCCTAGAGAGTTGATTTACATATTAAATTGGGATGCAAGGACAGATAATTTATAATATTTAGGGTATATATAGTAAATATTATAATGGTAAAAAAAATGAAGGGAGGAATGTTTGAATGGTTAACAGGAACCGCATCAGGCTCAACTCCAACTCCAAGTCCAGCACCTGAACCTGCACCCGCACCTGAACCTGCACCTGCACCTGCACCTGCACCTGCACCTGCACCTGCTCTTGGTCCAGATGGCAAGCCTGTTCCAAAAACTTTTTTTCAAAGTCTAGGGTTCGGTGGTGGAAAACGCAGAAAGGCAAAGAAGTCTAGCAAGAAAGCTAAGAAATCATCTAAGCGTAAGACAGCACATAAGAAGAAATAAATAATTATATTAATACTATAATTATTTATTGTTGATGATACAAATCAGACAATTTGGATAAGTTTTGCGCATATTTAAGGGCATGAGTTTTATTGGTTTCATCCATTTCACGAATCGGGTTACGGATATTATCTATCATTTTTATTATTTCTTCTGACTTATTTAAATGAGATAGGTCTGAGCCATAATCCTTATCAATAAAGAAAGTTAAATTACCTTGGTTAATAACATCTTTATATGGTAAAAATACAAAGTTATACCAGGATTTAATAATGGCAGTGGGATTGGCTCGTTTAATGGTTTCAAATGAAGTTTTTGCATAGGATATTTCTTTGTTGTTTGGAAAAACACCCAATAAGTCGTCAAGAAATTCAAAGAAATGAGTATTAAAAGCGCGAAGTAAAGTGGTCTTATCTGTCATATATGAGTTATATGTATTTCTATCTATTTTTTATATAATTTTAATAACATTAATTAAATAAAGGGTTGCTTAGGAACAATCTGTGCTACTTCATCCATTCGTTGTTGTTGCAAAGTATCTATGGTAACACTATTTGATAATTTGTCTGGTCTATAATTATCAGCAGGTGTTTCAATAAATTTAATATCATCACCAGCACTAACATAATTATACATTTGGCGATTCCCACCACGACCCTTTGCACTTAATTCATCAGGACTCATGTTATACATAGTATATTGTTCAGATACAATATTTGTGCCACCGTTAGATGGGATTAAAGGATAAGCCATAGGCTCGCCATTATTATTTGTTGCTTTCTCATTAAGTGATTTCATTTCAGGGTGATAATGCTTTAATATATCGTCACCCATGAGTACTTTATAATTTTGTTTTATCAAAAGGAGAGACGGAACACTGTGAATATTGGGTGGCATAATGACCTTACTACTGTTCTCTAAAACTATATAAGTCTGGCCATTTTTAGGGTCGGTAACACGTTTATCTATACAAATAAAACTGATTTTACCGGACATATTTGCTTTTACTAAAGTTTGTAATAGTTTTTGACAATGTTTACAATAGTTACTATAATATAAAATATCCATCTGGGAATTATATTATATATGGAAACACGATTTTTTTGGTTTTAACGAAGACCCTTTATCTTTTAAGAGAGCACATGGTATGCAACAAGCGATTTTGGAAATACCAGAAAAAGTAACCAAGAGCAATAGCTATAACATTAAGCCAATACATGAAATTGGTCTTTCTTGTTAATCCAAAGTAAATAGAAGGGATTAAAAATAACACAAGGTAAACAAATCCTAAAATAGAAAGAAAATAGAACCAGACACAGTATTCTTCGCCGAGAGGGCCGAATAAATAATCCATTGTATTATTAGACATCTTTATAGTTTATACGAAGAAAAATATTAGAATTCACTAAATCTTTCTCAAAGATTTATAATTATAATATATACAAATTAGAATAAAGGTATCACCAATTACAATTCTATAGAGATGTCAACAAAATATTTCGTATTGTCTAAACCTAAAAACACAAACCAAAGCATTGCGGATAATACAGATAATCAGATAATTCATTTAAACGATAACCGACTTTGTTATTTTTTACCGCAAAATATTATGACGTATTATTGTGAACATGGACTTTTTGAGGCACGATTAATGGAATGGTGCAAGATTTTTTGTAATAAAGAAAAGGTATTTTTAGATATAGGTGCACACACGGGAACATATACACTTTCTTTCAGTGGGCTTTGCAAAGAAGTATATAGTTTTGAGCCACAAAAGATGACGTATTATGCTTTGTGTGGCAGCATTGCTCTCTCTAATTTACAAAACGTAACATGTTTAAATATAGGATTAGGCTCGCAGGAACAGGTTGGTAAAAATGTATTGAATATAGTTAGCAATGATGGTGGAGGCTCTACTTTACACCTTCAAAATAACGTTCCTGTGTTAAGAAAGGAAGAAATACAAATAGATACACTAGATAATGTTGCAAGAGCATATTCTATTTCTGATGTAGGATTTATAAAGATGGATGTAGAGGAAAATGAATATTATGTTCTTAAGGGTGCTGAAGAAACATTAAAAGCTTCTAATTATCCTAAAATATTATTTGAATGTAACAATAGAGAGAAAAACAAAAACTTGTTTGATTATTTAGTTAGTTTGGGATATAATATAGTGGAATTAAGCGGTGTTACAAATATGTTCCTAGCTACTAAATAAAAAATTCAGCGTTATCCACCGCTCAGCTTTCTCCTTCGGAATCCCAGAAAAATTACAACAGTTTTTAATGAAGAAATCTTATGATGGAAAAGGTAAGGAATTAGAATCACCCGAAGGGCGTGGCGGGGAGGGGGTAAGGGGGTAAGGGGGGAACCCCTGGTTACCCCTAAAAAAATTGATTTTTATTAACTCACATATGTGTTAATAAAAAATGGAGGTCTCTTATTATCGTATCAAGTTTTCCAACTATTACGCGGTGAATGAATTTGAATGTCCAGTTGCATATTTCTTTAAAAAGTATTCAATGGAGCATTATTTGCCAATTCCTAGGGCAAAACGTTACTTGAATGATGAATATGTTGCTGTTATTCCCAGTAAACTATCGGATGAATTTATTGATGTTTTAGTTAACGAGGAAGACTGTAAAGTGACTCTATTAAAAAAGGAGGAATATCCGTATGAAAATTTTGAAAATACGTATGTATATGAAGTAAATGAAAGGGTTGGTGGAGTAAATGTTACCTCATTGGCCGTGTTTAAGCGTTTATAATATATTGATTGTCTTTAGTCCGACTCGTTATTAAATAGTTTCAATATTTTCTTTTGCCATTCCTGGTCCAAAGATTCAATGTTTTGGTTTAGAATATTACCAAGAGGTTTCCAGAACATTCCTCCAACCCTAAGTTCGGGTGCTTGATTCCACAATCCATCGTGAAATTTACGGAGCTGATAAAGCAATTCAACTTCAGAATCAGGCACTAAATCCATAATTTGTTTACAGATATCATAAACATCACGAGGCTCTGGTTCAGGTTCAAGTTTAGTATTACTGCTAATTTGTTTAGGCTCCGTAACAGGTGAATATGAAGAAGAACGTGAATTTGATTCTAATTCTTCCTGCTTTTTACGTTCCTGTTGAGCTTTAATAATGGACATAACTACTGCGGTTGACATTATCAATAAATGTTGTTGGTTTAATCAATCCAATAATAAACAAATGCAGAATCAATTTTTTGATAAAGTACATAAAATATATATTCTATTTTATATACAAATCTATCATGGATAATTCAACAATATGGAAGATAATCAACACGTATTTTGAGGATAATCCACAAAGTTTAGTAAGACACCATATTGATTCTTATAATGACTTTTTTAAAAATGGTATATTCCAGCTGTTTAAAGAGAAAAATCCTTTGAGAATTAACACTCGTTACGATGAATCAATCGGTGATTATCGTTCCCAATGTATTATGTACTTTGGTGGGAAAAATGGTGATAAAATATATTTTGGTAAACCCGTAATTTACGATGATAACAATTCACATTATATGTTCCCTAATGAAGCACGCTTGCGCAACATGACCTACGGTATGACAATTCATTATGATGTAGAAATAGAGTTTATTACAATATTGGGAAAAGATGAGGAACCGTCAATACCTGGTCTAGAGACTGAAGGTGGATATGTAGATGCGCCGTTTAAAAACACAAAGACAAAAACTGTTGCCGAACTAGAAGAAGAACAACTTTTATCTAAAAAAACAGGTGACCAAAAACAAGAGCAAGCTGAAGAGATTATGGTTGGCGGTGCACCAAATAAACCACCCCCTCGTAGGAAAAAGAAGAAGTTAGATACGGAATTAACCGCAGCAGAAACAGCTATGTTTCGTGAAGCCTTAGAGAAATCAATGGTAGAACCCAATGTTCAAAAGGAAACTATTGTTTTAGAGAAGATTTTCTTAGGTAAATTCCCTATTATGGTTCAATCTAATTATTGTGTTTTGAGTGGTATGCCTAGAGAAATGCGTCATACTATGGGTGAATGTTTAAATGATGTTGGTGGGTATTTTATTATAGATGGAAAAGAAAAGACAGTAATATCACAGGAAAGATTCGGCGCGAATATGTTGAATATTCGTGAATCGGGTGATGACAAGTATTTGTTTTCGGCGGAAATTATGTCAGTATCTGAAAATGTATCCAAACCTATACGTTCTCTTGCAGTCAAAATTGTTGCACCAACCCCTTCTTATACGAATAAACAAATTGTTGTAAGAATTCCCAACGTAAGAGAGCCAATTCCTCTTTTTATTTTGTTTCGCGCGCTTGGTATCGTATCAGATAAACAAATTATTACAATGTGTTTACTAGATATTGAGAAATATGAATCTATGGTAGATTTATTTGCGCCATCTGTTCATGATGCGGGAGGAATTTTAACACAACGTAATGCTCTCAAGTACATTGCTAACTTACAGAAGCATAAGACCATACCACATACATTAGAAATTTTGGCGGATTATTTCTTACCTCATATTGGTGAGATGAATTTTACGCAAAAAGCCTATTTCTTGGGAAATATGGTTTTCCGTTTATTAAATGTATACAACGGCACTGAGCCACAAACTGACCGTGATAATTTTAAATTCAAGCGTATAGATTTGGTAGGGACACTTATGAGTGATTTATTCCGTGAATATTATACGATTCAACAACGCCAGATTCATTTGGCATTTGAGCAACAGATAACATATAATCGTGGTATTTACGAGAATAATTTGAAAGGGTTAATTCGTGAAAACTATAGAGAGGTTTTCCGTGAGCGTACTTTGGAAGCTGGGTTTAAGAAAGCTTTCAAGGGAAATTGGGGAGCACAGGCCCATACAAAACGTGTTGGTGTAGTTCAAGATTTGAATCGCTTATCACATAATTCTATGATGAGTCATTTACGTAAGACCAATTTACCACTAGATGCTAGTGCGAAAGTAGTTGGACCACGTGTTTTACACCCAACACAATGGGGTTTCTTTGACCCTATTGATACACCCGATGGTGCGAACATTGGTATTCATAAACATATGTCTATTTCGGCGTATGTCACACAAGGCTATTCTAGAGAGCCCATGATAAAATGGTTGCGTGAGAAAGTAGATATGAAATTAATAGAAGATTGCAGCCCTGTGATTTTGTCTAGAATGTCAAAAGTATTCGTGAACGGTCATTGGGCAGGAGCTCTCACAAATCCTATTGAAACTGTAGAGAAAATCAAACTTTTCAGACGTAATGGTCTTATTCCCACATATACTAGTGTGACGTTTGATATTAAACAAAATACGGTTTTTATTTATACAGATGCGGGTAGAATATGCCGACCTATTTTTTATATGGATAATGATTCTGAGAAATTCTCATTTGAATCCGAGAAAATCAAGGCAATTTTAAAAGACTCGGATAAGTTTTCTTGGAATGAAGTAATAACAGGTTTCAATAGAAAGAAGGACCCACAATTCAAAATCAATATGGATACTATTTATGAATTGCATGAAGTATATGAGGGTATAGATTCTGAGTCTAATCCTGCAAAATTAAAGCGCTTTTTACAAGAGAAAGCTATTATAGATTATATTGACACAAATGAATCTGAGGGTGCTTTAATTGCATTGAACGGTGAAGACTTAGAGAAAAACAAAGCCAAGAAATTCACACATATGGAAATACACGAGTCATTAATATTTGGTATGATGGCGAATATGATTAATTTCCCCGAAAACAACCCTGCCTCACGTAATTCTTTCTCATGTGGACAAAGTAAACAGGCTGTTTCAATGTATCACACAAATCATCAAGTCCGCATGGATAAAACTGCTGTTGTATTAGTATCTGGTCAAAATCCGCTAGTAAAATCCCGTTATTTGGAACATATTAACCATGAGGGTAATCCATATGGTGAAAACACAATTGTTGCTATTATGTGTTACACAGGATATAATATGGAAGATTCCGTATTAATTAATGAGGGGTCATTAAAACGTGGTCTTTTCAGAACTACCTATTATACAACCTATGAATCACATGAAGAAAAATCAAAGACAGGAAATGCGACAGTTGATAAAGTATTTTCAAATATTCAGTCAGAGACCAATATTGTGGGAACTAAACCTGGATACGATTATAGTAAATTAGACCGCTTTGGTCTAGTCCGTGAAAACACCGAAATAAATGATAAAACGGTTTTAATTGGACTAGCCGCTGCGAGCTCAGAATCTGGTGATGTAAAATTAGATATGTCTAAGACACCTAAGAAGGGTCAATTAGGTATAGTAGATAAAGCATTTATTACGGACGGCGAAGAAGGATTTCGTATTGCCAAAATTCGTATTCGTGAAGAGAGAATTCCTAATTTGGGTGATAAGATGGCTAGTCGCGCTGGTCAGAAGGGTACGGTAGGTTTGGTCATTCCAGAACAAGATATGCCATTTACTAAAGATGGTATTCGCCCGGACATCATTATTAACCCTCATGCAATTCCAACACGTATGACAATTGGACAATTAGTAGAGGGTATTACTGGTAAGGCATGCGCAATGTATGGAGGGTCAGGTGATTGCACTGCATTCAATAATAAGGGTTCTAAAATAAAGATATTTGGTGAGATGCTTACTGATGTTGGATACCATTCCAGTGGTAACGAAATACTTTATAATGGTATGACAGGCGACCAAATAAGTGCAGAGATTTTTATGGGACCCACGTATTATATGCGTTTGAAACACATGGTGAAAGATAAAATAAATTATCGTTCATTAGGTCCCCGCACAGCATTAACAAGACAACCAGTAAGTGGACGTGCTAATGATGGTGGATTGCGTATTGGCGAGATGGAACGTGATTCCGTTATTTCACATGGCGCAACAGAATTTTTACGTGAATCAATGATGGAACGTGGTGATAAATATCATATTGCTATTTGTAACAATACTGGTATGATGGCGATTTATAATCCTGCGAAAAACATATTTATGAGTCCTATGGCGGATGGTCCTATTAAATATACAGGAGCATTAGATGGAAAAGATATGAATATTGAGAATGTTACCAAATTTGGCCGCAATTTCAGTGTAGTAGCTGTTCCATATTCATTCAAATTATTGTTACAAGAATTACAAACTATGAATATTCAAATGCGTATTATTACAGAAGATAACATTCAACAGTTTGAGAATATGTCATATTCCAAGAATATTGAGAAATTAATGTTTACGGATAAGTTTGAACCCAAGTCAATGGTGAATGATATGAAACGTCAATTATTAAACAAAACCGGTGTATTCAATACACCAGAAAGTATTAAATCTCCTTCACCAGAATTCGCAAAAGGGTCGCCTGCTTATCAACCACCGGAAGAAGAATATGAGCGTTTGCAAGGTATATATAAGAAAACTGCTGCTGAATTAGAAAAATCACCAGAATACGACCCAACAAGTGGTGAAAGAATATATTCACCCCATAGTCCAGAGTTTCCACCTACAGATGAAGAAAGAAGGGCGCAGGGACAAATGGTTGATTCCCCTTCTACAAATTTGGATATATTAAAAGAACAAGCCCAAACATATAATGTTGGAGAAACTGTTCACTACAGTGGTGATAATAAACCTGAGCGCATATGGAAGATTACAGAAATTGGTCCTACGTTGATAACAATTAAAGCACAAACATTCTTAGATGAATTATATGATATGGATAATACATTGTATGTCACTGCTTTAGATATTTATAGACCAGGTGATTTTGTTAAAACATCTCCTTTGGGAGAAACAATGCCAATTATTCCAGTGGCGCAGGCCACAATGCAAGGTGGAGCTGCACAAGGCCAAGGATACGGCCAACCAGGAAATCCATTGTCAGGAACACCTATTAATTTTGCACCTGTTTTTAAGATAATGAATGGAGGTAGTGATTTTTCAACTGGTAATCCAGGAGATGTTCAAATGGAGGGTGGAAGTGCAATTGGCGATGCTGCTCCATTGTTAACTTCAACTTTAGGCCCGCCAATGATGTTTAAACAAGATGGAGGTGAAAAGAAAGCCGAAGAGAAAAAACCAGAGGAACAAAGTGGCGGTGGTGGATTATTTGACTTCGGTAAAGTAGTAATAAAGAAACTTGGCTTCTAAAAAATTGAATAATATTAACTTAAAACGTATAAAAGTATACCTCTTAAGTATATATAATGTCAGCATCAAACAACCGAATTTTGAGTATCTATAAATCTAGAGGAACAATCCTAGAGATTTTGTCTGATAATTTAGGATACGACACAACAGAATATGAATCATTTAGTATTAACGAGATTGATGCGATGTATTCTAACTCACAATTGGATATGTTGTTAAAACACAAGGATAATGAACGCAAGGTCTATATTAAATATTATCTTACTGCCAAACAGATTCGTCCTCAGAATCTAGACGATATCATTGAGGATTTGTTTATTATTGAGAATGTTCTTACAAAGGAGGATACATTGGTAATCATTACAGAGGATGAACCCAATGATACGATTACTACCAAAATGAAGTATCTTTATGACCATGACGGAATTTTCGTGGTAATCCATAACATCCGTAGATTGCAATACAATATTTTGAACCACAAGCTTGTTCCTGAATGCACTATTCTTCAGGATAAGGAGATTGAAGACCTAAAGAAGAAACACAATATTACAAATCCTATGCAGCTACCAGAAATCTCTAGGTTTGACCCACAAGCATTGGCGATGTGCTTGCGTCCAGGTAATATCTGTGAATTCAAGAGAAGTAGCGCAACGGCAATGTTTTACAATTATTATCGGGTTTGTGTGTGATAAAAATATCGCATGAAAATATAGATAGAAATGGCAAATAATGTATTAGTTGGATATAGCCCAAATGATTTTTATTATGTACAAGCAGAACAAAGCAATCTTATAAGTCCAAATACAGATTGTAATGGTCTTACTGTACGTGGGAATGTAACTTTACCTAATGGAATTACAATAAATGACGGGTCATCTTTATCTTTAACTGATCCAGCATGGGATATAATATGTAATAATTACTTTAGCCAAAATCAAGACAATTGTTTAAAGCGAGAATTATGCAATAACAAAAACAAGGCATCGCAATTAGGAGATTTACAAAATACCAAATTAGGCGCTATGGAGAAATATATGAATGAGAAAATGAATTATGATAGCATACTGATGAATACGATAAATTTAGGAATAGGTATTGTTTTTTTAATCGTCGTTATCTATAAAAATCAGAAATAAGAATGTATTATAATTATATATATCAAATAATTATAATAGGATGTCGCAACAAATCTATGTAAACGATGCAATGGAATCAAACTATAAATTAATGAATGATTTGAATACATTTAATATGAAATATGCAAAATATATGAAATGCAATGGCGCTAATCCTCCTCAGATTAAAGGAAATTGCGCTCTTTCGGATTTAACATGTTGTCCAAATGATACTGATGAAGACAATGGAATTTATACATTGCTCGTCGACATAAATGATATGCGTGAAGCAGGTAATTTATTAACGGGTAATTTAATTTCAAAATCACAATTTCAAACTAACCATAGCCAAATAATTAGTCGCGCAAACGAGATAAACAACATTAGGTCAGATTTAGACAATAAGATGAGAGAACTCTATAAAATAGACGGAAATTTACACCAAGATTATTTCTTACAATACGATTCAGTAATGTACACTGGAATATTGTTTTCTATTTTAGCAACAACTATTTTGTATTATACATTTACAAAATTATAATAAAATATGCCATTATGAATATAGCATACATGGAAACATCAAATGATTATTTCACATTTAATGTATCCAACCCAATAGATGAATATATTAAACCATTAAATATACCTTCATTAACAGTTTCTGAGCCCAAAAAAGAAACGAATATAATTCCATTCGCGGCAATAGCTATTTTGGCATCAGGCATTATTTATTTATATTTGCAAGAAAAGTAAAATCTGAATATATAGTAGATTAATGAATTTTAGCAGTATTAATTCAAAACCTAACAATAGTAGTGATTATTCAGCTTATTCTGAAAATTTTGTCGTTTATGAGGGGTTTAATGACCATGGATATAAAGTAGGAACAACGGGCAATACAATCTTATCAGGTCAAATTTTACCTTTATCTCTTGTTGCGACGGATTACTCTAATAAATTAAAAACAGTTAATAAAAATTATTATGATTTGTCATCAAACATTAGTAGTATAAAATCTATACAAAGTGATATATCTGGTAATACGTTATATGATTATAATACTCCTTTTATTTTAGAAAAACCAAAAACTTTATTGGATGGTTTAGTGTATGATAATAATTTGTTAACAGTGCAAGAAAATGCCATGTATGTTTTAGGAACAATTACAGCTGCAACATTAATTGTATTTGCTATAGTTATTGGAAAAGAATAGGTTTAGACAATCCAGCTCTATTTATATAAAACAAAATATTCAGTTATTATATAAATCATGCCAGAAAATTACCCATATGTTGATTTGAATGGACTATTAAATATACAAAAAGATTATTTGGGAAACTTAAGTGCATCAGACCCCGATTCAGCCGCAGTTATAAGACAGATACAAAGTAATTTATCTAATATGTATACAGATTATGCTGCTGCAAATACGTCTACTGATTCTGCTCTTACTCGTCAAAAAGATGTGCTTGATATAGTAAATGCAGAGAAAAAAAGATTGCAAGACAAAAAGCAGGGTGTTGATAATGCGGCTTTTGGACAAAAGCGTGCTGTGGAATTAAATAATAGCAATCGTTTAAGACAAAATAGTTATACAAATTTGCTTATTGTTCTTATTATTACTTTAGCTTTGTTTGTTGGAATCATGATAGCAAGCAATTATTTAACATTTATACCTCAAGTTGTTTTTGATTTGTTATCCATAATTGTTATATCTGTTGGTATTTACATTTCTTTGTATTCATTTCTTGATATCCAAGGAAGAGATAATATGAATTTTAATGAGTTAGACCTTCCTGGATTAAATAATAGTGTAGCAGGTAATTCACGTGCAGCTGGGGCTGGAAGTACAAAAAATTTAATATCTGGCGATTTTGGTTGTGTGGGTAGCGATTGTTGTGGACCACAAACTAAATGGGACCAGGGAAATAACATCTGCAGACAAGGCTTTACCACTATGAGTTTCTCATACAATACTGGCGATATTACCAAAGTTGCTGCAAATGGTCCTTATGAGTTTGACGATTATGTTCCAGCAAATTAAACAACAAAGAAATAAAAAATCTAATAATAATATAGTTAAATCATTATTAGATATGGATGAACAACCAAATCCTACAGCAGTGGCTCAGCAGGCTGCGACAGAGTATCTTATTCAGAGTGAGTCAGACAAAGAGCCAAACGTGAAGCAACAGGCAGAAGAAGAGGCCAGGAAGAAGGCAGAAGAAGAGGCTGAAGCAGCGTGGGCCAAAGCCGAGGCTGAAGCAGCGAGGACCAAGGTCACTGCAACCATGACAAAACAATATGAAAATGTAGCAAAAGAAAATACGATTTTAAATGACAAAATTAATACTCATATGTTTAGTGAAAATAAAGATAAAAAGGATATTGATGACGAGAAATCTAAATATTTACAAGAAACCATACTTACTATGCGATTTATTAATAATTGTTTATTTGGTATTTATTTGACTTTGTTTGCAGGTTTAGCATACACTATATATAATAAAGATTTGAATGTTAAAGCAAAAATAGCATTGTTTCTAGTATTTTTGTTATATCCTTTTTTTATTAGTGCACTACAAGATAATTTGAGATTTATTTATAATTTTTTATTTTCTGCAACAACAAATATTAATACATCATCTCTTCCAGAAAGCAATGAATTAATAAACGATAATACATCAAATATCCATAAAACCGAAGAAAACGAAGTAGATTATAACGCATTAGTAAAAGAAAATTCTATTCTGGGTACGAAGGTAAGTAATAAT
>Ga0209088_10000737_pt1 | contig 22373 bp, 36 predicted proteins | sample S_140625_EF_Meta_FD_187324 | JGI IMG/M metagenome (GOLD analysis project Ga0209088, IMG submission 187324) | Freshwater microbial communities from Lake Simoncouche, Canada to study carbon cycling - S_140625_EF_MetaG (SPAdes) (version 2) | ecosystem: Environmental > Aquatic > Freshwater > Lake ... | reverse complement strand
GTCTTCAAGCCAAAAAAGGGGGTTTTTTGACCCCCCCTTCGCTTTTTTTTTTCAAAAAAAAACTTTTAAAAAAAACTTTTAAAAAAACTTTTTTTGAAAAAATTTTCTTAAAATCAACCTGAAATTTTCTTCAACAAAATCTGAAGCGCAAATTTCAGGATAATTCCAACCACAAACGGGCTGACGCTCGCAATCGGATGGCCCTCATCCTCGCTGCCAGCGATGACGGACTCAATCGCAGTAATCGCATCGTCGTCGCTGGTCTCCTCTGGCACAGCGCCAGCGACATTAGCGGCAGGGACAAACGTCTGGCCGAAATATACGACGACCTCAATCAGCGCGTCAAACACTGGCTTGCCCCATGGAGTCTGGCCACGAGCAAAGCTTAACAGAGTCACGAGAGCGGATGTCGGAAACATGTGATCACCTCCTCATAGTCCACGATATCGAAACTGGTCTAGGTCTAGGCTGAGCTGCTGGCCCTGGCTTGGGCGCTGGTCTCCTCACTGGCGCGACGTACCGCCGCACCTGAGGCGCTGGCGTTGGTCATGTCGGGCACGGTGGCGCGGACAGCATGAGCCAGATGACTGCGATCATTACATCACCTCATTACGCATATTTCACGACACGCCACCCTGCCGCACCCGATCCATTATCCGTGCTATCGTAAACCAGATCAGCCCACTCGTTCACGGTGAGGCTCACATTGGTGGCATTGTGCCTGTATATTCTGTTAGCCGCCGCACTGCTAGCCGAATCGTGCATTAATCTCACCGTTGCCGTACCCACACTCACGAGCCTAATCATGCGCCCATCGACATGAGCCCCGCCAGTTGGCGGAGCAATCCCGGTGATGTCCGATGCTGTGGTGCAGTTGAGCCGCTGGAATGCGGAGCCGGTAAGGACATAGTCATTCTGATTTGCTACGATTGCTGCTGGTGTGGAGGATGCAAAGACCAACGACCCTTCAGTCTTGATGTATCGGGTCGCGTAGAAATGCTGCTGCACCGTGGACGAGTTGCCGACGACGACTGTATTGGCACCCTCGCCAATAGCTTGATAACCAATCACAATACTGTTGGAATCGGAGTTATTAAACCCACGAACTTGATATCCAATATAAATACTGTTTGCTGCTGTAGTTAATTGCGTACTACCATTGGCGTGAAACTGAGCAGCACTATGCCCGATTGCAACTAGATTACTCCCTGTTGTATTTGATACAACAGCATTATAACCGATTGCTGTATTATCTCCTCCCGTACTTGTAGAATTTGCGCAAAATGCTCCAACAAATGTATTGCCTGATGAGGTCAAAACGCTGCCAGCTCCACGTCCCACACATGTATTAACGGTTCCAGAAATTAGAGCGGTTAGAGTCCCAAAACCTATAGCGGTGTTGCCACCGCCAGTAGTTGCTGAAGTAAATGCGTCTGATCCTATAGAGGTATTTAGAGTACCAGTAGTTAATGCTTTTCCTGCATTATTTCCGACACAAACATTTTGATAAGCGCTTGTCACAGCAGCTAATGCAGACACACCAACTGCGGTATTAGTCGCCACCCCGCTGGCACCACGTCCCACGGTCAATGTGTCGATCACTACCTTGCCGGGCCCGCCTGTGGTAGCTTGCGCTCCTGGTGTGATCGTGATACTGCCACCAGCTCCGCTTGTCACCCCATCAGCGGCCTTGATCGTGATGCTTGCCCCAGCCCCAGAACTTGCGCTGTTAGGCTGAGACAGCCCTTCTGCAACGATTGCAGCAACTGTAGCCGAACCGCTAGGCCCACCTGATGGCGTGACGGGTAGCAGGTCTGTATCTGCTACTGTGCGTGTAGTGAGTTCATCGATTCGCTTGCTTGCCATTTATCTACTCCGTCACTGCCAGATTATGTAGTCTGTCGCTGTGCTAAATATCAGAAAGTCAGTCGCACCCTGCCAAAGCAGGCCATCGGTTGGTCCATCTGTGCTCACAACAAACGATCTGTCAATCGACAGACCGATGCTCAGGCTAATCACAGGACACCGGCGGCGGTGGCCAGACGTGTCAGCGTTGCGGTCAATTGTGTGATGGTGCTAGCCACGTCTGCGTCAGTCGCAGCTACAGCGTACACGTCTGGTATGTAATAGTTGACGTGCTCGTCACCGAGTACCCAGCCGGTTGGCTGCGATGCGTCGCGTCGAGCGCATCGGAAAAACGCCTGAGCCGTGAGTGGTGAGCTAATGCCGTCACCCGTAAATGACAACGACTCGACGACCCATAGCGGGTACGTCTGCGCTGGCACGGCTGGCGTGACGATTGGTGTGCTGGCTGGGATGTCTGCCATGTTCGATACTCCTAGTAGAGATTGACTATTGATGTTGCAGTCGTCGATGTGCTACGGACGTGAGTGCATCGTATCGGCAGCACCGTACCAGCGGGCACGCCGGTAAACGTCACATTGCCGCCACCCTGCATAGTCACGGCGAGATTGCCCGCGCCGCCGACATAGAGTGCGCGGCTGACATAGACCAGCGGGACCGTGTCACTAGCTGTGACCGCAGTTGCGTCATTTGCTGGCGATGTCATGCCCTCGATTAAAAACATCTGTTGATCGATTGCGCCTGCGGTTGTGGTCGTGGTTGTGGACATCGTGATCCTCCTATTTTCTCAGTCTACTATACAGATCAGCGCGTGCGCAATTGTTCTAGCGCAGTTTTTCGACTATGGCACGAGTGGCATAGCGGCTGGAGATTCTCTCGATCGTTACTGCCACCTCGAGCCAGCGGCACAATGTGATCGACCTGCGATGCCGCTCCACCGCATGCGCGGCACATCGGCTCTTCTCTCAGCACCATGAGACGCCATCTCGCCCAGGTCTTGTCGTAACCGCGAGCGGCAGCGCAGGGTCGTGTCTCTGGCGCTCGCTGCGGTCGCGGCAGGTGATGTCGTGCTGGTCGATGATTCGGGATGCGGTCGGCCATTAGCGTCTCCTACTCCCGCCAGCCCAAAGACCCCATAGGCGATAGCCGTATGGGGTTTTGGGTGGCGGCGTATACTCTTATAGTACTCGTGCGCGCGCGCTCTTTGTATTTGTATTTATGTATTTGTATTAGTCTTTAGTGTAGCGCCGTCACTGCCACTGGCCTACATTCCATTTCGGCCAGCTGGCAGCTGACGGATCGTAAGCGTTACGTACGCGCGCGCGCGTGAGAGCGGGCACGTGGGGCGCATAACGCCAGAGCTTTACACAATCAGGGCGCCAAGGCATTATCTTTGCAAAATCGTGAGATCGGACACCTAGAAAAGAAAATCGATTCTAGGCCACGTTATTCACGATTACGGGCCATGCCTCGATATCACGATCTGCACGCATGCCGCGCTGATCGGCATCATGTCGTAGCTCACCTCGATGTGCCGAACGATGCCGCAGTTGTCGTCAGCAATTACGCACCAGCGAACTAGCCAATCGAGAGTTGGCTTGACGATGTTGTCGATGTCACGATCTCTGCGCCACCCAGTACCAGAGCGAACCGTGATTGAGATTGACACGGGCGTCTGGATCGCATCACGTGGCACTCGGGTCGTGAGACCGATCAGGTCGCATTCCTCGAGCCAGCGAGAGTACTGCGCCGATTTGACTACACGACCGCGGCGAGCTGGTCTCCAGATTGCGTTCGCCGATGGCGGCACTGGCAGCGTGATCAGGATGGGCGCTGTCGGCATCGTGCTCTCTCCTGGGCGAGTCTCTCGACCTCGCGTGGATCGAGTCGGTGATGACCATCACCGGGTCGCGGAGTCAGACGACCCAGCTCGACGAGAACACGGACATATCGAGGTGATACCCCTAGGATCTCAGCCGCGCGACGTGTCCCTACGGTCTCCATCGGATGTCCTCATGACGACGGGATCTATTGTCGATCATATCCGCAGGAGGATCAGACATGCGATACCGGATCATATTGTCAATACCGCTCATATTTTTTACTTGTGGCTGCGCAGGTACGCAAATCTCTGCGAGCGTAAGTTACACCAGCGCATCGACTTCGGTCACAATCTTTGCCAATCGCTAGAATTCTAGTTGACAGGTTCCACGCCCGGAAGTATTGTTCTGGTGTCGGGCACATCGCTCGACACGAGATAAGAGACACGAGGCAGACATGAGCACTATCAACCAAATCAGCGACGTAGTTATCAGGGCCACGACCAAGCAGGCTATTACCGCTGCTCGCACATGGGGCGTAGATCCTATCGATCTCATCGAGCAGCGCCTGCGCAGGATTGGCGTGACACTCAACATGCGCGCCGAGAGCGACGATGGTCACGACCTAGTCGAGCTGGCTGATGCTAGGTGGTTACGATATGCGCCCCACATGGGCCAAGATGCAGTCGTGATCTGCGACTGACACGTACACGGGCAGCGGGGTCGTCCCTATGCAAAATATGTCGTAGCTCAAAGAGAACCACTACGACATATCAGCGGCGGGAAATGTGACGTTGACTTCTTTGTGCGGTCCCGCTGCCCCTGTTTTTATTGGAGAATCGATGGCACGTAAGGCAATAACGACTTCGACCGCAATGGCGGCCAAAGAGCTTGGTTGCTCGATCCGATGGGTCAACTATCTTATTACCGCTCGCCAGTTGCGAGCCGATCGTGATGAGCGCGGATTCTGGCAGGTTCACACGGCCAGCGTTCAAGAGGAAAAAAAGGCACGGACTGCACTAGGCAAACTACGGAGACGCAAGGATGCGCGGATTGACGTTGACTCGGCGAGAGGGGGAGCACGTAGTGCTCACCGTCCAAAAAGGTGACGAGGTTGTCGTGCTGGCTGTAGTGACGCTGGCACGTCTCGACTCATCATCGGCTCGCCTGCGAATCATGGCGAGCCCTGAGATCGGGATCAGGCGATATCAGGGACCACTCTCGGATGAGGTAGCACCATCATGACGATCGAGACATTGGCATCAGCGCAGCTATTGCTGCGTGACGGTTACAGCGTCATCCCTGTGGCGCGGGCGAAAAAGCCTGCGATAGCATGGGCACCGTACATGCTGCATCGTGCCGACGAGCAGACGATCCAGCAGTGGTACACGTCATCATCAGGTCATGGCATCGGTATCGTCTGCGGCCATGTGAGCAGCCAGCTCCTAGTGCTCGATGTCGAGAGCCAGCAAGCGTGGCTGCGTCTGCTGGATACTGTCCGACTGGGTGCTGATCAGCAGCTAGTTGACATGATCGAGACCAGTAGCCTGAGCATCACGCCATCGGGTGGTCGCCACCTGCTGATGCACCTCGACTACAACACACCACCGGGTACTGTGCTGGCTCGGACGGCTGCGGGCAATGTGCTGATCGAGACTCGCGGGCAGGGCCACTACATCGTCGCTGCCGGATCTCCTGAGCATGTCCACCCTACCGGGATCCTATATCGATGGGATCGATACATCGATCCTGAGTCTAGAGCGCTCTGGTCAGCTCCACATGTCCACCAGATCCTGACGATCTCACAGAGCCAGCACGCTCACGTACCACCTTCGCAGCGCGCCGACCCGGTGACACGAGTACCAGGAGCAGGCAGTGAAACAGATGCACCCGGTCAGGTTTACAACTCACGCGGCAGTTGGGACACACTGCTGAGTGAGGCTGGCTGGACGCTTGTCTCGACTCGAGGCGAGAGTCAGTACTGGAGAAGACCCGGCAAGCGAGACGGTATATCAGCCACGGTCGGGCATTGCCGTAATGATAAAGCCGAGCCGCTGATGTACGTGTTCTCCAGCTCAGCGTCACACCTCGAGGCGGGTAGAGCCTACAGTTTGTTTGCTGCTCGCACTGCCATGCGCCACGGCGGCGATTATGGCGACTGCGCCCGTGCGCTGTATCGGGATGGGTACAAGTCTGAGCAGGTCACCGCTACGCTCAGAGTCTCCTCTCCCGATACGGCCACGTCATCTGTCGAGGGTGTAGTCGTGACAGAGTCTACACCAGATCCAGTGCGCAGGCATCCAGACGGACGTGAGCGACGATACCTGCTCACATCAGAGCTGCCTAGAGTGGATCCTGCGATGAACTGGTTGTGGTACGGGTGCATCAGGCGTGGCGCGGCGACGATGATTAGCGCACACCCCAAGGTAGGCAAGACCACGCTGATCTCGCACTTGCTGCGTTCTTTACAGGATGGTGGCGAGTTTCTTGGGCTCACGACTCAGCCAGCTCGAGTACTGGTTCTGACTGAGGAGGACGGCCCGACGATCGCAGAACGCGCTGACATCATCGGGATCGGCGATCACGTTGCGTGGTATGTGCGACCGTTCACCAGCCGCCCGACGATGGTCGAGTGGCGAGAGTGGGTTGCTGCTACGGTCAGAGATTGCATCGACCATCGAGCGGATCTACTTATAGTCGATACTCTGATGCGCAATATGCCGCTACGTGACGAGAACAACGCCACCGAGATAGATGACGCGCTCCTGCCATTGTGGAAACTGATGGAGACCGGAGTTGCGATCGTGGTCATCCATCACCTGAAAAAAGGTGGTGGTCCTGAGGGTACTGGCGCTCGCGGTTCATCAGCGCTAATGGCATGGCCTGAGGTTACGTTTGAGCTGAGCCGCACCAATCCAGACGATGTTGATTGCCGTCAGCGTACCCTGCGCAGCAATAGTCGATTTAGACAGACGCCAGTCGAGTTAGTCATTGAGCTTGGCGATGAGGGATATACGGTATGCGGATCGCTGCGAGACGCTGAGGCGCGCGGGATCCATACAGCGATCACGCACATGCTGTCAGTCGGTGAGCCGATGTCGCATTACGAGATCGCTACTGCCATGGGGCGAACCCGGCAGACAATTGAGAGCCACCTTGCGAGGATGGTCGATGCAGGCGTGCTGCGTCGAACGGGTACGGGTGCGAGAGGTGATATTCACCGTTACACGATAGCTGGAGTTTGACATGAAATTGGTTGCGCAAAGTGATGTACGTGAAGACTTGCCTGCGGGCGAGTATACAGCACGGCTTAAGGAGGTCAAGACATTACCTCCTAGCGAGTTACACCCAGACTGGGGCTCATCGCTCGCTTGGGAATATGAAGTGCTTGCAGGCCCAAAGGCAGGGCAGCGCGGCACAGCGTTCACACCCTGCGTGTTGAAATCGCAGAACGGTCTTGGTGTTCTGATGCGCTCGATGCTTGGGCGAGCGTTTGCGGCTGGCGAGGAGTTTGACGCTGATGCTCTGATTGGCAAGACGTTTAAGATATTTGTCGATTTCAATAAATCAGGATCACGCACACGAGTGATGCGAGCCATCCCGGTCGCAGATCCTGAACTGGTGAGCAATGTAACCTCAGCGCAGGCTCCACCATTTACTCCTGGGCCACGCACTGCGCCATTACCGACAAACGAGCTTGGACATAGTGCTCCTCGACGACCAGCGGTTGCGCCACCGGCTGCTCCAGTCGCCAAGGTGCCGGTCGTCACAGCAGCAGATTACAAACGCCAATCGTGCTTTGCGTTTGTGCAGATCGGCAATAACCCAGAGACTCAGGAGATGCAGGTCTCAGCGATCCGTCAGCTAGTGGTCTCGGGCACCTCGCCGAGCGACATTAACTGCTATATACCAGAGACAGCGTCATGGCTGACGCTCACGGCAGTGGACATGCCGTTCTGACCTTGTGCTTACGAGGACAGAGACTCACGGAGGAGTCTGATGCCGGACGTGGTCCACCTCGATCCGGCACGCACATCGATATGCCCCGAGGACTGGCAGCGTCTCAGCGCTGAGGCTTCCGGGGTGCGGTGAGTACCCAGTCACTCATCGCTCTCACGCGTACAGAAACACAGTGCCAACTGTGCCGGGTACTAGCCGAGCATCGAGGCTCGGGCGTGAGATGTTACGAGTTGTTTTTACTAAGGAGTTTTTGATGGAAACTAGAGACTTGTTTGCTACTCCATTTTACAAGTATCGCAATCCTCAAGTTGAACAGCTTTTGGTAAGCGAAGAATTTGAGTTTGAATTAAAAGAACTTCCAAAATCAATCTTGCATTCAATTGACATTGCCCAATTGCAAACAAGAGACGTGGAAGGTAAAGAAAATTTTGTTGATAAAGAGCGCGTAGAATTAATGGTTGAAACGCTGAAAAACGGCGACGTTTTGCCTGCCGTTATTTTATTCTTTGTAAATAATAAATACATAGCTCTTGATGGTCGCCATCGAATAGAGTCACATAAAATAGCTGGTAGCATTTCGTTTGTTGCGTATGTAATAGATAGAGTTGATGAGGCAAAAGTTTGGATAAATGGATTGCGTTTATCAAATTTGATAAATGAAATGAATGGTGAAAGGGCAGGAAAAGACAATCAAGAAAAAGCTAATAGGACTGTTACAGTTGAACTTTGCGCCGCACAAATGTTTAGTTTAATTTCTTCAGGCGAAAATAGAGAAAAAGTAATAGAGGAGATGCTTGCAGACCACAAAATTTTTGCTGGTGGAACTATAAGAGCAGTCAAAAATCTTTTGGCAAAGCATGAATTAAAACTTGGGTTGCTTGACGTAATATCTAACCCCGCAGCTGAAAAATTAGTAGATGGCATACATTTAAACGAAATGCAACTAGCGCAAAGTATTATGCAAAGATGCGAGCCTGCTAGTCGGCTAAAAATAGCTCAAACAATTAATGCAGTTAAAGAACATGGAATAGCCCACACAAAAGTTTTGGAAGTCTTAAAGAATAATCAAAACAATGCTCCTAGTATGATTACAGCGCGTCTGCAAGAAACAGCTGGTCTTGATCAGGACAATAAAAAAATGGCAGTTGCTGAAAGTGCGCATCAGGCCAAACAATTAGAACTAAGAAAAGCAATGGCTATTTTCTTTAAACATATTGGGTATAGAGTTCCATTTTTTGGCCAAGAAAAAAGCACAATACTTAAAGAGTTAAATAATGGTCTTAACATGATTCAAGTATATAAAAACCATTTGGAGAATATGTAAAATGTACCATTTTTGCAGAAAAATAATAAATGAGTACTTGATTAAACATGGGTATATTAGCTACTCAATTGCTACTCATTTAGTAAAATGCAACGTTCCAAAACAAATAATAAAAAAATCAGAGTATGGTAGACCATCGACGTTGTCTAGTAGAATTATGTGCGATCTAAAAAAGGTAAAAACAAATAGGGCCAGGAGAACGATTGAAAATGAAAGACCTGGGGTTTACGTCATTAGCATGCACAGTAGCAAAATCAGTAGCCATGAGCAGGGCGAAATGGATGTGTGAGCATGTAGATCGTCATGGCAATCGTTGTTGCTCTTGCCTCAATCTTGACGCGCATCATTTAACCTATGTGCGTTTTGGCAACGAGCTGCCCGAGGATCTAATGATTTTGTGTCGCTTTCATCATGTTGAGCTTCATGGGCATTGAACTATGGTTAACAAGCGCAAAAAAAGATTATGTGAATGTGGAGCACCAATGACTGCGGAAGACATTGAGTTTTGGGGCGAGTGCAAGAAATGCCAAACTAGTTTGCCTATATCCACGCAGCAAATACATGACGGCCATAATTCTGGAGCTGCTCATGATCGGCTGTATAACGGCGACGGTGCTAAGGGGGAATGGTAATGACAGACCCATGGATTGACCACAAGGACTCCTGCGCCAACTGTGGCGCTCAGCGAGTCATGATTGCCGATGGTCTTTGCCGCGCATGTTGGCGCGAGACCAACGGCGACGCTGAGATGGAGCGGGAAGATGTGTACTCGGATTGAGACTACATGAGCCAACGGTGACCATGGGCCTTGTAGCTTGTTGTTACAAGGCAATCCGCGGGCATGCTGCCGCTGAACTGTCATCCATGGTCACCGTTTTTGTTTGCTAGGATCGAATTATGCGTCCATTATGGCAGGTCATGGTCGAACATCGTGGCAAGCAATGGGCGATGATTAGCAATCTCACGGAGGAGGTTGCACGCGAGCTAAGTAGCCAGCTCAATCGCTCAGCCAAAGCAGGTGAGTCTATTTTGTTTTGGCCTGAACATCTATCGTCAACCTGGGCGATCGGTGGTGAGAATACTGAGGAGGAGGCATCATGCACTACGTGAGTTGTGACCCTTATGAGGTGGAGGCGGCGCTCGAGGTACTGCGCGTGGCTGAGGAGATACGACATGCGCTACGAGAGCATCGAGCTGCGGTCCATCACGCTCTTAGCTCTGATCTCGCTGATTTGATGGGGTATTAGCGATGGCGACACATCCTGATGATCAGATCCGCGTATCCGTCAAGGCGATACGACCATCGAGTACTGTGCCGCAGGAGGGTCGCCGGGGCATCGAGCGCATCGATGCGACTGAGGCCAAGGCTCTATTGCTGGCTCGTCAGCAATACCTCGAGGTGCGTGATCGCATGCAGGATAGCGGAGTCGTAGTATCGACGATGGACGCATCAGGTCGTGTACTGCAATTGCCTGAGGATGCGATCATCATGGATTGCTGCAATTGTCGCCGGGCAATGACTCGCAATAAAAAATCTCTGCCCTTGTGGGCGCGTGATCGTGTCGAGGAGTATGGCGGCAGCAAGGACGATGGCACTGGGCATCTCCGACCATACTGTAGAGAGTGTTATGACTGACGATCAGTTACGGCTTGTGTACGCAGCCGCGCGACGATTCCAGCCTGTAGACCTAGATCCTGAGGACTGGACACAATCGATGATCGCATGGATACTCGGACACATGGACTCATACGACCCTGCCCGTGGTGCGTTTAGCACATGGGTATACCAGATCGTTCGTCGTGAGCGCGCGCATCATGTCAAGCGGCAGGTTGAGCGTCGCAAAACGATGCGAGTGGGCACGATCGGCGATTATGATCTAGCTGCTCCATATGAGGACATCATCGGATCTGCTGAGGACTCAATGGTAGTCGCCACGGACGTGCGCAAGGCTTTACTATATTGCCTGCCACACGAGCGCTATGCAGTCCAGGCATGGCTGAGTGATCAGTCGTTTGCGTCTGCTGCTCAGGACTTAGGGCAGGTGCGGGCAGCAGTGTCACGCAACTGGCGCAACGCGGTTCAACGCCTGAGGCGTGTACTACGGAGGATGGGGTATGGATCCGATCAACCCGGCTCATTATGATCCGCGGGATGGCTCTGATGTCGATTGCGCTCGGGCGCAACTGGCAGGGCTTGGTGTTCTCGGATACCGAGCATATCTGGCGGGTAATGCGGCCAAGTATGTGTGGCGTCATACGCTCAAAAATGGCGTGCAAGATATCGACAAGGCCATCAAATGCCTCGAGATGCTGAGGGCGACATATGACCAGTGACGAGGCAGATTGGTTGCTAGAGGCGCAGCAGCGCATATTAAAACTCGAGCGCGAAATAAAGCGCATGAGAGATGCCATCAGGCAGAATTGTGTCGTCCGCGTGGGCGATCAGCTGATGGTGCAGGACTGGGTGAGAGGGGTGATCCGTGATTTTGATGTTACTTGCAGGGCTGATGATGGATCAGAGCGCTCAGCAGAGCGCTAGCGCAAGTGCTGCGCAGGGGCGCATGGCACACCGTGGCGGGTCGTATCGCTTTGAGGGCGTCGGCTTTAGCTCGAGCTCAGCAGCGCAGGCTCTTCGCAATTGCTGCTACTACGGCCAGCGGCCAATCGTCGAGCAGTCGGTGGTACGTGGTCGCAACGGCTGGTACGCATGCGTGAGGTATCGATGATGGATGAGAGATCACCACCGACACGATATGACGAGACGTTTGCATGGTGCGGCGCTGGCCTTCTGACGGCAGCGCTCGGCTGGACGCTGTATTGGTCGCTCTGGCTCTTGCGTGAGATCCTAGGCTGATCTGCGCAGGATTGTGAGCCCGTTATTGTGCGGATGATCTAGCACGATGCGCCAGTCGGGCGAGCTATCGACAAACTCCGTGAGCGCTAGGCGTAGACCACGCTTAGCGCTTATTTTGCCCCATCGTAGAGCTGAGCTCGATGCGTGAGGATATGCAGGCTCATCGACATAACCAAACGTGTACGTGTCATGTAGGATAATGTGCCCCAGATTTCTTACACGTGGCGAGTGGAGCTGTAGCTCTGCGCAGAGCTGGCTGTACGTGTGCCACGTGTCGATGAGCAGGCAATCTGTCTCCTCGATGTCTGCCTCGATCACATCGATCTGCCGAAACTCAAAATCGATATGCTCCTCAGCCGCGATACGGGCATGCTCGCTCATGTCGATTGGCAGGATGTCGTAGCACACCAATCGTTTTGGTCTCGCCGACAATAGAGCCCAGGTGGAGACGCCACCGCGCACGCCCATCTCGGTGACGTGCTGGTAGCCAGCAGCGTGCGAACGGATCGTCTCGAGATGCTCTGAGATGTCACTGGGTCGATTGAGCGCATCAAGAAATGCCTGATCTAGCGTGCGCATGGTAGATACTCCGTGTACTCGTACGGCCAGTGTGGCGTGAGCTCGACGATGCCGCGTGTCGTATTGTGCTGCCGCAGATGATTGGCAGCCATTTCGCTCACTATGTTGGTGCTCCAGCCGCTGGCGTGGTAGCCACCGCTGGTGCCCCATCTGTAAATATAGAAACGATCCTTGTCCTCGATCTCCTGCGTAATAGTACCGTATTTCTTGCGTAGCTCATCAAATAAAAGAACGTCTATTGATCCGCTATCTCTCACCTCGCTGTAGCTGCCAATTGACTCAAATACCTCACGACTCATCATCAGGTTGCAATGGTACAGATTGCGTGATGCCGTGATCTTGTGCGCGTCCTCCTCGAACCATGCACTAGCCGTGTGATAGATGCGATTATTGTCGAGGTGTTCGACGCTGTAGCTCAGACGCCACGGCAGGTAAATATCGTCGTCTTCCCAGATCGCTAATAGGTCGCCGGTTGCGAGCGATGCAGTCGCGTTGAACTTAGCGCCTAGCGGGCGGATCTGATCTGCCACATTGTAGATCTTGACCTGCGGGTGATCGTAGATCAGCGTCTGATCGCCGTAGTCGTTAAGGATTATCAGCTCTTTATCGCCCTGATAATCCTGCCGGAGAAACGACTCGATGGCATGCTCGAGCTGGCGAGGCCTGCCATACGTTGGGCACAAGCAAGAGATCTTTGGCAGCATAACTCACCCCTGAGGTCGTGATCGTACTCTCTCGAGCCATGACGCGGCATCGACTCTCACTAGCGGATTGTGGCTGCGCCAGTCTGAATAATGACCAAAAATGAAGTGACAGTCTTCGCAGAGTGTCATGAGATTGCCGGGTGATAACTCGAGCTCAGGATGCAGGTGATACGGCATCACATGGTGTACCTCGAGCGAGGTGACACGGTCGCAGGCTTCGCATTTCTGCTGCTGCTCGAGGTGCTTGCGCCTTACCGCTGACCATCTCGGAGATCGAGGAGTACCGCCGTAGACATCAGCAATGCCGGGCGATGTCAGCAGACGATCGAGCCAGCGAGCAAGGGCATTAAACATTGGCTGCCTCGAGCACATGGGTGCGGATCAGGTCAGTGCAGAATTCAGCAAGCATCCGCCAGCCATGCCCGTTTAGATACTCAGGGTCGGCCAGGATTGCATCACATGCCTCCTCAGCCCATACGCGTAGTAGTTTCGGATCTGGTATCGGCTGACCGGGGCGTACCTTGATGGCTTGGAGCGTGTGCGCCTTGACCAGCGCCTCGGTTAATACCGTGGTTGCGCTGGTCAGGCAGAGCTGAGACCAGCCCTCCTGCCCGCGTGCCAGTCGTCGTACTCGCTCGATGTGCTCGACCATATCAGCCTCCTATATGATCCATGAGATCTTACGTGTCGGGAATCCCTCGACGTTGCTAAAGATCCAGCAGTCGCCAGATTTGAGCATCGCCTCAATGGTGCTGCTCGAGGCATAGAATCCTTCGGGCCCAGGACTGCCCGGACCTACTGGGCCAGTGTGCGATGATGCGCCCCAACTGTTATCGATGCGCCCATACTCGCGACCAGTGATCGTGGCGTAACCGCAGAGACACATGCAGTGCTGCCACGTGCCAGCGGCCATGGCGATGCCGTTGGCGTCTCTGGTCATCGTAAAGCCCTGCGATGAGCACATCGCAATGCCGTAGCCGTTGGCTAGAGCTTTCTTCGCATCGACCCATGTGCGCACTCTCGTGACGGCTCGCACCGGGTGGATTTTCGCAATCTGCTCGAGCTCGAGCGGCACGCCCTTGGTGCCGTATTCACGACATCGAGACTCTGAGTATTCCCGCAGGTCGATGCCTAGATACTCCTCACGGCCAAGCACGCCCCAATCTCGCACCCATGCCGCAGCGTTTGCGCCGATCGCGCCATCACCGCGGATACTGCCACCGCCTACCTCGACGCGGGCACCACCGTAGATCGGCTCGGTGGCGAGCGGTATGTACTGCTCAGACTCGCCTGCCACGATCTCAGCACACATCGTGTACTCGATGGCACGGGCAGTACCAAACGCAACGCAGCTACCGACCTTGCCTTGATTGCGTGGCGGCAGCATGGCACCCGTAGCCTTGCGCGCTAGATCCCAGAGATAAACGTGATCGGGCAGATCCTCGATAGGAGTCGAGCCGATTGGCGTACTACTGATGTCTGCATCGACGCAAGTTGCGACAATGTCATCGACGGCCTGCTTGTCATCCACCCATCCTGGCACATATTGACTCGTCATCGGATTGTCTCCAGAGCTGACACGATGCGGGCTGATAATGTGATTGCTGCGTCGCGTAGCTCAGGCGTCAGGGCTCGATCGTCTGCGCCCATGACTGCGGTCCACTCGACCGCAATACGCTCTCTTACGGGCGATAGGGCAGCGTCAGCGATGCCAGACGTTTTACGAGCGGCGACCATGGCAGAGTAGAGCTGCTCGGTGGTCGTGATTGTCGGTGACCGTATCGTCGCAGGGGCTGCCCGATAGAGCGTCAGCAGGCGCGCCAGTGTCGCAGCCTTGTCTTTCTCCTGCGATCCACCGTAGATGCCAGCAAGGGCGTCAGCGAGCGTGTCAATCGGTGGCGGTACTGGTGGAGTCGAGCCCCCGATGATCACGGTCGTGATGACGGGCTCAGTCGGGATGTCGGCGACGCTGGTATATGCCAGCAGGCGATACCTGCCGGGTCGTGCGCTTGTGACCACGGTCGCTCGCTGATTGGCGAGAAGGCTAGACGGAAATACTTGTAGGCCAGCATCGAGCGCAACATACCGGACGACCTTACCTTCAGTCGAGGCAATGACTGTCACAAACTCAGCCACCTCGCCACGCACCTCAGCAGGTACGACAAGCTGGCCTATCACGAGCAGCGCTGCGAGCATCATTGTGGTGTGATCCCTGAGTTGCGGGGTTGAGGTCTGCACCCTAGTGTATCGATTTTTGCGGAGATGACAGTTGCCGTGTCGGCGAGGTCGTGCTGAGTAGACGAGATGTCCTTGATGCTGCCTCGCAATTCCTTCAGAAATTCCCGGTGATCATCTCTCACCGGGATAAGGATATTTTGAGCCAGCCACCACGCGGCAGCACTGACTCCGCAGAGCACAACATAGAGCAGCCAGACATGGGGTCCAAACGAACGGCTAACCTCATCCATGACCTAATCTCCTAGTCGTGAGTTTTGACGGCTGGCACATTGTCGTACCGACCGTCGAATATTTGCGGGTAGATCTCGAGCACCTGCATTTCAACCTCAAGCCGCTGAGCTTGAGGTAGCTTGCGTCCAAAATACTCTCTAAATTGGCTGATATTCCAGCCCATCTCGTATGCGCCGATGAGATAATTTCTGAGCTTGTCGTTGAGCGTCAGGCTGTAGGGAACGGCACCAAATCGCGGGAAACGATGGCACCATCCCAGCCATGGCTGATACAGCACCTTGCCGCCGTAGAGACGGACTTTGTCGTGAATGTAGACTTCCTCGCCAGCAAATCCGCGGAAGTGCTGCGAAAACTTTGGCCAGTCTGCCTTGCGCATAAACGACAGAGCGCTGCCATGGGCATGCACTTCACGAGTCTCGCTCACCGGGTAGCGACTATCGACTAGCCACGTGCCGAAAAAGTCACCGCGCAACTCCGGGCTCAGCTCGGTGGCGATGATATTGCCTGCCTCAGAGCGCAATGGGCCGACCCACATATCACGACCTACTGCATCAGCACGGGCAGCAGCTACGAGCGCCTCGACCGCTCCTGGCACAAGTAGGACATGACAATCGATGACGAGTACGTGAGAGCCCTGCGCATGCTCCCACACGGAGTTTTTTGCGTGCGCTGGACCCATGGCTTTGGGCGCATGGACGTATCTGGCCCGTGAATTAGCGCAGACGTGATGGATGTCGCCACGATTAGGCTCGGGGTGATCATCGACGACCAGCAGCTCCACGCCGTCGAGCTGGTGGTGCATGCGCAGAGAGGATAGGGTCCACCAGACGCCCTGCGGGTCGTCATAGGTCGCCATGCCAATCGTCAAGTCAATTCGCATCTTTGGCTCTCGGCTCGTAGTCATCGCATGTTATGCAGTTGCGATTGCTCTGATCCCGCGATGATATCCTACAGCGATCATGTCTACCACACACGTGCAGGATTGCCAATGTGCCACCGCAGCCGCACGATGGCTTGTCCTCGAGAGCTTGGCCCAAATGCTGGCATGGCGAGGACATGTGCAGCTTGATCTTGCGCAGCATCTCGAGCTGGTCAGGCGTTGGCCCTGTCGCTGGCGGAGTCGCACCCGTAGTCGTGACCGATGTCGCCACGGTCGCCGGATCTCCGCCCCAGAGCGCGCGATATCTTGGGTCGTGATCGTAGAGCCAGCAGAGGCGGCATCCGTCGCGTGGCGGTGTGTGGTTGCAGGGTTTCATTCGGTTATCCTGATAATGCCAGTATCATTTTGCATTAATAAATTATGATAAGTATCATTTAATCGGCCACTGGTAAAAATACATAATGCGCCAGTAAAATCAAAAGCCATATTCCATGGCTCATAACATGGTTGTGTTCCTATAAATGTAAAGCTTTTTAATCTGCCGGGATCATTTAATCCAATTGACGGACCATTAAATGAAATAATATCTCCAGACTCGTATGGATCATCAAAAAAAATGTCTGGTAATCTTCGAGTTGACAATAAAATATAGAGATAATAAATACAACGGTCTAAAGCTTGAGGGCCAGAGTTTAAGCTAAAATACCTAATATTTGCCCAGACTTTAGTAGATGTTGATGTTCCTGAACATCCGCTATTTGCATTGTTATATATGTTTCCATTACATGGGGTAATCCGTGAAAATGTTCCCGAATATGTGCCTACACCGGCCAGAAGCTGAACGACTAACGGCCCGCGATTTCGCCATTCACTTAAATAGTAAGTAGCTGGCGAGGTTACAGGATTAGATATACCGGGCAAAACAAAAGAATTACCAGGACCAGATTGCACATTAAACAATGTCAATGGAATTGAGAAACCGTCAGCGCATGGCCAAGCGTTTGAGCTTTCAAATGTTGCATATATTGTTTTATTAATTTTGTTGCCCGGACATAATGCACATGGGTAAGGATCATATTGATACATGCAACATTCTGGAGTACCGCAGCATTTTTTACACGTCAACCGCTTGCACGCTGGCGTCGCTATCTCACCATCCGTTGTGCCATTGCTACTCGGATATGAGCAAGAACACCCTGTCGAGCAGGTGCCGTTACCGCCAGAGACTTTGATCCATTTTGCTAAATCCGCGTACCAGCGCCATGTGCATGAGCCGGTGCAGGGTTGCTCGGTTGTGGTTGTTGTAGTGGTCGATGATGTCGTGGTGCCCGTGCTGGTCGTCGTTGTCGTGGTCGGCGGCGCAGTGCTGGTTGTGCTGGTTGTCGTGCTGGTTGTTGTCGTGCTGGTTGATGTGCTTGAGGTAGTCGATGTCGTAGTCGAGCTGGTCGTCGTAGATGATGAGCTCGACGATGTCGTGGTTGTGACTGGCGTACCAATGCATGTGAATGTTGCAACATAGCCGTTGTATGGACCTTCCTGCCCAGGAGCAGATGGACAAGTACAACCGGCTTCACAAGAACTTGTCCCGTATGGCTCCCAGCTACCGTTATCCTCGACCCAAATCCATGAGCATGTTCCCACGCATCCAGGAGGCGCGGTTGATGTAGTGCTTGTCGTGCTGCTGGTTGTCGAGCTGGTCGAACTGCTTGTGCTTGAAGACGAGACGCAATCCGACAGCTCCATCTGGCCGTCATATGTGCCTGAATAACTTGGCGCAGGTCCGCACATGCAGCCATCGCCGCACCAGTCACCGCTGCTGTATAGCTGCCATATGTAACCATTCCATCGCCAGACGCAGGAACCTGTACAAGGCATCACACACCCTCACGCATTGGAGGCGGCGTTCCGTGCGACGTGTAGACGACCTCGCCGAACCACGTGCCGTCATGATGTGGTGGCCAGCACGGCGGATAGATAGGCTCATGTCCCTGCGGAACCCACCGCATGCCGTCCCACATCCATGAGCAGTCGTTCTGTGGTGCCGTGGTTGTATGGATCACAATATCGTCCATCACGGACCTCCTGTGCTGGTCGTCGTGGTGGTGGTACTCGACGTGCTGGATGTGCTCGATGTTGGCGCTGCCGTAGTCGTTGTCGTGGTGGTGGTCGTTGTGCAGTAGTACGCTCCTGGCACACATATGGTCGTGTAATTGGGCGTGATTGTGCCATCGACGCAGGAGATGGATGAGACGTAGTCGTAGCTCAGGATTGCGCCACCACCACCAGACAAGATAATCATGTACACCGGATTGCCGTAGTTGTTAATGCCCGCGTATCGGCCTAGATATCTTTGCACTGACGGCACACCACCATTGATGTCCTTGATTTTGATATCGACATCGTCGGTCCACGTGTCAGTCGCGGCGACATAGGTCATCAGCTTGCCTGGATAATACCCTGATGTTGGCGTCGTCGATGTTACACGCACCACATGCACGATCGGGTAGCTTGGCCCATTCCGTGGCATGACGTTGCGGTCACGGTTGGCCAGATTGCCCGCCTCGTATTCACGCAGGAGCGTCGCAAGGCGCGCAATTGATTGATCGTCTAGGAGATAGCCAGCCATCGTCTAAGGGCCTCCTAGAGTGATGGAAACGTCACGCGCGGGTAAATATCAAACGTCAACGGGATAGGACTACTCGCAGGTGCAAGCGGTAGACCTGCGCCGTCGAGATTGACTGGTACTGTCACGTTGACCCCGTTGTAGTCGATGGGTGAGCGCACGCCTCCCACAAGCTTAAACATGCCCATGTCGTTGAGCACATGAGTCCAGCCATCTGGGCGATACTCAAATACAAGCGTCCAACGCCAATAGCTCACGTTGTTTTCGTACACCAGATTGGCGCTAACACTATTCAACTTAGCCAAGGCCGTGCCAATCACATAGGGGCCTACAGTGTACGAGGCAGAGTTTACTTTGCCGATAGCACCGATCCATGCTGCCGATGGAGAGTTTACAGAGTTAAGACCTACCGTGATCGATGCGCCACCTTTGACGATCTCGGGCACAGGCAGGAACGGATCTTTCGCCGAGTTGCGGATGAGCGTGCCAGAGCGATCGAACATCACTCCGAGTGGATACGATGTCGTCGAGACGCTGTAATCTCTCGGCCTCGAGAGCGGATTCTCCACACGATCCGCGGGCGCTTGGCCAGTTTGCTGAGTCTCGACGGCAGGGTCACCAGATGGCGCTGATGCTGCCGATGGTGCATCGATGTTGTAGCCGTAATTGACCGATATGCGCCAGAGCGTAGGATCACCCTGATCCTGAGACGGGCTGATGCTCAGGCAGTACGCGTCAGAGTCCTCATTGTGCGCGCTAAATATGACCGGCAGCGATGGATGTGAGGCTGCGTACGCTGGCCCGTACGATGCGTCGCTAGTGCGCACCAGAAATACACGGGTATAGGTGCGGTTGAATTTCTGATCGACGGATGCTGTGCGCCCCTCGGCGACCTCGCTGAACAGTGTATACGCCATGTCGCCTCCTTTATTTTGGAATGACCAGAGTGCCGGGCTTAATGATATTTGCCTTTTCAGCCGCAGCGACTAGACGCTCCTGCAATTTGGTCTGGATCGCATCCTGCCGCGCAGCCTCAGCAGCCGCAGCGACCAGTTGCTTCTGCGGGTCGGCCTGAGCATTCATGCCCTCGACTCTTGCTCTGATCTGAGCCTCGGCAGCACCGGCAGAGCCAGCGACAAACGCCTGAGCAGTGCCTGCCTGAGGAGTTGCGAACTGCTTGACCATGTCTTGGAGTTGCTTGCCTACTACCCTAGTTTGTGCTGCTCGCAATTTGTCGGCGGATTCTTTAGAGCCCTTGGCTGCCTGCGCCATCATTATCTCGACATTGCCGGTCATCTCGGCAAATTTCTCGGTGATGGTCTTATTGTTGTTGAGTATTTCACGAGTCATTTTCTCGTTGTCTTTGGTGGCATTATCAAAATCGAGCGTGAGCAATGCCGTCTGTCTAGTCTGCTCCTCAAGCGCAGCAGTGCAGGCCTTAGTCTCTTCTTCAAGATTTTTTGCGGCCTCAGCCTCAAGCATTCTCTCTTGTGCCAATTGGCTTTCTGCTGCGGCCTTAGCAGTTGCCTCAGCCTTTGCGGCCATCTCTGCCCTAAGTTTTTCAGCCTTGGCTTGAGCCTCGACTGCTGGCATCAATTCGTTTGGCTTGAACGCAGGGCTGACCAGCTCTGACTTGGCGTGTACTCCTGGGCCAGTTAGCCCAAATGTGAGCATGTTCAAAAAGTCATCGTCAAACGCTTTTTGTTCTTTAAGTCTGGCATCTTGTCGCTTAAGAGCTGCTGCTGAGTTTGCATCCTCGCCGGGCAACGCACTCGTGAACTCAAACTTTACGGCATCCGCTACACCCTTTGGCGTTGGCAGGCCTTTGTAATCCTCCATGAGTTGTCGTATGCCAGCGACGACATCGTCGAACATTGTTTTGAGCTGCGTCACGCCCTCGATCAATTTGTTGACAACGTCTTTTGCAATTTGCTTGCTCGAGTCGAATATAGAAGCTAGCCCTGATGCTTTGTCTTTGGGATCGATCACGGGCATGAATGCCGCAGCGATCTCCTGCACGACCTCTTTGACGCCCTGAAACGCACCCTTGAGCGCGGCGAATGCCTTCTCTGGCTGGATGATGGCAAGCATCTGCTTACCAATTTCTGTGAGCAGATCGTTGAAACCAGCGGTGACTTGACGCAGCATCCCCTCGAACGAGTTGGCCATTTTGCTTGCGGTATCTGCTGCCTCTTTAGTATTTGATGCTGCGAATACCGCACGCACTGCCGTGGCGCTGCTGACCGCGCCATCCTTGACCGCTGCTAGCGCATCCTCGACGCTGTAGGCATTGCCCGTGACAGACTCAAGCTCTTTGGCCAGTGCCTCAAATACTCGCAATCCACCCTTCTGCAATGTGCGCAATGGGCCATCTGTGGCGATTGCCGCGCCACGTATCTCAGTGATTGCGCTAGCGACCGCATTAGCGCCAGCAGCCCCGCCACCAAGGATCTCGATCGCGTTGCCTGTCTGCGCGAGGATGGTGGCTGCGCCTGCCGTGCTTATGCCAGCGGCGGTGAATTGCTCGAATGCCTTGGCCAGATCCTCGAGCGGCACGCCGGTGTTGCTGCTGATGTCTCGCAGATCCTTGATGACCTTGTTTCCATCCTCGACTGATTGCGCCATGTGCTGCGCGCGGATGGTCATGGTCTCGAGAGCGCCACCCATTTTTAAAATTGACACGCCAGCTTGTAAGGGCATGCCGATGAAAAACTGAAACACGCCCTTGGCCATGTCCAGCAGGCCCTTAACGTCGTTAAGCGACTTAAGGCCTAGCATTTCTGATATATTTATAGGCTTGACTTTGCCAATTGACTCAAGGCTTTTTTTGGACTTGTCGGCGACATCGCCTACGGTTTTGAGGCTCTTGCTGGCATCCGCGGCCCCTTTGGTAACATCAGAGCCCTGCCACGCCATCTGTACTGAGAGTTTGGCGATACTAGCCATATGCCTGCTCCCTAGTCATGACTTTGGCCCCAGTCTCTACCAGTGCCGTTAGCGTTGTGCGCTCTGACTCCATCTCCGCGCAGAGATCTCGAGGCAGAAAGTCTGTGATTTTAGCGCCCTTACTCCAAGCTGCCATGGGTGCCCATGCCGCTAGCGCATGCTGTAGGTCGCTGCGGTAGTAGCCCCATGGATCGAGCCGTATGAGTGCGACCCACTCAGCCAGCTCTGTGCTACTCATCCGCTCCTCGATCTCGCCGACCGTCATACCCAGATGACCAGCGAGCCGAAATAGCACCCGCCTGAGCGGGCGCTTGGCTAGTTTTTTTCCACGTCCTCAGGACGCAGGCCTAC
>Ga0209088_10000735_pt1 | contig 22408 bp, 54 predicted proteins | sample S_140625_EF_Meta_FD_187324 | JGI IMG/M metagenome (GOLD analysis project Ga0209088, IMG submission 187324) | Freshwater microbial communities from Lake Simoncouche, Canada to study carbon cycling - S_140625_EF_MetaG (SPAdes) (version 2) | ecosystem: Environmental > Aquatic > Freshwater > Lake ... | reverse complement strand
TTTTCAATTTTAAAATCTAAACCATTTTCCATTAAAATTTCTTGTACTTGTGTTTTGATTGAATTTTCCATTCTAATAAAGTTTTTACGATATAGCGTTGTTGCTTATCGAGTACAAATGTAATACTATTTTTGGTTAAACTACTATAATTTTTAACTTTAACATATTTTTAACGTTTGTTTGCAATTCTGGAGATAAAGTTAAACAAAAATAACGTGTTAAAATTTTATGAAAACTTTAACATTCCTTTAACATTTCATTAACATATTTTGGTTTACCTTTGCATTGTCAAAGAGTTACAGATACACCCAGTCGCTGGGGTGTGTAAGTAGACTCCGCCACGTCTATATGGCTGGTTGGGCCCGATTGTGTTATTTGTGAAAACTTTAACATTTTCATATTGTTTTATTTGTTATCTTTGCAATGAATTTAAAACTTATATAATATGAGAACGATTGACAAAATTATTACAAAGGTTGACACTAAAAGAGGTGCTCCTATGGGTCGTGCCAATGTTGGTACAAAAGACGATACGATTAGAAAATATGTGTTTGATTGTAGGGTTCCATTGACTTCCGATGGTGCATACGATAAAGGCGGTGCTTATTGGGGTTGTGGTGCTGAATTAAGAGTATCTTACACAAAAGATTTATCTTTCATTAGATTTTATCGTGTAGAATAATACATATACACAAATGTGTACATACCAACAAAAAACCCTACTTATTTAGTAGGGTTTTTTGGTTTTTCAAAAGTTTTTATGTAAACGTATAGCAATAGTATTTTAGCTATACCTATTAAACCTAATACTATACAAAAATTTATTGTTTGTGATTCCATATCGTTTTATATCAAGTTAGTAAATTTTGAAAAGTCAAGCCAAAAAGATTGATACATTTGTCCGTTGTTATCTTTAAAAATTACTCTTGGACTACCACCATAGTTAACCAATTTAATTGTTGTTAATTCAGTTCCTATTGGTTGTATTACAATAGGTGTATTGGTATTAATATCCAATTCATTAACCTTGCTAACTGCATACGTTTCAAATTTTGTAATAGTAGAACCTGCAAAGTTATATGATTTGTCAATAATTTTAACTAATAAGTTTGGTGCAAATGTTTTTTTAGTTAGTTTCATATCGTTTTATATCAAGTTAGTAAGCACTTACGGGCATTGTTTGATTTTGTTCGTAAGTTTGTCGTTCCCATTCTGTATCGGGATTGCTAAGGTCAAAATAGTAGCGTTTCAATTCTTCGCCTATCTTATCTAATTTTGCCCTTTGCTTATCGGTGCAACGTCTAATAGTATCATTAACACAAACTTTGCCTAACATACCACCACCTAAATTATTTTGATATGCGGACATTTTCTGCCCAGGAAACCCTTTACGTGTTAAGTCGATTTCAACACCACCGCCATTAGAAACGACAAGTCGTAGTGTAATTTCTTCAAATGTGATTTTCTTTGCCATTGTATATAAGTTTTAGTTGATTAAACGCATCTATGAGTGTTCCAATATCTATGTGTTCTGCTACAAGCTGAACCGCAAGAAGAAACTGAATAAATGATTGTTGCAAAGATAATAACTGCTATTACCTTAAAAATGTTTGCCCATTGTTGTTGTGATAATTTCATAATGATTAAGTTTTAAATTCAATACAAAAGTATATAAAAAAACCTTATGAATTACATAAGGTTTGTTAAAGTTTTGTTAAAATTTATTTTAGATATGTATCCCAAATTGTTTGCCCTATTATGTTACCTAATGTAAACCCTAATATTAATAGTGCAATAATACCTAAAAATAATTCTTCCGATGATACTAATTTTTTTTTCATGTTGTTTTATATAAGATTAATTGTTTAAAAAAGTGCCCTATCTAAATTAGATAAGACACTCAATTTAGTTAGTGTTACTTTGTATTAAAAACCTGCCGTAAAACCTAAAGTAGCGGTGCTGAAACTATCAATTCCAACATTAAGTCTAAATCTATTCGTCAAGCAATAACCAACACTTGCACCAACCATTGTTGTATATTCGTTTGCATCTTTCACAAAGGTAAAACTACCGCCATTATTATTTGATACTTTGTACCAATCTGCATTATTTTGTTTACCATATTTTACACCAATAACCCATTTATCAATTTGTCTTGCATAAGTTATATACAATGCTTCATTTTTGTAATGGTATTGATTTTGGTCAAGCAATAAATTAGCAGTATTTTTGCCAATAAAACCAACATAACCAACGCCTACGATATTCTTTTTTAATTGGAATAACAATTCTCCACCCATAGTTTTTTCTATTCCGTAATTAACGGATAATTGCAACGAAGAATATTCTTTGTCTTTTGAACATTGAGAATAAGAAAATGTTGTTGCCAATAATAAACCGAATACTAATGCTAATTTTTTCATAATGATTTGTTTTAAATTCTCTGCAAAGATATAACGTATTTTTAAATACGCAATAGGTAAAGTGTTAAAATTTTGTTAAAGTTTATTCATCATCATTTATGCAATCTTCACAAGCATTGCAAGAGAAACAACCCGAACAACCGCAACCGCTTTCATCTCTCGTTCCACAATCGCAACAATCATACATAGAACCGCAATCATAATCATTGCCTTTTCTATCTTTTCCTAAACGACCATTAATTTCACAAGCCATAATAATAAGTTTTAAATTTTTTACAAAGATACTACATATTATTTTATATGAAAATACTTTAACAAAACTTTAACGTATCATTATCGTATATTTGCGTATCAATACGTATATTTGCACCCAGCAAAATCTTTATTTTCTGTAACCTAATTCAATAACTTTATTGGTTAGTTCTGCATCATAATCTTTGCTAAATGGGTCTGAAACTTCATACAACGCCATACGACACATAATAGCGTTTAATTTAGGGTCATTGAGTTTACTTGCACGTTCCGCAAGTTCCGCTAATAAATCTTTGTATATGTTCATTGGTTGAAATAAGATAGCCATTCCATTGTTACCCAATATTTCTTTGAGTAGTTGTGGTGTGTTAACTTTCCAACGCAAAGTTTCTTTATCAACTAATTGTTTTTTTACCTTATTTACCATTTGATTGTTTTAGTTATCGATTATCCTCACATATACACAAATGTGTACATATAGGTTATATGGTTATGTGTGTTACTTTATCAAACATTAAACTCTTAATCAAATTAATATCGTGTTTGTTTACCCCAATAAAATCTCTTGTTAGAAATTCTAATAGGTTTTTAATACAATATAACTTATGATTGTTTTCTATTAAAGCAATACTACAATTTTGCACTACGATTGCTTTTGTAGGATTGGTCAATTTTAAATGATGTTGAATATTCATATCGTTTTATCTATGGTATTTCATTGGTCTAACTCTATTTTTCAACCCCACTTCGGAACACTTCATACATTGTTGTTTTCCGTTATCAAATTGTACTATGACAATATCAAACCCTTGATGTAATAATTTTACTTGTGTTTGCGTTTCAACTATTGTAACTTTCATATCGTTTTATATAAGTTTAATTATTCTAAAGTTGTACCCTCAAAATCTATATCTACATTTGGATATTGTTTATTCAAATATTTGTGTAGTCTATCTTTACTTCTAAATTGATATACTATTTCTTTGTCTTGCCATGGGTTTGCATATTCATACTCTTTGATAATAGCAATATAACCACCTTTGAATATCATACCTTTGTTAGGGATTGCCAAAACATTATCAGTCAAAACGTTTTCTCTTAATATAAATTCTCTCATCGTATTAGTGTTTTAATTAGAGTACAAATATATGGCGAATAAATGAATATTGCAAATATAAAAATGTTAAAGTTTTGTTAAAAAGAAAATGAGGGTTGCGTCCAACCCTCATTCATTAATAGAATTACTATTATCAGTCTTATGTTAATTTATGGTCAAAAAAATAATAAACCCTCAAAGGTTACCATTTAACAACAATTACGTTGCATTAACAAGTCCTACGTTGCCGACAAGCAAAGATTTATAAACCAACCTTTGAGAGCAATTAAAAAATAAAAATATATAGAGAACAAACACATATATCAAACTATTAGAGTACAAATGTAGTAAACAATTCCCACCCTCGCAAGTGGGATGTGTTAAAGTTTTGTTAAACTACTTTTAGATAATCTCCTGGTTCTAACCAAATATCAAAATTATTTGGTATTATATTCATTTTACAATCAACAATACAAACAAAAGCAATAAACGTACCTTTATCCACAATATTCTTTGTTGTTCGTTTAAAAAGGTCAGTTCTGTTACAAAGATTATCATATTGAAATGGTGCATACTTACCTGTAATCATACCAAACATAATACCATCTTTATTCCTTATTTCAATTTTCATATCGTTTTATATAACATTATTTACTCTATGATAAGCATCACTATAAGTGTACTTATGTGGTATGATATTTTCATAACCAACTTCAATACAATGTGAACTTGGTATAATATCAGTAACCAATGCAACATAACCATCGTGAATAATATTTAAAATACGTTCACGAATTAATTTCCAACTATTTCTTAAAGCAGGAAACTTCTTAACCAATTTTTTTAAATCATCGTTATTTTCAACGATATAATATTCTCTTACACCCTCAAACTTTTGTGATGTATAATGTGCCGATTTTAAATCTGTGTGTATCATTTTGTTTTGTATAAAATTAAGTGATAATCGAGTGGGGATAGCCAGTCAAAGGTTAGTTTGTGCGTTCCAACTCTACCTCGATTATCACATTGCAAATGTATGGCGAATATTTTAATGTACCAAATCTAATTGTGTTAAAGTTTTGTTAATTAAAATACTTTCTTTTTGTTTTTGTAATTCAATAATCATTTGTTCCAAACGATAAATTTCATAATCAATACTCTCAATCCTATGATAATCATTTCCAATTTTGTATAAATTGATAATTTTAATTTTAATCAATTCTAACTTTTTGTTATAGAAACAAAATGTACTATATTGTGCAAGTCCGTGTATAACGGTTGCATGGTCTTTACCAACACTTTTACCTATCTTTGCAAGGCTTTGACTTGGTGTTAATTCTTTTAAAATACTATAATATAAACATCGTGCTTCAACGTTGTAACGTTCTCTTGTAGTAATAGTAACATCAATACCTAATTCGGTAATTATATGTTGCCTAACTCTTTCATTTGCCCTATCAAATACCATATTAATTATTATCTATCATTTCAACAATACTAATTTTATCTTCTATACTATTTAAGTCATTGAACGAATAACTATCAGTATCGTCAAAATCTAATTCACTACCAATTATCAATCCATTGCTATCTATTTGCATTGGTATAATTGATTTTATTTTGCCCTCACTATCACAATAAACATCAATACTATCGTCAGTATCAATATCAATTGGTTGTGATTTTTTAATACGTCTAACACGCATATCAAATTTTTTTTCCGTTCTTTGCGTAAGCAAATTTAACGTTTCTCTTAAAGGTAAACTCATCTTATAGGATATTATCTAAAGCACGTTGCATTCTTGGTATGTTTGCTTGGTGTGTGCTATTCATTTTTGCTAACCATTGAATAAAACCCTCTTGGTTTTTCAATCTACGTTCATCATCAATTTTTTCTTGTTCTTTTTTGCTAATAACTTTTTTAGTATCAAACATAATAATTAGTTTTAAATTAGAGTACAAAGATAAGGCTAATTTTTAGATATACAATCACTTTAACAAAACTTTAACATTTCATTATAAAACATAAAAAAAAGTCGGGTTAATCACTCCCGACTTTCAAACCACCAAATTTAAAAAAACTCAATTAACAAACAAAAAATAAAAGTTATTATCGAAACTAAAGTTAATATTATAAAATTCATTATAAGTAACTTTTTATTTATATCATCTTTCATATAAAACTATATGTAATTATTGAAATTCCCAACCAACCTCAACCACTTGAAAATCCTCTCCAAATATATTACGTTTACGCAACTTCAAAAAGTATATATCAATATCACAGAAAATACCATGTGCATCTAAACAACACATCAAATTCCAATCAGTTGTATCACATTCATCTTTACCCTCCGTTACATCTTCAATTTCTAAATGCTTTTCTAAATTAAATTCGTTTTGTAGGTGTGTGTTTAACGTTTCCATTGAAAATCTACTACCTACCAAACCCTCTAAAATCTGTATTACTTTTGTCGGTTTCATATCGTTTTATATTAGAATTTAGTTTTGGTTTCTTGTTTAAATTCTTCCCACGCATCGTAAAGTTCATCTACATTGAGTGTTCTGTTTTTATAAATTCTACACGCACCCATTGTGCTTGTTTCTTTTGTGTTTTTAATTAACCACGTTGCAAAATCTTTTGCTCTATTTTCAGATGTCATAGTGTTTTATTTAGAGTACAAATGTAGTGAATAAATCCCACCCTTGCAAGTGGGATTTTGTTAAAGTTTTGTTAAACTCTTTTCTTGTGTCGCATATCAAATTTGTAAAGCAATTCGATATAGATATGTTCTCTAATACAACCAAAGTAAAAGTATTCTACTCTATTCATTGTTTTAACACTAACGGCACATATATTTAAACCTACTGGCGATATACGACCTAAATTCCCTTGCCCTTTAAGAGTAAGTTGTATTTTGTTGTTAATGTTTGCTTGACAAAAATCTGCAAGTTGTTGTTCACTGAAATTCATAATAATTAGTTTTTAAATTCAATACAAATGTAGTGAACAATTCCCACTCTCGCAAGTGGGAAAATGTTAAAGTTTTGTTAAAATATAACAACTATCTTTTCTTATATTTGTTATAAATTGTTTCCATTGTTTCCAATACATAAAACCTTGAAATCATCGCACCTCGACTATCAATTCTTCTACAAGGTGTTTTTTGCCCTTGTGTATCAGTTGTTGTATGTTCTTCAACCGAAATAATACTTTCCGTACCAATAAGAATAGGTTCTCCTTTTGTATTGGTTAATCTAATTAAATTTTCCATAATGATTAGTTTTAAATTCAATACAAAAATAAGGCGAATATTTCTATTCGCCAAATTTTAAAATGTTAAAGTTCTGTTAAAGTTTCTTTTAACGCTTTCAGTTCATCAAGTGTAGGAATGTAGTGTTTGATTTCTTCGCCCTCATCATCATACGACTTGATACCCCAATTTTTTTTGTCGTGTTCGTAACATGTATCGTAATTGTCAATAACATAAGTTAACTTAACAAGTTTTTGTTCTGCATCAGTTAATACTCTCCAAAACTTCGCATTTTTACCAAATTGTTTTTTGAAACCTTTGCTATTTTCAACTGCTAAAAATATTGTTGTTCTTCTTTCAGTTTCTTCAAAGTTAAGACTATTTGCAAGTGTAGTCAAACCACTACTCATAAGTGTTTGTTTAAGTTGGTGTAAACTATCAATTGGTAGTCCACCTAACTTGGTAGCGTTTTCTTCAAAGTCCCAATCATCACAATCAATAAAACCATAACGTGTCATTTCACAATTGTTGAACCAATAAGTAAATGATTGTTCAAAGTTACCTTTGGTTAATTCTACTTCTCCTCTCAAAGAAACACTAATATCAGTGCTTTCATTTAGCAAGTTTGATTTTACCTCGCCCGATACGACTTGTAAGCCGTTAAATAAATTGTTTGTCATAATGAATGTGTTTTAAATTCTATGCAAATATAAGGCGAATAAAACTATCCGCCAAATTTATAAGTGTTAAAATTATGTTAAATAAATTCCCCATCGTTTTCTATGAATTCTTTTAGGTCAAACTCAAACTTAACCAACTTGCAATTATTTCTTAATTGGTCTATTGGAATTTGTGTTCTATTTGCGGTTGAATAGTAACCTTGTTTTTCATATCGTTTTATCCAAACTTGAAAAGCATCTTCTGCTTTTTCGGGTGTTGAATAAATTCTATCCATAAACATACCGAAACCATCGGGACTATTAATGTCGTAACCTGTTTTAAATGCCATATTGTTTTATATTAAGATTGTTTTGAAATTAAATGTTTGATAAATAAAATACGTTGGTCTAACCCCCCTTGAGTTCTAACCCACCAAAATTCCCCACCTAACCAATGTTCGTTTTTGGTAAACTTTGAATGTAAAGTTGATTTTGGTTTTTGTGTATTAAACCATATTTTAAAAGTAGATACTTCTTTTCTTTCATGTTTCCATTGTAAGCAATCTATTTCAAAACAAAGTCCTAAATTATATGTTTCTGTACGTTTGCTTATTTCAAGTTCCGCCAATACAAGGTTTAAAAATTTTATTCTTAACTTTTTCATTTTATATAAGTTTTAAATTCTGTACAAAGATAAAGCGAATATTTGAATATACAATCACATTAACAAAACTTTAACATTTCATTATAAACCATAAAAAAAAAAAGGGAACGCTCACTTGTTCCCTTTCTTCTTTGTAGTTGTGTGTAGTTTAGTATTAAGGGTTAAAAATACTATAAGTTTTAACCCCCAATTTTTTTAGTCCTCGATTAAATCGAAAATCAATTCAGTAAATCCTTTCGGTTCTGTACCTTGAACGCTTATAATATCTCTCGCCCAACTACCAACGATTTTATTGGTATCTTTGCCCCAAAAGTCGCCACCGCCACCACCATTGCCCTCGCAAGTCAATAAGGGTAAAGGGTGTATTCTATATCCGTCATTATAACTTGGTACTTTGGTTTTATCTACAAAGGTTTTTTTGGTATGGTTCAAAATATATCTACCTTGTTTTATATCAATTCTATTTTCGGGAATGACTTTTATTTTGTCATTGCATCGGTCATAAACATTTGTTTTACGATTTTTGCAATTATTAGCATAATCGCCACCCCAAACAACCCTTTGCGGATTTTCAAAAATAAGAGTTTCAAAAGCTTCTACAAAATTATTCGTTAAATACGAATGTTCCATTAATTTAAGTCCGTTGCCAAAATCGTGTGAATAAACCCACGCTTTCGGTGTTGTTTTGTTTTCTTTCAAAACACAAGCATTATAATACTGCCCCATAATTTGTAATGTTTAAGTTAATAATTCGAGTACAAAGATAAAAACAATTTCCCACTCTTGCAAATGGGAAATGTTAATGTTTTGTTAATTTATTTAACACGTCTAATAATAGCCAACATCATATTTGCACCTTTACCACCATTTTCATTTTCACTCCAATAGTCAATACAATTTTCAAGTCTATAATTGAAACCACAAAGTCGTTGTAAAAATACATTAAATGCTTTTTCAACCTTACAACTATCATTAAATACTTCCGTTTCATTTAAGGAAATCATTTCATCATAAAATTTATGATTTTCAGCACCCGTAATGCGTTTATTAATTGTTATTGCTATAATTCCGTCAATCATAACAATATTACGTTTTACTGCATCTGTAAGTTCTTTTTCGTAGGTATGTAATTGACCACAATAATCAGCAATTAAATGGGCAATAGAATTTTCAGTTGTACTTTTTAAAATGTTTTCAAGTTCCGTAGGATAAACTACCATTTTAAATTTATTTTTACCTAAATTTTTAAGTAATTCATAATATACGCTATCTTTCTTTTCAACACCGAAAAAGTTGAAATTAGTACTAATTTCATTATAGATACGTTGTTCTGTTTTAAATTGTTCAGCAGGTAAACCAATAATATTTCCACTTCTTAATGTAGATTTATCAATTGCTTTAATAACTAAATCACGATATTTAATTTCCTTATTAACACTTTTTTCGTGTGGAAAAGTTTTAATTTTAACCTCTTTTTTGTTTCGTAAATAATAAGCTCTCATATAAGCTTTTTTATTTTCTATTGGATTGGAACTTTCTTTGTTTGCTCTTGTCAATGCCGACTTCATAGCACCTCTGTTTGCCCAAACAATACGTTTTGTAGTTTCAAATTTTTTAGCAATTTCCTCATTTGTTAATGTAGGATTTTCAACAATAAAGTTTTGTAATTTTTTTGGGGTAATGATACTTGCACTCATAAGTTTTCTTTTTTATTTAATAATAGGTTTGTAATTCGAGTACAAAGATATAAACTTAAAGCGAATAAAAAACTACATTAACAAAACTTTAACATAATTTATTTTTTTCGCTTTTTATTAGAATATATAAAATATTATGTTATACATTTGCCAACTCATATAAAACTATATCAAAAAGTAAAACTTATATAAGTTATAGGAAATAAAGTAAAATGTATATAAACAAATAAAGGGAACCCTTTCGAGTTCCCCTTATTCTGAATACAAAACTAATTATGTACGGGCAAGCACAATAATTTGTAGGGAGAACAGGATTCAAACCTGTGACCTTTGGCAAAACCGCCAACGCTCTAATCCACTGAGCTATCTCCCGAAAAACCTTTGCAAAGGTCATCTCAACACTTGCAATTGAAGAGACTAATCTTTTAACTTGTCGAATCTTATTCTTCTGACGCAACCTAAAATTGTGCCAACACGCTTCATCGAACATGTAAAGATTTGGGTTTCATATCGGACTCGAACCGATGACATCTACCACCACAAAGTAGCGTTCTAACCAACTGAACTAAAGAAACCATGTGTATACACAAATGTGTACATTGTAATTAAATAACTTGAAGTCTTGAATATCATTGCTCACTATATCTTACGATACTTTTACAGGCATGGTCTAACCATACATTTGCAAGACGGGAATAATTTAAACGCCTTCCCCTTTTGGGCGTACTTCATGTTATTTATGTTTTAAAGAAAAAGAGTTACGATAAATTTGAACACTAATACGAATTTGTGTTTGTAACTCTATTTCTTAATCTCTATGGTGCAAAGATACGATAATTTTTTAAACTACCAAATCTTTTTGTAATTATTTTTATCCTTCTTGAAATTCTTCAAAATGAATAACGGCTTGTTCTTCAAATTCATAATTCCATTCAGCAATGTATGTATCAATATCATCAACACCATTTTCTAAATAATCAATTGTTTCTGCATCATCTTCAAATGCTGGGTGATGAATAAAATATCTACCGTTTTCTGTGCGATAAATTTTTGCACTTCCAAATTCTTTGGTGCTGTGTTCAACAACTAGTGTTGCGTTTTCTGTATCAAATACAAATCCTTTTTTTAATGTTTTCATAATTTTTTTTTAATCTAATAATGTATAATATTGACTTGGATACAATTTTGCAAATAAAGGTAAAGCCAAATTAAACCAATTTCGTTCTCCCATATCTTCTGCTCCTTTGACAAAATCGTGTAACGCTACACCTCTTGCATCTAACATACAACTTTGTCCTGAGTAAGGATTGCTAATTGATACAAGTTTGTCTGACTTTCTATCCCAATCCAAATCGTTAATCAATTCTTGTTCTGCCGTTGTTAATGTTTCTTGTACCATAATATGTTTTGTTTTAAATTCTATGCAAAGATAAACTTTTATTTTAATATACCAAACAAAAGTTTATCTTTTTTTAATTATTTTTCTTCATCGTAAAAATAATGTTCATCAGTACCATTGTGCCAAATGGTATTACCATCTTCGTCAAGTATTTCAAGTGTTGGTAAACCATTATTTTCATCAGCATACAATTCTTCTTGCGTGTCTAATTGAATTTCACTACTCAACATAAAATGGTCGCTTACTTCAAGTCCTGTTTTAAGTTCTCCACTTTGTAACATTGCTTTCGCTTGTAACATTTGTTCTTCACTTTCAAATACCATTCTATCCCAAATGGTTACTTTTGTATCTATATAAAACATATTACCAACCTCGATTATTAAATTCAACTTTAGTTCTAATCCAATCAAGTATTACATCTGTATAATAACTTGTAGTCAAGTCAAAAAGAAACCAATTAACTTTGCTTTCAGCATCACTACTTGACAAATTTACTTCAAGTCTATTCCACTCTTTAGCATTGCTTTGGTCGCTACCTTTGCTATACCCTTTTGAAGTATCCCACTCTTTACAAATTACCTTAACTTGCGTTTTGGTTGTTTCAATGGTAATAACGCCACCACGACAATACTCTCCAATCTTAAATGTTTTTGTTGCCATAATAATTAGGTTTTAAATTCTGTACAAATATAAGGCGAATATTTCAATCCGCCAAATACTTTAACACTTATTTAACATTTTATTTTGAAAATAATTTATCCAACATAATTTTTTGGTCAATCTTATCTTGAATAGCTTTTGCGGTCATAAGACTTGCAGTTTCACTTTGGTAACAATCCCAAAATGGTAAATGTATTAATTCAACTGGTTTTGTTGAAGCAACCATATATTCTGCATATCCGTCAGCAACTTGAAATTTGATAATAGCACCAACATTCTTTTGGTTGTTACGTTTCATACAAAACTCTCTCAACTTTTCAGTTAGGTTAAGACAATCTTTTTCGTATTGTTCAATATCTTCCCAATTAAAATCGGGTGCTTTAAAATCTTCGGGTAATGAATAAACTTTTGCCATTTTATATAAGTTTTAGATTAATAATTCAAATCGGGAAAATCACAAAGTTCACTCTCAAATCCACAATCGGGACACTTCATATTTTCATCTTCTATTCTATGTAATAGTGTACTACCACAATCGCCACAAGTAACTATATTGATACCACTTTTCGCAACAATTTCTTTTTGTAATTCTAATTGATTATCCATATCGTTTTATTTAGAGTACAAATATATGGCGAATATTTCTATTCGCCAAATACTTTAACATTTATTTAACAAGTGCAATCATTATCGTTTTCATTACATACACCACAAACATCACCCTCATCTTCTTCATCACCGTCATATATGAAAACAACACCAAATGCTACATACTTATCATACGCATCTTTGTAACCAAAAACATCATACGAACCATCACCAATACCACTTGAAGAAACTACTCCTTTAGGTAATACACCCCAACTTTCATCACTTAACGTTAAATCACTACAAGCACGATACCAAGCATCACCTTCTTCTCTATCATAGTCAGCACCAAAATCATACTTCTTTAAATTTTTTGCGTTATCATCATTACGATAATCTTCAAAATCAAAGAAACCAAATTGCCCACTATCAACACCACCAATAAAATTCATTGGTTCTTCACCCAAAACTTCCCAACAAATTTTTGGATTTTTAGCCATTTGTTCTTTATTGGCAATCCATAAAATTGCAATACGTTCACCCCAATCACCCAAATCACGTTTTTCAACACTTGCAACCCAAGTGCCATTTAGCACATTGTCAACGATACCCATACACCATACATCAGTATTGTAACAAGGGTCGCTACATACTATTTTGCCCGAAGTAACTTCAAATTCTTTCATAATAATTAGTTTTAAATTCTTTGCAAATATATGGTGAATAAATTAATATCCACCATATAAAATGTTAAAAGTTTGTTAAATAAAACAAAAAAAATATGCAACTTTTTTTTGTTGCATATTAATTATTTTAGTTTTAGCTTTGCAAATTCCTATACATAAACTGGAACTTGAATAAATCTAATTGCATCTGTTGAAGAATTAATCTCTTCAAAGTTAAAAGCTTTGGCAAATCCGTCCAGTGTATAAACCTTACCCTGTTCCTCTGCTTCAAACATGAATTCCTCATCAGTTAATTCTTCCCAGTAAACATCATTCATGCGGTCATCTTCGGTATCAACAACGTACACACGAGTTTCAGAATTGACTGCTGTTTCCAGTTCATTTAATGCTAAACCAACCTCATCGTCAGCTTGGTATAAATCATACCTGTTCATCAGGTTTTTTAAATTATCAAATAACTTTTTCATATAGTTTTGTATAAAGTTTTGTTAATCGGTTTATGCGAGGGATATGTACACAATTGTGTACATATATCCCTTACAAAGGTTGTGAATTAAGCAACCAATCATTACAAACCAATTATTGTTTCTTATTGTCGATTACCATTATGTAATCGTATTTTTTTGCCAATTCATTTAAGTTTCTTAATTCAGAGACAAACTTTATAGGAATACTTGGTTGAGTATGTTCATCAATTAATTCATCAGCAAGTGTATCAGTAATTTCATCAAATACCAACCCCGAATAAATCACATCACCTAAATCACTATCAACATCTTGAAATGCTATATAAGGTTGCATTGCATCAAGTATCGGTTCAGAAATTGAATTGCTACTAATTTGTAACATTTTCATTTTCTCCGTAACATCTTTATATCGTTTCTTAACACCCATAATTAAAAATCTATTTCCGCAAAGGAAGTTATTACAAAATCTAAATTATCATTACCACCAGTATCAAGTGAATGTTGAAGGTCATTTTCACTCAAACCATAATGTAAGATTTGTTCATCTCTAAACTCATCTTCTTCTGCATCGTCAAACTCTTTGACAATGAAACCTTCAAACTCGGACTTGTCATCTTTCCAATATCCGTCAATACTAAAATACTTGCTCATAATGTTTGTTTTTAAATTCTTGACAAATGTAAGGCGAATATTTTAATCCACCAAACATTTTATTAATTATTTATAAAAATTTTTAATGTCATCAAATATCTGTCCAAATAACTCTCTAGATAATAATAATAATTTTCTCATAGTTCTTACCATTTTCTTTTTAATTGCTTTTTTGCTGTAAGAAAATTGTCATCATTGCGTCTATTCAAAACATTCATGTAATGACCTTCTAACTCTTCTGCCATTCCTGGATTAGTCTTTTTTAATCGTTCTAATCGTTCACGGATTGTAACCTGCTCCAGCGTTTTAGTTTTTAACTTCAATGCTCTTATTTCGTTTTGGATACGAAATATCAATAATTCTTCTGCACTCATATAGTTTTATATTAAAAGTTTTCGCCTCTACATGAATCAAATAAATCCTGTTGCTGTACATCGTATGTTTCAGCTATCAAAAGAATTTCCTCCAATACATCAATATCCAATTTGTCATAATCCATATCATAAGTATCAATAGGGTCGCTACTATGACTACTCGGATTATATACTTCAACTGTAACTCCTGTATTATTGAAATGCTCTGCCAAATCAACCAAGTTACCGTGTGAAGCAACACATGGACTACAATCCAATCTATCAACTTCACCAACACCAAACTCACCCCATTTTACAAGTACATCTTGTATTCTTTCAATTACTTCTTGCTTTTCCATATAGTTTTATATTATAAATGACTTGTTAATCCACACCCCATACATTCTATATACGGTTTACCACCTTCTTGTACTGCACAACTTTCTTGTGCTAATAATATCCAACTGTTGCTATCACATTCAGGACAAGTCCCTTTTGCGTTACCCATACGTTCTGTAAGTGTCATGTCATGTTTCTTTCCGTAAACATGTTCAAGTACATCACCTTTTACTTCTTTTAATACTGCTTGAAAAAATCTTGGTTTCATAATTATTGGTTTTAAATTCTGTACAAATATAAAGCGAATATTTTAATATACAAAACTTTAAATGTTAAAGTTTTTACAAATTATCTATTTCATCGTAAACCTCCTGTAAATTCTCAATGGCTTCATCGTAATCACCTGCTACTGCTAAATCATCACTAACCAATTCACCATTCTCATCTATTTCAACCACAACAAACCAATTGTTAAATATCCATAAATCATCATCGCTTAAACAATGTAAATGTGAATCTGTCCAACCCAAATTGATTGCTTCGGTTACTGCATTTTCACCAACGAATCTTGTACCGTATTGTTCAAAACGCATTTCAATTGCACCCCTTGTTTCAGCAATAAGCTTATGTCCGTCAGGTAACTCAATTTCAGCAATTGTATCACCATGATACCAAAATGAATCTACTTTGTTATCAGCTATTTTATCTATTAGAATATTCATATTAAATCAGTATAAGTTATTTTATCTTTGTTCCAATTATCAATTGCTACTTGTTTATCACAATCACTATCAGTAGTTCGTCCACATGAATCACATTTAAGCCATTTAGGAATACTTCCAACCATAACTCTATCCATATATGGTCTTGCTCCACACTTACAACGCTTAACATAAATTCCTGTCAATTGTTCATCTTTAGGATACCTGTCCATACTATTTTATATAAAGTTTATTACCTACCGAATACACAAAACCAAAATGATAACCGTCAACATTGTTTCCCAAATAATCCCAATTGGGAGTTACTCTTGGATTGTACTTTAATGGTGCATCATTCACATCATACATAAAACCTCTCAATCGAACCTCATCACACAATATCCATGCACATACAACTTTCTCACCACCTTCAAATATTTTTTGTGCTGTCTTCTTACCACTCTTGGCTTGACAACCTATCAATTGTAATTGACACTCATCGGGTGCGATATAGATTATATCACCATTGGGATATTGTATTCTCCATTTCATATAGTTTTTACCTCTACCTAAATGAAATCTTACTTTAGTTCTTTTCATAATAATTGGTTTTAAATTCTATGCAAATATAAAGCGAATAATTCAATCCACCAAATAAACAAATGTTAAAGTTTTGTTAACGTTTTCTTATGGTCTTCCCAGTCATGTCTCGTGTGATATTTCTCACGATGTTCATCAATCAATTTCTCATATTCAGAAAACAACTTCACCTCATCTTTTGTGAATATTTCCCATGCTTCACCACCCCAACCAGGAACCGCATAAACAACATCAATGTTCTCAATACACTCTTTGGTCTTTGGGTCAACACTATTTGAATAATCTTTTACAAATCCAGGACTTGAACCAATTAGTTCAGCAAACTTTTTGATTGAAGTTGTAACACAATGCACTCTTAACTCAATACCTCTATGGTATTTTGTAATAAGAAACTCTTTGTACTTTTTTGGTAATTGATTTTCCATGTTTAGTTGGTTCTTAAATTACCATAATAAATTGGAATACCATATTTACCAAATTGGATATACTTAAAATCAAAATAATCCATATCACCTTCAATCACATTAATACACCATTGATATATTGCCAATAATTGTTTTGCTTGGTTTTCCCTGTATTTTGGATAAAATCCATATCTACCACTTTCACCACCACCAAAAAAGATAATACGCAAATTGTTTGTTTGTTTACCGTATAGGTGAACACTCCCCAATTCATTAAAAGCTTTCTTGCTAATCAATTTACCCTTCTTAATCAAACCAATAGTTTCCCAATCACGCATGACTTTATCATAAGCATATTCAAAGTTCTTATCAAACCCTGCTTTATCAAACTTAATACCATACACGATATATTCTTCTTGGTCATTTTCTGCCACCTGTATTGAACGATAATATGTATTTGGATACATTGTATCAGTTTCAAATTCTAATTCCTTATCGCCTCTTAAAACGACTAAACTTGTTTTGCTCATAACTTAAAGTTCTATAAATTCAAATGTTTCGTCTTCATGTCCGTTGTCATCAAGGTACTCTTGGATTGCTTCTTCGGAATTATCAGTAATATCAATTTCCAAATCACAAAACTTTGTTGGTACATTGTTTTCAATATCGTACACTCTTACAAATTTGTTACCTGTCGTTTCGAGAATTTCTCCGTCAGCGTTTTGTAGTTCTAAATCTACAACGTAAAATAATTTCTTTTTCATAATAATTAAGTTTTTAAATTCTTTGCAAATGTAAAGCGAATAAATTTATCCTGCAAATTATTTGTCTTCTTTTTTTAAATAAATTCTTTCAATGCTTTCAATTTGTTGCAAGTGCCAGTCTTTTTCATAGTTACCAGCAAATTCACTTTCGTATTTACCCATAAACCAATCACCTCTAAAAGTATGGTCATGTCCGATATATAAGTGAGTAAGAAACTCACCCTTACAAAAGATAAGATAATGTTCCTCACTACTTGGCATACGTCCAACGTAACGTAACCCACGCATACTTGAACCATTTCCATAATGAACTCTATCACCATGTCGCAAACGTCTTAAATCGTCAGCAGTCATTTTGGTCATTGGTGCATTATTATCAATAGGTTTAATGTTATTTGCGTAATTATTAACAAACACACTCAAATCACTACCACGAGTAATCTGTTTAGGGTCTTTTGCAGTTCTATTATTTTGTTCTGCATGTATAACCAAATCACCATACGCTTCGGGTGTAAGGACTTTACGCCATGCAAATAATTGCTCACGTTGAATACGAATAGCATCGTCAATTGTAAACTCTTTTTCCATAATGATTGTTTTTAAATTCTGTACAAAGATAAAGCGAATAAATTTATCCTGCAAGTAATTTATGAATTATTTTTTACTTTTTCTTCTAATCGTTCCTAACTCCCTGTTCTTCACCAGCTTATCAGGTGCAAAAAGAAATTGTATAGTACGTTTATTTACACCGTATTTTCTAGCAATTTCTGTCATGCCGTTGAATCGTCCTGGTTTTAATGGCGTTGCCAGTATCTCCGCTTTTTGTTCAGCTGTAAGCTTAACTCTTTTATCCTGTTTCATATTGTTTTATTTTTGTTCTTCAATCCAAAGTTTAAATGCAAATGCCACCTGCAAATCCAAATCACTCAAATTATTATAATTTTCATCGATAATCAAATACTCAAAACAATGTTGAGTAATATCCTCCAGGTTGCTGGGCGTTTGAATTCCAATCCTGTCAAACATGTCGATTAGTTTCTCTTCAATCAAATCCTTCTTTTTGGTATTCAACTCCTGTTGATTACACTCACCGCAAATATCTCCTTCAAACCACATATCGTTTCTCCCTTGGTTCGTACCACACTCGGTACAATCCCATCTATTTTCTTTAATACTACTCATATTGTTCTATATCAAGTTTAAAATCTACATCAATACCTTTGGTAAGCATAATGTAATCACCAAAGTCAGGTACTTCCATATCAGCTTCTTCAATGTATCCGTCTTGTACCATTGCATATTCCTCACCAAATGTAGTTCCTGCAATGAATAAGTTTCTCAAATATGATAAATCACATTCAACAATACATGGTTGCCCATATTTGTCTTTTAAATAATCTATGATACAATCATACTCACCTTTGGTATCCACATTGAAACGACTTTGTGTAAATCCTAAATAACGCTGTGCAATTTTTTCATATTGCAAATCATATTCCAATTCAGCAAACCCCTTGTCATATATTTTTAATAGACAAGAAAATAAATATTCATTATAATTCATATCGTTTTATATTAAAGTGTTCCACCATTACTATCAGTTGAATCTTGCCATGCATACGTTGTATTTTCACCAACCAGTGAAGCATCACCTATCGCATTTTCCAGCAAATCATCAACGTCCTCATCATTGGTTAAATAATCAACCAATTCCTCACCAACCAAAGTTGTATCAACTTCAATTTCAACTGTACCCGTTTTGCTATAATAACGAGTTACTTCTACTGTAACAACTTTCTTACTCATCTTATTTTATATTAGTTTTAAACGTTCAACTTCAATCTCAAAACAATCACCGTCACCGTCCTCAACAACTGCATTGCCATTACGGAAACTTTTAATCACACCAACAAAACTATGATTATGAATATCCGTATCATCAGGGTCAGGTACTTCAACACTCTCACCAATTGAAAATTCTTTCTTTCTCTCCAATCCGTCATTTTGTGCGTGATAATTAATAGCATACCAAATCTGCTCCATTGTAGCTTCATTGTTTAATGCTCCGTCCAATACTTCCTGTGCTTCTTCTTCTGTACAATCATAATTGTTTTGTACATCTTCTACACTCCATAAGTTACCTGTGTAAAAACCCTGTTCCGTTAAGTAAGCTTTTGCTTCTTCAACACTTTTAAAATTGCTCATAATTAATATGTTTTAAATTCTATGCAAATATAAAGCGAATATTCTATACTACCAAATAATATTCGCTTTATTTTTAAATTATTTTTTAATCCTGTCCGTAAGGTGCATCATTGTAGGATTGATAGTTACAATTTTTGCATAAGTCCTGGTCATCATCTACATCAAAATCCATTTCTTCTTTAGGAAATAAATCACCACAACAATTACACATATACATCGGCTCATCTTTGTCAATCTTTTTCATATCGTTTTATTTAAAGTTATGGTGCAAAGATAATACATCAATTTATTCACCACAACATACTATAGTTAGCATTTTTTATTTATATCAATTCTAAATTAAAAAATAATTGAAATAAAATTTGGTACATATAAATTTATTCACTACATTTGTCCTGTCAAAAAGTTACAAGTCGATGCGAGAGTATTGAGAGAGTAGACTCCGACCTACTTTATACTCAAATATTACATATAAGAAAAAAAATCCTATATAAAACTATATAGGATTTTTAAAATTTAATTACAATTCTGCATCAAAGGAACACGAACCATTTTCTTTGATACAATCTCGAATTTTTTTACCCAAATGCAAATCAGCATACTCACTTAAATCTTCTCGGCTAATTCCAGCTTCTTCAAGTTCTGTATCATTGTAACTATCTTTTCCTGCAAAGAAATTTTCAATCGCTTGAAGTTTGTCTCCTAAACCTTCTTCAATGTTTTTGATTTCTTCTTCAACTCCAGCCAAATCTTCTTCTTCGTAATAATACTCAACATAGTTTGGTTCGTTATGACTAACCCCAAATCTATCAGCAGCAACACTACTCTGTACTGCAAACCAAAATTTCCCTTCAATGTCTCCTGAATAATACCTACCCATAATTTCTATTAGTTTTAATTAATAATACGCAAATTTAATACTTTATTTATTCACTACAAAATAAAACATAAGGTATTTTACTACCTTATGTTTATTTATAATCAATCTAAATAACTGCAGTTTCTTCTGCTACTCTAAATGCAAAACCACTTTTAAATGCCAACGAATTATCAGCACCAGCACCCGTAATGTTTTTGTACTTTAAACCTACAATAACATTTTGCTTATCCAAAAATCTTAAATCGTCCTTGTCTCCATTGATAACCTCAAAACCTCTAAATGTTTCGGGCGTTTTATCAAATACCATAGCAACATTATAACCTTTGTTTAATAACTCAAAAGCTTTATCATTATTTGTTTCAGAACGTGAAAATGTTAAATGATAATTACTTGGCAATTGCTTTGTAAATCGTATATGATTTTTTGTATAATCATAAAATTGTACATCGGGAAATAACTCAAAGATATTTTTATTATCTTCAAAAATTCTATACTTCTCAAATGGTAAATCACTTGTACCATTTAATCTAAATACAGGAATTGCTTTATCTACATTTAAACGTATTGCAGTTTCTATTTCTTTTTTTAATTGAAACATAAACTCATTTCGATTAGATAGAAAATACTCCGTCTTTTTTACTCGACCTGCTTCAACTCCTTTATACATACCACCAAAACCACTACGGAATAAACAAGCTTCGGCACAACCAATACTGGCGTGACTACATACATTGATTCCTTTGCTATTTTGATTATACGGTGCAAGATACATAATGTAAGTTTTATAACCTAACTTTGCACCTTTAATAGTCTTAGAGTTTTTTGTACTCAATAAAATTTGTTTGCTCATAATGAATGTGTTTTTAAATTCGGTACAAAGATATAAACTAAAAGCGAATAAAAAAATTATTTAACATTTTTTTTTATATTTTTTTTACTTGCATATATTAAAAACAATTTCTTATATTTGCAATCTATATTTCTTGCTGTATTATACCGCATAGAAATCCACATACAGAACAGCCAGTATCTGATATTGTTTTATATCAGATTATCTAGCTGTTTTTTTTGTCCCATATACTAATATCGGGAATACAGGATTCCTATGTCTTATATGTACATCATAAACCACTGCATGATATATCATTCATTAAATGATATTTTGATGGTTACTGAATGATATATCATGCATTAAATCCTATATAATAGGATATCTAATTTTTAATCTTTAATTTTACAGCCTATGTAAATGAATCTTATCTTATTTTTAACTGCTGCATCTGATTGAGCTCAGTTATTCGTCTCTGGTCCCATCCAGAATTCCCATGGCACATATATTATCATATGCCGCCAGCGGACCCAGTATCCTAAAAGGATGTACACAATTGTGTACATTAATGTCCGATGGCCAACATGGCCTGCGGCACATAATAGGGTGTGACCTTGTAGTGTTTTATATGAACCCTTTTCATACAGGTTTATATGAAGATGGGATAGGTATGCCTATATGTCATGTACCAAAAAAATTTGGCGAAAAAATGTCGAGAGAGTGAACGAAGCATAAAAGGAATTGGCTAAAATACGTGGCAGATATCATGTCAATATGTCGTTCCCAATTTAAGGTACACGTTTTTACCTAATTTTCCCACATTTTACCACTTCTTAC
>Ga0209088_10000734_pt1 | contig 22435 bp, 21 predicted proteins | sample S_140625_EF_Meta_FD_187324 | JGI IMG/M metagenome (GOLD analysis project Ga0209088, IMG submission 187324) | Freshwater microbial communities from Lake Simoncouche, Canada to study carbon cycling - S_140625_EF_MetaG (SPAdes) (version 2) | ecosystem: Environmental > Aquatic > Freshwater > Lake ... | reverse complement strand
TCTTTAGCGCAGTTCATTCAACCGGTATCGCAATTGCAACTGTGACCGCACTGGGCGCTGCACCGACTCTGTCGGCAATAGTTGCCTACCTACTCATGGGGGAGAAACCGCAGAAGAATTGGTATGTAGGAACAGCCATCACCATCCTCGGCATTGTCCTGATGGGAACAGCGCATGGGATTGCCTCCTTTAATGGCAAGGGAGTGGCACTTGCTGTCCTTGCAGGATTTGGTTTTGCAGTCTTTAACGTGGTGTGTAGACGCTCACTTGCCCGTGGCGCACAAGACATGTGGCTGACAGCGACAACTTTTGGAGTAGCAGCACTTGTCAGCTCTCCTTTTCTTTTCACGCAGAACCCAGAGTGGATTCTGACATCCAAGGGCGCTTTAACGGTCCTATGGCTAGGCCTTGTCACAACATCCGTGGGTTATGTCCTCTTTATGTATGGCCTGAAAAGAATTGAATCAAGTCTTGCTGCAACGGTTGTCCTCGCAGAACCGGCAACAGCCACGATTCTTGCAGCAGTGGTCATTGGCGAGAGACTCACTCTTCAGAGCTATCTTGGAATAGCAATCGTGGCCAGCGGAATTATGTATTTAAGCCGCAAAAACTCTAACTGAACTTATATAAGGCAAGAGTTATTGCAAGGGTGAACATAATTGCCGCAATAACGCTGTCCAGAATTGTCCAGAAGAGTGGTTTGGACATCAAGTGCGAAGCAGATTGCGCCCCATAACCGATCGCTGAAAACCAGATACCGCTAGCAATACAGGCACCGAGTGCGAAGTACCAACGCTGGGAGTCGAATTGATTCGCAAGGCTTCCAACAAAAATAACGGTATCGAGATACACGTGGGGATTGAGATATGTCATCGCCAGAACCGTGAGAAGGACCTTCTTCCAGGATTCGGCAGATTGTTCAGATGCTGTGAGCGTTTCATTGCGAAAAGCAGATAGAAGACTTTTCATACCGAACCAGGCTAAGTACACAACTCCGAACCATCGGATAAACCCAAGCAAGTCGGGTTCCGATTGAATAATCGTTCCAAGCCCACCTGTGCCCAAAACGATGAGGATTGCATCAGAGAGAGCGCAGATAGTTACAACAAGGGTTACATGGCTACGAAGTAGGCCCTGTTTGATGACGAAAGCATTTTGAGCTCCGATTGCAACTATGAGGGAAAGTCCCGTAAAGAAACCCGTAATGAGCGCAATCACCCCGTAAAAGTACTCCATCACTGGGGTGTGTTGTCCTCACTACTTGAGGGTAGAGATTTACCCTGTTCATGCATCTTCCCCCAAGGGCGATACCCATCGCTTCTTGATTTCATCAGCGGAAGGAAAGCAATGTCGCTTTTATCTTGGAATCTACATGGCAATGGAACATCAGTAAAAGATGGTGAAGTAGTCAAACCAGACGAACGTCTTGCATGGCCTCTGACAATCGGTGTCGGTGTTCAACACATCGCTGCAATGTTCGGTGCCACATTCTTAGTCCCAATCATTACGGGATTCCCACCAAGCACAACTCTCTTCTTCTCAGGCGTTGGAACTTTAATCTTCCTTGCACTGACAAAGAACAAAGTTCCAAGCTACCTTGGATCATCATTTGCATTCCTCGCACCCATCGCTGCTGCAAAATCAAGCGGGGGAATGGCTGTCGCTCTAGGCGGAGTCGTTGCCACAGGTGTGATTCTTGCCCTCGTTGGTCTGCTCGTTAATGCTATCGGCATCGGTTGGGTCAACTGGCTACTTCCACCGATCGTCACTGGCTCTATCGTGATGATTATCGGTCTCAATCTCGCTGGCGCTGCCAACAATAATTTTAAGGCTGCTCCTGTGACAGCAATCATTACTCTGGCTGCGGTGGCAATCATTGGTGCTGTGTCAAAGGGATTTCTTGGTCGCATCAGCATTTTCGGCGGAATCATCGTCGGGTATGCATTTGCAGCAACGCAAGGCGATATCAATTTCGATGGCGTCAAAGCTGCAAAGTGGTTCGCCCTACCAACCTTCACATCACCATCTTTTGATATGAATGCAATCCTGCTCTTCTTGCCGGTTGTTCTCGTGCTCATCGCAGAGAATGTCGGACACGTTAAGGCAGTTGCTGCCATGACAGGTAAAGATCTTGATGGACAGATGGGCAATGCCCTTCTTGCCGATGGTGTTGCAACAACACTTGCTGGTGTGGGTGGCGGTTCTGGAACAACTACATACGCTGAGAACATCGGCGTCATGGCCGCAACTCGTATCTACTCAACTGCCGCATACTGGGTAGCAGGAATTGGGGCAATCATCTTGTCTCTCTGCCCAAAGTTTGGTGCAGTATTGAGTGCAACTCCAGCTGGAGTTCTAGGTGGAGTTGGCGTGGCTCTCTACGGAATGATCGGGGTTCTCGGTGCAAAGATTTGGATCGAAAACAAGGTCAATTTCGGAGATTCAACAAATCTTCTCATCGCTGCAACTACATTGATTATTGGCATCGCTGATATGACTTGGAAGCGTGGAGATTACTCATTCGGTGGCATAGTCAACGGAACTCTCGTTGCAGTCTTCGGATATCAATTGCTACGCGCTCTCAATAAGGCGTCAGGCAAAACTTCATAACAAGCGAATAGGAAAACCCACCGTCATTGATATGGCGGTGGGTTTTTCTTTTCAGTCATTCGTTTAGTTGAAGATACTGGGACCGAACCAGTGACCCCAACAATGTTAGTTCTGGCTTACGCGCGTTCATAATGCAAACTTAGAAAGTTCTTTAACGGGAGTTTGTAACTTTTTCCTTTACCGGGCTCTCCAGGTTACAGACTGGGCAGAGTGCTGACTTACCTATCCAATTCTCATTGGGCTTAGTTAAATCGGTGTTCCACGCATGTCCACATTCAAGCCAATAGGCTGGTCTAATTGTCATACTACGAGACTAGCAAAATGTGAGCTGAATTGAAACGTTTGAACTCATAAACGCGCGATCAAGAGATAAAACACTTGAAAACGTGGACGATACTGGGATCGAACCAGTGACCCCCACAATGTCAATGTGGTGCTCTACCGCTGAGCCAATCGTCCTAGGTATATGAAGTTGTAGTTCTGAAATTGTAGTGCTCAACCATTTCATCTCTCTTGCGAAAGATGTCCTGGAGGTCGGAACGGGATTTGAACCCGTGTAGAGGGATTTGCAGTCCCTTGCCTCGCCTCTCGGCCATCCGACCATAGACAAACCGCCACCTGAAAATAAATTCGAAGCGGCGGTTAATCCGAGCGGACGACGGGGTTCGAACCCGCGACCTGAACCTTGGCAAGGTTCCGCGCTACCAGCTGCGCTACGTCCGCATTTTGTGCAGGGGCAAATCTAGCGCAGAGCGGGCTTAAGTGCCAAAGCGTAGATTTCTATTGGGCTTTCTCGCTATTTATATGCGTAGCCTTGCCCCATGTTTAGTCAAGGTTCGCAGATGTGGATGGGTGGTACTCATGCAACCAATCTCGTTGAAGTAACTGATGACGCATCAAAGTTAGATGATGGATCGTTTTGGGCTATATCTATCTCTTTTGAAGGTAAAGCAACTTTCGCTCGGTTTGCAGATATATCGCGCGTGGATTTTCCCTCTGCTCCATGGAAACCTTTAGGAGAGCAATGGATTAGTTCGCAGAGTCAGAGTCAATATATTGCCTACGTTTGTGCCATTCGCGAAATCATTGCGGCCGGTGGTGTGTATCAAGTCAATGCATGCAGGCAGCTGCGCCATGATTTAAAGGAAAATCCATCATTGGCTGGCCTCTTCTCTCAATTGCTCAACCGAAATCCTGCACACTTTGCCTGTTACCTGAAGGTAAATGATCTCGAAATTGCATCGGCATCACCAGAACGATTCTTAAGTAGGAACGGGTCGGCAATACTCACATCTCCTATCAAGGGAACGATTACTCAAAAAGAGGATGTTTTCGGCGATAAAGATAAGGCTGAAAATCTGATGATTGTGGATTTGATGCGTAATGATCTAGGCCGCATCTGTGAGACCGGCTCTGTTGAAGTGAGTGAACTTTTCAGACACGAGAAGCATCCTGGAATTACTCACCTAGTCTCTGACGTCAGTGGAACACTGCGCAATGGAATTACTTGGAGTGAGATCTTTGAAGCCACCATGGCGCCCGGATCTGTGAGCGGTGCTCCTAAGAGTTCGGCTCTATCCATCATTAGCGAGAACGAAGGTGTGCGCGGTCCGTATTGCGGAACGCTAGGGTGGATTCACGGTGATCGTGCCGAACTATCAGTTGCTATTCGCACATTCTGGACAACGGGTGATTCTGTATTGCGCTATGGGACAGGTGCTGGAATTACATGGGGAAGTGATCCTGCTGCAGAATGGGAAGAGACGCAGCTCAAGGCACGACATCTGATTTCAATTGCTGGGGGAGAGCTATGAGAACGATTGATCTTGATAGCTATGGCTTCCCCAAAGCATCAGGAATCTTTGAAACCATCAAGACAATTGATGGCGCACCTATTGCACTGGGCCGTCATATGCGTCGTGCTGTGGAATCGGCTCTAGAGCTGGGCATTGGAATTCCATCTGAGGAGTTCATTCGCAGTGAAATGATCAGAGTCCTCACTGAAAACCCTCATTTAATTGGTCGCTTACGTATTTGTTTAGGTCAGAATCTCTTTCACATCACTCACGACTCATACGAAGAAATTACTGAGCCAGCTCGGTTGAATTTCTACAGCCAGACTGTCATTGGCTCTATTCACAAGATGTTTCCCTATGACGATCGATTTGCGTTGATAGAGGCTGCCAATGATGAGGGTTATAACGATTGCGTTCTCTTTAACGATAAGAATGAGATTACTGAGACTGCAACAGCAAATCTTGCTTTCCTGATCGCAGATCAATGGGTGACGCCACCTATTACCTCAGGGATTTTGCCCGGTGTTGTGAGAGCTATTGCAATTGAGGAGTGCGGGGTGAAGGTTCGCCCCATCCATATCTCTGAAATACCAGAGGTTGAATCTGCATTCATGCTCTCAAGCCTTCGTATTGCTCAGCCAATCTCACACATTGGGGATATGAAATTAAAGATGGGAGATGCTTCACGCCACTTGGAGGAGCAAATTCGAGCCCACTCACAACCGGTTTCGGTAGGCTAAGCCCTATGTCCATGATTTCGGTGACCGTCGATGGTGCTGCTCGCAGCATTGAGGCCGATCAAAAGCCGACCCAAATCTTTGCTGATTCGAAGGAGATCGTCGTCTGCAAAGTTAATGGTGTTCTCAAAGATTTATGGTCGGATCTTGATGAAGGCGATGTCATCGAAGGTGTTTCCATCTCATCACCTGACGGTCTTGCAGTTCTGCGACACTCAACAGCTCACGTGATGGCGCAAGCTGTGCAGCAACTCTTTGCGCAGACTCGACTTGGTATCGGGCCACCGATTACTGATGGTTTCTATTACGACTTTGATCCACAGAACCCATTTAATCCAGATGATCTTGAAAAAATTGAAAGTGCGATGCGAAAGATTGTTAAGGATGGTCAACGCTTTAAGCGCCGCATTACTACCGAAAAAGATGCGCTTAAAGAGCTGGCTCATGAGCCATTTAAGTGTGAACTCATCGGTATCAAAGGTGGCGGCACCGATGAGACAAGCGTTGAGGTAGGCGGCACGGAGTTAACCATTTATGACAATTTAGGTCGCGATGGACAGCCAGTCTGGTCAGATCTCTGTCGTGGTCCACATCTGCCTTCTACAAAACATATACCTGCATTTAAATTGATGAGAAGTGCTGCTGCATATTGGCGAGGCTCTGAGAAGAATCCAATGCTGCAACGTATTTATGGAACTGCATGGCCTTCGCAAGCAGAGCTAGATGCCCATCTTGAACTTCTCGCAGAAGCAGAGAAGCGCGATCACAGACGCCTTGGCCAAGAGCTTGATCTCTTCTCCTTTCCTGAGGAGATTGGTTCAGGCCTTGCGGTATTTCACCCCAAAGGCGGAATCATTCGCCGTGCGATGGAGGATTACTCACGCAAGCGCCATGAAGAAGAAGAGTATGAATTTGTTTACTCACCGCACTTAACTAAGGCAGCACTCTTTGAAAAATCAGGCCACTTGGATTGGTACTCAGAAGGTATGTATCCACCGATGATCATGGATGAAGAGCTCCATGCCGATGGAACAATCAAGCGCGCAGGCCAGCAGTACTACATGAAGCCCATGAACTGCCCCTTCCACAATCTTATTTTCCAGTCTCGCCAACGTTCCTACCGTGAGCTACCACTGCGTCTCTTTGAATTTGGAACTGTCTATCGTTATGAAAAATCTGGAGTTCTTCATGGCATCACGCGTGCTCGCGGCTTTACGCAAGATGATGCACATATCTATTGCACAAAAGAGCAGATGGCAGGGGAGCTCGATTCACTACTGACATTTGTACTCAATCTCCTTCGTGATTACGGACTTGAAGATTTCTATCTCGAACTTTCGACACGTAACCCAGAGAAATCTGTGGGAGAAGATGCTGATTGGAAAGAAGCAACAGAAGCACTTCGAACTGCCGCTGTTGCTCAGAAATTGGAACTTGTTTTAGATGAGGGCGGCGCAGCTTTTTATGGTCCAAAGATTTCTGTTCAGGCAAAAGATGCCATTGGTAGAACATGGCAGATGTCCACAATCCAAGTTGATTTCCAACTACCGCAGCGATTCGAACTTGAATTCGCAGCAGCAGATGGCTCTCGCCAACGTCCAGTGATGATTCACCGCGCACTCTTTGGATCCATTGAGCGATTCTTTGGAGTTCTCACCGAGCACTATTCAGGAGCGTTCCCACCCTGGCTTGCTCCCGTGCAGGTTATGGCTATTCCTGTCGCTGAAACTTTCACTGAATACTTAGAAGGTGTCGTTAAGCAGATGAAATCTGCTGGCATTCGCGCAGAGCTGGATGCATCCGATGATCGCATGCAGAAGAAGGTGCGTAACGCGCAGATGCAGAAGATTCCATACATGATCATTGCTGGTGAAGAGGATATGCAGGCAGGTGCTGTCTCATTCCGTTATCGCAATGGTGATCAGAAAAATGGCATACCTATCGCGGAAGCAATCGCTGAAATCACTGCGACTGTGGCTAAGCGCCAACAGGTGTAGTGATGGCAGGTATTGATGGCGTAGGAATGCCTGATGGGTGGCAACGTTTATGGGCGCCGCATCGTCTTGATTACTTACGTGGCGAGAATCGCCCCCTTGAAGGTAATGATGTTGATTGCCCGTTCTGCCGCATCCCAGCTTTATCGGATGAAGAGGGACTGATCGTTGCACGGGGAAAGAGTGCATATGTTGTGATGAATCTCTATCCTTATAACCCAGGCCATCTACTTGTGTGTGCGTTTCGACATGTCGCAGATTTAACAGATCTCACCGATGAAGAGCGCCATGAGATAACTGATCTCAGTGCTCATGCAATGAAGACGGTGCGTAAAGTCTCGAGCGCCGATGGATTTAACTTAGGCATGAATCAGGGCGCCATATCAGGTGCTGGCGTTGCAGACCATATCCATCAACATATTGTCCCGCGGTGGTCAGGGGATGCAAACTTCATGCCGATTATTGGTAAAACAAAGGTATTGCCACAACTTCTGACAATGACGCGAGATGAGCTAGCTGCGGCTTGGTAGTAAATCGATATAGCCCTGAACAACATCCACACCAATTCCTTTAAGCAAGTTAATAGGAATTGCAGGAAAAAGAATTCCAGCAGCAAAGGCACCTTCACCCATCTCTGATATCTGCTCTAAATATTCCTCTCTGAATTCGCGCACTAGCTCTTCATGTTCAGGATCACTCGGTCCCAGAGCGGGAGGGTTCTTTGAGTAATCGATAATTTGAAGATCCTGCAATCTGATCAGAGCAGTGGGCTCGCCTCCATCATCATGAAGAACGAGATACGGAGTGATGAGTTGAGTAAAGACCCGGTTAGCAACCATCACCGCATCATCGAAATCAAGTTCCTGTCCCTCTAAACCATTGACTACAACAAGGCGTGGAATCTGAAAATCATCTAAGGCTGCCCAATTATCAATGGCGCGCTGGTCGATGCCGGCTGCAGGGTTGATGGCAAAGATCGCTAGATCTGAATCTGCCTCAGGGCTTTCTGAGACTGTGGCCCCAAAGGCTGAGGCAACAGATTGCGGAGATGCGCTTGCGTGACCGTATACATGGATACGTTTCACAGTGTTCGCGCTAGGTGAAGACATGCGGGTAAGCCTACGATGGTGCCGATGATTAGTAGCGTACTGAAACCAGCTGTCACACGATTAATTGAACCGGTGGCAGGTTTTGCTCTGCGCATCGGATTGACTCCAAATATGGTGACCATGATCGGCGCAGTTGGCGTTCTTACTTCAGCTGGCTATTTCTATCCTCGTGAAGAATATTTCGTCGGAACTCTCTTTATCTGCTTCTTTGCCCTCAGTGACCTCTTCGATGGAACGATGGCTCGGATTTCACAGCAAGGAGCGAGTAAATGGGGTGGATTTCTCGACTCCACCATCGATCGCATCACAGATTCAGCAATCACGATTGCAATCTTGATTCCACTCATTGCAGCCGATGACAAACTTTCTTATCTTGGCCTTGTCACTCTCGTCACAGGGCTTCTAATTCCTTATATTCGTGCAAAAGCTGAGTCCTTTGGGATTGATTGTTCGGTCGGAATTGCAGAGCGCACAGAGAGGTTGATCATCATCCTCACCGCTGTGGGCTTTGAAGGCCTCCATGTTCCTTACGCTCTTGCAACTGGTTTATGGCTGCTGGCGATACTCGGTGTGGTCACTGTTGCCCAGCGCATCAAAGTTGTCCGCGATGGACTTCTCTCCTCATGAGAGATCGACTTGTCTTGGTTGTCTACCTTCTCGGTTGGTGGATTGTGCGCACCTTGCCAGAGAAGATGGCGTATTCACTCTTCTGGTCACTCGGTGAATTTGTCCATAAGCGCAATGGCAAGAGTATTCAAAGGCTTCGCAGTAATTTACAAGTAGTCAAACCTGATCTCGATGAGTTGGCACTAGAGACACTCGTTGCACAGTCGATGTCTTCCAATATGCGCTATTGGTGTGACACCTTTCGCATTCAAAATTGGAGCACAGAGCGCATTCTTGGAACGGTGACGACAACCAATCAAGAGTTGCTGCTTGATCCAATGAAGGATGGAAGGGGAGTAGTGATAGCTCTGCCGCACTCTGGCAATTGGGATCACGCTGGTGCCTACTTCTGTGCACTCGGCGTTCCCCTCGTGACAGTTGCTGAAAGGCTAAAGCCGGAGGCTCTCTTTCAAAAATTTCTACGCCATCGTGAAGCTATGGGCTTTGAAGTTCTCTCACTCGATAGCCGTTCCTTTGCCACTCTGCTCAAGCGTGCGCGGGAGAAGCGTTTGATTGCACTGGTTGCTGATAGAGATCTCTCACAATCAGGGATTGATGTTTCCTTCTTTGGAAAGAATGCGCGAATGCCGGCAGGGCCTGCTCTACTTGCTATCAAGACTGGCATTCCCATAGTTGTAGCTCATGTCTCCTGCACCAATCAAGGAATTCATATTGATTTCCATCCCGTTGAAGTGCCTAGCCAAGGAAGTGAATCAGAGCGCATATCTGCAACTGTGCAAGCAACTGCAGATCTATTTGCCTGGGGGATTTCCGAACATCCAGAGGATTGGCATATGCTGCAAAGGATTTGGGTTGATGAAAAGCAAGCTCACTCTGAAGGGAGTAGATGATGCCATTATCGAAAAAGCGAATTGGAATTGTCTGTCCTTATGGGTGGGATACACCGGGCGGAGTTCAGAGCCATGTGGGTGATCTGGCGCAGTATTTGATTCGGCAAGGTCACTACGTCTCAGTGTTGGCCCCCGCAATTGATGAAGATAATCTGCCTGATTTTGTCACCAGCGCAGGTAGACCTATTGCCATTCCTTATAACGGTGCAGTTGCTCGTGTTCTCTTTGGTCCCATCGCCTTCTCGAGAGTGCGTCACTGGATTAGCAATGGAGGCTTTGACGTTCTGCATCTGCATGAACCAGCAATTCCATCTATCTCACTTCTAGCATGCTGGGCAGCAGAAGGTCCGATGGTGGGAACCTTCCATGCAGCGGCAAAGCGTCAGAAGGTAACTTTTGCTGTGGCACCGATATTAGAGCCGGTAATTGAGAAACTCACAGCACGTATTGCAGTGAGCGAAGCAGCTCGTGAAACACTTAGAGAACATTTGGAGACAGATGCCATCGTCGTTCCAAATGGAATTTACGCAGATGTCTATCGCGATGGGGTTATTGATCAACGCTGGACGGGAAATACTCTGGGTTTTATCGGTCGTTTTGAAGAAAAGCGAAAGGGCCTTGATGTTCTCGTTGCAGCCCTTCCCACAATTATTTCGCAATATCCTGACCTCAAGGTTTTTGTTGCAGGCCCCGGAGATGCTCAAGAAGTTTTGAAAGAAATTGAGCCACATTTACATTCACGTTTTAAATTTCTCGGCCGTATTTCAGAGTCTGAGAAGGCAAACTTCCTTGCCTCCGTCGGTCTCTATATTGCACCAAATACTGGGGGAGAGTCTTTCGGAATTATCCTTGCCGAGGCACTTGCAGCGGGTGCAAGTGTTGTAGCAAGTGATATTCCCGCATTTGATTCACTTCTTGGCCATGGAGCCTATGGAACTCTCTTTACCTCTGAAGATAGTCACGATTTGTCGCAGAAGGTGATTGCACTTCTAGGTGATGAGAAGGGTAGGAGGGAGATTGCCGGGCGCGGAAAAAGCTATGCCCAAGAGTTTGATTGGGATGTTGTGGCAGAGAAGATTTATGATGTCTATCAAATGGCGATGGTCGGGGGATCCACTGTGACTCTATCTTCAGAAAATCGTGCCTGGAATAAGTTTCTGGGAAGACAATCATGAGTAGATTCGTAATCGCACTCTTTCTCATCGCATTCTTTGCTTGGTATCTGTCTTACTCTGCAACGCGCCTTGATCGTCTACACCATCGTGTTGAAACTAGTTGGGCAAACTTAGACGGTCTACTACAGCGACGAGCAGCTATTGCTATCGAGATTGCGCGATCAGAGATTTCAGATCCTGCATCATCTCTCCTCCTCACCTTCGCAGCTCACCAGGCCCGCGAGGCGAGCATCCGCGATCGCTCTCAGGCAGAGACAGGGCTCACCGGTGCACTCGGGATCTTGATTGAGACATCCACTTCTATTACAGGCCCTATCGAACAAGATTTGATTCGCGAGCTTAAAGAGTTGACCGAGAAGATTAAGATGGCAGTAGCCATGCATGTGGATGCTGTGACTCGCACACAGATGGTTCGCAAGAAGTGGTTTATGCGCTTCTTCCGCTTAGCTGGCAGTGCCCCCGAACCTGTTACCTATGAATTCGAAGGCGATGTTCTTTAAACGTTTTGGCATTATTTTGGTTGCTGCGCTATCGATAGCAGTCGTACTGATATCTGTGGTAAATCCACAGAATCCACTCATCTCCCAAATTCCCTTTATACATAGTCAATCGACTAATTCCATCAGCGGATTACCTGGGCTCGATGGACCAGTCTTAGCTGTAAAGATCGATGACACGCGAGAGGCGCACCCCCAGATCGGGCTCGAGGATGCTGACATCGTCTATATCGAGCAGGTTGAGGGGGGACTTACTCGCCTTGCAGCAATCTTCTCTTCAACTATCCCAACACATATTGGCCCTGTGAGATCTGCGCGTATTTCAGATATTGAGTTATTAGCTCAGTATGGCCACGTTGCATTTGCATACAGTGGTGCGCAGAAAAAGATGCGATCAGTTATTGATGCTGCAGACTTTGAAGATCTCGGTGCGCAGAATCACTCGTCGACTATCTACACAACTGATCCCGTTCGCATTCAACCTTATGCAATGGTCCTCAGAGCTGACTTGCTCATGCAGTTCGCAAAAGATAGAAACTTGAATATTGCAACATCCAAATCAATGGGTTGGAAATTTGGCGATGCACCTGCCGGGGGAGTTGTCGTAAACTCAGTACATATCTCGTGGCCTGCTAGTTCTTATGACGCGCGATGGTCACAACGTGAGAAGCGTTGGCTCTTAGATCACTCATCGGAGCCAGATATTGCAGCATCAGGGAAGCATCTTGGACCCACTACGCTCGTGATCCAATTGGTCTCCATCACAGATTCTATCTATGGAGATAAATTGGGTGGAGTTACTCCCTTTTCTGCAACGGTAGGTGAGGGACGTGGCTATATCTTGCGAGATGGTCGCGCTTATGAAGCTCTATGGTCACGAACTGATGAGAGTTCTGGAACGAAGTGGCGTACTAAGACAGGTGAAGAAATCTCCTTTGCACAGGGGCAGATCTGGGTGGCCCTGACCGATAAAGAGCCTGTATTCGCTAAAAAGGCTGCGGATGCGCGAAATCAGAGTTCAAAGTAGACTTCAACACTCATTACGAAGTGAACTTAGGAGTTAGTCATCATGTCTGAAGCAACTGGCACAGCACGCGTTAAGCGCGGAATGGCTGAAATGCTCAAGGGCGGCACCATCATGGATGTTGTCAATGTTGAGCAAGCAAAGATTGCAGAAGATGCAGGTGCTTGTGCGGTGATGGCGCTTGAGCGCGTACCAGCAGATATTCGCGCACAAGGTGGAGTTGCCCGCATGTCAGATCCTGACATGATTCAAAAAATTCAAGCAGCAGTATCAATTCCTGTCATGGCAAAGGTTCGTATTGGCCACTTCGTAGAGGCTCAGATCCTTGAGACTCTCAATGTCGATTACATCGATGAGTCCGAAGTTCTCACACCAGCGGATTACACAAACCATATTGATAAGTGGGGTTTCAAGATTCCTTTCGTCTGTGGTGCAACCAATCTTGGTGAAGCACTTCGCCGCATTAATGAAGGTGCTGCAATGATTCGCTCAAAGGGTGAAGCAGGTACCGGTGATGTCTCCAACGCGATGATGCACATGCGCACAATCGGTGCCGAGATTCGCCGCCTTACATCAATGCGCGAAGATGAACTCTATGTCGCAGCTAAAGAACTTCAAGCACCGTATGCACTGGTTAAGGAAGTTGCTGAGACTGGCAAGCTTCCCGTAGTTCTATTCACAGCAGGTGGTATTGCAACTCCAGCAGATGCAGCCCTCATGATGCAGATGGGCGCAGATGGCGTCTTTATCGGCTCTGGAATCTTCAAATCTGGTAATCCTGCCCAGCGCGCTGCTGCATGCGTGAAGGCGACAACGTTCTTTAATGATGCAAAAGTACTTGCAGATGTCTCTCGTGGTCTGGGTGAAGCAATGGTTGGAATCAATGTTGCAGACATTCCAGTTCCACATCGCCTCGCTGAGCGCGGCTGGTAAACCTTCTCTCTGTGAGGGTTTGCTCCCATGAAGGTTGGCGTTCTAGCTCTACAAGGTGATTTCCGCGAGCATATAAAGGCCGCAATAGAGTGTGGTCACACCGCGATTGAAGTACGCCGTCCATCTGAATTAGCAGAGATAGATAGCCTGATTCTTCCTGGCGGTGAATCAACAAGCATCATTCACTTAGCTCAGAGTTTTGATCTCTTTCAACCAATTAAGGAAGCAATCACAGCAGGCCTTCCGGTCTATGGCTCATGTGCTGGGATGATTCTTCTGGCAGATCGCATCGTTGGTGGCATTGAAGGACAGAAGACATTCGGTGGACTTGATATTTCGGTCAGACGCAATGCGTTTGGTCGCCAGGTTGATTCATTTGAATCTGACCTTGATTTCAATGGTTCATCACTTCACGCAGTCTTTATCCGCGCTCCGTGGGTGGAAGAGGTTGGGACTGGGGTCGAAGTTCTCTCTAAGGTGGGCGATCACGCTGTTGCTGTGCGCCAAGGCAACCTGCTTGCGACTAGCTTTCATCCTGAATTGACGCACGATTTGGCTGTGCATCGCTACTTTTTTGAAGAGATATGCAAAGGCAGATAAAGTAGGGCCATACCAATCAGCGATTGAGGTGTTTAACAATGTCAGGCCATTCCAAATGGGCAACAACAAAGCATAAGAAGGCGATTATCGATAGCCGTCGTGCTAAGAATTTTGCCAAGTTGATTAAGGCTATTGAAGTGGCATCTCGCAATGGTGGACCTGATGTTGATGGAAACCCAACCCTCTTTGATGCAATTGCTAAGGCTAAGAAGAACTCAATGCCTGCAGATAATATTGATCGCGCAGTAAAGCGCGGGGCTGGTCTTGAATCTGGTGGCGCTGACTGGCAGACAATTATGTATGAAGGCTATGGACCAAATGGAGTTGCCATCATGATTGAATGTCTTTCTGATAACCGCAACCGAGCAGCATCTGAAGTGCGCGTTGCTGTCACGCGCAACGGTGGCTCTATGGCAGATCCAGGTTCTGTCTCATATCTCTTTAATCGCAAGGGTGTCATCATCGTCAATAAGGCGATTGGCGCCACTGAGGATTCAATTCTTGAGGCAGCACTCGATGCTGGCGTTGAAGAGGTGAACGATCTCGGTGAGTCATTTGAAGTTGTCTGTGAAGCAAGTGATTTGGTGGCTGCTCGTACTGCGCTACAAACTGCCGGAATCGATTATGAGTCAGCTGACTCCTCTTTCCTTCCATCTATGCAGATTCCGCTAGATGCCGAAGGTGCTCAGAAAGTATTTGAACTCATAGATGCGATTGAAGAGTTAGATGACGTGCAGAACGTCTACTCCAACTTCGATGTCTCTGATGAGGTTATGGCGAGCCTTTCTTAATGCGTCAGTCCTAAGACCTAGGCTTGGAAGTTATGAGCCAGATGCATCGTCGAGTCTTGGGTGTTGACCCAGGGTTGACCCGCTGCGGCATTGGAATCGTTGAAGGTGCCATCGGTAAGCCACTTACTTTGGTTGGCGTGGGCGTCATCCTTACTTCACCTGATGCACCCTTGGAGCAGCGCCTACTGCAACTTGAAGGTGAGCTGCAGGAGTGGATCCAACTCCATAAACCCGATGTGATTGCAGTCGAGCGAGTATTTTCTCAACATAATGTTCGCACCGTGATGGGAACTGCCCAAGCCGCTGGAATCGCACTGCTTATCGCAGCTCGACACAATATTCCAGTGATGATGCATACGCCTTCCGAAGTTAAGGCTGCGGTGACGGGTTCAGGTCGCGCCAATAAAGCTCAAGTGGCCGAGATGGTTAAGCGGTTATTGAATTTGGATGAGATTCCAAAACCAGTCGATAGTACAGATGCACTTGCACTTGCAATTTGTCACATCTGGCGCGGTGGGGGAAATAGCAAAATTGCAGAAGCACTCAAGGCCGAGAAGTCACGTCTTTCTAAGTTGGTGGGCAAATGATTTCGCTGGTCAATGGAATTGTTCGCTCAATTTCCAGTGATCGCACGGTGGTCGAAGTGGGTGGTGTGGGACTTTCAGTTTCCATTACAACCAATACCAGTACGCAACTCAATATTGGCGCACCCGTGCAACTCTTCACATCTCTCGTTGTTCGTGAAGATTCACTGACTCTCTTTGGTTTTCTCGATGAAGAGAGTCGCTCTGCATTTGAAACGGTCCAAACAGTTTCAGGAATTGGTCCTAAGGTCGCACTTGCAATTCTTGGAGCTCACACCCCGCAGAGCCTTGCAGCGGCTATCGCACAGGAAGATATCAAGGGGATTGAGAAGGTCCCAGGTATTGGTCGCAAAGGCGCTCAGCGCTTGATATTGGAACTCAAAGGAAAGATTACCGATTTTGGTGGAGGCGATCATAAGCAGATACATCAACCTATCTGGCGCGAGCAACTTACTTCTGCCCTGATATCACTTGGCTTTACTGCAAAGGATTCCGATGCGGCTATTAATGTCGTGATCGCGCAGTATGCAGATAGTGGAGTGGATGCAAAGAACGTTGATATTTCTGAGCTCCTCAAGGCTGCGTTGCAGAGTGGGCGTCGCAGCTAATGAGTGAAGAGAGAATTGTGAATCCTTACATTGGCAACGATGATGCAGCCGCTGAGCACGCACTGCGCCCTAAGACGCTAGGGGATTTCATTGGCCAACACCGCGTTCGTGAACAGATTGATGTGTTGCTTTCTGCAGCGAGAAAGCGAAATGCAGCAGCAGATCACATACTTCTGTCGGGACCTCCGGGCTTAGGTAAGACAACCCTTGCAATGATTCTGGCCTCTGAGATGCAGGCGCCTATTCGTATTTCTAGCGGTCCTGCAATCACTCATGCCGGAGATCTAGCAGCAATTCTTTCATCCCTCGTTGAAGGAGAGATTTTCTTCCTCGATGAAATCCATCGCCTTCCACGGCCTGCTGAAGAGCTTCTCTATCTTGCGATGGAGGATTTCCGTGTGGATGTAGTAGTGGGTAAGGGGCCAGGTGCTACAGCTATTCCATTGCAGTTGCCACACTTCACATTAGTTGGAGCAACAACCAGGGCCGGGCTACTTCCCTCTCCACTGCGCGATCGTTTTGGTTTCACAGCACACCTTGATTTCTATGAAGAGTCTGAACTAGAAGAAGTGATATCTCGTAGCGCAGCCCTCTTAGGTCTGACAATAGATGCGTTAGCTATTGGTGAGATTGCTAGTCGATCTCGTGGCACGCCTCGTATTGCCAATCGACTCCTTCGACGAGTCCGAGATTTTGCACAAGTGCAAGGATCGAATGCACTCTCACATCAACATGCAAAATCTGCGCTAGATATGTATGAGGTAGATGCAAAGGGTCTGGATCGACTTGATCGCTCTGTATTGATCGCTTTGATTGAACGTTTTGGTGGAGGACCGGTGGGACTTTCAACCCTTGCCATTGCAGTCGGAGAAGAGACTGAGACTGTCGAATCTGTTGCAGAACCCTTTCTGGTCCGAAATGGCTTTATGGCGCGTACTCCAAGGGGACGAATAGCAACTGCTTTGGGCTGGGAGCATGTGGGACGAACACCACCTCCTGGAATCGCGACCCTTTTCGACACACCTGCGCCCGACGCATAGACTCTGCCCTTATGTCCACACCTACAAAACCAGTGAAGACAAGTGGTCGACCAGTTCGCGTCCTAGCCATCTTGGCAGTGCTCGTTGTCGGCCTTTTGGCTACCGCCCTCATTCAGGGCGCTACTTCTATCCGCCTTGGCCTCGATCTACGTGGAGGAACAAGCGTCACCCTTCAGCCACGTGCATCGAATGACTCCAACAAGATTACGTCAGAGGCAATTGATCAGGCAGTCTCCATTATTCGCCAGCGTGTTAACTCACTTGGCGTTGCAGAGTCTGAGGTAACTGCGCAAGGTAGTGGCACCAACCGTCAGATTGTTATCTCGGTTCCAGGAGATTCAGGTCGCCGCGTTGTTGATCTCGTCGGACAGACTGCTGAACTTCGTTTTCGTCAGGTTCTCGCTGAATCATCAGCGCTCGGTGGCACAAGCGCTTCAGCTGCAACACCTGCAGCTGGTGTGAGTGCGGAAGTGAATGCGAAATTCGCAGCCCTTGATTGCACCAATGCTACAAATCTTCAAGGAACAGGTGCGGATGCGCCTACAGATGTGATTGTTGCATGTTCACGTACTGGAGCGAGCAAGTACATCTTGGCTCCTGCTGAGGTTCTGGGTCGCCAGGTCTCGAAGGCATCAGCTGGTATTGATCAGCAAGGTGCTAGCGCTTGGTATGTATTGCTTACCTTTAACGGTGAAGGCACAAAGGCATTTGGTGCACTCACAGGTCGAGTGACAACACTTGCATCTCCCCAAAATCAGGTCGCAATCGTTCTTGATGGGCTTGTTGTTTCTGCACCCTCTATTAATGAAGCGATTCCATCAGGAAATGCGCAGATCACAGGATCCTTTAGCCAACTTGAAGCACAAGATTTAGCAAACGTACTTAAGTACGGAGCGCTTCCACTCGCATTCGATCGTGGTGAAGTCCAGCAAGTTTCCCCAACTCTGGGCGCTGATCAGTTGCAGGCAGGACTGCTCGCAGGAGCTCTCGGCCTTCTTCTCGTATTTATCTTCTCGCTTCTCTACTACCGAGCACTTGGGTTGGTAACAGTGGGTTCACTTACCGTTGCAGGTTTGATTCTCTATCTACTCTTCCTAGTCCTTGGTAAGGCAATCGGATTTACCTTAACTCTTGCCGGTATCGCAGGTGCCATCGTTGCGATTGGTGTTACTGCAGACTCATTTATCGTCTTCTTCGAAAGAATTCGAGATGAAGCCCGTGAAGGTCGCTCACTGCGATCAGCTGTGGAAAGTGGATGGATGCGTGCTCGTCACACAATCATCGTTGCAGATATGGTCTCAATCCTTGCTGCAGTGCTTCTCTACTTCTTCGCTGTCGGCGGTGTTCGTGGATTCGCATTCACACTGGGGCTGACAACTCTTATCGACCTCTTGGTTGTATTCATCTTTACCAAGCCAATTGTGACCGTGATCGCAAAGAGCAATTTCTTCGCATCAGGCCATCCGCTCTCAGGCTTCTCGGCCAAGAGCATCGGCAAATCTCACCCAGTATCAACTTTGGAGGCATAAGCACATGGCGAAACTTTCAGGTATTGGTGGTCGTCTCTACTCTGGTGAGAAATCATTTAACATTGTTGAGAACCGCAAGCGCTGGTATTCCATCTCTGCTCTCTTCATCCTCGCATCCATTGCAGCCCTTGTGATTCAGGGACTTCACCTTGGAATTGAGTTCAAAGGTGGAGCTTCATACACAATCAATAAGTCCTCAGTGACTATCGAGCAGGCTCGCGCCTCAGTTGAGAACATTGGAATTCCTGGAGAAGTCATCGTGCAGAAGATTGGAACGTCAAAGGTTCGAATCCAAACTGGCGCTTTGACTCCAGCACAATCAAATTCTATTGAATCAGCGTTGACTTCAACTTTCGGAATCCCTGCTGAATCTATTGATACTCAACTCGTCGGGCCTTCATGGGGTAAAGAGATTACAAAGAAGGCCCTTTACGGTCTCTTCGCATTCTTACTTGCTGTGATGCTCTTCTTGGCGATGGCCTTTGAACCGAAGATGGCAATCGCTGCCATCGTTGCCGTTATTCACGACGTCTTCATTACCGTTGGAATCTATGCACTCGTTGGATTTGATGTCACACCAGCGACGGTTATTGGATTCTTAACGATTCTTGGTTACTCACTTTATGACACTGTCGTGGTCTTCGATAAGGTGCGCGAGAATACAAAGTCGGTTGCTGCAAATAGCAAGGTGACGTATTCACAAGCTGCAAACCTTGCCGTCAACCAGACTCTCGTGCGTTCTGCCAACACATCGATTATCGCCCTTCTTCCTGTGGCATCGATTCTCTTCGTCGGGGCTGGACTCTTAGGTGCTGGAACTTTGAAGGATCTCTCGCTTGCACTCTTTATCGGTTTAGCTGTGGGAACGTATTCATCAGTATTCATCGCACCTCCTTTCCTTGCACAACTTCGTGAGAAAGAGCCAGCAATGCAGGCTCTTGCAAAGCGAGTCTCTGCACGCGGGGGAGCACCTGTTATTACTGATGTAAAGGCTGCTCGCCCTTCAACAGGCAGTGGACCACGCAATCAACCTAAGCGCAGAGGTCGCAAATAACCTTTTAACTTATGGATACCTTGCCCCTCATCGCACCACTTATTGGTGCGCTTAAGGAGCATCATCCTGGTGCTGATGTTGCATCGATTGAACGTGCGTTCCTTGTTGCCGAGAAGGCACATGAAGGACAACTTCGTAAATCTGGTGAGGATTACATCACCCATCCAGTTGCTGTCACACAGATTCTTGCAGAGTTAGGGCTCAATGAAGTCTCACTTGTTGCATCCCTTCTTCACGATACTGTCGAAGACACTCCCTACTCACTAGATCAGCTACGTGCTGATTTCGGTGACGAAGTCGCCAACCTTGTCGATGGAGTTACAAAGCTCGACAAATTAACGTATGGACCGACTGCTGAAGCAGAGACTGTTCGCAAGATGGTCATTGCGATGTCGAGAGATATACGCGTACTTGTCATCAAGTTAGCCGATCGGCTGCATAATGCGCGCACATGGGGATTTGTTTCGAATGAGAGTGCAACGCGAAAAGCACGTGAGACTTTGGATATCTATGCCCCTCTGGCTCATCGCCTTGGTATGAATGCGATCAAGTGGGAGCTAGAGGATCTCTCCTTTGCTGTATTAGAACCTAAGAAGTTTGAAGAGATTTCACGCCTAGTAGCAGAGCGTTCACCTTCGCGGGATGCACTGACTGCAGAAGTGATTGAAAATGTTGAGCAAGATCTGGCTCGTGATTCGATCAATTCAACCGTGACAGGACGTAAGAAGCACTTCTTTAGCGTTTATCAGAAGATGGTTGTTCGAGGCCGTGACTTCAACGATATTTATGATCTTGTAGGGATTCGTGTTCTGGTTAACGATGTGCGAGATTGTTATGCCGTACTTGGCTCCATTCACGCACGGTGGAGCCCTGTCCCAGGTCGCTTTAAGGATTACATTGCTATGCCGAAGTTCAATCTCTATCAATCACTACACACAACGGTGATTGGGCCAAGTGGTAAAGCTATTGAAATTCAGATTCGAACTTATGACATGCACTCTCGTGCTGAATTTGGTATCGCAGCACATTGGAAATATAAGCAAGGGGGAGACCCGCAAGCGAACTCTCCTGAGATGCTCTGGCTTCGCCAATTGCATGAATGGCAGAAAGAGACAGAAGATCCTTCAGAATTTCTTGAAGCTCTACGCTTTGACCTAGGTTCACCTGAAGTCTTTGTTTTCACACCTAAAGGTTCTGTCGTTGCACTCCCTGGCGGTTCAACTCCCGTCGACTTTGCTTTCTCTGTTCACACTGATGTGGGGCTGCGATGTGCTGGGGCTAAGGTCAACGGACGACTTGTTCCCCTAGAATCAAAGCTTAACAATGGCGATGTTATTGAAATTGTCACAAATAAGGGTGAGCACGCAGGGCCAAGTCGTGACTGGCTCAACTTCGTTAAGAGCCCAAGGGCTCGTTCAAAGATTAAGGCATGGTTTAGCAAGGAGCGTCGCGAAGAGGCCATCGATGCAGGTCGTGAATCTATTGCGCGCCAGATGCGCAAAGCTGGACTGCCACTTCAGAAGATTTTTGCTGGCCATTCACTTCTAGAACTAGCACACGATATGCACTACGCCGATATCGATGCGCTCTATAGCGCAGTAGGCGATGGTCATGTTTCTGCGGCATCGATCATTGAAAAGCTTGTGGCAAGTATGGGTGGCGAGGATTCTCATCCGGAAGTAACTATGGAAAACGTGCCAACAGGCCTTCAGGCGACAAGACGTACATCAAGTGCGATTGAAGTAGAAGGAATCGATGACGTACTTGCAAAGCTTGCTCGATGCTGCACACCCGTACCGGGGGATACCATCTTGGGATTTATTACCAAGGGCTCAGGAGTATCGGTCCACCGTACTGATTGCATCAATGCTGCAGACTTGCGCAGTAATCAAAGTGAGCGAATAGTTGGCGTGAAATGGCTTGCAGGTGCTGCCAGCGTATTCCTCGTCAATATCCAGGTGGAAGCTTTAGATAGAGCCCGCTTGCTCGCAGATGTCACTAGAACACTGTCTGAGCAGCAGGTAAATATTCTCAGCGCTGCAGTCAGTACAACAAAAGATCGCGTTGCAATTTCACGCTTCACCTTTGAAATGGCAGATGCCAAGCACCTTGATTCCGTATTGGCAGCAGTGCGATCTATTGAAGGCGTTTATGACGTCTATAGAACGTAAAAAGTATTAGTTGAACTCTGCGAGGTGCTTCTGCGCCTCATCAAGCCATGATTTACGGGCAACTGCAGATTCGAGAGCTTCCTTAGCCTTCTTCTCATTGCCAGCAGCTTGAGCCTTTGCAGCAGTCTTCTCATAGCTTTCAATAGATTCAGAGAGTTGCTTCACAACTTCTGCAGCACGTGCCTTCGCTGTTGGGTCCGTCTTGCGCCAGATTTCAGCTTCTGCTTCCTTGATCGCTTCTTCCACCTTGGATACGCGAGCATCAAATGCGGCGCGCTTATCGCGGTTGGTAATGCCAATCTTTGTCCATGTATTCATCAACTCACGGAATGCATTCTTAGCCTGCTTCGCATCGGTAAATGGCAGAAGAGCTTCAATCTGAACGATCAGCTCCTCACGCTTAATGAGATTGGCAGACATAGAAACTTCACGCTTTTCAAGGTCAGCATTCTTTGCATTGAAGAATTGATCTTGAGCTGCCTTAAATCGAGCCCAGAGCTTGGCATCATCGCCTTTCTTTCCGCGACCTGCTGCCTTCCATTGATCCATCAATGCCTTATAGCGGCGAGCAGTGGCAACCCAATCCGTCGATGTTGCTAGCTTTTCAGCCTCAGCGATAATCACAGTCTTAGCATCAGAGACCTTGCCAGCGGTTGCTTCAAGTTG
>Ga0209088_10000733_pt1 | contig 22435 bp, 24 predicted proteins | sample S_140625_EF_Meta_FD_187324 | JGI IMG/M metagenome (GOLD analysis project Ga0209088, IMG submission 187324) | Freshwater microbial communities from Lake Simoncouche, Canada to study carbon cycling - S_140625_EF_MetaG (SPAdes) (version 2) | ecosystem: Environmental > Aquatic > Freshwater > Lake ... | reverse complement strand
TGGGATAGCCCAAATGGCAGCACCTAAGGTGCTAAAAGTAGCTGCTGCGCCTGCCCAGGACTCAGATCCACTCAAATCACGGGCTAAAAGGGAACCTATTGAAAGCACTGAACCTAGCCCAAAACCGCCTAAAACCTGGCCTGCAGCCAATATTTTGATGGTTCTGCGCTGTATTTGCTCGATATCTTTCACCCTGTCAATCTAGCCCACGCTGGTAAAGTTGAGGTTCAGCCGTATTTTGAGGTGACAAATGACTAACCAACCCCTAACCCTTGCCGAAAAGGTATGGAATGACCACTTGGTGGCCAAAGGGGAGAACGGCGCACCCGATTTATTGTTCATTGACCTTCACCTAATCCATGAGGTAACCAGCCCGCAGGCTTTTGATGGTCTTCGTTTGGCAGGACGTTCGGTTAGACGACCAGATCTGACCATCGCCACCGAAGATCACAACACCCCAACCATTGACATCGATAAGCCAATTGCCGACCCAACCAGCAGAACTCAGATTGAAGCACTTAGACATAACGCCAAAGAGTTCGGTATTCGTATTCACTCACTGGGAGATATCGAGCAGGGCATTGTTCACGTGGTTGGACCACAGCTTGGACTAACCATGCCTGGTATCACCGTGGTTTGTGGTGATTCACACACTTCAACCCATGGAGCCTTTGGTGCTCTTGCCATGGGAATTGGAACTAGTGAAGTTGAACATGTTTTAGCTACCCAGACTTTGCCTCTGACGCCATTTAAAACCATGGCTATCAATGTTGAGGGAACGCTAAGAACGGGTGTCACTGCAAAAGATATCATCTTGGCTGTTATCGCCAAGATTGGTACCGGTGGTGGTCAGGGCTATGTTCTGGAATACCGTGGCAGCGCTATTAGAGCTCTTTCCATGGAAGCTCGAATGACTATTTGTAACATGTCAATCGAAGCAGGAGCTCGTGCAGGCATGGTAGCTCCTGATGAGATTACATTTGAATACCTCAAGGGAAGAGCCCACGCTCCAGAGGGTGTTGACTGGGAGTCAGCAGTTGAGTATTGGCAGACACTGCCAACCGATGACGGTGCAACTTTTGATGCAGAAGTTTTCTTAGATGCCAATACTCTTGATCCTTTTGTGACTTGGGGCACTAACCCAGGTCAAGGTGTTTCACTAAATGATGTTGTTCCTGAACCATCTTCTTTTGCTGACCCAAACGAGACTGCAGCAGCACAACGAGCTTTGGAATACATGGACCTAGTGCCAGGAACCAAGATGAAAGACATCAAGGTTGACACCGTGTTCTTAGGTTCTTGCACTAACTCAAGAATTGAAGACCTTAGAGCAGCAGCAGCAATTCTTGAAGGTAAAAAGAAATCAGATCATGTTCGCATGCTGGTAGTTCCTGGTTCTGCAAGAGTTCGCTTGCAAGCAGAACAAGAAGGCTTGGATCAGATATTCAAAGACTTTGGTGCTGAGTGGCGCTTTGCTGGTTGTTCAATGTGTTTGGGTATGAACCCTGACCAGTTAGCACCAGGGGAACGAGCAGCATCAACTTCTAACCGTAACTTCGAAGGAAGACAGGGTAAAGGAGCTAGAACTCATTTAGTGTCACCCTTGGTTGCAGCAGCAACAGCTATTAGAGGAACTCTCTCAGCTCCTGCGGATTTGGAGGAGAACTAATGGATAAGTTCCTAACCTTCAGTGGCGTTGCAGTTCCACTTCGAAGATCAAATGTTGATACTGACCAGATCATTCCAGCTGTTTATCTAAAGCGCATTACTAAAACTGGTTTTGATGATGCACTATTCGCATCATGGCGAAATGACCCTGAGTTTATTTTGAATCAAGAGCCTTATCAGCACGGTGAAGTATTGGTGGCTGGTCCTGACTTTGGCACAGGTTCATCTCGTGAGCATGCAGTGTGGGCTTTGAGGGATTATGGTTTCAAGGCTGTGCTCTCAGCTAAGTTTGCAGATATCTTCCGAGGTAACGCTGGTAAGCAAGGCCTTGTCACAGGTGAGATCTCTGATGAAGATACAGAGAAACTTTGGGCAGCAATTGAGGCTAACCCTGGGGTCAAGATCGAAATTGACCTAATCAACAAAGTTGCCACCTTAGGAGACCTAAGCGTTTCTTTCGCCATTGACGAATACACTAGGTGGCGTCTGATTGAAGGTTTAGATGATATCGGTCTAACCCTTAGAGATGAAGCAGCCATCACAGCTTTTGAAGCAAAGCGTCCAGCTTGGATGCCTAAGACGATACCGGCAAGGCACTAGGAGAGCGATGAGTCAGATAAAAGTTCAAGGTGGCAAGCCACTCACAGGTCGCGTGGATGTTCGCGGTGCTAAGAACCTAGTTACTAAAGCTATGGTTGCGGCGCTACTGGGAGAAACTCCTAGCGAGCTGCGCGATGTTCCTAAGATCTCTGATGTTGAGGTAGTTCAGAGACTCCTTGAACTTCACGGTGTGAAGATTGAATTCAGTGACTCAGGTGTTATGACTCTGGACCCAACCAATGTGAAATCTGCTCGCATGGTTGATATTGATGCTCACGCAGGTTCATCACGTATTCCTATCTTGTTCTGTGGTCCACTGCTGCACCAACTAGGTGAAGCATTCATTCCAGATCTTGGAGGCTGTCACATTGGTGATAGACCAGTCGATTTCCATCTAGATGTTCTTCGTAACTTCGGTGCTGTTATTGAAAAGCTTCCTAACGGAACAAGAATGTCTGCACCTAATGGTTTACACGGTGCCAAGATTTCTCTTCCTTACCCATCAGTAGGGGCAACAGAACAAGTGCTGCTAACAGCAACTAGAGCTGTTGGGCTTACTGAACTTTCCGGTGCTGCAGTTGAACCAGAAATTATGGACCTTATCGCTATCTTGCAGAAGATGGGTGCCATCATCTCTGTTGATACTGATCGTGTTATCCGTATCGAAGGTGTTTCAGTTTTGAACGGTTATTCTCACCGTGCACTATTTGATAGAAACGAAGCAGCCTCTTGGGCGGCTGCTGCTCTTGCCACCGGCGGAGAAATCATGGTTGGTGGTGCACGCCAACAAGAGATGACAACTTTCCTAAACGTGTTCAGAAAAATCGGTGGAGCATTTGAGATTGAAGAAGACGGTATTCGTTTCAGCCACCCAGGTGGCGAATTACAACCAGTAGTTATTGAAACCGATGTTCACCCTGGCTTTATGACTGACTGGCAGCAACCACTGGTTGTTGCGATGACTCAGGCAACTGGTTTTTCTATCGTGCACGAAACTGTTTATGAAAACAGATTTGGTTTCACCGATGCACTAGTTCAGATGGGTGCTCAGATTCAGATTTACCGTGAATGTCTTGGTGGTAACTCTTGTCGCTTTGGTCAGCGAAACTTCTATCACTCAGCAGTTATCTCAGGGCCTACCAAGCTAAAGGGAGCAGACATTAGAGTGCCTGATCTTCGTGGTGGTTTCTCACACATGGTGGCAGCCCTTGCAGCTGAGGGAACTTCAAATGTTTCTAACGTTCAACTAATTGCCAGAGGTTACGAACATTTCTTAGACAAGCTCACAGCTTTGGGTGCCGACTTCACTTACTCGGAATAACTGATGGCTAGAAAAACAGCAGCTGAAATCAAGATGCCTGAGCTCAAGCCAGGCAAAGAGATTACTTGGAAAGTCCGCGGGATGGCCTGGCTGTTATGGCCTTGGGTAAGACTGCTTTATCGCGTAAAGGTAACTGGAACAGAAAACCTTCCGAAAACAGGTGGCTATGTTTTAGCTGCCAACCATGTCACTACTGTTGACGCTCTTGCAGTTGCATACATGATTTACTTCAAATTACATAGAGCACCGCATTTCCTAGCCAAGGAGGGTCTATTTAGGACGCCGATAGTTGGACCTGCGATGCTAGCGGTTGGCCAAATTCCTATCTTTAGAAGCGGTCGCGGTAACAAGGACCCTATGGAATCTGCATTCAACGTTTTGCGAGCAGGACACACCATCGGTATCTTCCCTGAGGGATCTCTTACTCGAGACCCGGACCAGTGGCCAATGCGAGCAAGAACCGGAGCTATTCGGTTAGCTCTGGAAACTGGAGTTCCAGTTGTTCCAATGGCGCAGTGGGGAACCGAAATTGTGATGGACACTTACTCTTCGAGGATTAGACCTAAGCCTTGGCATACGATTCACATGATTATTGGAAAACCAATGGACATGAGTAAATATGTTGGTCAAAAGGTAAGCACCGAGGAAATGGTTAATCTAAGCGATCAGGTCATGGTTGAGATCACCCGGATGGTTGAAGAACTTCGCGGTGAGAAAGCTCCTGTGAAGAGGTTTGTTCCAAGTGAACATGGTTTACCGGAACACGGTAACTTCAAGAAGTTTTTGATTATCAAAGCTGAGAACGATAGAAGAGTCGCCCAAGGTTTAGAACCTCTGCCAGCTCACGCCAAGGTCAAAGGTGGCAAAATCGTAGTCAAGAAGAGTAAGGGCAAATAATCATGGCTCGTGTTGCTGTTATTGGTGCAGGTTCATGGGGGACCACTTTTGCCAAAGTTTTAGTTGATGCAGGTAACGAAGTTACCCTGTGGTCAAGAAGACCAGAACTTACTGAAGAGATCAACAGCACTCACCGCAACGGTGATTACATGCCAGGCATTAACCTGCCGGTTGCTTTAGTTGCTTCAAGCAACATTGAAGAAGTGCTAACTGGTGCTGAACAGGTTTATATCGCTGTCCCTTCTCAGACATTAAGAACTAACTTGGAAGAGTGGGGTAAGTTCATTGCCCCTAATGCGATCATCGTTTCTTTGATGAAAGGTGTTGAGCAGGGCTCAGGTTTACGCATGAGCGAAGTCATAGCTGATGTTCTAAAGACTGAACAGGATCTAATCTGTGTTGTTTCTGGTCCTAACCTCTCATTAGAGATTGCCAGCGAACAACCAGCTGCCTGTGTTGCTGCCTGCACATCTCAAGAAAATGCTGCACTAGTTGCAGCTGCCTCAACCAACTCATACTTCACAACTTTTACTAACAAAGATGTAATTGGAACTGAGTTCGGTGGAATCCTCAAGAATCTAATTGCTGTTGCCATCGGTATCGTCAACGGTGTTGGCTATGGCCAAAACACAAAAGCTTCGATTATGACCCGAGGCCTTGCTGAGATCTCAAGATTTGCTGTTGCCTTTGGTGCTAAGAAGAAGACCATGGTTGGTTTAGCTGGTCTTGGAGATCTAATTGCTACCTCAGAATCTCCACTATCTCGTAACCACAAAGCTGGAGAGATGTTAGGAAAAGGTTATTCAAAGCGTGAAGTTCTCAAGCGTTTATCTCAAACAGCTGAAGGTCTATCCTCTGTTGCTCCTATTCTTCGCCTAGCTGCTCAAAAGGGAGTTGAGATGCCTATCGTCTCCCAAGTTCATTTAGTAATTGAAGGCAAGATGAGCCCTAAGGACATCGGCCCTTCATTGACTAAAGGCGACGATGCACCTGAGGCAGAGTAATGGCTAAGCAAAGAGTTGTAATTCTGTTTGGTGGTGCTTCCAGTGAGCACTCGATTTCTTGTGCAACTGCTTCAGGTGTTCTTTCAGCCATCGACAGAGCTAAGTATGAAGTAATCCCAGTTGGCATCACTCGTGATGGCATCTTTGTTCCAGCTGAAGATGATGTTCAGAAGTGGGCGCTAACGGCAGGGGAATTACCTGTTGTTGCATTTGAGGGTAAGACGATCATTTGGCCAACGCCAGGAAGCCTTGAAATTAAATTCCAAGATGAAACTGGTGTTCATTCACGTGGCAACATTGATGTTGTCTTCCCTGTGTTGCATGGACCTAATGGTGAAGATGGCACCATGCAGGGCTTTATTGAACTCATGGGACTTCCATATGTCGGTAACGGTGTCTTCGCTTCTGCTGCTGGTATCGATAAGGAATTCTCTAAAGCATTATTTATTGCAGCAGGACTACCGGTAACACCGCATGTTGTTATTCATAAAGAGACTTGGCTAAGAGATCCTGAGAGCACACTTGAGAAAGTGAAGCAACTAGGCTCCTTGCCGTTGTTTGTGAAACCTGCCAGAGCTGGTTCTTCTGTTGGTGTTTCTAAAGTCAAAGACATGGCTGATTTTGCTAAAGCCCTAGAAGTTGCTTTCAATGAAGACAGCAAGGTCACTGTTGAAAAAGGTTTAGTCGGTCGAGAAGTTGAGTGTGCTGTGTTATCTCAACGTGGCGGAGGAAAACCTCGAGTATCTGTCGCCGGTGAGATTGTTATTACCTCAGGTGAGTTCTATGACTTTGATGCTAAGTATCGTGACCCAGATGCAGCAAAACTAATCTGTCCTGCAGAGCTCACTGAAGCAGAGCTAACCGAAATGCAAGCACTTGCTCGCAGAGCTTTCAATGCCCTTGGTTGCTTTGGTTTAGCAAGAGCAGATTTCTTCCTAACCAAAGATGGTTTCTTCGTGAACGAATTAAACCTGATGCCAGGATTTACACCTATTTCGATGTATCCAAAGTGTTGGGAAGCTTCAGGAGTTAGTTACCCAGATTTGATTGATGAACTTATTCAGTTAGCTTTCGAGAGAAACTAACCTAAACATTTTTTAGTTTGCTTAGTGAACTGAACAGCTTGACCTAGATCATCAAGCACAGTTGCTCCTGAAACCTTAGTTGAATCAATCGTTATCGCTGTTGCTGGTGTTCGACCAAAACTAACAAATGTGTAATTCGGCTTAGCTGATTCATCGACAATCCAGTCCACGCCTCCTGCTGTGATGCAGGCTAAAGTGCTAGCCAGAACTGGCTCTAAACCACAGGTGAGAGTGATGCTGGTAGGAGATCCCCAAGCGCTTGTTGACTGTGAGTTAGTTGTTCTTCTGGCTTGGTTATCGGTTTTCTCAGGGAGCCGAACAATAACCTCAGCACAGGCAGGGTTATTAGCATCAGGAGCTGGAGTCAAGACAACAGTAGGAGCACAGCCGGCTAGGAGCAAAGCTAGAGCTATGGGTGCTATTTTCAAAAACTTCATCATAAACAGGCTACCTTTGACTTGTGAATGAGAAGAACACTTTGGCAAGCCTTGGCGAGAATGAGTCGCTGAGACGGACTATAGGACGCCTAATCCAAGGCGATAAAGCCTTGGTAGGTCCTGGCGATGATGCTGCTGTTGTCTCAACCACAGACAATAAGTTTGTGGTCACCACAGACACCATGATCGAAGATCATGATTTCAGACTGGATTGGTCAACAGGCTTTGACCTTGGATTCAAAGCTGTTGCCTCCAATGTTGCCGATGTTGCAGCTATGGGTGCTGTTCCTATCGCGCTAACAGTTGCCATTGCTTTACCTGGTTCAACTGATATCAAGTTCTTAGAGGATTTCGCCGATGGTCTCAATGCTGGAATTGATGCACTTGCTCCAGGTGCAGCAGTTGTTGGGGGAGATCTAGCTAGCAGTGAGAAAGTATTTATCTCTGTTACAGCTCACGGTGAACTAAATGGTTTAGCACCTGTTCTCAGAAGTGGTGCAAAGGTAGGGGACATAGTTGCTGTTGCTGGAACCCTTGGCAGAGCAGCAGCAGGACTTGCTCTTTTGCAATCAGATACCGATGCGAAGTCTGCTTTCGATGATCTTGTAAATATTCAACTAAGACCACAGCCACCTATTACAGCTGGAGTAATAGCTAACAAAGCTGGAGCAACATCAATGCTGGATATCTCAGATGGTTTAGCAAAAGATGCAACACGTATTGCAAAAGCCTCTGGAGTTACGATGCAGATTGATAGTTCAGCACTGCAAGGATTTGTTGCTGTCTTGGAGCTAGCTGCAATGAGATTAGACGTTGAAGCCACTAGTTGGGTTTTATACGGCGGGGAAGATCATTCTCTATTGGCAACTTTCCCTGAAGGTGTTGAGATTCCTAGAGAATTCAAACCAATAGGTCGAGTAATAGTTCAGCGCGATGAGTTAGTTATTCTGGATGACATTGAATTACAAGCCAACGGCTGGGACTCGGTTAGAGGTTAATTACTTACCAGTGTGAAGCGTAGCGTTTAGCGTTATGCCAACACCGGTTCTAGGTAATACTTCAACTCTTCCGTTTGTTGAGTTTCTTCTGAACAACAGGTTAGGTTGACCGCTAAGTTCAAGGGCTTTTACTGTTCTCTCTTCTGAGCCATCAATGATGGTTACCTTGGTACCTGCTGTTACATAGAGTCCAGCTTCAACTACAGAGTCATCACCGATAGAGATACCAACACCAGCGTTAGCTCCAAGCAGTGCTCGTTCACCAATCTTGACGCGTTCTTTACCGCCACCGGATAGTGTGCCCATAATCGATGCTCCTCCACCGATATCTGATCCATTGCCAACGATTACACCTTGAGCAATACGACCTTCAACCATTGCAATGCCAAGAGTTCCAGCATTGAAGTTCACAAAACCTTCATGCATGATTGTGGTTCCCTGAGCTAGGTGAGCACCGAGGCGAACACGGTTAGCATCAGCAATACGAACACCCTTAGGCACGACATAGTCAACAAGTCTTGGGAACTTATCGATTGAATGAACGCTCACTCCTGCTCTGATAAGAGTTGGTAGTAAGTGTTCGTAGTCTGATACTGATAGAGCTCCAATAGAACTAAAGACCACGATCGGTAAATGGGTCATTAGGTTATCCAGGTTGACGCTGTTTGGCTTTACTAGCAAATGAGATAGCAGGTGCAGTCGTAGGTAGGCATCTGGAGTTGAGGCAACTGGAGCATCTAAATCAATCTCAGTTCTAACAGCCTTGGTTTCGACATTACGTCGAGGGTCTCTGCCAATCAGGGCATCGAAGTCTTTATCCATCAAATAGACGGCATCACCGGTAGGAGCAGGACCTAGTTGAGGCTTCGGATACCAGGTGTCGAGAATGGTGCCTTCGGAGGAAATGGTCGCGAGTCCCATGCCCCAGGCTTGATTTTGATTGGCTGAAGTATTCATCACTATCAAGGTTACAAGTAGGCTCGTATAGTGCCTATGATTCTTGATTTAAAAAGTGATGTTTTAGAGCTAACTCGTACCATCTGTGACATTGAATCTGTCTCAGGTAATGAGACTGAGCTAGCCGATGCTATTGAAAAAGCCCTTCTGTCATACCCTCACCTTGAGGTAATTAGAGATGGCGATGCCATCATTGCTAGGACCAATCTGGGTAAAGCTAAGCGAGTAGTTATCGCAGGACACATCGATACCGTCCCTATTGCCGATAACCTGCCAACCAAAATCATCAGTTTGGAAAGATCTCATGTTCTCTGGGGTAGGGGAACGGTAGACATGAAAGCTGGAGTTGCAGTGCAACTCAAATTAGCCGCAGAACTTACTGACCCTAACGTTGATGTGACCTGGGTCTTCTATGACCATGAAGAAGTTGATTCAGCGCTAAATGGTTTAGGACGTATTTCAAGAAATAGGCCAGAGCTATTGGAATCAAGTTTTGCTGTTTTGTGTGAACCTAGTAATGCTCGAGTTGAAGGTGGCTGTAATGGAACCCTTAGAGCTGAGATAAAGCTCTCCGGAATCAAAGCACACAGCGCAAGACCTTGGATGGGTGAGAATGCTCTTCACAAGGCAGCAGCTCCGCTGGCTATCCTGGCAAGTTATGTTCCTCAAGAAGTCGAAGTGGATGGTTTGGTCTATCGCGAGAGTTTGAATGCAGTGCTGATGAGTTCAGGAATTGCTGCCAATGTGATTCCAGATGAAGCGATGATCACTGTGAATTACAGGTTTGCACCTTCAAAGAACAGTAAAGATGCTGAAGTTCATCTTCGAGAACTATTTGCAGGATATGACCTAACGGTCACCGACTTTGCTGATGGGGCAAGACCTGGTTTAGATCTTCCTGAGGCAGCTGCCTTTGTCGCTGCCACCGGAACAACCCCTTTTCCTAAGTATGGTTGGACCGATGTGGCACGCTTTAGTGCCCTTGGCATCCCAGCTGTGAACTTCGGCCCAGGAGACCCAAATAAGGCCCATGCGGACGATGAAGCGGTTGAAATAGACCAGATCTATGCCTGCGAGAAAGCCCTAAGAAACTGGCTTTTAGCCTAAAAGTAATCAAATGGATACTTAGGTTTCCCATACAGCCCGAAAACCCCACCAAAGTCGTGGTTTAATAGAAGTTCTGCGTAAAAAGCTAAGCATCAAGGAGTTCTAAATGGCAGCAATGAAGCCGCGTACCGGCGACGGTCCAATGGAAGCCGAGCGTGAAGCACGGGGTCTAATAGTTTTGCGAATTCCACTAGAAGGTGGAGGTCGTTTAGTCATCTCCGTTAACGACGATGAGGTTGTGGAACTGAAAAAGGTTCTGGGCTCGATCAAGCCGCGCTAAAGCTTAAAACTAAAAACCACCTGTTGATTCAGGTGGTTTTTACTTTAAGACCTTTTGGCTGCTAGCAGTAAACCATCACCAATAGGTGAGAGCGTGGTTATGAAATCCTCTGAATTGGAAAGTAGTTCAAGAACATTGCGATAAACCATTGTGGTTTCATCGCCGAGACCATTATCTGGAACTCGATCTCGCCACAGGGCATGAGCAATAGCTAAAACGCCACCAGGACGAAGCAATCTAAATGATTCTCTAACCTGCTGCATCAAAGTTTCTTTGTCGCCATCGAGAAGCACAAGATCATATGCAGCATCGGCAAGATTAGCCAAGACTTCAGATGACTTACCGTTGATAAGTCTCAATCTTGAACTTGCAATACCTGCTTGATCGAAGGCCAGTTTGGCAAGTTCCTGATATTCAGATTCGGTTTCAATGGTGGCAAGCACACAACTGTCATGCGCTAGCAGCATCCAAAGCCCTGAGACTCCTGCCCCAGTGCCAACTTCAACTATGGCTTTGGCGTTTAGGGCACTGACTAGAACTGCAAGGTGTGAACCGGTTGCGGCTGTGACAGATTCAACACCAAGTTCGTCTGCTCGCTGCCGGGCACGGGAAATTACCGCGGGTTCTTTAGGGAATTCTTCCGCGTATTTCCAGCTAGATATCTTGTCAACCATGGTCTAAGACGAGCATATCTAGGGTTAAGGCTTCAAAGCGTTAGGCGAGCAGGTAACCTAAAAGAGTGTTTGGACTTAGTAGCGAAAAGATACTCATCTTGCTCGTGGTTGCCGTATTCATTTTGGGCCCAGAGCGTCTTCCCCAGTACGCGAGAGCCTTTGCTCAGTTCATCAAAAAGATGAGAGCAATGGCCAATTCTGCTCAAGCCCAAATGAAGGATGAACTAGGCGAAGGCTTTGAAGATCTTGATTGGAAGAAGCTAGATCCACGTCAATATGACCCTCGAAGAATCATTAGAGAAGCATTGTTAGAAGATGATGAGACAGCGGTCAAACACTCAGATCTAAATCAAGTCAAGACTCGAGTTCAACCAAATCTAAAACCAGGTGAGAACGCACCTTACGATACTGAATCGACCTAGAGCCTGCGCATAATCTTTGACAAGATGTTTAGTAGTGGTGCCATGGTGTTGTATTGGCTTCCCTTTGAAGGGAATTTCAATAAACCTTTGTGAATACCAATCGCTTGGGTTTCGGTGTATTTGAGTAAACCTTCGACACCGTTTCTTCTTCCATGACCTGAGTTCTTCATTCCACCCATAGGTGTATCAAGGCTTGCAAAGGTAGCTCTGAAACCCTCATTGATGTTCACGGTTCCTGCCATTATTCGAGCAGCAACTTTTTTAGCTTCACGGGTATTGCCAACAACTGAAGCGTTCAAACCTTCACTGGTGTCATTAGCTAAAGAGACTGCTTCATCGATGGTGTCATAGCCATAAACAGCAATCACGGGACCGAAGACTTCTCTTTTGAACATGTTCATTTCACTGGTCACATCGGTAACAACGGTCGGGGAGTAGTAGTAAGGGCCTAACTCAGGTAAAGCCTTTGCTCCGGCAATAACCTTGGCACCTTTAGAAACAGCATCATCAACAAAACCTGAAACACGAGCTAACTGGTTAGGTCCGGTAAGGGTTCCAATGTCGATGCTGAAATCATTTGATGAACCAAGCTTCAGTTTGTTGACCTTCTCTTTGAGGATCTCTTCGAACTCAGCTTTTAGATTGTTAGGAACGTAAGCACGCTCGATGGATACGCAGAGCTGACCAGCTGAGCCAAAAGCTCCACCAATCAAAGTCTCAGCTGCTTTATCAAGATCTGCAGAAGGCAAAACAATTAGAGGGTTCTTGCCACCTAGTTCGAGGCTAAATGGAATCAATCTTGCAGCAGCTCTTGCCCCGACCAGTCTTCCGGTTGCCGCACTACCTGTGAAAGAAATGTAATCAGCACTGTCGGTAAGCACATTACCAACAGTTGCTCCATCTCCTGCAACGATGGTCCAAAGTTTTGGGTCAAGACCAGCTTTAATCGCTAGGTGTCTTGCGTAAAGAACTGTCAACGTGGTCTGGTTATCTGATTTCTGAACAACAGCATTACCTGCCATAAGTGCCGGAAGAACATCCAGTAAGCAAAGCGCTAGAGGATAGTTCCAAGGTGTAATAATTCCAACAACACCAACTGGAACATGGTTGACCCAGGTTTTGGTAAGGATCGGAACACCAGCAACGGTCTTGTTTGACTTGAGCGCTTTTGGTCCAACCTTGGCGAAGTAACGAGCCGAACCTAAACCACCAGCAACTTCTTCAAAAGCATGAGCTCTTGCTTTTCCTGTTTCAAGTTGAACAATGTCCATCAACTTGTCTTGCTCTTTGAGAATTAAATCGTGTAAACGATAGAGGAACTGAGCCCTGTCTTTCGGGTTAGTTTGACCCCAAGACTTTTGGGCATCTCTGGCAGCTTGAACAGCTGTTGCAACCTGCTCCGCATTGTGTTGCGGGAGCTCATAGAACACCTTGCCGGTGTTTGGGTTAGCGATACCAATAGTGCTTGCTGTTGGGCCTAGATGCTTGATTAGTGCTGCTATGGAGGTTTCACTCATAGCCTCAAGTTTAGGTCAGTGTTACCTTCAAAGTTCTAGCAGTTTGAGGAAGTTTAGAGTCGATAAGGCTCTGTGCTATTGCCTTTAGTTCTTGAGAGGCTGCATCTTCTGGGTGATCCAAAACAACAGGCTTACCTGCATCAGATCCTTCTCTTAGGGGGATAGAAAGAGGAATTTTTCCGAGAAGTTTAATCGTTGTTCCAGTCCGCTCTGAAAGTGATTTGACCACAAGGTCCCCACCACCTGAACCAAAGAGTTCAAGTTTCTCTCCATCAGGTTGACTTAGATAACTCATGTTTTCAATGACACCGAATATCTCTTGCCCCGTTTTGAGTCCTGCTGTTCCACTGCGTTCAGCAACAGTTGCAGCAGCTTGCTGCGGGGTAGTGACAACTATGGTCTTTGCCGTTGGTAATAGTTGCCCAACTGAAATGGCGACATCACCTGTGCCAGGGGGCATGTCAATAAGAAGGAAATCTAGATTGCCCCAATAGACCTCAGTTAGGAACTGTTCAACAGCTTTATGAAGCATTGGTCCTCGCCAGGCTACTGGTTCATTGCCAGGTAAGAACATCCCGATAGATATAACTCTCACACCGTGAGCTAGCGGTGGCAAGATCATGTCATCTAATCTGGTTGGTCGATCAGATGTTCCTAACTGATCTGGAATGCTAAAACCAAAGATGTCGGCATCAATGACGCCAACTTCATAACCCTGCTTAGCTAGCTCAACAGCAATGTTCACTGTGATTGAACTCTTGCCAACCCCACCCTTACCTGAACCAATTAGGAAGACCTTGGTTGCAGTTCCTTCAGTAAAAGGATTTGATTTCGGTCCTTTACCATCACGAAGTTTCAGTTTCAGTGCAGCTAATTCTTCTTTGGTCATAACTGACATCAAGACTTCAAATGAGTCTTTAGGAAAAGAATCGGCAAGAGCAGCATTAGCTGCTGTTTCTAAGTAATCAGCTTGAGGGCAGTGACTCACAGTTAGTTTGATAGTCACTGAGAAAGAATCTTCTGTTCCTTCGATTAGATCCACCATATCTAATTCGGTGATAGGTCGACGTAACTCAGGGTCAATGACTTTTGCTAAGGCGAGATAGACCTTAGAGTTCAAATCGCTCATTCAGTCTTGTTGCCCGGTTTAGCCTGGTTCTTCAGTTCTGCAAGCAACTCTTGAAGAGTTTCACGAAGTTCATCTTTGACAAATTCCTTGGTTGCAACTTCCTCCATAGCAAGACGTAATGCAACAACTTCACGAGCCAAATACTCGGTATCCGCAAGATTACGTTCAGCTCGTTGACGATCTTGTTCAGTCTTTACTCTGTCTCTGTCATCTTGGCGGTTTTGAGCCAGAAGAATCAGTGGAGCAGCGTAAGAAGCTTGGAGAGATAGCAACAGGGTAAGCAAAGTGAAGTTAGTAACTCTAGGGTCAAAGCTCCAACCGACTGGTGCCCAAGTGTTCCAAGCCAGCCAAATAATACAGAAAATGGTTAGCCCAATTAGGAACCCACCGGTACCGAGGGCTCTAGCAAAGGCTTCTGATGCTCGGCCGAATCTTTCTCTGTCAATACGAGGAACTAGAGGCTTGCGCTTACCGAGCATAGGAGTATCGAGGCGGTCACGTGATCTAGCCATTTGATTCCTCCCCGTCGTCGGTTCTCCAGTCATCTGGAAGTAGGTGGTCTAAAACGTCATCAACTGTGACAACACCAATTAGGTGATGTTCACTGTCAATGACAGGCAAAGCAACAAGGTTGTAGTTTGCCAAAGTTCGGTGAATCTTAGAGATGTGAGTGTCAGCGGTTACTGGCTCAACATCGGTATCCAGGATTGTTCCAAGACGTTCATGCGGCGCATAACGTAAGAGTCTTTGGAAATGAACCATACCCAAATATCTTCCAGTCACAGTTTCGTGTGGTGGGAGAGTGACAAATACAGAGGCTGCAAGAGCTGGAGCAACTTCTTTACGTCTAATTAAAGCCATAGCTTCGGCAACAGTTGCATCCGCTGAACAGATTACTGGTTCTGTGGTCATAAGTCCACCAGCAGTAAATTCATCGAACTGCATCAAGCGTCTAATGTCATCAGCTTCTTCTTCATCCATAAGATCAAGAATTGCTGCAGCACGATCGCCTGGCAGGTTCTGCATCAGGTCAGCAGCATCATCTGGTTGCATGAGATCTAAAACTTCAGCAGCACGCTCATCATCTAGATCCTGGAGAATTTCAATCTGTTCTTCTTCTGGAAGCTCTTCCAAAACATCCGCTAGACGCTCATCGTCCAGTTCTTCAGCAACCTCAATCATGCGCTCTTCTGGAAGATCCATCAGAGCGCTTGCAAGGTCGGCAGGCAACATGTCTGAATAAGTTGCAATCAACTGTTTAGCTGATTGGCTCTCTTCAGTTCTACCTTCTTCAATAACTTCATTCCACTCGCTGAACATGGTTGAACCACGTCCAAATGGCGCAGCTGTTGTCTTAGGACGACGCAGGAACAAATCGCTAACAATCCAGTCTTTGCGATCATTTAGTTCAATGGCTAGATCTTCAATAGTTCCCTGACCTGAACCATCTTTGAGGCTTACCTTGCGGCCAAGCATCTCGGCGATAACTCTTACCTCTTGGCCTCGCTGAGTAAATCTTCTTAGGTCAACTAGACCATTGGTAATTACTTGACCTGGGGCAATGGAGGTAACTCGGGCAATAGGGACGAATACTCTTCTTCTGCCAGTAATCTCAATAAGCATTCCGGTAGCCCTTGGAGCTCCTGAATTACGGTATGCCACTAGAACGTCGATGACTTTACCTACCCGATCACCGGCAGGGTCAAAGACGCCACAGCCCGCTAGCCGGGCGACGAAAACTCTAGTTGCGCTCACTCCTTAACCTTAGACGAGGAGGTAAGACTCTGGCAGACTAGTTAGATGGCAAAAAGAAACCCTATGAACCCAATTGGTATTGCAACATCACTTCCAAATGGCACTGCTGTTGCTGACTTTCCTAGTTATCCAGAGGCTGTGGCCTATGTTGAGCGCATCCTCAGAGGAAACTTTCCGGCAACCGCTATAGCCATTGTTGGTAGCAATCTCTCAACCGTTGAACGTGTCAAAGCACGTATCAACTACGGAAAAGTAGCACGAAGTGGTGCAATGACTGGTGCTTGGCTGGGGTTGCTGATTTTTTTGGTAGTTGGATCAGCACCGGATTCGACTACAGCAGCTGCAACGCCACTATTCACCCTGCCTTCAGCGATCTTGGTAGGCGCTGGCTTTGGCATGCTGTTTCAAGTAATTAGATTCTCAATGACTAAAAACAAGAGAAGCTTTTCCAGCGGTTCTCTAGTTGTCGCTAAGAAATACGAAGTGGTTGTGCCAAACGAGCTAACCGTTGAAGTTACCGAAGCTTTTATTAAAGGTGGAGCGCAGGAGGCTTAAGCCTTTAGCTTTGCCATCCACTTTTCAATCTCTTTTGGCTTTCTTGGAAGTTTTGCAGTTAGGTTCTTGACACCGTTCTTGGTTACCAAAACATCGTCTTCAATTCGAACGCCAATGCCTCTAAATTCCTTAGGGACCATTAGGTCATCCTTGTGAAAATACAAACCTGGTTCGATGGTGAAAATCATTCCTTCTTCAAGAACGTGATCGTGATACATCTCTCTTCTTGCATGAGCACAGTCATGAACATCCAGACCTAGGTGATGTCCAGTTCCGTGAATCATCCAGCGACGGTGCCACTGGTTCTCAGGCTTGAGAGATTCTTCGTAACCACCTTTATAGAAACCCCACTTAGCAGTCTTCTGAGCAATAACCTTCATAGCTGTTTTATGCATTTCAGAATATGTAACACCAGGCTTAGCTATTGCGAATACTGCATCAGCTGCTTCAAGAACAGCCAGGTAAATCTCTTTTTGAACTTTAGAGAACTTTCCATTAATAGGAAGCGTTCTAGTCACATCAGCGGTGTATAGGCTATCGACCTCAACACCAGCATCAAGAAGCAGAAGTTCACCTGGCTTTACTGGTCCATCATTGATGATCCAGTGCAATGTACAGGCGTGGTGACCAGCAGCAGCAATAGTTTCATAACCTAGGTCATTTCCTTCAGCTCTTGCCTGAGCAAAGAAAGCACCTTCAACAATTCGCTCACCTCTTGGATGTTTGGTAGCAGCCTTGAGGTTCTTTACAACTGATTCAAAACCTTTGATTGAAGCTGCAACAGATTTCTTCATCTCAGCAATTTCATACTCATCCTTGATAAGTCTGAGTTCGCTAACAAACTCAACTAGAGCTGTGCTCTTCTCAAGAGTTAGCACAAGCTTTTTATCAACAGCCTTTAGATCTGTTTCAAAACTACTCAGAGATTTGGTTGGTAAACCTAGAAGCGCAGAGACGTGCTTGAGTCCTGGTCTTGAACCAACCCAGAATTCTCCGATTTGGTTGTTAGCAAAGAACTCATCAGTGTTCTTCCCTGCTGTTTCTCTAAAGTAAAGAGTTGATTTAGGGCTATTGCCTCTTGCATCGATTACCAAAACAGAGTCTGGAACAGTTGCTGTTCCCCAACCGGTTAGGTGAGCGAATGCAGAATGTGGTCTGAAGCGATAGTAAGTATCGTTTGACCTAGCTAACTCTCCACCAGCTTCGATAACTAGGACTTTTCCCTTGAAGGCTTTGGCTAGAGTTGCACGACGTTTAGCAGCATAAGGAACAACTTCATGCGGCTTCGGTAGTGGGGATTTATCGGCTGCCCAATTACTGCCGATGTACTTTACGAAAGCACTGCCTGTCGGACGATGTGATCTTGTCGACCCACGGGCGGCTAATTTTTCAGATGCGTCTTTGCTCATGACTTTATTCTGCCATTTTTAGCCAAAACGTGTCAGCGGTCCCTGTTATCTTGGAGAAGTAGGGAAGGGTAGAACTCATGAAGATTGACCTCCACATTCATTCAAATTATTCAGATGGCAACCATCCAGTCGAAAAGCTCGTAAAAAAGATCAAGCGTAAGAGGATAGCTGTCTTTGCCCTTACCGACCACGATCGAGCTGATGGCTGGCTGGAAGCTCGCCAATTTGCCAGTCAAAAGGGCTTGAGTTTTATCCCCGGTATTGAAATCACTACTGAGTGGAGACTGGGGGTTAAGAAGCCTTTCGGGATGCATCTATTGGCATATCTACCAGACAAGGACAATAAAGCTCTTCAAGAGATTCTTATTCGGAACCAGAATGAACGAGAGAGAAGACTAAAGAAATACGTTGAGAATCTTCGCACCGAATACAAAACCCTTACTTTCGACCTCGTCGAATCCCTCTCGAAGCCGGGCTCAACTGTTGGTCGCCCCGACATTGCAAGAGCTCTAGTGAAACTAAAACTCGCTAAGTCTGTTGGAAAAGCGTTCAAGGGGATTTTGCACAAGGATTCAAAGCACTACGTGCGGAACGAAGCACCAGATGTATTAGATGTCATAGCAATTGTGCGTGCAGCAGGAGGGGTTCCAATCCTTGCTCATCCATCAAGAGGGGATAAAGAAGACGCCGGATTCGAAAGACCTGTATTTGATGCACTGCTCAAAGCTGGTTTGCTTGGTCTTGAAGTTGATCACATCGAAGTCAAAGGTTCGAACAGAGATTGGCTAGTTGCCTATGCAACCGAACACGATCTAATCATGACTGGTTCAAGCGATTACCACGGCCGTAAAACTAAAAAGGATAATCCACTCGCTCTATTTACAACTTCGCCTGAAATGCTAAAGCGAATATTGGCTGCGGGAACTGGTTGGGAACCTCACCTAGAACATGAAATCTAACTATTCGCCAGGCTTATAGCTTCTAGTTCTGTTACGAGCTTTGCGATCGGCTTGAGGTTTAGTGGCTTCTGTCTTAGGTTTTCTAGGTGGTTGATTGCTTCTAGGCTTTTGACCTCTAGGCTTCTCGTTGTCACCTGGTTTCCAGTCAGCTGGTCTTTTAGTTGCAGCGATTCTTCCCTTGGTTCCTGCTGGAATATCTAAGTCAGTAAAAAGATGTGGTGAAGAGGAATAAGTCTCGACTGGATCTGGAACACCAAGTTCAAGAGCTTTATCAATGTTTGACCAGCGAAGCAGATCTTCCCAGTCAACGAAGGTAACTGCGATACCAGTTCTACCGGCACGGCCAGTTCTTCCGGTTCTGTGTAAATATGCCTTCTCATCTTCTGGAACTGTGTAATTGATTACGTGAGTAACATCGTCAACATCGATTCCACGGGCAGCAACTTCGGTGGCAACAAGAATGTCTTTCTTACCACTTCTAAAAGCATCCATAGATTTTTCACGTGCTTCTTGAGACATGTCACCATGTAAAGCTGTTGCTTTGAATCCGCGATCAACTAACTCATCTGAAACCTTTGCAGCTTGTCTCTTAGTCTTAGTAAAGATGATGGTTTTGCCTCTGCCTTCTGCTTGCAGAATTCTGGCAACAACTTCATCTTTATCTAAAGCGTGAGCACGATAGAAGAACTGTTTGATATCAGCTTTGGTATGACCTTCATCAGGGTCATTAACTCTGATGTGAACCGGTTTGTTCTGATACTTTCTGGCAAGCGAGACAATCTGACCAGGCATCGTTGCCGAGAACAACATTGTCTGTCGTCCTGCAGGGGTGAAAGCAAAGAGTCTTTCAACATCGGGTAAGAAACCTAGATCAAGCATTTCGTCAGCTTCATCCAAGACCATGCATTCAATTTTGGAAAGATCTAGTTTCTTCTGTTTGCTTAGATCAATCAGACGTCCAGGAGTTCCAACAATAAGTTGTGCTCCAGCCTCAAGTTGGGCAACTTGACCCTCATAAGACTTACCACCGTAAATAGCAGCAACTTGAAGATTTCTGTTAGATGAGGCCAAAGTTAGATCATCGGCCACCTGAATTGCTAATTCGCGGGTTGGGACGACCACCAGGGCTTTTGCACCGTGAGATGGGTTGAGGCCCAGTCTTTGAATGATTGGGAGGCCAAAACCTAAGGTTTTGCCTGTGCCAGTCTTGGCCTGACCAATGAGGTCCTGCCCAGTCAATGCAAGGGGGATAGCCTGCTCCTGAATAGGAAAAGGGCTAGTTATGCCTTTTGTTGCTAGTGCGGCAACGATATCCGAATCGATGCCTAAGTCGCTGAAATCCAATAGTTTTGGCCGCCTGTCTTATCCGGTCAAGTCTAACCGTGCCAATGGAGGTTAAGATGGTTCGGTGTTCGAATGGTTGAAACGTTTACGTAAGGTTGCTAAGCAGCTGAGCCTTACCCCACGCTCAGAAGAGAAGCCTGCTCGTAACACCAAGGCTATTAATCTCAAACCATACACTCCAGAACCTAAGGCCTTCCTAGGTCAATTGGCATATCTGCAGTTAGCTAACTTCGAGATCCTCACCGCAGCTCTAAAGTATTCACCTAACACTTCTTATAAAGCCGAGCTCAGTGAAGCAGCGGCTAAAAGTTTTGATAAGTATCGTCAACTGTCTAAGAAGCTTGTCGAACTTGGAGCAGATCCAGCTGTTGAGATGAATCCTTTCAAAGAAAGAATTGCTGTTTTTCATTCAAACACCATAGGTCTTGACTGGTATGAGGTTGTTGTGAAGGTTTATCTAACTTCAGGTTTACTAGATGACTTCTATTCAAGACTTGCATCAGGTCTTGATGATGATTTGCAAGCCGAAGTTGAAAAGGCTTTGAAAGATAAAACTTTTGAGAAATTCGCTAAGCGAGTTCTAACTGAGGCCATTGAAGCAGATCCAGTTCTAGGTTCACGTTTGGCTCTTTGGGGGAGAAGGCTGATGGGAGATGTCTTACTTGAACTAAGAGCAGCTTTTGATAACCGTAAGTTGGCTCACATTCCAAAGACCAAGAAACTTAGTGTTGAAGAAGAGAACCAGGTTAACTTGGCAGCTTACTCAAAGTTGGAACCACTGATTTCAGAACTAACCGGTGCACATGGCTTGAGGATGGAAGTTATTGGCCTTACGGCTTAACTAGTTTTGTGTTTCTTGAGAGAGTCGACGAGCTCTGATAACTCTCACTCCAACAATCATTGCTACTGGCATGCCAAGCATTGTAATTAGCCAAATCCAAAGATCGTTGTAGCTAAGACCAAGCCAGGTCAAAATTGTCCACAATCCAAAACCAGAAACTAGAGAAAGAGCGGGGGCTAGAAATGCTCCATAGTTTTCTTTACCGGAAAGTATGTAAGGAGCCATTAGTCCAAGAAGTGAACCATAAACGAGAATGAATGCAAGTTCCATTAGGCAATAAATCCAACTCTTCGGGCTTCTTCAGCACCGATCTCAACGTAAGCCAAAGCATTAGTAGGAACAATGAAGATGCGACCTTTGTCATCAACAAGTTTCAATTGTTTTGCATCAGAACTTAGAGCTAATTCAACAGCTTTCTCAATCTCAGGTGCAGTCTGTTTTGACTCAAATGAGATATCTCGAGAGGTGTTTTGTAAGCCGATTCTGATTTCCATGATGCTTCTTTCTTTCAACCACTAGATTACGACAAGTCCAGGGCTTAGGAAAGCACTAGAACAGTTCGTCCTCAGGCTTTTCAGGCTTCTCTTGACTAGCCAAAGGCTGAACTTCGGCTAAATCAACCACTTCTATCGATTCGGTGATGATTGTCACCGGAGCTGTGAAACTGGCTGCCTGGGAGATCGGGGTTATTACTTCAGGGGCAGTGGTCGCAAATTCAGTAGGGGTAAGAGCTGGCAGTAAGCCTTCAACTAGATCCTGATGAAGTTGAGTCAACATCAAAGCTGCCTCTTCAATGCCTTCTTCATCTCCCAAAGCCATTACCTGTAATAAATAAGTAGCAAGTGAGAGTTCAAAGTAAAGGTTTGCTCGTTGCTTGAGATTTTTATCTGCTCGGATTGAACCCTCGTAAGCCAAGGTGATAGCAGCAGCGATCTCAGGTTGAGCTTCACCATAGATAAAGGCAAGATCAGATGCTGGGTCATCAATACAAAGGCTGCGCCACTCGGTGACTCCAACAATGTCGGTTCCCTCAGCAAGTAAGACATCGCTTCTGAGCCCACCGTGAACCACAACCGGTTGGTAGCGGAAGAGGTTGACATCAAGTAAAGCTGTTTGCCAACGCTCAAGTAAGTCGCGGTGAATCTTGCCGGTGTCCATTGCCCTATCGAATTCAGCTACGCGTTCACGAACTCGTTGAGCAGGCTGGTATTCCGGTAAACCAGCATCTGAAACCAAGCTTGAAGGAATTGAGTGAATTCGAGCCAAAGCTTGACCAATGGAATTAATCAGTGGGTCTTCAAGACGAACTCTTGAAAGATCAATAGGTGCACCTGGCACATATTCAAATGCCAGTGCCTGACGGATGGCTTTAGGGGAGGTCTGACCCAAGAGAGCTGAAACGCTAAACGGCAAAGCCACGTTCTTGAGGACCCTAAGCGCCCTGACTTCTGTGCCAAGGTCGGTAGCTGCAACCGC
>Ga0209088_10000732_pt1 | contig 22438 bp, 35 predicted proteins | sample S_140625_EF_Meta_FD_187324 | JGI IMG/M metagenome (GOLD analysis project Ga0209088, IMG submission 187324) | Freshwater microbial communities from Lake Simoncouche, Canada to study carbon cycling - S_140625_EF_MetaG (SPAdes) (version 2) | ecosystem: Environmental > Aquatic > Freshwater > Lake ... | reverse complement strand
ACTGGGAAAGCCAGAGCACCACCACCGCAGCCTCCCCCACCGGCCAGCGCTACATCCACCACGCCTCCCGCGGCTCAAAGGTGCTCCTGTTCGTGCGCGAACAACGCAAACAGGACGGCCGCCCCGGCGCCCCCACCGAACCGTTCGTGTGCCTGGGGTTTGCCCGCTACGAAAGCCACGAGGGCGAGCGGCCGATGGCGATCCGCTGGCGGCTGGAGCGGGAGATCCCGGCGGCGTGGCTGCCGGTGATGGCGTTGGCGGTTTGAGGGGGGGGCATCATTCGCCAGACCCCGTCAGACTGAGATCACTGAACCCCGGCCCATGGAACTCACTGCCGTGCTGTCCCCCGCAGAGGAAGGCGGATACGTGGCCTTCAACCCTGAAACGGGCACCACCACGGAGGGTGAATCCATCGAGGAGGCCCTCGCCAACCTGCGCGAGGCCACCACGCTCTATTTGGAGGAGTTCCCCGCCGTGATCAAAGGTCACCCGCTGGTGACCATGTTCACGGTTCCTGCCCATGCCTAAGGGCTCCGTTAGCGTGGACTTATGAACACGACTGCCCCGCTACTGCCCTTGCTGATCGACCGGCTGGAACCGCTCAGCCACCTGTGCGATCGCTACGGGGTCGATCGGCTTGAAGTGTTCGGCTCGGCGGCGAAGGGCCTGTTTGACCCTGCCAGCAGTGACCTGGACTTCATCGTGCAGATGGCGGGCCAACAAGAACCAGGCTATGCCCGGCGCTTCTGTGGCTTCGCGGATGAATTGGAAGCTCTCTTCGGCCGTCCGGTGGATCTATTGACGGAATCCATGATCCAGAATCCTTATTTCCGCAAAGACGTGGACGCATCTCGCCGGCTTCTCCTGGAGCGCTGACATGCGAACGGAGGCCCTGAAACGTCTGTTTGACGCATTCACGGCCATCGAGTCAATTGAGCGCTTCATCGCGAACTCCACGCTGGATCAATACCTCGACAATGAACTGATCCAATCAGCCGTGGAACGTAAGTTCGAGATTAATCGAATTATCCACGTGTACGAAGCCGTCGATCAGCTGATTTTGTGGGATGCCATCCACAATGACCTCCCCAGCCTTCGAAACTCCCTTCTGGAAATGCTGAATAACGATCCTTCCACCACTTAATCGTTGACCTGGATTAATCCAGCGAGGCACTAGTTCGAAGCCCTCTTCTCCCCCTCCACCCGCTACCGCGACCTGGCCCTCGACCCCGCCCTCTTCCACTGGGAAAGCCAGAGCACCACCACCGCCTCCTCCCCCACCGGCCAGCGCTACATCCACCACGCCACCCGCGGCTCACGGGTGCTGCTGTTTGTACGCGAGCAACGCAAACAGAATGGCCGCCCCGGCCGAGGGCGCAGACCGAGTGTGCCGAAGGCACTAGGCAGATCCCACTCATCCATTAGGGAGCTTGTGGGCATCACCAGGCCTCCAGGGTGAGTTCATCGACAAGGGCAAAAGCCTGATCGGCGGTGACCAGGACACAGCCTTCGCTGAGGGCATGGCTGGCGATCAGCAGGTCCATCAGCCCAAGCGGCCGGCCCTTACGGTCCTGCACTGCCCGGAGGCGGCCATAGACCAGCGCGCAGGCCTCGGTCCAGGGCAGAACCTCCAGGCGAGCCAGCCCGGCTTCGATCAATTGCCGCTTCCTGGCATTCAGCGCCTTCTTTTCCAGCCCGTAACGGATCTCAGCCGCCACGATCACCGAGATGCAGCAACGTTGCTCGGCAAACCAGCCATCCAGCCGTGGCGAACACCCATCCACCAAGGCACGCACAGCATTCGTATCCAACATCCATTTATTCATCCTTTGCGGGCGCAACCCTCACGGCCAATCGCGCTCCGGTGGCGGTGACGAATCGTGGAGGTTGTCAAAGAAAGCATCCAGTTCTTCGCGCATACCTGGTTCGGCCAGCAGACGGTCGCGCTCAGCGAGCCAGTCCTTGGCCGAGGGCCGCACCGGTGTGAGCACCACCGCACCGCTTTCGAGGTCCCGATGCACCTCCACCTCCGTTCCCTCAAAGCGGAATTCGGCCGGCAGGCGTACCGCCTGGCTGCGGCCGTTGCGGAACAACTTGGCGCGCATGGCTCCCTTCCGGCGGCGGTCGATACCGAGACTAGACCAAACCCGCCAGCTCACGCCGCCCGCACCTCCCGCTGGAACTGCTGCAGTACCCCATCCAACTCGCCGCCAAACATCTGGTTCAGCCGCGGCCAGCCACCACCTTCCCGCTTGAAGAACAGCAGGTCGTCGTCCGGACGCTTCGCCTCGCCCAGCCCCTCGATCCGCCCCAGCCAGCCCCCTGGCCTCCTGCTCCGGCAGCTGGTGGAGCGGCTGATTAAGGCATCGGGCTCCTCGCCGCTCAGCAAACGTAAGCGGGATGGCCGCCCCAGCGCCCCCACCGAACCCTTCGTGTGCCTCGGCTAGTGGCTCCGCCACGCTGGCCTGCCGCCAGGTAGTGCGCGCTACGAAAGCCAGGAAGGCGAGCGGCCGATGGCGTGGGGGAATCTCTGTGGCGGCTGGAGCGGGAGATCCCGGCGGCGTGGCTGCCAGGCTGTTGCTTGGCATCAAAGTGGCGTTGGCGGTTTGAAGGGGGGGCAGGGCAACAGGCCAAGTTGGACGGCGCATGATCAACCCTGGGTGCTGAACAACGACTTTCCACTTAAAATGACACGATCGCGCTATGGGCTGGTTTCATGAAGGGGGAGCTGACTGCAGTGATTGAGCCGGCTCCTGAGGGAGGCTTATGGGCGATCTGCCTGGAGATCCCGGGCGCCAACGGACAGGGTGAATCCATCGAGGAATCCAAACAAGATCTGCAGGCAGCGATTGAGCTCCTGCTTGAGGATCGTGAGGCTGAGATCAGTCGCGGACTGCCGCCTAATGCCATGCGCATGCCACTGCAGATCGGATGAAACGCCGCGATCTGGAGCGGAGGCTTCGCATGGCTGGCTGCCTCCTCAAAAGGGAAGGTGCTTCACATTGAATCTGGATCAATCCCTCCACCGGTGTGAAGGAAGTTGTGCCCAGACACAACGAAATCAAGGAACCCCTGGCCCGAAAGGTCCTCGCCAGCCTCGGCGCGAGTTGAGCCTTCGGCCAACCGCGCCAGGAGTCGGGTTGGTGGGCAGCAGGAGAGTCCTCGGAGGATCCGGCAGAGGATCAACGACACCAGGGTTGGAGCCGGATTTCGGGACCGGCCGGGCCGAGCGCGAGCGGCGCCAGTGGCGACCCCTCGATCAGGCCCTGGCGGTGCTCTGGCAGGCAGGCGCCTGGCGCGAGGAGCTGATCCAGCTGCTGGAGTTGCTCGCCGAACGGGCCGATCGCCGCCTCCACCCGCTGCCTTGGGCCTTGCACCGCATCCCCCTGGATCCACCGCGAAGGCGTGCTCGCTCACCAAGCCAGCGCCACCGACCTGCTGTTCATCACCCTGCCCAAGAGATCACACCGACGGGTGCCTAGGTTGCAACCCCATCCCTCCAGCCGCCGCCTGAGAGCCCATGAACCCAACCCTCAAAGGTGTTGCCTACGTGAGCGTGTGGGTGGTGCTGTGGGGCATGGCGGCCTCCCTGGCCGATTTCGTGCTGCTGGAACGGGGTGCCTACGAAGCCGGCACCACCGGCCAGGTCATCACCTTCGCCTCCTATGGCGTCGCCGCCACGGTGTTGGCCGTGCGCCTGGCGGGCCGTTTCCTCAAACCTGAGTCCTGAGAACCCCCAGAAGCCCAACGCCGCGCCGCTTCAGCCCAATAGCAACCGCAGCCCCAAGGCCAACTGACCCACGATCCCTTTCCCGGTGATCAGCTCGCCGGCGATCGCCGCCAGGAATCCCAGCATCGCCACCCGCCCGTTCAGCAACTCCACCCCCGCCAGGGCGGTCTTGTTCCAGGGCCGTGAGCTGGTCATCGAAGCACCGAAGCGCTCGACGGGTTCGTAGCGGAAGTTGTCGTTGTTGGTCATCGGCCCATTTTGCCTCAGTCCTGCGCGATAGCTCCGTTCATCAGCCGTCGCCCGCTCAGCGCTCTCCCAGGGGAAAACGATCCACTCTTGCGAGGACGTGACCTCGACGGCCCGCCACCACTCGGGCTCGGCCTTGCTGATCCACACCACCCGCTCCGCCCCCGCCAGCTCGCGGTGGGGCGTCAAGGTGCGGCCGGTCTCGAACACGTCGTCCACCACCAGGCAACCGGGCTGCGGCTCCGGCAGCAGCGGCAGCTCCAACCGGTGGCTCAGGGCCACCGCCAGCACCAACCCGCCCCGGGGGATGCCATGGATACCGCTGAAGCTGCGATCGCTTAACAACGCGGCGATCTGCTCCACGGCCTGGTCGAAATCGTGCCAGCTCAGCGTTCGCATGGGTGGACCCGGCAAGCTCCTCTCCGCAGACCAGGCTGGGTGCGGCGAGCCCCGCATGGGGTTTCAACGTTCAAAACTGGGTCTAGAACTGGTTCGGGAGCCCGAGGGTCTGGGCGCCGTAGTGGCGGGTGAGGTCGGATTGAAGCTGCCAGGCCGAGAGCAGCATCTTGGCGATGCGGCGCAGTTCGACCGGATCCTCACAGGAGTCGATAGCCCGGGAGCCGGATTCGAGCGTGAACTGGCGAGAGAGGGAAAGGGCGTCCAAGATACTTCGCAATCTCAGTGATACAAAACTTTATGCAGGCAGCAGGGGTATCCGTGGCGGGATACCCGCACCAACGCCCTTCTACCCATGAGTCCTTTCGCGCCCAGCGCCCTCACCGATGCCGCGGGCCGGTGGGGGCGGTTTGCCGCAAGGGTCGGCCGGAGTAAGCAAGGCGACCGCAGCGACTTGGATCTCCCGCTAGGTGTTGATCATTCGTCAGCCATCCCCTCCCATGAACTCCGACCTCTCCATCCAGGAACTCACCCAGCTGTTCGCGGACGAGCTCGTTCAGCGCAGCCGCCAGCAGCTGGATCAAGCCGAAGCCGAAAACGATCGTCTCCAGGCCGATCTGGCCAGCGAACATCAACGCGGAAACGAACTCCAGACCCGGCTCAGCGAGGCCCTGGAGCGGCTGGTGCAGCTGGAGCAGGAGCTCGATCGGGAGCGGCAGGCCCGCCAGCGCTCCGACCACGAGGTAGCCACGATTCACGCCGCCATCGCCCACCAGCTGGAGAGCGCCGAGCAAGAGCAGGCCGCCCTCGATGCCGCCGAAGCTGAGCGGGAACGCCAGCACCGGGAGCAGCTCGAAACCCTGCGGCTCAAGCTCACCCAGGAGCGGCTGCGACGCGAGGCGTTGCAGCAGCGCGTGGAGGCCCTGCGCAGCGCTGCCGCTGATCTCTTCTCGATCGATCTGGCTGCCGGCACTGCCGCGTCCGCGGATCCAGCCCTGACGCCCCCTTCCCCTTGCGGTGTGAGGGGCTGATCCGTCACCGCCGCGGGAAACCGCCGTCTGGGCTGACAGACCGGTGCCCGGCCCTCAGGCTGGAACCATCCCCGCGCTCCCACGCCTTGACTGATCACCTCCGGATCCGGGCCTCGTACACCGTCGCCGCGCTGCTGCCGCTCCTACTGATTGGAGCGGGGGCCGTGAAGGCCGCTGAGGTCACCGCCGAGTCGATCATCGACCAGGCCAGTGCCCTGCGGGACGCCTCCTCCCGGGTTCCCGCCGGAGCGCGCGTGCTCGGCAGCGATTGCAGCGACATCGCCCTGCCGGGTCTGTCGTTCCGCTACCGCTGCTCGGTGCGCTACGACCCGGCGCCGGCCCCCGCCACCGGCGGCACTCCCTGAAACCCTGCATCCACCCAGCGTTCGCCCTAACCCCATACGGATAGGGCCGCCTCCCCAGAAGCATCGCCCAAAGACGACTTAAAAACGCGGCCAAGCATGTATAGTAGAAGTCGGCGCAATGTAAGTGCATCCCAAAGCATAGCTTCGAGACTCCTAATCCATAGCAATTCATTCAGATTGAGCCCCCGCTCTGAAGCATTTCGGTTGTGATCGCTGTCCCGCCCAAGTCCCACCCCTGCCTTGCACGCCAAGCTTCATTGCAGGGCGTGAACAACAAGCCGGCTGGAAGAGTGCACCGGCGCATCAATCCGTCCAATCTCGAGTCAACCAACCACCTAAACAGCCCGGTTCTGGCCGGAACCATCGCGTCGACCAAGGCCCTCACCCTGAAACGGCCCAGCGAGGGCCAGGGGGCAGGCTTCCGTGACCCCGCACCTCTGCAGGATCCCCCTCGCCAGGTTGTGGCCGCCGCCCTTAGCGCCCCGCACTCCCGGGTGCCCCACTCTTCACGAGCTGATCAGCATCGACGCCCCTCCGTCACGCCAACCCTGCTGCTGATCCTGGGAGCGGCCCCTTGTGACGCCAAGCTCACCTCAGAGTCCGCCGCCATCAGCGTCGGCGCCTTGTTGAGGATGCCTACCCGATGACAAGCGTGGAATGGAATCGGCAGGTTGCCCAACACCCCCTAGCCCTGGCCCTGCTGAACCGATTGGAAAGACCGACGGCCATCAGCGACGCCCAGGGCGGCCTGGTGGCCATGAACGCCGCCTTCCTGGCCCAAGCCACGTTGCTGACGGGCTCCGACCAAAACCTCACCCTGGTCGAGGGCAACCTCTACGACGATCGGGGAGTGAAGCTGCCGATGCCCGTCGAGGCATCCCGGTTGGATCCCGATGCCAAAACCGATGGCGAATGGCACCTGGTGGAGCTGGCCTCCCGCAGTGTCACCCTGCCGGTCCTGGCTGAACGCTTCGCCCAACTCTCCATTCCGGGGGCCACTGTGCTGCAGCTTGAGCTGCGGGAGTACGCAGGGTTTCTCAACCCCCTGAGGGTGCATCAGATCGAATCGATCATGAATGCCCTCGAGGGACGCCTCCTGGACTGCCTGCCCCTAGGAAGTTCGATCTGCCGCAGCCGGGGAGAACGCCTGACCGCCCTGGTCCCCGGACTACGGACCGTCGAAAAGCTGCAAGAGCTCGCCAGGCGCTGGCAGAAGGCCCTCTCCCTGCCGCTCCTCCTCAACGACCAACCCATCAGCCCCCAGCTGAGCCTGGGCCTGAGCCTTTCACCCCAGGATGGCGAAAGCTTTGAGCTCCTGCTCGACTTCGCCAACCAGGCCCTGATCAGCGCCCATCGCCATCCGAAGGCGAGCATCTGCCTGGCGGCTGCGCTCAAACGGGAGCAGCGGCTGCAGAGGCTGCTGGCGCGCCCCCTGGCGATCGCCCTCAACCAGGGACGACTGCGACTGCACTATCAGCCGATCGTGGCGATGGCCAACCAGCGAATCGAAGGAGTGGAGGTGCTCTGCCGCTGGGAGGACCCGATCCTGGGCAGCGTCTGCCCCGCCGACTTCATCGCCGTGGCGGAGGCCACCGGACAGATCCATCTGCTCGGCTCCTGGCTCATCGACACGGTGCTGGCCCAGGTGGGTCCCTGGCTGTCGATGGCCCGGGGCCTTCAGTACGTGTCGCTCAACGTTTCGCCGCTCCAGCTGGACCACGAGGGACTGATCGAGGAGCTCGTGGACGGACTGGATCGCCATGGCCTGAACCCCAGCCAGATCGTGCTGGAGATCACCGAAGACCATAACTACGATCAAAATTCCGGAGCACGGGAACGGCTGCTGGCCCTCGATCAGCTCGGCTTCACCTTGGCCATGGACGACTACGGCACCGGCTACTCCGGCCTGGAACGGCTCCAGACCCTCCCCTTCGGCGTCGTGAAGGTGGATCGCTGCCTCATCAACGCCATCGAAACCGACCAGCTGCAGCAATCCATGCTGCGGGGGGTGGTGGACCTGCAGAACTCGGCCGGCCTGCGCGTGGTGGCGGAGGGGGTGGAACGCCTGGAGCAAAGCAAGACCCTGCAGGAGCTGGGGTGCCGCCTCGGCCAGGGCTTTTATTTCTGCAAACCGATCCAGGCCCAGCAGCTCGACGATCTGCTGATGGCCGCCTGAACGGACGCCGGAATCCAGCCGACCCAAACCGCAGATCTGCATCGCCGGACACACCCACCGCCGTTCACGATGCTTTACAGTGTCTTCAAGTTTCGTAACCAACGAACTCCAATGGCTGATTCCACCACCCCCCGCTTCGGTTTTGTGGCCTTCGCCGAAACCTGGAATGGCCGCCTGGCCATGCTCGGCTTCGTCATCGGCCTCGGCACCGAACTGCTCACCGGCCAGGGCATCCTGGGTCAAATCGGCCTCGGCTGAAGCCACACCTAGCGGGCACTGCTCCAGCCTCGCTTGCATCATTTCGGTCCCTGCCCACAGCAGGAGCCTTTCCATCCCCGGCCCAGTCCGGGGATTTTTTTGTGCCTTCTTGCCCAACCAGCTGCCCCTGCCGCGGAGGCAGCAAACCAACGGCCCCCGCTTCTGGGAAGCCGGTCCTACATTGACGGCCAATTGGCGTGGAGATCCGTGCCCCTGCCTGGCCCCCTGAGCAACCTCGACGGCCCGACCCTGCTGCTGTTCGGCCTGGTTGGCGGCCTTGCCGGCGCCTACCTCGTGGCGGTACCCCTCGCCCTCTACTGGTGGATGGGCCAGCGCTGGACCCGGATGGGCAAGATCGAGCGCACGGCGGTCTACGGCCTGGTCTTCCTCTTCTTTCCGGGCCTGATTCTGTTCGCCCCATTCCTAAACTTCCGCCTGCAGGGTCAGGGCGAGTCCGCCGCGTGACCCGCGGTCAGGCCCTGCTGCTCGGACTCGCCCTCCTGGGCCTCGGCGCAGCGGGCTATGGCCTCTTCAGGGCCAGCGGACTGGAGGGTTTCAGCCCGGGCATCGCCGCTTCAGCCCTGCTGCTGCTGCTCGTCGTGGGCTGGACAGGCACCTACCTGGCCCGGGTGGTGACCGGCCGGATGACCTTCTCCGAGCAGCGAAGGATCTACAGGGAGACCTATGACGCCCTCACCACGGCCGAACTGCAGGCCCGCTTCGATGCCCTGCCTCCCGAAGAGCAGGCCCGCCTGATGGCGGAAGTCGATGGCAACACTCCTGAAGCCACGGCTGCCGACACCACGACCCCATAGGCTCGCCAGCACCGCCTGCCCCGACCCGGTCCGATGTGCGCCGCCGCTCCTGGGATGAGCTCCCCGACCTCCTCCACGCCGATCGCCCGGCGCTTCGATGCCCTTCAGCAGCAGGGACGCTGTGCCCTGATGCCCTTCTTGATGGCCGGTGACCCGGATCTGAACACCACCCGCGGAGCCCTGCTGGCCCTGCAGGAAGCCGGTGCCGATCTGATTGAGCTAGGGATTCCCTACAGCGATCCCCTCGCCGATGGGCCGGTGATCCAGGCGGCCGCCGGCCGGGCCCTCGCCGCGGGCACCACGCCAGGAGCGGTGCTGGCCATGCTCGCCGACCTGCGCGACGCGCTGACCACGCCGGTGGTGCTGTTCACCTACAGCAACCCCCTGCTCAACCGCGGCATGGACACCTTCTGCCGTGAGGCGGCCGCCGCGGGCGCCGCTGGCCTGGTGGTGCCGGACCTGCCCCTGGAGGAGGCCGAAAAGCTCTCCGCGATCGCCACCTCCTACGGACTGGATCTGGTGCTGCTGGTGGCACCCACCACCCCCCCCGAACGCATGGGCCGCATCCACCGGGCCAGCCGTGGCTTCACCTACCTGGTGAGCGTGACCGGTGTGACCGGGGTGCGGAGTCGTCTGGAGGCGCGGGTGGAACCCCTGGTGCAGCGGCTGAAGGAGCAGGGCGCCACGCCGGTGGCCGTGGGTTTCGGCATCGCCGGCGTCGAGCAGGCCCGCGAGGTGCGCCGCTGGGGCGCCGATGGCGCGATCGTGGGAAGCGCCCTGGTGAAGGCCATGGCGGCGGCGGTGGCTGCCGGGGAGGATGCCGCCGCCGCCGCCGGGACCTTCTGTAGGGAGCTGCGTCAGGGCCTCGACGATTGAGCTCCGCAACGGAAGACTGGATCTCATGGGTGCCCCGCACCCTGTCCCTTGAGAGCTAACCATGTCCGACCAACCCAACGGCGTGAGCGATCCCGCCGACCAGCAGGAACTCGAACAGCTGTTCGCCTTCCTGGGCAGGATTCAGGCGGAGCCGCAGCTGCGGGAGCAGCTGAACTGGATGCAGACCGCCCTGGAGGTCAGTGAGCTGGCCACGGCCGAGGGGCAGCCCTTCCGCCCCGAAACCCTGATCGCCCTGCTGCAGCGCGCTCAGGAGGCCCCCAGTGCCCGAGTCGGCCTGATGGATGAAAAACTGATCCGTGTCTACCTGCGGCGGGAATCGCTGCTCTGATCCGGGAGAGACCCGCGGCCACCATGAAATTCGTTCTTTGGGGCACCTACTGCCCCAACGCCCTTGAAAAGCGCACACCCTTTCGGGAGCAACACCTAGCGGAGCTGCAACAGCTGAAAGACCAGGGGTTGCTTCTCACACTCGGACCCACGGAGGGGAGCACCCATGTGTTCGGCCTCTTTGAAGCGGACAACCGTGAGGATGTGGAAGCCCCCTTGAAGAGCAACATCTATTGGCGCGAAGGCATTTGGACCGCCCTGGAGGTGTACCCCTGGGTCCAGGCCTTCTGAGCCACTGCCCCTCGTCTTTGGCCGTGATGCAACGGGGACGCGGCCAACGGCCATAAAAAAAGGGACAGGCCAAGGCCTGTCCCAAAGACAAGATGATGAAGGGGAAGTCCGAAGACTTCCCAGCGGATCACCAGAGGCCGCGGATCGGAGCGGGAGCCGGAGCGGGCTCGGGCATGGGGATCGGAGCGGGGGCGGGGGCGGGAGCCGGAGCCGGCTCGGGCACCACCACCACGACGGGGGAGGCGAAGCGGTAGCGGAAGCCCAGCTTGGCGCCCACGTCCTGGTAAGAGCTGAAGTTCACAGCCTCGAAATGGGGGTTGCCGGTGCCGGAGTAGGTGCCTTCGGCGTAGACGTCCCAGTTGTAGGCCAGGGCATAGCTGATACCAGCCTTGGCCTGCCAGCCGAACAGACCCTTGTTGTTGCTGCCGGTGTAGTAGCTGCCAACGTTGAAGCTGGGGGTGCTCAGGTTGGAATAGCCGATACCACCACCGATGTAGGGGGTGAAGCGGCTGAACGGCAGCACATCCCAGTAGGCACTGAGCATGATGTCGTTCTTGTTGACCTTGCCGCCGGCGCTGAAGGAGCGGCTGAGGTCACGGCTGACAATCGACTCAACACTAGGAGCTGAGTAGCCGTAGGTCAGTTCGGTGCGGATCGCACCGAAGTCGTAGCCGATACCGCCATCGATGGAGAAGCCACCGTTTTGTTGGATGACACCCCGGGGCTGGCCGGTGGCCATCAGAGGAGCGCGGTTGGCCCAGTAGTTCATGTCACCGGGCCAGATGGCGCCAGCACCTACGGTCAGGTACCAACCGTTGACGGACTCAACCTCAACCACCTCAACGGTGGTGGTGGTGGTGCCGTAGCCCTGGGCCACGGTGACGGGGGCGGGGACGGTGATGGGGGCTTCGGGGGCAGCCATCACAGGGGCGCCGAGGAGGGCGCCGCTGGCGGCGGCAAAGCCGAAGCCACGAAGCACCGACTTGCGAATGCTGTTGGTCATTGTGGAAAGGGTTCTCACACCAGGGCCTGTCTAGTTAGCAGCAGCGGTGGATACATCTTTGGATGGACACTGATCGCCGTGGCACAGGAGAAAACCCGGCGCCACACTCATCAGAAAGGGGGGAAATTTTCCCTACTCCGCCTCCCCCTCCAGGTTCAGCGGCGCGGCCAGCCGAGTTCCGCCTGGCGCCACACCCAGGCCCCCACAGCATCGGCCCCCCCCTCACCGAGAACCTTCTCGTAGCCAGACATCTGCCCCTTGCCCTGGGCGGCGATCCGGGCCACGTCGGCGGGCCCCTTCACCCCCTCCCGCAGCAGATCCTGGTGACGGAGCGTCTTGTTGCGCCGGATCACATTGCCGCCGTTCACGTGACAGCCGGCGCAGTGGTTCTCGAACAGCTTTCCGCCCCGCTGCAGCACCACCGGATCGGTGGCCCCCCAGGCGGGAAGGCCCCAGAACAGGAGCACCAGCGCCAGGGCCAGCACCAAGGCCCCCGCCAGGAGGGAACGCAGCAGGCCGCCGGGGGCCGCGCCGGCTGCGGCGACGGGCTGGTGGCGGTCGGCGGCGATCCCTAAGGCCGGTGCATCCAAGCCAGGGGGAGACGGCAGCGCGGTGGACTCCATGGACGGTTCGGCAACGGGAGGGGGGACATCCATCCTTAACGCTATCCACACCGGCCCCGACCTGCCCCCAAGCTGTTCCTCCAGCGCCACTCGTACACCCCTGGGCCACCTGTTCCCCCTGCACCACCTCCTCCGATGACCCAGGTCCCGATGGCGGCTGACGCCGCAGCGGTTCGAGAACTGCGGCCGCTGCACCCCGACGACCTTCCCCAGGTGGCGGAGGTCTACCGCGATGCCGTGATCAGCCAGGCTGCGGCCCTCTACAGCCCTGCCCAGGTGGAGGCCTGGGCCGCCCATGGCGCGGCCGACCACGGACCTTTTCGGGACCCCCTGCTGCGGGGATTCGGCCTGGTGAGCTGTGGCGGCGCTGGGGTGGTGGAGGCCTTCGGCCTTCTGGATCCGCCCGATCGCCTGGCCCTGCTCTACTGCCGGGGCCGATCGACTCGCCAGGGGAGGGCCACGGCCCTGCTGGGGGCCCTCCAGTCCCACGCCCGGGGCCAGGGCTACCGCCGGCTCCGCACCGAGGCAAGCCAGTTGTCGCGGCCCCTGCTGGAGCGGCAGGGCTGGCGGGTGGAAGCCGAGGAAACCGCCTTCTACGCCGGCGTGGCCTTCCAGCGCTGGCGCATGATCAAGGAGCTGATCTGACCCCGCCGGCTCCGGGCGGTCACCCCATGGCCGAGGAGGACCTCCAGCGTTTCCTCAGGAAGGTGAAAGACCTGCAGGCCTTCGTGGCGGCCAGCGAGTCCGATCCGGCCCTGCGGCAACGGCTGGCCGACTGCAGCCACCATCAGGAGGTGGTGGATCTGGCTGCCGCCCAGGGCTTCGAGATCGGCCGACGCTGGGGCGAGGGCGGCGAGAGTTCGCCCGCTGACGGGAACCTGCTGGCCGGTCCCGGCCCCGCAGCCGGCCAGGAGCACGTCTCGGTGTTGTGGCAGGGGCCGCTCTGGCGCCTGGAAAGGATCCAATCGTGCGGGGCCCGCAGCCCGGAGAGTTTCTGGTACGACCAGGTGGAGCATGAATGGGTGTGCCTGCTCCAGGGCGAGGCATGCCTCCGGTTTGAAGACGAAGATGCTCCACGCTCCCTCCAACGCGGCGACCAGCTCTACATCCCACCCCACCGACGCCATCGGATCGAGGCGACCAACGGCGGCATTGGAACCATCTGGCTGGCCCTGTTCTGGTGGGGAACCTCCCCCTGACCCCCGGGCCTCAGGGCTTGAAGGGGCTGTACTGGGGCTTGGCCATGGTGTCGCCAGGAGGGTTCACGATCTTCGTGTCGCAGGTCACGCTCCCGTCGGTGGGATTGGTCTTGCAGTTGGTGGCCTTCACCTTGGAAGCCGGCCCAACCTTGCTGCCGGGCTTGAGCAGAAAGCTCTCCGACTGGGCCAGGGCAGGCTGAGCCACCAGGGCGATCCCGGCGAGCGCGAAGGGCAGGAGCAGGGCAGGGGTTGACATCCGGAGGGAAAGCATGGGTGGACGCGTCACAGGGGCTTCGGGGCGGATCGCGGGGGCTAGGGGAACCACCTGGGGCGCAACCTATCGCGACCACCCAAGTGGGATGAGGGGCTCAGGATTCGTTGCCGGTCTCCAGCCGAATCTGTTCCAGCAGCAGATCCAGTTGTCCGAGGGATTCCGCCAGGAGTTCGGAGCCCCCGCTCTCCTCAACGTTGCCTGAGTCCTCGTTGTGCCAGAGGTTCTCGATGCCACACAGCCGCTCAGCCAGGGCGGCCAGGCCCTGCTGGTTGTGAATGCGCTGGAGCTCCTCGATCAGCACCGGCATGCGGATCGAGGAGGTTCGCAATGCCCGGCGCAGGTCGGCCTGGGTCCGTCCCGTATGGCGCAACCAGTCCTTGAGGAAGGCCTGGAGGTCATCGAGCTGATCGGTGCTCAGTGGAACGCTGGGGGAGGGCATCGCGGCGGGGCGGCGCTAGCGGGTGGGTGGGAACCAGCCATCCAGTCTGCGCTGTGCCCGCATCTTGATCTCGGGCGTGAGATGCCGGGCGCACAACCCCAGCAGGGCCGTGAGCGCCACCATGTCATCGCCGAAGCCAGCCACCGGAATGAAATCCGGGATCAGGTCGAAGGGAAGCACCAAATAGGTGAGCGCCGCCAGCACCGTGATCCGGGCCTGATGGGGCGTGGCTCCGTCCATCAGCATCTCGAAACATTCCAGTGCCGGACGGGCCAGGGTGCGGCCGGCCCGGCGCAGCAGCCGGACCAGCAGGGCCTCATCGACCACCGTGCTTTCGAGCACATCGGCCTGCAGGGTGGTTTGGCCGTTCGGGCCCGCGGCCGAAGAAGCGGCGGACATGGTGATCTCCTCAGGGGGCGCGCCACGGGGGCGACAACGAAGTCAGTCTCCGGGTAGCGACCGCCCATGCCCAGACCGGTTGCCCCCCCAGGCTGGGACGGTTCCCTCACCCTGCGGCGGGCGAGGCAGCCCTTCAGACCTCCACCAGACCGCTTTCCTCGCCCGCCCGACGGAGTTTGCGCAGGGCCCGCTGCACCACCTGGCGGCAGTACTCGCGACTGCAGGAAAGCTGGCGGGCCACCTCGGCGAGGGTGCGCCATTCATTGGTGCCATCGAGCCCGAAGCGCAGCATCACCACGGTGCGCTCCTTCGGGGTGAGGTTGGCCCGCTCCAGGAGCAGCCACACCGAGGCACTCCGTTCGGCCAACTCGGCCCGCTCCATCGGCGGCATCTCCTCACTGGCCAGCACATCCACCAGTTCGGAGGGATCGGCCTTGGAGCGCACCGCACCCTGGAGGCTCACGGTCACACTGCGCAGCTCGCAGGCCAGCAATTCTTCCACCTCCTGCACGGGCACCTCCAGGGCAAGGGCCAACTCGGCGGAACTCGGAGCAATGCCGTTGGCCTGGAGATGGCGCGCCTTAGCGGCCCGCAGGCGGGTGAGCTTCTCGTTCACGTTCACGGGGATCCGGATCGTGCGGCTCTGGGTCGAGAGGGCGCGGTTGAGGCCCTGGCGAATCCACCAGTAGGCGTAGGTGCTGAAGCGGTGGCCGCGGGTGGGGTCGTACTTCTCCACGGCGCGGGTCAGGCCGATCGTGCCTTCCTGAATCAGATCCAGCAGGTCCAGCCCCTTGCCCTGATAACGCTTGGCCAGGTTCACCACCAAGCGCAGGTTGGCCGTGACCATCTGCTGCTTGGCCCGCTCACCGGTGCGCAGGGTGCGCCGCTCGAGATCGTCGTACTCGCAGGCGGGGCCACTGCCGCCGGCAAGGCTGCAACGTTCCTGCAGGGTCACCATCGCCTGCACTTTGCGCCCCAGGGTGAGTTCCTGCTCAGGGGTGAGGAGCTGATGGCGACCGATCTCACCCAAAAAGGCACTCAGAGAACTCGCCATGGGCCTTTAAATACTGAGTTGAACTTAGTCTTTTTTGGGCAGCTTTATTAAACCAGCAGAAAGGCTTCCAAGTTGGGAATCGATTTGGCGTCCCTTCCAATTTGCTTCGGGTTTATGGAGCAAATCTGGCATTGCCGGTAGTGGAGCAAGGCTTCAGATTGGCATTATTTTTGCTCCCGATTCTCTCCTGTTTTCCCGGCCCCGTAGCCGCAGCAACGCTGAGGCGCTCTGACCAGCTACTGTCTGGCGGCTCTGTCCACTCCACTCATCCGCGCATGGTTGCCTTCGCCGCCATCCCCACCCCGGTGCTCAGCAGCGCGGCTGTGGCCTACGTCCATTACCTGAGCTTCATGCTCTGCTTCGGTGCCCTGTTGCTGGAGCGCTTCATGATTCGTGCGGATCCGGATCGCCGCAACGCCATCACCATGGTGATCGTGGATGTGGTGTACGGCATCGCCGCCCTCGCCCTGCTGCTGAGCGGCATCGCCCGGGTGCTGCACTTCGGCCAGGGCACGGCCTTCTACACCGGCAACCCCCTCTTCTGGTGGAAGGTGGGCACCTATCTGGCGGTTGGCGCCCTCTCCCTTTACCCCACCATCACCTACATCCTTTGGGCGATTCCGCTGCGCAAGGGTGAACTCCCCAAGGTGAGCGAAGCCCTGGCGGGCCGGTTGCGCCTGGTGCTGACGGTGGAGCTGATTGGATTTGCCGGCATTCCCCTGATGGCCACCCTGATGGCCCGCGGCGTGGGACTGCCGGCGGCGTGAAGCCGGCAACCCTGGCGGCCTGGTTAGCCCCGCTGGGGCTGTTGGGGCAGGGTTTTCCGGCTGGAGCCAGCCCCGACGCACACCCCCTTCAGGATCAAGACCGTCCCACCTGTCCCCTGGCCCTGGCCTCAAGGATCCTGGAACCCAACACCCTGGTGCCAGCTTCCCCCCAACCCGCAGCCCCCGGCTACGCCAATCGCCTGGCCACCACTCCCCTGGGATGGCCCCGGCTGCAGCGATGGTGCGTGTGGATCGAGCCGGAACGGCAAGCCACCGAAGCCGGTGCCTCTGAAACGGATCCTGTGCAGCGGCGCTGGCAGCTGGCGGTGACCTCGGCCCTGCAGAGCTGGCAAACCCTTGTACCGCTGTCCATCGTGGCCGATCCCGGGGCGGCCCAGGTGCGGATCTGGCGCCGCCTACCCCCCCTGGCCCGGGACGGCGGGGGACGGCAACGGGCCAGCCATGGACGGGCCCTCCTAAGGATGGTGGCGGTGGAGCGACTTGCCGGCCAGTGGCGGCTGGAACCGGCGGTGGAGGTGCTGATCGGTTCGGGGCAACGGGCCGAGGCGCTGCAGGCGACGGCCCTGCACGAACTGGGCCATGCCTTTGGGATCTGGGGCCACAGTGATGCCGCGGGCGACGCGATGGCCACCACCGCCGGGCCGGTGCCGCTGCTGGTGCCTTCCGAACGGGACCGGAGCACCCTGCGGTGGCTCTACTCCCAGCCCACCGCCTTCGGCGGAGCGGTGATCCCACTCCCGGCTGCGGTGAAGCCCGACCATCCCTGAGCCGGGGGCAACAGGACGATGGTTCAGGCGCCGCTGCCCTGGCTGCGGGGGGCCAAAGCCAGGGCAGCCAGGAAGCCGGCCAGTTGCACCACCACCACGGCAGGGCCGGAGGGGAGGTCCAGCACGGCCGATAGCAACAGACCCACCACGGCGCAGCCGGCCCCCAGGCCCGAGGCCAGGAGCACGTAGTGGGGGAAGCGACGGCTCACCAACCGGGAGGCGCAGGCTGGGATCACCACGAAGGCACTGATCAGCAGCACCCCCACCGCCTTGATCGAGATGGCCACCACCACCGCCAGCAGCACGATGAAGAGAAGTCGGTGGCGGCCGGCGGCCACCCCGCGGGAGATGGCGAGGGGTTCATCGAGGGTGAGCAGGATCTGGCTACGCCGGGTGAGGAACAGGTAGCCGCAGGCGCCGGTGAGCAGCAGCAAGATCAAGCTGAGGTCGAGCCAGGAAACGCCGAGGATGTCGCCGAACAACAGGTGTTCGATCCCGCCCCGGTAGCTGCGCACCCGGCTCAGCACCAGCACCGCCAGGGCGAGGGAGGAGGAATACACGATGTTCAGTAGCGCATCGGCAGGCAGGCGGCTGCGGCTGGCCAAACGGTCGACACCGAGGGCGAAGAGCACCGCAAAGGGCACCAGAACCACGGTGGGATTGATGCCCAGCAGGATGCCCGCGGTGATGCCCAGCAGGGCGGAATGGCCCAGGGCATCGCTGAAGAACGAGAGCTGGCGCAGCACCGCGAAACTGCCGAGCAGCCCGCCCAGGGCACCAGTGAGAAGCCCGGCCAGAAGGGCCCGCTGCAGGAAGGGAAGCTGCAGCAGCTCCCCCAGAACCTGCGGAGTGCTCATGGAAGCGAGGGACCGCCGCCGTGGTGGTGGTGATAAGGCACGTAGCCCGGGCCATAGAGGCGCTCCAACTGGAGCGGGCTGAGGGCGTGGTCGGGGGAGCCGGAGCAGCGCAGGCTGCGGTTAAGGCAGAGCACCGCATCACAGGTGCGCCTCACCATCTCCAGGTCGTGGGAGACCTGGAGGATCGTCCAGCCCTCACTGCGGCGCAGACCGTAAAGCAGGGTGTGGAACTGGTCGGTGGCCTTGCTGTCGAGGCCAGCCTGGGCCTCATCGAGCAGCAGCAAGCTGCGGGGACGCACCACGCAGAAGGCCAGCAGGACCCGTTTGAGTTGGCCGGTGGAGAGCTCGCTGATCAGGCGGTCGGCCAGGTCGGGGGTGTCGGTACGGACGAGGGCTCTGCGCACCGCGGACGCGCGGCCGGCGCCGGCGCGCCAGGGCAACGCCAGGCCGGGCCGGTCGAAGCCGAGGCCCACGAATTCAGCCACCGTGAGGGGAATGCGACCCCGCAGGCTGAGGGTCTGGGGCAGGTAGGCGATGCGATCGCGCACGGCGACCGGGAGCTGGCCCCGGGGTTCGAGGGAATGGCCGAGCAGGCGGATCGTGCCGGAGCGGCGGGGCAGGATCCCGAGCAGGGACTGCACCAGGCTGCTCTTGCCCGCACCGTTCGGGCCCACCAGGGCCGTGTCGGATTCCGGCGTCAGCGAAAAGCTCACGTCCTCCACCACCGTGGTGCCATCGCGGCACACGGTGAGGTGTTCAACGTCGAGAATCGCGGCCGTCATCATTCCACCCTACCGAGGCCCCCAACAACCAACAGCGGCGGGGATACGGTGAGGAAGGAGCCTGCCTTTGGGTTGTTGGCACCTTCCTTCCCCCTTCCAAACCTGCTCGATCCGCACCTGCCGCTGCGGGAGCTGCTGCCGATCGTGCTGGATCGACTGGAGGCCCTTGATCTGGGGATCGCCCGGATCGCCTTCGTGCACCACGACACCCACACCGACCTGTTGGCGACCTACGCGGAAACGGGCACGAACGGCGAGCCAACGGGCCGGGAGGACGGGCCGGGGTCGAGCCACCCCCACTTCGAACCGCGCGCCCTCGCCACGGTTCCCTCCCTCGGCCGGCTGAGGGACGGGCGGGAGGCCCGGGTGCTCAACGATCTCGAGCGGGAGCTCGATCCGGCCTCGGAGCACAGCCGCTGGTTGCTGGCCCAGGGCTGGCGCTCCTCCCTGACCCTGCCGCTGTTCAACCGCAACCGCCTGCTGGGGTTTCTCTTCCTGGATTCCACCCGGGCCGGTGCCTTCGACCCGAGGGCGATAGCCGCTCTGGAACCCCACATTGAGGTGCTCCTGCTCCGGATCGCCAACCACTTCAGCGGCGTGGCCAGCCTCCAGAGCAGCTTGAGGCTTTTGCTGGAGATTGCGGGGCTACGGGACCGGGAAACGGCCGCCCACATGGAGCGGGTGTCCCGCTTCAGCCGTCTGATCGCCCTTCAGCTGGACAACCAACAGGAACGAGCCGCCGATTTCAGCCAGAACCTCCACCGTTTCGCCGCCTTCCATGACGTGGGCAAGCTGGGCATTCCGGATCGGATCCTGCTCAAGCCCGGGCCCCTCTCCCTGGAAGAACGGCAGGTGATGGACAGCCACGTGCTGATTGGCATGGCGCTGATCGAGCGGGTCATCGCGGCGATGGAGCTGGAGGAGGACGACGCGATCGATCTCCTGCGCCAGGTGGTGGCTCACCACCATGAACGCCTCGATGGGAGCGGCTATCCGGCGGGACTGCGTGGTGCAGAGGTGAGCCTGGCGGGGCGGATCGTGGCGGTGGCCGACCTGTACGACGCCCTCACCCAGGCCCGGGCCTATAAGCCCGCCTTCTCGGAAACCCATGCGGTGCAGATGCTCCGCTCGATGGTGCAGGCGGGCAAGCTGGATGGGGACTGCGTGGAAGCCCTGCTGCGCAACGACGAAGCTCGCCAGGCCATCCAGCTGTGCCACGCCGCAGGGGAACCCCAGGGCCTGGAATCGCTGCCCCTTGCCCCGATCGCCGTAGCGCAGCAGGACTGAGGACCACCAGACCGGGACGGGGCGTGGGAGGGAAACCGACCGCCAAGGCGCAGACCGATTCCATACGATCACCACACGCTTTGACGGGTGACCAGCCGATGACCACCGCGGCCTCCCCTGATCCGAGCCAACTCCAGCGCCGCTGCATCGCGGTGACCGGTGCCTCCGGCAAGACCGGCTGGCGGGTGGTGCAGGAGGCAATCGGCCGGGGCGTGGCGGTGCGGGCCCTCCTGCGGCCCGGCTCGGCCGTGCCCGAAGGGTTAGCGGGGGCCGAGATCGTGCGCCTGGAGCTCAGCGATACAACGGCGCTGGAGACGGCGCTCCGCGGTTGCGACGCCCTGGTGATCAGCACCGGCGCGCGCCCTTCGGTGGATCTGCTGGGTCCGCTGAAGGTGGATGCCCTGGCGATCCGCTCCCAGATCGAGGGCTGCCGAGCTGCGGGGGTGCAACGGGTGGTGCTGGTGAGCTCCCTCTGCAGCGGCCGGCTGCTGCATCCCCTCAACCTGTTCGGATTGATCCTGGTGTGGAAAGGCCTGGGCGAACGGTGGTTGGCCGAGAGCGGTCTCGACTGGACCGTGGTGCGCCCGGGCGGCCTGAAGGAATCGGAGGAGGGAATTGAGCGGGAAGGGATCGTGTTCAGCGGCCCCGGCGGCCAGGAGAACGGCAGCCTGTCGCGGCGGCTGGTGGCCCGGGTCTGCCTCGATGCCCTCAACACGCCGGCGGCGATCGGTCAGATCTTGGAGATCACCAGCTCCCCCACCCAGCCCCAGGAATCCCTCGGGGCCTGGCTGAATCGGCCGCAGCCGGCGTCGGCCTGAAGCCGGGGGAGAGCCGACGTCGTTTGCCGTGCTGATCCCTGCTAAGAGACTCCCCGCCTACACAAGCAGGATGCTTGGATGAAGGCAGCCTTGCTCACACCAGCAGGATGACCAGACCAGGTTTGATGCCAGGACGGCGACTCAGGATCCTGCTTCAAGTCACTGCAATCGTTGGATTGGTCGTGGTTGCAAAGCTCATTCTCCACAGACTCGGTTGGGAGGGCATCAGCATCAATCAGCTGTTTTCGGCCCTGGTTGCCTCCAATGTTTTCCTACTCGGGTTTCTACTGAATGGCGTCTTATCGGATTACAAGGAAAGCGAAAAGATCCCCGGCGAAATCGCTTCGGCCCTCACCTTGCTGGCCCGGGAGGTCAAAGCAATTCCCGTGCATCACTCAGAAGCCTTCGTGCAACGCGATCTCGATGCCATCGTCCTGCTCGGTCAGTCGATTCTGGCCTGGCTGGTGGGAAGGGAAAGCACGCAAAGCATGCTGAAGAGCTATGACGATGCCCACGACCGCGTGGTGATCGCCAGCCGCTGGCTGGCCCATTCCTCCCTAAAGGGTCGGCTGATGATGGAACTCGCTGCGATCCTCAGATCCGTGAACCGGGTGGATGTGATCCGCAAAACCGACTTCGTGAAAATGGTGTATTGGTTGGCCTATGCCGCCACCTCGCTGCTGCTCATGGGCCTTGTTTTTGCCAGATCCGAAGCGATCGTGGAGTCGTGCTTTTTTCTATTTGTCATCGGCTGGCTGCTCATCTTCCTGTTGCATCTGATCAGCGATCTCGACAATCCCTTCGGCTACAGCGATCCAGATTCGGCCGAAAATATCTCACTGGATGTCTTGATCGCCAGCCAGGCAAGGATCGAGCGACTGGCCATGGAGCATCAGGATCAACCAGCGAAAGGTTGATCACCAGGCGAGGTCCCCCAGCTGGCTGCCGTGGTCACAGGCTGGCGACCGCCCGCAGGCGCTCCTGGATCGAGCTTTCTCCCCACACCACCCCATCGCTGAACCGGAAGCTCTCGATCCGCAGCGACGGCAGCATGAAATGCCCCTGCACTCGCAGCTGATCCGACGACGCGAAACGCAGCCACAGGTCATGGCCCAATCGCTCCAGCGCCGTCACCTCCGTACTGAGCAGGTCGAGGAACTCCACCCGATCCCCGTTCGGAACATTCGTGCTCGCCTCGTAGTCGTAGATCGTGGTGTGCCAGCCGCTACGGCTGATCCGGTACAGATCATTGCCGCCGCCCCCCACCAGCGTGTCGTGGCCGCCGCCGCCGATCAGGGTGTCGTCACCACCGAGGCCTTCAAGAAGGTCGTGGCCAGGACCACCCAACAGTCGATCACCCAACCCGGCTCCGCTCAGGGTGTCGTCACCCTCCAGTCCATCGATCCGGTTCCCCATGTCGCCGTAGCCGACCAAACGGTCGGGGCCCGCCGTGGCACCGCCAACCACCAGCCGTGCCTGCAGCTCCCCCTCTCCCCACACCACCCCATCGCTGAACCGGAAGCTCTCGATCCGCAGCGACGGCAGCATGAAATGCCCCTGCACTCGCAGCTGATCCGACGACGCGAAACGCAGCCACAGGTCATGGCCCAATCGCT
>Ga0209088_10000731_pt1 | contig 22462 bp, 18 predicted proteins | sample S_140625_EF_Meta_FD_187324 | JGI IMG/M metagenome (GOLD analysis project Ga0209088, IMG submission 187324) | Freshwater microbial communities from Lake Simoncouche, Canada to study carbon cycling - S_140625_EF_MetaG (SPAdes) (version 2) | ecosystem: Environmental > Aquatic > Freshwater > Lake ... | reverse complement strand
CATTCACTCCGGCCTTACTAATTCGATACGGTGCAAGTCCACCAGCATTTCCAGGTCCTGACATTCGACCAAGGCATGCCGAGTAAATAACAACGCGACCATTTCGCGCCTCTGCCATCGCCGGTGCAATTGCGTTAACGAGTGTGAAGACTGAATTTAAATTAATCGCCATCACACGATTCCATTCAGCATCTGTGGTTCGCAAAGTCTTAGACATTTTCTCGCTCATCACACCATGTGCCAAAATAAGTACTTGTGCAACAGGAAGCGAGGCGCTTATTTCCTCGGCAACTTTGCGCGCTTGCCCCTGATCTTCAAGATCCGCAGCATGTGTCGTAATTGAAAGCTGCGGATGCGATTGTGAGAATTCGTTTAGCAAACTTATGCGAGCGCCGGTTAAGCGATCGGCATCTTTGGCAATCAGCGCCAAGTCATAACCGTGCGCTGCCAAACCGCGCGCCGTTTCATAACCCAGACCTCGGCTGCCACCACTAACGATGGCCAGTGGGCGCGATGTGGCTGGAACTGCAGAATTCATGCCCGAACTCTGCCAACTTTGGTGGGTGCTGTCGCGCTGAGAATGGGCATCGGCTGGGAAATATCGCAACGTTGTGGTCAATATCGCCTCTCGGGTTGGCGAGAGAGGATTTATTCAAGCCACGCTCAGCCGATAGTCTTAGCCACGCATTAAACGTTTATTTCCGCGTTAATCGTGAAGAAGGAGTAGCCAGTGTCGGCAGATTTCGGAGCCAATGATTGGCTCGTCGAAGAAATGTACGAGCGCTACCAAGCCGATCCAACTTCCGTCGAACCTTCATGGATTGAATTCTTTAAAACTTATAAACCTGGCGCAACAAATTCAGCGCCAATTGCGAGCGCGCCAAAAGCGGGAACACCACCCGTTCCTAAAGCAACACAACACGTTTCAACTCGGGCGCCATCAACACTTGCGGCGCCAATTGTTTCAACTCCTGCACCCGTTGCTGCTGCGCCAGTTGCTGCGCCAGTTGTTTCAACTCCTGCGCCAGTTGTTTCAACTCCTGCGCCAGTTGCTGCGCCAGTTGTAACTCCGGCTCCTGCACAAGCGCCGATTAAACCAGCTCCAGTTTTAATTACACCGGGCGCCGCAACTATGGAACCGCTTCGTGGAGTTGCTGGTCGAGTTGTTGCATCGATGGAAGCATCGCTGTCTGTTCCAACCGCAACAAGTGTGCGCGCGATCCCTGCAAAATTGATGATCGATAACCGCACAGTTATTACCAATCATTTAAAGCGCACACGTGGTGGAAAACTTTCTTTCACTCACATCCTTGCTTATGCGATGATCAAAGCGCTTCGCTCGATGCCAGAGATGAATGTTTTCTATGGTGAAATCGATGGCAAGCCAGCGCTCGGTCGGCCAGAACATATCAACTTAGGTATCGCAATAGATTTGCCAAAGCCAGATGGAACACGTCAATTGCTTGTTCCATCAATTAAAGGTTGCGAAGAGTTAGATTTTGGGCAGTTCTGGGTTGCCTACGAAGAAATCGTAAAGAAAGCGCGCGGCGGGACTTTAACTGTTGAAGATTATGCGGGCACAACTGTTTCCCTAACTAACCCAGGCACTATCGGCACAGTCCATTCTGTTCCACGCTTAGTTCAAGGCCAAGGCTTAATCGTTGGCGTTGGTGCAATGGATTATCCGGCGGAATTCCAGGGCGCAAGTGAAGAAACATTGGCGCGTATGGCCATTAGCAAAGTCGTCACACTTACAAGTACTTATGATCACCGCGTCATTCAAGGCGCACAATCTGGTGATTTCCTGCGTCGCATCCACGAAATTTTGCTTGGCGCAGAAAATTTCTATGACGAAATTTTCGCAGCGCTACGTATTCCATACGTGCCAATTCGTTGGGCATCTGACTTTGAATTCTCTAAAGATGAAGAGATCAACAAAACAGCACGCGTACAACAACTAATTCAGGCATATCGCACATACGGCCACTTGATGGCAGATACCGATCCGCTGGAATATGTACAGCGCTCACATCCTGATCTAGATGTTGTAACTCATGGACTTACTTTGTGGGATCTAGATCGCGAGTTTGCAACTGGTGGTTTTGGTGGCGAGAAGTTTATGAAACTTCGCAAAATTCTGGGAATCCTGCGAGACTCATATTGCCGCTCTGTCGCAGTTGAATATATGTATATTTCAAATCCGGAAGAACGTAAGTGGATTCAAGAACATGTCGAAGTTGGTTTCACGAAACCGGCTCGTGAAGATCAGCTGCACGTTTTGCAAAAGCTAAGCGACGCCGAAGCTTTTGAAACGTTCTTACAGACCAAGTTCGTCGGACAGAAACGTTTCTCACTCGAAGGTGGAGAATCTGTAATTCCAATTCTTGATGCAGTCATTTCGGCGGCGGCAGAGAAGAATCTGGATGAAGTTTGTATCGGTATGCCCCACCGCGGACGTTTAAATGTGCTCGCAAATATTGCAGGCAAATCTTACGGCCAGATTTTCCAAGAGTTTCAAGGCCACTACAAAGAAAATGAAGTACACGGCTCTGGCGATGTTAAGTATCACCTAGGTACTGAAGGCGTATTTACCACCGAATCTGGCGCACAGACCAAGATTTATTTGGCTGCCAACCCATCACACTTAGAAGCGGTTAACCCGGTTCTTGAGGGAATCGTGCGCGCTAAGCAAGATCGTCTAAATGTAAAAGATCTTTTCTCGGTATTGCCGATTCTTATGCATGGAGATGCTTCATTTGCTGGGCAAGGAATTAACTTTGAAACAATGCAACTGTCGCAACTACGTGGTTATCGGACCGGTGGAACAATCCATATCGTTGTAAACAACCAAGTTGGTTTCACTACCGCACCTCATGCATCACGCACTTCTCGTTATTCAACTGATGTCGCGAAAGCAATCGAGGCTCCAGTTTTCCATGTAAACGGTGATGATCCGGAAGCTTGTGTTCGGGTTGCTCGTTTGGCTTTTGAATATCGCCAAGCATTTAATAAAGATGTTGTGATCGACATGGTTTGCTACCGCCGCCGCGGACATAACGAAGGTGATGAGCCAAGTTTTACTCAGCCACTTATGTATAAGTTAATCGACGCTAAACGTTCAACACGTACTTTGTATACCGAATCCCTTATTGGCCGTGGAGATATCACGCCCGATGAAGCGGAAAAGTTGGCACGTGATTACCAAGTACAGCTCGAACAGGTATATGCATCTGTTGCAAATTACGAAGAAGAGCACGACCCAAACTTCCAGCCGCCAATTGTTCCAGCCGCAGAGGATGTTCCAACTTTTATTTCAGAGCCTCTAATCCGCGAGATTGCAGCAACTCAAATTGCCGTTCCAGAAGGATTCCACGTTCATCCCAAGTTGTTGCCACAATTGCAAAAGCGTGCAGAATCAATTAACGACGCCACAATTGATTGGTCTACAGGTGAAATGCTCGCCTTTGGTTCACTACTTAAAGAAGGTCGTCCAATTCGTTTGGCTGGCCAAGATTCACGTCGTGGAACTTTCAGTAATCGCCATGCAGTAATCGTGGATAAAGAGAATGGTTCTGAATGGACTCCGTTATCTTCGTTGATTGCAGATAAGAACCAATTCTTTGTAATCGATTCTCTGCTATCTGAGTATGCAGCTATGGGATTTGAATATGGGTACTCCGTTGCTCGCCCAGAAGCGCTTGTGCTCTGGGAAGGTCAGTTCGGAGATTTTGCGAATGGTGCGCAGACCGTAATTGATGAATTTATTTCTTCAGCCCTTCAAAAGTGGGGTGAGCGTTCATCCATTGTCTTGCTCTTGCCACACGGTTATGAAGGTCAAGGTCCAGATCACTCATCAGCGCGCATAGAACGTTTCCTAGCACTCGCTGCTGAAAAGAATATGACAATCGCACAACCATCAACACCTGCCTCTTACTTCCACTTACTTCGCTTCCATGCCGCAAATCCAAAGCGACGTCCGATGATCGTATTTACTCCAAAATCAATGTTGCGTTTGCGCGCTGCGGCATCAGCAATTAGCGATTTCACTTCTGGCACATTCTTGCCTGTTATCGGTGATGCCACGGTTAATAACGCATCGCGCGTGATCTTCTGCTCCGGCAAGATTTATCACGATCTCGTTGCTGAGCGCGCTAAGTTAAATGACAACAGCACCGCAATTATGCGAGTCGAACGTTTATATCCATTGCCAGTTGCACAGATGGAAGTTGAAGCGAAGAAACATCCAAACGCTAACTTGCTCTGGGTACAAGATGAACCTGCCAACCAAGGCCCATGGCCACATGTTGCATTAAGTACAACTGAAATAATCGGCGGCACCGCTGTTGATTCTCGTGTGCTTCGTCGTATTTCACGTCGCGCATCCGCGTCTCCTGCAACCGGTAACCACCATTTGCACGAGGAAGAGGCAAAGGCTTTGATGTATGAGGCTTTTACTCGTTAAAAGTTAATTCTTCTTAATTCTCATAACCACGTTAGCGATGATTTCAGATTCCTGTAAATATCCCCAAGTACGCGAATCAGTACCAGCCTCGTTATCACTGCGCACGTAGTAACTTTTTACGCCTTGACCGTCAAGTGCGATCTCGGTGACTCGTTTTATATAAAGGATCCCCGGCTGCTTTTCTCGTTCGATAACCACAACAGTGCCGGGGCGAATAAAGAAGTGTTTCTTCCCGAAGAAGCCGTAATGAACTAAAAGCCAATCCAGCGGGTTGTACGTGGGCTGCATCGAAGTGCCTTCAACGATGACTCGCCCAAAGATGCCAAAGCCGCTCATGGACGGTAGTCTCACACATACAGGTTTTGAAATAAAGAAGAAAACAAGTTGCCAATAAGGAGAGAAAATGAAGAACTTATTTACACCAAAGATAACTGTTCACGCTCACTGCGATCTGCCATGTGGCGTTTACGATCCAGCGCAAGCCAAGATCGAAGCGCTATCTGTTAAGGCTTGCATGGAAAAGTATGCAGCTAACCCAGATGCAGATTTCCGCTCACGTTCTGTTGCAATTAAGGAAGAGCGTTCACACCAAGTTAAAGAGCACCTATGGGTTCTATGGACTGATTACTTCAAGGCCCCACACTTTGAGAAGTACCCAAATCTTCACTCATTATTTAATGATGCTACAAAGTTGGCGGGCGCTGCCGGCACAAAGGGAACTCAAGATGTAGCAGTTGCCGATAATTTGATCGCAAAGATCGATGAAATCGCAGCAATCTTCTGGGAAACTAAAAAGGCTTAATTATCTGAAGATTTAATTAAAGATTGAGCGGCGGTGCGTGCGAGGAAAGATACTCGCTCGACCGCCGTTCTTTCTATAACGGCATAAGCGATATGACGCTCGCCTTCATAAACATCACATTCAAACATCATCGTGCGATCTACGACTTCGGTACAACGAGCATTGGCTCGAATTTCAGCGCCAATTCCGACAGAGTCAATTAGCGAAATATCAAATTTATCAACGACCGTTGTTTCACCGTTTTCTAAAAGTTCAACAAGTGCTGCAACGCAAGCGCTCTCCATTACGCTCATTAAGTGGCCTGGTGCCAGGATTGGTAAATCCGAAATTCCCATTGCCAGGCAAGTATCGCCAGGACGGACCGTCATAACAGAGAATCCGACTGCGCCAATGATTTCTTCAGCTGTCTTCATAACGTGATTTATTCTTCTTCATCAACAAAATGTTGAACGTGAGTCTGCTCAATTTGAATTTCGCGGTGTTCCACGTTTCCAAACTCATCTATTTCAATAGAAATCTCAGTCATGCTGAACTGGGTTACAACCTCGGTAACGCCAGCGCCGCCAGTTGCTTGTCTCAATATCTCTTCATGAATGCTGCGGTGCAAATCTTCAGGGGCTTTCTCATCACATGTGCGACGCAGCACATCTTGTAACAACATATGCATCGCTTGTTCATGATCGACTTCTGCCTGGCACGCCAAGCAAGAGTTAAGGTGCGATGCGATCGCTTGTGGATTTTGTGATTCTTCCATCACGCCTTCGATGATAAATACAACGGAGGAGAGAACTTCAAAACAAGGGATCTCTTCGATATGGCTCATGGCTTCTCCCCCTTTCCAGATTTCTTAGATTCGGTTGAGTAGCCAAGTTCTTTTGCGTAATCAGCTAACTTCTCACGCAGCAACTTGCGGCCGCGGTGCAAGCGCGACATGACTGTTCCGGCAGGAACATCAACGATGTCGGCAATTTCCTTATACGAAAATCCTTCTACATCGGCTAAATAAACTGCGATGCGAAACTCTTCTGGGATTTCTTGCAGCGCGCGTTTGATATCGCTATCTGGCAAGTTTTCTAAAGCTTCAGCTTCGGCAGATTTTCCGAGATCGCTGGTATGTGATTGCGCTTCAGCTAATTGCCAATCTTCAAGTTCGCCAGATGCTAATTGTGGGCGTCGCTGATCTTTACGATATGAATTAATAAAAGTTGTTGTAAGCACGCGATATAACCATGCGCGCAGATTTGTGCCTTCTTCAAATTGGTGGAACGAGTTGAATGCCTTTAAATAAGTATCCTGAACTAAGTCACGCGCATCTTCTGGATTCTTTGTATAACGAAGCGCTGCTGCATACAACTTGTCCATATACACAATGGCATCGCGCTCGAACCGAGCGTTGCGATCGGTAGCGCTTTCTAGGACTAAATCTTTCGATGCCATCTCTTACACACTATCCCAAAGGGGTTAGAAATGCCCGACAAGTGGCGGTCAAAAGAGAGTCTGTGCTTCACCCAATTCGAAGGGATCAATGAGTTCGGGACCGTTATTGGCAACAAGGTTTACTCTCGGCGCCACTGGGCGCGTAACCAATCCGCGCGCGGGATCAGGGATATTCATTAGCGCGATTAAGGTTTCGATTTCGCGGTTCTGCGGATCAAGCCACGTGTCCCATCGATCACTCGGCATAAACACCGGCATACGACTATGAATTGTTGCAAGTTCACCAACTGCCTCACGTGTAATTATTGCAGCGCTTTGAATCTCCTTACCGCTTTCATTTTTCCAAGTACTCCAAATCCCAGCGATTGAAAGTGAAGTGTTTTCTGCGGCTGAGCAAATGTAGAAAGGCTGTTTCGGCGGATACTTACCCAGCGATGTCGCCCATTCGTAATAACCCGTTGCCGGAATTAGGCAGCGCGTTGTGCGAAAGGCTTGGCGGAAAGTTGGTTTCTCATGAATAGATTCACTTCGTGCATTAATGGCATGTGACTGAGAATTACGCGCCTCAATAAAATTCTTCTGCCAAGGAGCGATTAAGCCCCAAGATGCGCTATCTAGAATTCGACCTTGCTGATTGTCGCGAATAATGTAAATCTCATTTGTAGGTGCGATATTCCAATTCAGTGGCAGCGATTTATCAACTAGTGATGCATCGAGATCGAACCTCTCGATGATCTCGTCCATTTCTTGCGCTTGGGCATAACGACCGCACATGGGTAGAGAGTAGACTGCCGCTCATGCTCTGGCCTGCTCCACTTCGTGGGAGAAATGCAGTCAGCGCGCGAGTAGTTATTCCGGGTTCAAAATCCGTTACCAACCGCGCGCTAATTCTCGCTGCTCAAGCCAACTCTCCTTCCATATTAAAACGCCCTCTTATTTCGCGCGATACCGAATTGATGGTCGCTGGTCTTAAGGCGATGGGGGTTGGCATAACAGATGAGCAAGTCGGCAATGACGCAGCTTTGAGAGTTACACCTTCAAAATTGCAAGGCCCTGCCAAAGTAGATGTTGGAAATGCCGGAACAGTAATGCGCTTTCTTCCGCCACTTTCTGCACTGGCGCAAGGAGATATTTCATTCGATGGCGATCCCCGATCTTATGAACGTCCACTTGGGCCAGTTATTGCAGCACTTGAGGAACTAGGAATTGAAATTGAACACGATGGCCGCTACAGCCTGCCCCTTGTTGTAAAGGGCAAAGGAAGTATTCCTGGAGGCGCACTAACAATTGATGCCAGCGCATCAAGTCAATTCTTATCCGCGCTTTTGCTGATCGCACCAAGTACAAGTAATGGAATTACTGCAACTCATAAAGGTGGCGCACTTCCTTCGATGCCGCATATTGATATGACTGTGCAAATGTTGCGTGACTTCGGTGCAACCGTTTCTGTCGATAAGAATGCGCAGAATTGGCGAGTTGAATCTGGGCCGCTGCACGGTGTTGATTTGGTTATCGAGCCAGATCTTTCAAATGCTGCGCCGTTCTTATCAATTGCCATGGTCTGCGGTGGATCAATCACAATTGCTGATTGGCCGAAGCAGACAACGCAACCAGGGGATCAACTCCGTGAGATCTTGACCCAAATGGGTGCGCAGATTTCAATTAATAATGAGGGCTTAACACTTACTGGTGGCAAAACTATTCATGGCATTGATATCGATCTACATGATGTTGGAGAACTAACGCCCGCGATTGCAGCTTTGGCAGCACTTGCCGATTCACCTTCACATTTGCGCGGTATCGGCCATCTTCGTTTACACGAGACCGATCGCTTAGCGGCGCTAACCCGCGAAATTAACTCACTTGGTGGAAGCGTCATCGAAGATGAAACTTCACTTCGCATAACTCCGGCAGGTGCTTTTGGTAAAGGTTTACACGGCGGAACATTTCATACTTATGACGATCATCGCTTGGCAACAGCAGGTGCGGTCTTTGGCCTATTGATTCCGGAAATTGAGATTGAAAATGTGGCGACAACTCGAAAGACTTTGCCTGATTTTCCTGGACTTTGGCAGAGTTTGATCTCATGACACCACGCGAATTCGACGAGTCTGATGCTCGTATTCGCCCAAGTCGCCGCACACGCCCGCGCAGCAAAGACCGTCCTGCGCATGCTGATGCGATTAGCGCACTCGTAACAACTGTCGATCGCGGACGCACAACATGCATTACAGATGAAGGTGTGATTGTCACCGCGATGAAAGCCCGCGAGATGGGGCCGAAATCTGTAGTTGTCGGTGACTTAGTAAATTTAGTTGGCGATGTAACAGGAACAAGTGGTTCACTTGCGCGCATTGTTTCAATTGAGCCACGACGTAACAGTCTTAGTCGAACAGTTGATGATGCCGCCAAGATGGAGCGAACTATCGTGGCCAATATTGATCAATTGGTAATTGTGGTTGCTGCTGCAAATCCAGAACCACGCCGCGGTTTAATCGATCGATTTTTAGTCTGTGCTTTTCACGAAAATATCAAACCAATCATCTTGGTCACCAAGACCGATGTGGCACCGGTTCCAGAATTTATGCACGAATATGAAACTCTTGGCGTCCAGATTGCCACCGCTGCAATCAAATCTAATTCTCGAGAAGTAGATTTAAATCAATTATTCGCACTCCTTAACGGTAAGACGTCCGTACTTGTTGGCCACTCTGGTGTGGGTAAATCAACTCTCATTAACGCACTTGTCCCTCATGCCGGTCGCGTAACCGGTGATGTAAATGATGTGACAGGTCGTGGCCGCCACACTTCATCGAGTGCAATTGCGCTGCCACTAGCGGCTGATTTATCGCCAAAAGACGGTTGGATAATTGATACTCCTGGAATTCGCGCATTTGGACTTGCTCATTTAGATTCCAATCGCATCGTTGCCGCCTTCGGTGATCTTTATGAAGTCGTTCAAAATTGCATGCCTAATTGCTCACATCATGAAGTTAGCTGCCAATTAAACGAATGGGCTGCGCCGAAAGGCGTTGCAAATATCGAAAGGTCTGCACGCGTTGCCAGTCTGCGCACCTTGCTCGAACTCAAAGATTCAAACCCGCCCGCGCTAGACTGACAACATGTCTCTTTCGCGAGGTAACGATCTAGCACTTGCCATGCGGTTAGCCGATGCTGCAGATTCAATCACTATGGCGCGATACCAATCTTTGGATTTGGACGTAACAACAAAGCCAGATAACACCCCTGTCACCGATGCAGATAAGGCATCTGAAGAAGCAATTCGCGCATTGCTAAAGAGCCACCGACCAGATGATGGAATAGTTGGCGAAGAGTTTGGCGAAGATGCTGCTGGTGCACAGCGTTATTGGGTTATTGATCCAATTGATGGCACAAAAAATTTCTTGCGCGGAGTTCCAACTTGGGCCACATTGATTGGTTTAATCGAAAAGCAGAGTGATGGTTCAGAAGTAGTTGTTGTAGGAGTAGTTAGCGCGCCTGCACTCTTTCGCCGCTGGTATGCCAGTGAAGGAAATGGCGCATTTGTTTCTTTAAATGGTGGCACACCAAAGCGAATTTCAGTGTCACAGGTAAGTGAAATCAAAGATGCTTCTATCTCTTACTCTGACTTTATTGGTTGGGAACACCGTTTGGCGCCATTCCAAGAGATTCTCGAATCAGCTTGGCGTACTCGCGGCATTGGTGATTTCTGGTCACATATGTTGGTTGCCGAAGGCGCAGTCGATGTCGCTATTGAACCAAAGTTGGCAATCTGGGATATGGCAGCGCTAGATATCGTTGTACGTGAGGCCGGTGGAAGATTCACCAATACTGCAGGAGTAGATGGAAGTTTGGGCGGCAGTGGTCTTTCTACAAACTCGGTGATTCACCAAAAGATTGTAGATAAATTAAATGGCCGTTGAACCACGCACCTTTTCAGTCTCTGGAATGACTTGCTCGTCATGCGTGAATTCGATTGAAAAATCTCTAAATGAAATTGAAGGAGTAAGTGCCAGCGTTAACTTTGCAACCGAGACCGTACATATTTTGGCACCAGCCGAAATAAAAAGCAGCGAAATCATTAAGACAATTAAGGGAGCCGGATATGCAGCGACTTTAATCGAAGATGGTGCAAACCCAGCACTGCATAATCGAAAATCTGGCCGAGCTCTATTTTTTGCGCTAATTTTTGCGGTACCAACAATTGCAATCTCAATGGTGCACCAATGGCATGAAAGAGTTGATGAAGAAATTCTTCGTGCTTTAGATTCCCTAAATATTTTGCCTCCGCTGTACTCCCCCACCGCTTGGCTGGCTATCGGATTAACCGCACCACTTATTTTGATTATCGCTCTCCCAATTCATCGCGCAGCACTTCGCAATCTCTTCCACCCAACTATGGATTCGCTGATTTCACTTGGCTCTCTCAGTGCCTTTGGTTGGTCTATTTACTCAAATGCAACTGGTGCCGGAGATGTATACACAGAAGTCGCAGCCGGGGTCTTGCTCTTTGTAATTTTGGGACGTTACCTGGAATCACGTGCTAAACATCGCGCCAGTAGTGCACTTGCAACGCTACTGGCACTCGGTGCTAAGGAAGTGACTGTATTAAGGAATGGTCTAGAAGTGATCATTCCGATTTCTGAGTTAGCAATTGGCGATGACTTTGTAGTTAAGTCGGGTGCGCGTATCCCAACTGATGGGTTAGTAATCTCTGGTGTTTCATCTGTAAATAATTCGATGATTACTGGTGAATCAACTCCGGTTGAAGTCTCGCCTGGTTCGCGGGTAATCGGTGCATCTTTAAATAACAATGGGCGAATCATTGTGCGTGCGACTCGCATCGGAAGTGATACCGAATTTGCTCGAATCACTGCAATGGTGGTTCAGGCTCAAGGTGTAAAAGCCCCTATTCAGCGAGTGGCAGATCGCATCGCATCCATATTTGTTCCGGTTGTAACAGTTTTGGCTATCGCCACATTTTTCGCTTGGTACTACTTAGGCAATGGCGGCGCCGGGCATTCAGTGGCGCAATCGATTCAAATAGCGATCACGGTTTTAGTGATTGCTTGTCCTTGTGCACTCGGTCTAGCAACACCAGTTGCACTTTTGGTGGCATCAGGTCGCGGCGCATCACGCGGCATTGTCCTTCGTCAACCGCGAGTTCTAGAAATGGCACGTAAAGTCGATGTTGTTGTTCTTGATAAAACTGGCACGCTAACAACTGGTGTTATGAAAGTTATTGAGGCGACAATCCCAACGAGTGCGCATAGAGTTTTAGGACCAGATTTTGCTAATTTCTTAAATGAGAAAACCATTCTTTCAACTGCTCTCTCTTTAGAATTGGCTAACGATCATCCGGTTGGCCAAGCAATCGCATCTCACGCACTTGCTCAAGGTGCCAGTAGATCCGAAGTCACTGACTTTGAACAAACACCCGGTGCCGGAGTCGCGGGAAGAGTATTGCTCGGCGCCATTTCGCCAGTTGTTTTAATTGGTACCCCAAAGGCAATCGCACACAGTGCAACAGCATTTGATTCCGCGATTAACGACGCCATAGCTCGCGGTGAAGAGAATGGATATTCAGTCGCAGTTCTTGCATGGGATGGTGTTGCTATTGCGGTATTTGCAATCGGTGATCAAATCAAAGCAGATGCTGCATCAACCATTTCTGCCCTTGTCGACAAGGGAATCACCCCTTGGTTGGTTACTGGAGATAACGAGGAAAGTGCGGCAGCAATTGCTCGTTCCGTTGGGATCAAAGGTGAATATGTGATTGCTCGTGCGCTGCCCGAAGAAAAGTTAGCGCGAGTAAACGCATTAAAAGCATCTGGCCACACGGTTTTAATGATCGGTGACGGTATAAACGACGCCGCAGCACTTACCGCAGCCGATCTCAGCATGGCGATGGGAACAGGCACAGACACGGCAATTTCCAGCGCCGATATAACTTTGATGCGCCCAGAGTTAATGAGCGCCGTTGACGCCTTGAATCTTTCAAAGCGAACGCTGTCAACCATTAAATCAAATCTGGGTTGGGCATTTGCCTACAATGTAATTGGTTTGCCAATAGCTGCTGCTGGTTTATTAACACCAATGTATGCGGCTGCCGCTATGGCAGTTAGTTCACTATTTGTAGTTACAAACTCGTTGCGAATAAAGTAAAGCGCGAATAATTACTTAAGTTTAAAAGTTGGGTACTTATCTGTCACAAGAAGCAACATATAACCCTGAACGCGGTTTAGATAAGCGATAGTTCCATGAACAATTTCGCCAGCCCACTCTGGATATCGCCCGGTAATTGATGTTTGAACCCAAGCGATAACAGTCACAACAAGTGAGATGACTAGGTACACAGCACCAACGATGTAATGCGGAATCGCTAAAAACCACTTAACTAAAGGTAGCCAGCGATTTAGCTTCTTTCCACCATCTACATCAGGGAATGCAACTTCAACTTTTGAGTTCGATTCAATTGATGGGTACTTGTCGTTCAAAATTAATACATAAGCAGCAAGACGTGTTGATAGCTCAACTAGGGCATGGTTGAAAGTCAGTAAATAACTTGGATATTTACCGCGAAAGAGCAGGGCCAAAAGAGTAGGTACTGCAATTACTCCAGCGGTTCCGAAGGCTAGATCGCTGCCATCACTAAAAGTTGCCTGGGTGAACGTTGCAATAAAAATCATTGCAGGGAAGGCCAAGATTCCGCGGAAGAAAACGGTCTTGCGGTTGCGATCCTTATGTTTGATCTTGATGCTTGTAGTTACTTGGCTAGCCATGACAAGACCTCTGTAATCTTTTGTATTACTAGTAGCGGGGGCAGGATTTGAACCTACGACCTCTGGGTTATGAGCCCAGCGAGCTACCGAGCTGCTCCACCCCGCGTCGGAAGTGTCAGTCTAAAGGGTCGTGAAGTAATAGCCAAATCGCTTTACTTACGTCCTTCAGCAGCAATCGCTGCAGCAAGTGCTGCCTTCAAACGATCTTGTGCACGGCCATATGCTGCAAAGTCTCCCTTTGCAAGTGCGGCATTTCCATCTGCAAGTGCTTGCTTAGCGTTTTGTAACGCTGACTTTAGATCCGCAGATGCGTTATTAGTTGTAGTTGTAACTGGTGCACCAGATGATGATGTTCCGGAGTTACCACCAAATACTTGATCCAATGCGCCCTTAAGCGAACTGTCATAACCAATTACATCACCGAATGAGACAAGCACTTTCTGTAGCAATGGATAAGCCGCAGAGTTAGAAGTTGCCTTCACATAAACCGGCTGAACATAAAGTAATCCGCCACCGACTGGAAGTGTCAGCAAGTTTCCAAGCACAACATCTGATCCTCCTTGACGCAACAAGGAAAGCGAGTTTGCAACTTCTGGTTTGGCTTCAAAGTTAGATGCAACTTGTGACGGTCCGGCAACGTTTGTGCTGCGTGGAAGTTGTAGGACGGTGATTTTTCCGTAATTTGGACCGTAGTCGGAATCAACCATTGCAAAGGCAGATAAATTCTCGCGGCCTCCGCGTGGAACAAATGGAGTTGTCAGTGCAAATGTTGGTTTACTCGCTCCAGGCATTTCAACTGTCATGTAATACGGAGGTTGCGCTCCTGCGTTGGCACCGAATGTTGAAGGATCACGTGGCACGCGCCAGAAATCTTGTCCGCCATAAAAAGCAGCCGCAGTCTGTACGTGATAAGAGCTAAGCACATCGCGTTGAACACGGAACATATCTTCCGGGTAACGAATGTGCTCAAGTAGCTGATCAGACATCTTGCTCTTCGGCGTTACCGTATTTGGGAAAGCTTTCATCCAAGTCTTTAGGACGGGATCCTTGTCATCCCATTGGTAGAGAACAACAGTGCCGTCATAGGCGTCAACCGTGGCTTTTACTGAATTACGGATGTAGTTGATATTGCGGTTGCTCTGAGCAGTAATCGATGTTGAGTTAGCGGTTAGCACATCAGTGGTTGCAGTTCCAAGTGAAGTGGTCTGTGAATATGGATATCCGGCGCTGGTTGTGTAGCCATCGATAATCCATTGAACTTTGCCATCAACAATTGCTGGGTATGGATCTCCATCAAGAGTTAGCCATGGTGCAACCTTGGCAACGCGTTCGCGAGGCGAACGGTTGTAGAGAATCTTTGATTCAGAGTTGATCAAGCTTGAAAGAACGATGCGTTGTTCTTGGTATTGAATTGCAAAGAGCAACTTATTTAACAAGCCACCCATTGGAACTCCACCTTTACCGGTGTAGGTGTAATTCTTTTGACCGTTTGCAGATGCATCATCTGGGTAATCGAATTCGACCGGAGTATCAGTCTTTGGTCCACCAATGATTGAGTAATCAGGGACGTTCTCACCAAAGTAAATACGCGGTTCAAATTTACCTAGGCCGGTAGTTGGTGGAAGGTCGCCGACCAAGAAACTTGGTTTTCCATCAGCGTCAACAGTGTTTCCGAATGCTGAAACGAAACCAAAACCATGTGTGTAAACCAAGTGATCGTTAATCCAGTTACGACTTGGGTTTCCATCAATATTTAATTCGCGAACGGCAACAACCGCATCGCGTTGCACGCCATTTACTTTGTAGCGATCAACATCGAGAGATTCAGGGAAGGTGTAATAAGGCTTGATCTGTTGCAATTGGCGGAAAGTTGCTGACAAAACATTCGGATCCATCAATCGAATATTTGCAATTGTTGCCGCATCTGATGCAAGTTGTCCTGAATTAGTGGAAAGCGTTGCTTGATAATCCTTCATCTCAACGCCAGAGAGACCAAAGGCATCACGTGTTGAGTCAATATTTCGCTGAATATACGGCGCCTCTTTTGATGATTCAGATGGCTTTACCTGAAATTGCTGCACTGCGCCTGGATAAACACCAGCAATCAAAACGGATGAACCAACCATCAACGCGGTTCCGGCTGCTGGCAGTAACCAAGATTTGCGAACGATATTTGCAAAGAAAAGCAGCGAACAGATAACAGCAATTGCCGCAAGAATTGATTTTGCGGGCAGAGTCGCATTTACATCGGTATAGGTAAGACCTGTGATTAATCGACTCTCTTTGAGGGCAAGTGCGAATCGGTCAAACCAATATGCAACCGCTTTGATTAGAACAATTAAACCCAATAAAACTGAGAGTTGAACGCGCGCTGCAACTGTTGTGCGATCACTGCGAAGTTGTGGACGCAGACCGCCGTAGAGATAGTGAATTGCGGCGCTGGCAAGTGTTGCCAAAATTAAAGTTGAGATTGCCCAACCGATTAGCGTTTGATAAAACGGCAAGCGGAAAGCAAAGAATGAAATGTCCATATTGAACTGTGGATCTTTAACACCGAAGTCGGTTGAGTTCTTAAAGAGCAGCCAAGAGCTCCAGAGTTGTACGCCGCTGGAACCGCCGAAATAGAAGAGCACCACGACAACACCGGCAAAGACGAGTTTGCGAATCGGATCAATTGTTGCGCGATAACGTTCGAGATTGTCAGATTCCATGGCCATCGAAACGTTAAAAGGGCGAGAGCGAAAGGCAAGGAAAACATTTAGCGAAATGATCGATGAGGTAATTAGTCCAAATGCGATAAATAGCGCGACCTTGGTTGTAAGAACTGTTGACCAGACAGCTGTGAAGCCAACAGATTTGAACCAGAGCCAATCCACATAAACACCGCTGAGTGCGACTAGCGCCCCGGCGATAACTGCCAAAATTATGAAGGTAAGGGCTAGCGGACTTGGCTTTTTCATCATGCTACTAAGTTAGCGCAACCGCGCGGACGTTTCGAATTGAGCGCCAAAATCGCTTCTTCAAGGCTAGAAACTGCCGCTATTTTTATTCCATCTGGGATCTTTGCGATGTTAGGTGCAAGATCTCTACAGTTTTTCTCAGGAACTATGAAGATTGTGGCTCCAGCTTTTTTAGCAGCCAATATCTTTTCGGCAATTCCACCAATACTCCCGACGCGGCCTTTCTCATCGATCGTTCCGGTCGTTGCAACGATTCGTCCCTTCAAAATATTTTCAGGAGTCAGCAGTTCGACTATGCCAAGTGCGAAAGCGAGCCCGCCACTGGGGCCTCCGGTCTTAGCAAGTGAAATATCAATATCACTTGGTGCAATTCTTGACGTACCTATCTGCGGATAATTTCTCTCTACATAATCTAGTGCGGCAACTTTGGCACTTAACTGCGAATCAACCATCTCGGTTTTGGCAATTTTCTTTTCCGCTTCAGCGCTACGCCCATCTTTATAGAAAAGTGAACGAGGCATAACCGCATAATCACTGCGCATCCATGAATAAATTAACTCAAAACCGGTGACATAGGCAGATGGATTGGTAATCAGAATGGAAAGCAGATAAATCTTGCCATCGCCTGGGTAGAAAGTTGGAGTAACGGATGGCTTCTTTGCTGGAGTTATTACCTTGGTTAAAACATCTTGGGCGTTTCCGGGTGTTATGACAACAAAAGGCAGCGGGGCAATTAAGGCAAGCCCAAAGAAGAGTCCGAGTATCAAAGTCACTAACTTCGGAAGTCGGTTCTGGATCATTACTTCAAGCCATGGTCTTTAAGGTTGGCGCTCCGCAGGCGGTTGCACTGGTTCGACTTCATCTGGCTCTTCGCTGGCAATAGTTATTTCGGCATCCCTGAAAGAATCTTGAAAACGTTGGAATTGGCCGACCGAACGAGTGGTCTCTGATTCGAACTTGGATTTAAATTGAGTTACCCAGAGAACGTAACCCAGTGCGCCAATTAGGCCCGCCAATGGGATAACCCACCAAATAAGTGCCATAAACGCATTGGACATGTTCGGTAGCCTATCTCTTGCGGGAAGAAATCTCGCATTGGCATTGTTGGAACCAATAAGTCAGATTGAACTTTAGTGTCGGAGGCAGGTTATGGCTGGTTTTGGATTTATCCCAAACGATCCTGACGACTCAGAAAATTCTGAAGAAAATGGTCGTCCTGATTTCGAAGCGATGATGCGCCAAATGCAAGAACAAATGAAAGCGCAGTTTGAACAACTAGGAATTAACCCAGCCGGTTTTGTAAATCCATTCACAACACTTTTTTCACAACCAGGCCAAGGCGCTTCTGGCAAAGAAGGCTCTCTCTCAATTGCAACTGCGCGCGATACCGCCAAGAAATTCGTATCGGCCCAAGGGTTAAAACCACTTGGCACAAAAGATTTAGAAGTTGTGAAAAACGCATTTGAAATTTCTGAAGTCTGGCTTAACGAAGCCACATCTTTCCCAGCCGCACCAACAACTCCGACTGCGGCCAGCCGCTTGGACTGGGTAAATGAGACGATGGTTGGCTGGCACAAAACGATGGAGCCACTGGCTGCGGGGCTATCGGCGGCAATTTCTAATTTGTTAGATCAAGCGATGACCGCTCAGGCCGGTGAAAGCGCTGAAGGAGCGCCACCAATAGAGATGATCACAATGATGTTGCGCTCATTTATTGGCACCATGATCGCTACCCAACTTGGCCAATCGATCGGCACACTATCTACAACGGTTACTGGCGCACATGATGTTGGCCTGCCCTTACTTGATCCAGTGCGCGCCATTGTTATCCCTGAAAATATTGAGCTTTGGGCGGCAGAGTTAGAGATTGCTAAATCAGAAGTCTTTATCTATCACGCACTTCGTGAAGGAGCGGTTGCGCGACTCTTTGCGAATAATCCTTGGTTGGTTTCTTATATTCAAAGCGCCGTTGTCGAATATGGCAGGGGAATAAATATTGATATTGATGCAATTCAACGACAAGCCCAAGAAGCCTTTGAAAAAGCTCAAGAAAGTATTGGCGATGGGGCAACCCAAGGTGACCCCATGGGCTTTGCCCTAGATAGCGGAATATTTACGCCCGAAGAATCACCTGCACAAAAAGTCGCACTCCTTAAACTCGAAACTGTTTTAGCGTTAATTGATGGTTGGACTGATGAAGTAACTGCTCTCGCCGCCGGAGATCGTCTGCCAGCAATTGAACAATTGCGCGAAACTTTGCGGCGACGTCGCGCATCATCAGCACCTGCACAACAACTTTTTTCTTCAATGCTTGGTTTACAAGTTTCACCAAAGTTAACTCGCGAGGCGAGCGCATTCTGGAAGAAGATCCGTGAAGTTAAATCAATTTCAGAACGCGATCAAATCTGGAGCGGTTTGCTACCAACGGCAGATGATTTATTAGACCCTGAAAAATTTGTTGCAAGCACATCGATTCCAGATGATCTCTCTGGCCTATCTGAATAAAAGCGAAGTCCCCGGCCGCTAATTTGATTTATCTGCCTTCCCCTTGCAGATAGATCAAACAGTTATCCGAGGACTTCGTAAGCGCAACTTATGACCAAAGTTGCCTAGAATCAAATAAATAGAGATTTGACACGCCTGTAATTTGGGTTGTAATGCAAAAATCTTTTTGCCTAAATCTCTCAACACGTACTTTAGATTTTGCGGATTTCAATCTAATTTGCGATTCGAGGAGTACTTTTTGATTGTGTCATTTGAAAACGATGAAGGCGAAGATGACTTAACCCTGCCCGGAATTTCAGAGGGTGAGATAATTGTCATTCGTTCTGCAAGACGCAAGCGAAACATCTCGGCATATCGCCAAGGCGGTCGAATAATTGTTTCGATCCCTGCTCGCATGAGTAAGGCCGATGAGCATGCAATTGTGCCCGAGATGATCGCCAAGATTCGTAGCCAAGAAAGTTCACGGATACCAAGCGAAGAGCGCCTCATGGAGCGCACAGGCGAACTAATGGCATCCCTAGCCCCAGAGATCACCGCTCGTCCCGCCTCAATCAACTGGCGCCCTATGCGCGAGCGCTGGGGATCTTGCACCAGCGTCGATCGCACGATCCGCATCTCAGATCGCCTGAAATTAGCCCCGGATTACGCTCTGGATTACGTCCTCTTCCACGAGGCTATCCATCTGCAGCATTTTGACCATGGCGAGGCCTTCACCGAGGTATTGGCCAGATTCGAGGGCGCCGAACTGGCCAGCGCCTATTTGGATGGGTACGAGGCGGCCGAACGAGCCTTGGCTGAGCCTGTCGAGCTAAAAAAATTACGCACAAATAAGGGCTAGTTCAGCGTATTTGAGCGTGAGCAGGGGTATCGTCAGGCTTGCACGCGTGGGCGCTCAGAGCTCATACGGCGATTGGAGGCAATTATGACAGCAGAGACATACAAGGGTGACGCTTACTGCGTTAAGTGCAAAGAGAAGCGTGACTTTGAAGGCACTGTGAAGATCTCCGAGTCTGGTCGTCGCATGGCACAGGGCATCTGCCCAGTCTGTGGCACCAAGGTCAACAGAATTCTTGGCAAAGCTCAGTAATCAAGTTCACCATTTAAAAATTCACCCCGTTGTTCATCACATGTTGATGAGCACGGGGTGAATTTATTTTTAGCCCCATAGTTAATCTTTCGCGGCGCCGCTAGCGGCTACACACATACCTTCGAGCGCTCGCTGCGGCAGGTGCCAATCCTTTGCAGATGACACAACCTAAAATTCAAGGGCTTAAATTTAAATCTGGAATCAATCTATATACCGGTGAGCAGGTGGGCCAATTTCTCATCGGAACCATGCGCAGCCGTTTGGCCATTAATTCACCCCTTGCCCCCGAAATTTATTCTGCGCTCCAGCGCGGTCTGACCCGAAGTGAATTGGAAGCGGTCTTGGCAGTTAGCGCGGCCGACCTAGATGAACTGCTGGCGCAACTGCACTCTTATGAATTTCTAGAAACGCAATCGAGTGCCATCCAGATTTCGCAGCGATTCATCTCCAATATCGCCGAACGCGCCGCCAAGGGAAGTGATCGCAGCAAAGACGCCTCTTATGCGCAGATGAAAAATCGGATTGCACCTGAATTAACTCTGACAAGGTGGTTGCCGGGAGTTTGTGATTCTGGAGTTGCGACGGTGAGCGCTCGCCAAAGTGCACATCTGGAAATTTCTGGAAACTCTCGCGCTGCTCAACATTTATTTTCAGCACTTGTTGCAAGTGGCCTTACACATACGCAATTTGCACCGTCTTTTCGTCGTGGTCGTGAACAAGTTTGCGATGTTGATATTTCTGGGGGATATATCTCTGCTGTTGATTATGGGCAGATATTTAAAGCGCTCAGCGAAGAAAAAGCTAAATCGATTGCGCTCTTTCCGCAAAGTTCTGAAGAATGCGCAGAAGAACTACCTATTGGATTTGCCGAGAAAGTAATCAAGATCCACTTCGGAGAAATTGATCCAGCACTTCTTGCGCTTTGGATGTCTGCAGGACAAGAACATTTACTTGTCAGTGAAATTAGCGGTGGATATTTAACAATTACTCCACTAATTAGGCCTGGGATTACTCCATGCAGCCGTTGCTGCGAACTGACCATTTCAGATCAAAGTCGCGCAACGCTTCTGGAAAATACATCACCGAAAGATGAACTGCCAATAGTCGGAGCCAATTACCTAGCCTCGATTTTGGCGGCACAACTACTGCAACTAATCGATACCGGGATCTGCACTTTATCCACTGAGGCGATTTCAATAGATTTACTTGACCTCTGTAACACAAAACACATCGCCATCACGCGCCATCCCATGTGTGGGTGTAGCTGGTAATAAATTTTCAAATAGCGCTATGAACAATTTTTCTGAACAATAGGCGCATGGCCAAAAAAGAGTCGAATGAGACTCAGATCCCGAGTTCCACGGCTGCCCGTTCGGCGAAGATGGTTTCTATTCCCGTCGGACTCGCAGGGCGGGGAATTCTCGGACTCGGCAAACAATTAGTCGGTCAATCTTCTTCAGTCGTTGTCTCCGATATTCAAGAGAAGACGGCAGAGCAGCTCTTTAAAGTCCTTGGCGAACTAAAGGGCGGTGCGATGAAATTCGGGCAAGCACTCTCCGTATTTGAAGCAGCACTTCCTGAAAATATTGCAAAGCCTTATCGCGAAACTCTTACCAAGTTACAAGAGTCAGCGCCCCCGTTGCCGACTCGCGTAGTGCATAAAGTTTTAGCAAAAGAGTTAGGCGAAAACTGGCGCGATAACTTCACTTCATTTGATGACAAAGCAACGGCTTCTGCCTCGATCGGGCAAGTCCATAAAGGTGTTTGGAAAGATGGACGTCCAGTTGCGGTAAAGATCCAATACCCAGGCGCGGCCGAAGCTTTAATCTCTGATTTAAATCAGATCCAACGCTTTGCCAAAATTTTCCAATTAGTTTTGCCTGGTCTAGAGATGAAGCCCTTGCTTGAAGAACTGCGTGCCCGCATCATCGAAGAAGTCGATTACAAATATGAAGCCGAGGCGCAAGAAGCATGCTGGCGCGCCTATGAAAATGATCCAGATGTAGCGATTCCAAAAGTTGTAATGGCTGCAGATAAAGTTCTAGTCTCGGAATGGCTTGAAGGAATCCCGCTTTCTAAAATAATTGCTGATGGAACACAGGAAGAACGTAACAACGCCGGAATGCGTTTGGCGAGGTTCCACTTCACATGTCCCGAGCGCGCTGGTTTATTGCACGCCGATCCACATCCTGGAAACTTCCGTTTACTCGCCGATGGCCGTATTGGAGTTTTGGATTTCGGCGCCTGCAACCGTCTGCCAAATGGTTTTCCAGAACCATTTAAGAATCTTTTAAAGCACGCCCTCGATGATGATGCGCAGGCTTTATATGACGGCTTTAAGAAAGATGGGTTTATTCTGGAAGATGTAGATGTTGATCCGAATCTCGTTCTAGATTTCTTAGTTCCACTTGTTGAACCACTACGGAC
>Ga0209088_10000729_pt1 | contig 22470 bp, 24 predicted proteins | sample S_140625_EF_Meta_FD_187324 | JGI IMG/M metagenome (GOLD analysis project Ga0209088, IMG submission 187324) | Freshwater microbial communities from Lake Simoncouche, Canada to study carbon cycling - S_140625_EF_MetaG (SPAdes) (version 2) | ecosystem: Environmental > Aquatic > Freshwater > Lake ... | reverse complement strand
ATCCAGCATCTGGTGTACCCAAATCTAATTCATTGTCTGATCCAATTGCAGGTGTACCTAAACCTACTCCAGATTTTATATTTTTTTCTTCTTTATCCAAAGAAGATGATGAATCCAAAGGCAAAGATGATTCCAAAGAAGATGATGAATCCAAAGGCAAAGATGATTCCAAAGAAGATGATGAATCCAAAGGCAAAGATGATTCCACAGGTGGTTCCAAAGGGAAAGCAGATTCTAATGTAGATTTATCAAGAGGTATCTCTCCTAACTCTAACTTTGGTTCAGACAAATCAGATGCCACTCCTAGTACAGCTGCACTTTTTACTAATTTATCCGATTCATCATTCAATACTTTTATTTGCCTAGGTAAAATCACTGCCTCTTTAGATTCCACAATAGCATTCATTAATTTTACACCTTCTTCAAAATCCGCTTCACATTTTAAATACAAAGTAGAAATCAATTTCCTTGTTTTTTCAACATTTTGCTGTAATGTTTCTTCTGTTAAAGTAGGATTGACACGAATGATTCGTTTGCCAGTTTTAGGATCAATGGTATAATCAAACAATTTATTAATAATATCCAACAATTTCATTTGATTATCCGCAGCATTTTGAATCATCCTTTTTATGTTTTGTGCATAGGCAACAAATAACGGACTTTTTTGACTAATTTGTACTTTGGATCGTAGCTTCCCATCTGGCGGAATACAATTAGGCATATAATCGCGCAATTTGATGTCGCTGAATCGAGTGATTTCTGGAGGCATAGTACTATTTCCGGTAAATGCAGTGTAAAATTCTTTCAAATCTTTTTGAAATAGTTCGGCGGTTTCTGGTGTCATTGCAGTAAAAGTTCCGGTTTTCTCGTCAAATTTATCAAAATACAACTGCATCAACTCGCTAATGCCGGGCTCGTCTGCGAGTGTTTTTTCTAAACCGGATTCCGTCATATTTATACTGCAAATTTCTGGCTCTACACTTGCTTCACCAGTTTCTTCATCTAAGATTTCATTGTGTCTTAGTGCTCGAATACGATCATCACAAATATTCAGTTTTAGTACCTTTTTTTCAGTTCCTTTTGGAATAGTATCTCGGTCTAACAAACTGGTTTGCATAGTTAAACCAGTAACACTATCTCTGTATGAATAAACCGGGTTTATTGTCATGACAATGGCTGCAAATACATGCGCGACTTTCACATAAAATTTGGCAATACCTAAGCATACACGCTGTTTTTTAATTTTTTTCTTTATACCGGTTCTAGTATCATTTGCAAGATCTAAACCTTCAAGGACATCTTTAGTAATAAATACAAATTTTTCATTATTGATTGCATTTACTTCGACTCCATCTTTTACTCGTTGCTCGAGATAAGTGATTTGCTGCTCATTTAAATAACGTTGAAGAATATCGGAAGTAATAATGACCAATTTCTCACAATAGTCTTTGTCCGAAAGTTTGCTTAAACTTTTGAAATCCATAGTCATTATATAATAGGTCGCAATATAATCAACCACATCATAAAAATTTTCAAATTCCGTTTCAGCTGATTTTGATGAAGGAGTATTTCCCATATATTATAGTGATTTAAAAAAATAAAGAAAATAATGTAAAATAGAAAATAATGTAAATAAAATTGAATTAAAAATATTTTATCTATTACAAAGATATTACCTTATGAGCAACGATAAAAGTCATAAAAGCAAAAAAAATAAATCTACTACAACCAATAAGACGGAATTATGGAACATATTTGATACAGAAATCGAAAATCCAGAAAAACAAAAAGTTCCTTTGGAATGTATCTATGGTTCTGGAAATAGAGAATTTTGCGAACGATGTGAAAGTATTTTAGCATTTTCGGAGGAAGGATTTTTAACATGTACGAGTCAAAAATGCGGCATCATTTATCGAGACCTTGTTGATCAGAGCGCGGAATGGCGTTATTATGGAGCAGACGACAATCAAAATTCGGATCCTACTAGATGTGGTATGCCGATCAATCCTCTACTCAAGGAATCTTCTTATGGATGCAAGGTTTTATGTATGGGGCCGATGTCTTATGAAATGCGAAAAATAAGACGATATACCGAGTGGCAATCGATGCCATATAAGGAGAAATCGCAATATGACGAATTTCAAATCATTACGACGATGGCTCAAAATGCTGGCATACCAAAGATGATCATAGACGAAGCGATCATTTATCACAAGAAAATATCCGAATTCAATATGACATTTAGAGGAGATAACAGAGATGGTATAATTGCGGCGTCGATTTATATTTCATGTAGGATCAATAATTTTCCGCGAACTGCCAAAGAAATTGCCACCATCTTTTGTCTAGACGTTACTAGTGCGACAAAAGGTTGTAAAAACGCGCTCTCCATTATCAATCAAATAGAAAAAGACATGGATCACAAAGAGAAGACAAATTTTGGCAAGACGAAACCAGAGGCATTTATTGAGCGTTATTGTAGTAAATTGAATGTCAACCATGAGCTGACCAAGTTGTGTCAATTTGTGAGCATGAAGATAGAGAAAATGGATGTGATGCCGGAAAATACACCGCCGTCAATTGCTGCAGGTGTGGTGTACTACATTGCGCAAATATGTAAATTAAATATAAGTAAGCGAGATGTGAAAAATGTGAGTGAAACGAGTGAAGTCACCATTAATAAGTGTTATAAGAAGCTGGAAAAGATCGCCAAGGAAGAACAGCTAATTCCAGCTGCTATTTTGAAGAAATATAATATATAATTAATAAAATAAATAAGGAATAAATACAAAAATAAAAACTAATAAACAATTATAAATGGAAGTTATAGAAGTACCAACAAAAATACCAAAACGCATTTTTATCGTGCCTTATCGAAATCGAGTCCAACATAAATTCTTTTTTAGCAAATACATGAGTTTTATTTTAGAAGACGACGACGATTATGAAATCTATTTCTCTCATCAATGCGACGCCAGGACTTTTAACAGAGGTGCCACCAAAAACATCGGCTTCATTGCTGCCCGAAATAAATACCCAAATGATTACAAAGATATTACCTTTATTTTTAATGACGTAGATACGATTCCATTCAACAAAATTTTTGATTACAATACAGAACATGGTGTAGTCAAACATTTTTACGGATTCAAATACGCACTTGGCGGCATTGTCGTGATGAAAGGATGCGATTTCGAAAAGACAAATGGGTTTCCCTGTTTTTGGGGCTGGGGAATGGAAGACAATGCGCTACAAAAACGTTGCGATGCTGTAGGTTTACGCGTGGATCGCAGTGTATTTTATAATATTGGCAGCCCTGAAATCTTGCAACTTTTCGACGGCATTTCTCGTATTATTTCCAAGAAAGATCCATGGCGCGGAGAAAATGATAATGGCATAGATGGTCTCAGGACTATTCGCGATTTGAATTATACAATCGACGACAAATCGGAAAATCCAAACGATAACCTTTTCTCAATACATAATGCAAAAATCATGTACATTAATATAACCAATTTTTTAACATATATACCTTTTGGGTCAGAAGAGTATTACAATTATGATTTAAGGGAGCCGAAACGTAAAATCATTCATCCAGATAGAATAAAAGAGACGAGAAAAAGTGTTGTTACGACAAATGATTGGACAAATATTCCTTATTATCCGACCAATCGAGAGAAACGTGAAAATGCAGCCAAACAATGGATCGCAGCTGGAAAGCCAGTGCCGCCAGTATTATTGCAGCAACTTGCACTAGACCAACAAAAAGAAGTAGAAGAAGACGCGTTTAATAAGAATACTTTGGTAACCAATGTTCAACAACCACAGAATAGATTTCAAAATAAATATCTTCCTCCACCGCCGAATAAATATCTTCCTCCACCGCCGAATAGATATAGCCCTCAATATGCCGCTTATATTGGCGCGAGACCTAGAGCACAAGCAAGTGCACGTATAGGGATGGGTGGAGCTTATTAATAAATTTCTTTTATTTTATCATTTATATATATGAGCAAATCAAGAAGACATATATATAAAAAACCAAAAAATACAACAAGAAAACTGAATAAAGTTACCTTTGAAAAAAAGAAACAATTTATTCAACTTCTTCTTAAGGAATGGAAGAAACAAACACATGGTCATTATGAAAAAGATAAAATGACTATTTACAAAGATGATTATTATTTGTCTTTTAGCTTACACGATAATTTTTATAACCATATTCATTTACTATTGAAAAATTATAAAGACAAACATAATCTTATATATATCATGAAAAAGATGGATATAAAAAAGAATAATGATATTGTGCATTCAAAAGCATATAAAATAAGTATATTTTCAAACCCAGAAAAGGTTGTGCGTAATATGATACGCAATTATAAAGAATTTAGCGAATCATACAAAATATAGTATAGTTATATTATAATGAAGACAAGAAGAAGACAGAATAAAAGAAATAATAAAAGAATATATGGAAAAACAAAAAAAGGTGGAATGCTACATAACATGTACTATGACCAAATCCAAAAGGATTTAATAAGATTATCTAATGAAAAAAATATGATTGAGTTTGTTAGAGAATGTGAAAATTTTTTTAAAAACAAATCAACAATGTACATGAATCAGGCTAGAAGAATATGGAATTACATACTTACAAAAAAACAATTATCCCATTTTTTTATGCCCGAACAAATAGAGTATTTTACAAAAAGATTTAAAATAATAAATAGAATTCAATTCAAAAAATACGACCCTTTGGATTATGCTAGAACAGATGATCTATCTAGAAAGCCGGAATATCAACCACTAAGAGAGCATGAAAGTCTAAAAGAAATTGATAACAATCTTCAAGCTGTGCCAGCTGCCGGCGGAAAAAGAAAAACAAGAAAAAGAAGAAAATCAAGAAAATATTAATTTTTTATCCAAACATAGACCATTTCTGTATAATCATTTTGTCTCTTGGATTTCTTCAAAGGGAACGATTCATGTGGCGGACCCAGCAGTTCTTTTAGCACCTTTTCATACACTTCTTTACACACATTAATAATATAATGTCCTCCCTTTTGAAGACCATTATATGTTTTATCAAATAACGGCTTATAAAATTTGTCATCCATTTCTCGTTTGGATTCGTAAATGGCATTGTGCGGATACTTTTCCAACGAATAATAAGGCGGCGATGCAAAGACCAAGTCGTAATCCATCGTCGCGTAATCGACTTCCAAAGCATCGCCAATCACAATTTCTATTTTGGTTGGCGATTTTGTGGCCAAGTATGCGACCATGTCGGCGTATTGTTTTGCTAAATCCGCATTAATTTCCACACCATAATAGGTGTCCAAGCCGAGTGCCGCTGCTGCAATTGTAGAACCGCCCCATCCGGCGCAAAAATTGAGGACTTTTGTGCCCTTATAACGGGTGTAAATTTCCATGCAGTTAAGTGGTCTCATAATATTGATGGCACTTATGCAAATATTGTAGACCTCTTTCAAGACAATGTATTCATTTTTTGTTCCATTTTTGTTTTTCACGTCTGCATAATAGGTGAGCATAGTTTGTATAAATTTCTTCTTTTTAAAAGTGTCAATGTTTTGCAAGAAATCGAAAAAACTAGTATTGTATTTGCCCTTCGTTTCGAGTCGCTGTACAAAAGTAAAATAGTCGACGACTGCATTTCCGATGCGAGATCTGGGACCGATATTACATGCACCCTTACCAATATTGATCAATTGGTTCATCTCTCTATCAACATCATCTAAAGAAATATTTTTAATTTGGTTGGCAATAAATTTTTTGTCTAAATTTTTTTTGTTTTGTATTTCCATATTTATATTTTTATAAAGAGAGAAAAATAAAAATATAATTCCTTACACATTTATCATTATATAATTAAAGAGTAGAGTTCAAACTAACACGGAATGTGCCAAGATTTGATTGTGTTGAATTTCCAAGGCGACTTGCTTGATATTTTTGGAATTTACCAGTAGATTTAGAGTATCTTTCAGAAATGCCAAGACCAGTGTTTCCTAAAATAGCAACCATTATTTCAGGACGTGTATTATGATTGGATGAATTAATAGTGTTGGCATTAAAGTTTGCGTATGTATTGGTAGCAGCACCTTTTGAACTATCATATGCAACAGTTCCATCATCAATAGCCAAAAGAATTCTTAATGTAGAGTTAGCACCGACAGCAAGATTATTGGATGCATCCGTTAAAGCAGCTGACATAGGATCATACGTTGTTTGTGTTAGATCATTCAAAAAGGATTGAACAAGATTTTCAACAATTCCATTTCCAACAGAGTTGTAAGCCAAAACAGCAGAGCTCAAACCAGCAAGGTTGGGGTAATTCGACGCAGGATTTATCACCGACATTTTATAATATATACTTAAATTTTTTTTTTTGCAAAAATTTTAATTCTATTCTATTTTATAAAATGAACTTGTTAAATGAACGCTCAGTTCTTGATAATTTGATTCAAAGTATTTTATACTTTAATGGTGCTACACCTCTTTTATGTTTTGACGAATCTACTGAAATATTGTGTTTAAATGAAAATTTAGAAGAAGTTTATGTAGCAATTTCTGAACTTAAAGTAGGTAGTTTTGTTAAATCATTCAAACATGGTTTTCGTAGAATTTCAGTTATTTATAAAAATTCCTTAATTAATGATATCAATGATTTTAAATCATGTATGTTTTTAATGCCTAAAAATGAAAATATGACAAAAGATTTAATACTCACTGGTGGTCATTCAATTCTTGTTGATAATATGTCTGAAAATGAATTCATAAAAAATAGCACATATTTTAATAATACAAATCCTAAAATTGATAATAAACAATTATTATTAGCTGCTGCTTCTGAAAAATTTACTGCTTTAGAAAATAATAATGAATATACTTTTTATAATTTTTGTTTAGAAAATGATTCTGATGAAGAAGCAAGATATGGAGTTTGGGCAAATGGTATTTTAGTTGAAACCCCGTGTATAAAATTTTTAAAAGAAACATTTTGCAAATAAATACTATAATAAAATAAAAATATTAATAATTATTCAATTAATATAAAAATAATTATTTTATGAATATAATAAATCATGAAATCTATTAGTGATATACAACATACATTTTATATTAATTTAGCTCAACGCCCAGATAGGAAACAACATGTTGAATCCCAACTGACATCTCTTGGTATTACAGATTTTCAGAGATTCAATGCCATAAAGCTAGCAAATGGCGCACTAGGATGCAGTATGAGTCATTTAAAATGTTTGGAAATTGCTAAAGCCGCAAGTTGGCCTCACATAATGATAGTAGAAGATGATATTCAATTTTTAAATCCAGAATTTTTCAAATCACAATTATCCAATTTTCTCTCTACACATGAATCATGGGATGTAATTTTGGTGGGCGGAAACAATATGCCACCCTTTAAACCTATAGATAGCACATGTATTAAAGTAACGCGATGTCAAACAACAACCGGATACATAGTGCAAAACCATTATTTTGACACATTAATTGCAAATTATCGCGAAGGAATTAAAAAACTAATGGGATCTCCTGACAAACATTCATTATATGCCATCGATAAATATTGGTTTTCCTTACAAGAAAAAGACAAATGGTATTTAATTATTCCTTTATCCGTTACGCAACGGGAAGACTATAGCGATATTGAAAAGCGACCTACCAATTATGCACCAGCCATGTTAGATATAGACAAAATTGCTTTGATGAAATCGCAAATCAAAAAAAAACAAGAACAGGAACAAAGCAAACCAAAATTGAAATTATTTAATTTACCCCATTAGATGCATGGATTTTTTCTAAAGATGTATTATATGTTTGTATACATAAAAACGTTGACAAACAAATATAAATTAAATGTGGCACCAGAAGATACTATTTTACATCTAAAATATCAAATAGAAGAAACTTTACAAATACTTGTAAAACAACAACGTCTTATTTTCAATGGATATACAATGGTAGATGAAAATACATTAGAACAATCTGGTGTAAAAGAAAATTCCGTCATACATTTAGTATTTTGTATGATGTAAAACTATTAAGTTGAAGTATCCTTTCATTTTATATAGAAAGGTGCGGTTTTAAATCTTCAAGGGTGTAAAATTAGACAATTCAATATCCGTAAAATATTCATTTGTTTTCAAAGACAATATATCTTTTTTATAAACAGGATCTAAAAAAAAACCAATAGCATAGTCCTCCAAATATTCCTTGTCAATCAATTCTCTCTTTCCAATCAAGTTTGAAATGGCTGATTTGGAGAGAAAATAAAATCGACCACTGCAATATTTAGTAACCATCAATGGTAACTTATCAGGCAACTCGGGATGAATGCGATTGTAATCGGATAAATAAGGTTGTTTGATATCTACGATATAGCCACCATAATGCGTCTTGGGAATTTTTTTATCAATAACGTTGGTTAATATATTAAAAAAATTCGGATTTACTAGAATTTGATCATCATCCGTCTTAAATAAGTATTTGAATTGAAATGTGTCGTATACTGCTTGATAAGCGCGTATTACTTTTTTCGGCAAAGAATTATAATCATCGGCCACTTTGATCCAAAGAATCCGATCTGCGTCGTCAAATTTATAGTCAGATTCAAGCGATTCGTCGCCGATAACATGATAATAACGTAAATAATCAGGCACAAAAGGAAGCCAAGTTTTCTTCTGATAAGCCGCCTTTGCGAAATATTTTTTGCAATTCATGATGAGCATGATAAAGTCTTGTTCTATCATCGAATATATATATATATATTATAATCATGTATTTAATATTATAATAAGTATTTAATAATATATTTTAAAAATTATTTATACAAATTTTCTTGTATTATTAGATTTGACATACCTTCTAATTCAAAAAGGTATTTTATACTATGATAATATTCAAACATTGTGTTATATTGTTCTTCATGAATAGATAATAGTTTATTTTCTAATTCATGAATTTGTGAAACATGTATAGAAATACATAACCTATTATAATCAATAATATTTTTAAAAGGTAACCATTCTTTGTCATTCCATAAATAAACAGGAATGGTTCCTAATTGAAAACATTCAAAAAAACGAAATGAACCTCTACCATAACCTCTAGGAGCTAAAGCAAATTTTGAGTTAATTGTATTTTCAATGAAAATATTTTGTAATTTTTTATTAACTTCTGGAGTCCATCCACCTGAATTAATTAATCTGAAATTTAGGTTATTTTCTAAAATATTAAACATCTCTTGTCTTACATTTGGAGTAACATGATTAGCAGTTATATTTCCTACAAATGAACAAAGGATATCTTTTTCTTTAAATGTTTTTTTTGGTATATTTATAAGTGTATTATTTATATCTTCATAAATTAAAGGTATAGGTATATTACCAGAACAAGCACCATAAACTAATGTATCTTCAGGTAATGAAAGCAATGGTCCATCATCATATTGAACAATAGTGAAGTATCCATATTCAGATGGATTTTCTTTTACCCACTGATCTAGAAGTTTTTGCATTTCTTGTTTTTTTTGTTCAAACCATCCTTCAATTTGAAAATTTGTCCACTTAACTGGAATGTATTTTCTTTTACATAAAGGTTGCTCTTTAATAAATTTATTATAAAAATACTCTTCTAGATATAATCCATTTTTAAATGGTGGATATGTATCTTTATTAGGACAATTAAAAAATGAATGAGATAACATTATATTATTAATAAATATTTTTTGTTCAAAAATTTGATTATAAATATTATCTATTTCAAAAGTTTGTTCTTTATCTAAAAGCGTCATATTTTTTATAATTACATCTTCTGATTTATTTATTTCAATATTTAAATTATAAATTTCATTTACATAACAACATAAATCATATTTAGTTACTATATTTGGTGAATGAATATGTTTAACACCATACCAAAATAGATTTTCTTTTATTATTTTTTTTATTATTTTTGATAAAGTTAAACAAGTAACTCCATTCCATAAATGATTTATGAAGCCATTTATTTTTCCATTTTTATTACTTTTTATCCATTCAATTAGTGATTTTTTTCCAGATAATTCTTCTCCTATAATTGATGTTCTAATAATTGTAGCTTCTTGTGGTTCTCCAAGAGATTTTGATATTCCATAAATATTTTTTGCGGAATGAATATCATCTACAATATAGTTTCCATTTGATCCGTCATAAACACAATCAGTTGTAATGTGAATTAATTTTATATTATATAGTTTTGCAAATTCATTTAACTTATGAGGAAATAGTGTGTTAACTTTAATATATGTTTCAATATTTTCATCCTTGTATTTTTGTGGTATTATACCAGCACAATTAATAATTACATCATTTTCATTTAAATTATTTTCAAAAATAACTTTTAGTTTACCCCATTCATCATTAATAATATTATATTCTTTTCTTGTAACACAAATAACTTTATAATCAAGTTTTAAAACATTAAATACGTAGTTACCCAACATTCCTGATGAACCAAATAATATAATTTTCATTTATATTAAATTGTTTTTTAATTATAACATTTTAACTTATATTTAAAATAAATTATTATTTATTATAAAACATTTATACTTAAATATAAATTTAAATTTATATTTAAAATGATTGAAAGTAAAACAATACTTTTATTTGGAGGTACTGGATCACTTGGTTATGAATTTGTCAAAAGATATATAGACAAAAATACAATTTATAATTATTCAAGAGATGAATGTAAACATTGGAGAATGAAATTAGATTTTAATAATAATAAGAATTTAAATTTTATTATAGGTGATGTTATTAATAAAAATAAAATTGAAGAGACTATTTTAAGAATTAAACCGAATATCATTATTATTGCTTCAGCAATGAAACATATTGATCAATGTGAATATAATACAGATCAAAGTTTGAATAGTAATTTACTTGGAGTTAAAAATATATTAGATACAATTGAACTATATAAAAATCAATTAATCGGATCTTTAGAATCAACCTTATTTGTTAGTAGTGATAAGGCTTGCAGTCCGATTAATGTATATGGTATGTGTAAGGCATTGTCTGAGACTTTAATTGTTGAAAAATCTTATTATGTTAAAGAATTTAAATTTGTAAATATACGTTATGGTAATGTATTAAATTCTAGAGGAAGTATTATTCCTTTACTTCATACAATTGGTAATGATGAAAATAAGCAATTTTTTACATTAACAAATGAAAATATGACTCGATTTGTAATGACATTAGAACAAAGTGTAGATTTAATAGAACATGCATTGTTAAATGGAGAAACTGGTGATACTATTATACCAAAATTAATATCCATGAAAGTTAAAGATTTAATTGAAATATTCGCTGAAAAATATAATAAACATATTAAAAAAATAGGAGTTAAGCCAGGAGAAAAATTATTAGAGTCTTTAATTAATAACTCACAATCTGCAAGAATTAACAAGATTAGTGATTACATACACATTAAATCTATTTTTAATTTTAATGAAGAAATAAATGAAGAAACGTTAACAGATTATAATAGTAAGATAAATCCATTAACTAAAGAAGAATTAAATAAGTACTTAGAAAATTTAAATTTAATATAAGTTGTAATTTTTAAATATTTTTAATTTGGAATTATATAAAGTATGAAAGTTGCAATTGTTATATTTGTTATTGGTGAAAATTACATTAAAAAATTTAATGACATATTTAAATCATCTGTAGAGTCATATTGTCAAAAATATAATTATGAATTAATAATGCTTACTTCTTTAATAAAAAATGAACAACATATGGATAATAAAAAATTTTATTGGCAGAGATTATTAATTCCAAACAAATTTAAAGATTATGATTTTGCAGTATCACTTGATTCTGATATATTTATTAACCCAAATGCACCACCTTTACCTTTTCATGAAATACCAGAAGGAAAAGTAGCAGCTGTAAATGAAAGAAAATATTTTGGTAATTATGAGTTAAGAGAAGAAATACAAATTAGAATGGGATGGGAAAAAACAGGAAAAGAATGGTATGCTCTATCGGGAGAAAATAAAGAATATAATGATCACATAAATGGTGGTCTTGTTATTTATCAACCAAAGTATCATGGAGATATATTTGAACAATTATATGATAATAATATTTCAAACTATATGAAATATCATCAAGATGATCAGTCTGTTTTATCAAGTTATTTAATTGATAATGATTTAATTTATTGGTTAGATGAAAGATTTAATCGTATATGGTTTTTTTGGCGTGAAATTTTTCATTCTAATTTTTATAGTTTATCTGATGATGAGAGAAAAATATTAGTTCAAAAATACATAGAACAAAATTACTTTTCACATTTTACTTCAGGTACTGATATTCAATATATTTAATAAAAACTTTATATTTTATTAGTTATTAATCATTACTTATAAAATATATATATATTGGTTGTTTAAACTTATACATGATTTTAGATTTACATTATAATTTTTTATAAAATGTAAATACACATAGATTATCGTGCATATAAAGCTCGGTTTGTTCATTTTTTTCTATATAATTTGGTAAATCATACCACCAGTCTACCATACATCTAAAATAGTCTCTTGGATATGAATGATAAGGACATACTGGAGGGTGTGTGTAACAATAGCTCCATTTGGTTTAATATACCTATTTAGTTTTTCATTGCACGAAAAGGATCATATACATGTTCTAATGTTGCTTGATTTATGATGAATTAGAACAATATTATTTGCTGTTTTACTACAATTTTCTAATATAGGTAGTTTAATAATTTGAAATTCTAAATGAGGATATTCATTTTTCCATTTTTCTTCAATAATATTTTCAAAAATAGAAGTATCTATATATATATCCTCAATAATATAATAGCCACCTTTTTTAAGTTTGTGGATACTATTTTCAAAAAAACATATATTTGCTTCAGGTGTATGTAGTCCATCTTCAATTATAATATCAAAATTTTCATTTAATTCTGGATTGCTCCATAAATTGGATATATCTGTTTCATTTAACTGATTACAATAAAATGTTTTAATTCTTTCTGTATTAAAAAGAATATCTCTATCAATATCTGCTCCAAAAATTAGAGAGTTTGGGAAAAAATCACACCAAGCTTTTAATGATGCGCCAGGTTTTCCATTCGCACCCATATTAGATGGAAGATTTACATTATTTGTTCCTAACCCTAATTCAAATATTCTTAAATTTTCATGTTTTCTTTTAAAAAATAATTTATAATATAATGTACTATAATTATGCGGTGATATTTTTAAATTTTCATTACCTTTGTCACTTCCATATTTTCCCATTAGTTCACATAACTCTGTTGAAATAGTTGCATCAAATTCCATATATATTATTATAATAATAAAATTATTAATATTAAACACGTTTTTTATGAAATTGATGTTGAAATATGATTTGGATGTACATATACAAATGATGGTTCAACCCAAAAACTTTTAATATTTAATTTTCTAAAAAGATCATTCATCCACCAATCTGGAGAATTATTAAATGGTATATAATGTTCTATTAATTTTTTTGCACACTCTTTTTTTATTAAATAAAATGTGGCCGCTTTAGTTCCTCCATGACATTGATTCGTTATTTCATTCGTTTTTGGATAAACTAATAAACCAGATTTTATGGGTCCCTCAATATAGTTTGTCCAAGCTCCATCAAATAATATATCCCATTCGCCATATATTTCATCCAATTGTTTTATGTATGTGTTAACTAATTCAGGAATATTACCTTTAAAACAAATATTATCTTCAATAATTACTCCATAATCATACTCATTTTCAATAATATCTTTTAAACATAAATAATGTTTATATGTACAACATACAAGGCCTTTTGCTTGTCTGGTTCTCGATGGAGGTATAAATACACCAGATGAATAAGAATTTGTATTTATTATTAAACTATCTAATAATTCATCAGTTATTTCATCTTTATTTGGATGTTCCATCCATTTGATATTATTCAAATCAAACCCCCACTTACTGAATTCTTCAAGCATTGTTTTTTTTCTTTCTACATCTAGACCATGTATTAAGTAATACTTAATATTTTTTTTTGTATTATTATTCATTAATTCTTCTGCAACAAATAAATCATCATTTCCTGATAATCTTTCTACAAAATGATAATTTTTTTGACTCATATATTTTCTTACAACATCTTGATACGCTTCTCTATTTGCAGTTTCGATCAATATATATTTTGGGCGAAAAATAGAAAAATCCAATCCATTTAAAACGTCAATTTCATAACCTTCAACATCTAAACTAAAAAAATCAATAGTTTGTATGTTATGTTTTATTAATAATTCAGTTAGAGTAATGGCATTTACTTCTACAATTGTATTTTTATCTATATTATTTCTTTCATTTACTACATATTCATCAAAATGATCACCTGTATCTGTAATTTTTGACATCAAACCTCCGTGAAAATTGGCAGTAAAATTTCCACTAACTTTAGTTTTAATATAGTTTTTACTTACTAATGCATAATTTTCAACAATAGAATTTGGTCTATTTATTTTACATTCTTCATATAATGAGTAAGTAGGTTCTACTAGTAATCCCTTCCATCCCAAATTTTTTTCAAAATAAAATGTGTTACTTTGTGTTACACCATCATTTGCACCACATTCTATGAAAATTCCATTTTCATAGTTTATGTATTTTAACATTTTTTTATCCAAATCATGCAAACTGCGAAATAAGTCCATTATATATTTTGTAATATACTATATAATTTGGTAAATAAACGTATTTTTAATTATCCAAAAAAGTAGTGTTTTATGAACTGAAGATAGTGTCCTTCCACATTATTTAACAAAATTTTGTTTAGCAACTGAATATAATATAATTATTTCGTTAATAAATTATAAATAAAAATACCATTTATATTTATATTAATGTTTAGTTTATGCATACCTACTATGGATCGATTTGATAATTTTTTAATAAATTACTTGCCTAAATATTTAGAAAATGAATTGATAGAAGAAATTATAATTACTGATGAAAATGGTAATGATATTGAAAAAATTAAACATTCATTTGGACATATAGAAAAACTTAAATTATATAAAAATGAAACTAGATTAGGGTCTTTTTTAAATAAACTTAAAGCTTGCAAACAAGCAAAAAACGAATGGATAGTATTAATGGATTCTGATAATTTTGCTGATAAAAATTATTTTTCTATAGCAAAAAATTATATTATAAATATTATTAAAGAACAAAAAAATATTATATTAGCACCATACAAAGCAAACCCAAATTTTGATTATTCACACTTATCAGGGTTTATTTATAAAAAGGGTGACTTTGCAAAAAATTTACAAAAAGAAAAATTAACTAGACAGAATTTTAATACACCAAGTGATGTATTAATGAATACTGGAAATTATATTATTAATAATTATTTAATTCAAAATTTAAATTTGCAAAATGAAACAGAAAATATAATAAAATCTAGTGCATGTGACGTTATTTATTTTAATACATTATTATTTGAACAGCTAGATTTAAATATGCATATCATAAAAGATTTAGAATATGACCATGTTGTTCATAATGGTAGTGTGTATATACAAACATGTAATATATTTAGTGACTTTAATCAATCAGTATATTCAAGATATAATAGTTTAATATAAATATATTATAAAACAATTTTATAACAATTTAAATATTATTATACAATAATATTCAAATGCTTATTCCTTTACACGATCTTGTAAAAAAGTATAATATCCAGTTCAAAGGTATTTTACATGTTGGAGCACATGAATGCGAAGAATTGAACGATTATTTGCAATATTTACCCATGGATAAGATGCTATGGGTAGAAGCATTACCTGAAAAAGTTGCTTATTGCAAGCAAAAATACCCAAATGTTCAGATTGAAAATGCAATTGTTTCGGATGTTACGGAAAAGGTGAAATTCAATATATCCAACAATGGTCAGTCTTCTTCCATCTTGGAACTCGGACTACACGCGACTTTTCATCCGCATGTTACCTATGTTAGAAGTTTTGAAGGGGAAACACAATTGTTGAAAAATATTTTGCCAAAATATCCTATAGAGTATAATTTTTTGAATTTTGACATTCAAGGTGCCGAATTAAAGGCGCTTAAAGGTATGGAAGAATATTTATCAAATGTAGACTATCTTTATACAGAAGTAAATTCTGATTATGTATACAGGGACTGCGCGCTTGTTTCGGAATTGGATGATTATTTAGGCAAATTTGGACTACAACGCGTGGAAACAAAATGGTGCGAAGATTTTAAATGGGGAGATGCTTTTTACATAAAATCAACATTTTCATAACTTGTGAAAAGGTGTAGCCAAATTCACTTTTATAATTTTTAATTAACTTTTTATTTTTCAAAATCGTATAATATATAAAAAATTTTTATTTTATATATATTATGTCCAAAGTATTTTTTCAAATTGGAACAAATAATGGAAACGACTTATTTAGAGATTTGGTTATTAAGAATGATCCAGATATTGTTATTTTAGTAGAACCAAATGAAAACCTTATTAATGAAATTAAAAAAAATTATACAAATATTAAAAATGTTCATATTTATAACAATGCTGTATATTACAATGATAATGAAATCTTAGAATTATATATACCATCAAAAAATGGTATTATGGGAAATCGTGCTGATAATAATATTATATACAATGATGGTCATTTTTCATTATTACCAATGAATGACTGGGGAAGTAAAAATGATATGGTAAAAATAACAACAAAAAGTATAACATTTGATAAAATATGTAGCATTCATGGTATAACTAATATTGATTATTTACAAATAGACACTGAAGGGTTTGATAGTGAAATAATTAAAATGATAGACTTATCAAAATATAAAATTAATAAAATAAGATTTGAAAAATGGGCATTTAAAACAGAATGTTTTATAGATTATCATAAAGAAAAAGCATATGAATTAGGAATAAATGGTATGAATAATTCTATAAATAAACTTAAGGAATATAACTATTTAATAAATGAAATTAATGATAGTGATGGTAATGATATCATAGCATCACTTAATGTATAAATCTAGTTTTATCGCGTTGAATTATTACTTTTTTAAATGTGAAATATATTATGTCGATCACTTTTTCTAGTTGTTTTTACATTCTTAAATCCAAATTTGACACAAGTGTGTATGTCCAATGGATGAATAATTTCATATCCATTGTGAATCATTTTAACTTGGTCATTTATACAGATGAAAAAAGTTCACAATATATATACACAAGAGAGAATCCTAGAATAAAAGTGATTATCAGACCTCTAGACGATTTTTACAACTATAAATATAAAAATGATTGGATAGAAAATCATCATAATAATGTTTTGTTAAAAGATAAGACTTGTTGGGAGCTGAATATGCTTTGGTCCGAAAAAATACAATTTGTGAAAAACACAATAGAAAAAAAATATTTTGAATCAGATTTTTACGGATGGTGTGATATTGGATACTTCAGAAACCGAGACAATGACACGCATACAAGTAAACTTTCTAACTGGGGTAAAAGTACAAATGCTATAAATCCTCTAAAAATATATTATGGTTGTATTCAAAATGATGACAATTATATAAAGTATTTGTTGAAACTTGTCAATAACAAAAATGTATATGGGTTGCCTATAAAAGAAATACCTGCACATCAAAATTCTATTGCTGGAGGATTTTTTATGTTGCATAAAGATAAGATAAATTGGTGGGCGAATACTTATGATATGAAATTGAAAGCCTATTTTGAAAATAAATATTTAGTCAAAGATGATCAGATTATTTTGGTGGATTGCATATTCTCGAATTTGAATGAATTTGTATTGTTAAGAGAGAAAAGTCACCAAACTTTCGACAATTGGTTTATGTTTCAAAGATTCCACTTTTAGAAAAAGTGGAGCAAAAATAGTTTCCAACCTTTAGAAAATGTAAAACCAAACATATTTTATTTTTGCTCCACTTTTTCTAAAAGTGGAAAATTACATATAAATAATTATATTTTTTGCTCCACTTTTTCTAAAAGTGGAAAAAGTGGAAAAAATGGAAGAAGAAAAATCTAGAACAAATTTTGGCTCCACCTTTTCTAAAGGTGGAAAAGGTGGATCTATAACAAATTTTGGCTCCACCTTTTCTAAAGGTGGAAAAGGTGGAAGTATACTCATGCCTATTTATAACGGAATCGAATTTATCGAAGAATCTGTTTCCTCTATTTTAGACCAAACATATACTTCTTGGGAGCTCCTTATTGGAATCAATGGATATCCTGCTGAATCAGATGTATATAAGATCGCTAAAGCTTACGAAAAACGCAGCAGTAAAATTCGCGTATTTGATTTTCCAAATATTCAAGGAAAAGCAAACACTTTAAATAAAATGATCCCATTTTGCACATACGATTATATTGCGCTACTCGATGTAGACGATATATGGCACCCCGATAAATTGCAAATTCAGTCACAAAAGTTGGATAGTTACGACGTAATTGGCAGCAATTGTGTGTGGTTTGGAGATAAATCAGGTGTAATACCGCCCATTCCAGTGGGTAACATTTCTAATTTCGATTTTAAATTGGTCAACCCTATTATCAATTCAAGCGTAATCATAAAAAAAAATCTGTGTCATTGGAATGAAAACGGCATAGAAGATTATGATTTGTGGCTGCGACTACGGAAGCAAGGTTGTACATTTTATAATTTTAAAGAAATATTGGTGAAACATCGAATCCATGATGCATCAGCGTTCAATTCAAAAGGACATGAAGATAAATTGAAAAAACTACTACCTTAACATCGGAAAGCAAATGCAAATATACCGACACCAATGATACCTAACACGAATCCCATATGATAGTTGAATTGCATAGCTCGATACATTTGCAACCAAGCCTTTGTCTCTTCAGGACTTGTAATATGATTTAACATCCAATCCGATTTAGGGGCTAACATATAGTAAAAATAATTTGTCAAAAAACAAGTGGACATGACAATGCATACTAAAGAAAATGTTGACATTTTTTGATGTTTTATTTTCGAATTATAAAAAATGATAAAGAGAGAAAGTATACATCCCAACCCATAACCAGACAAACTAATATTCATTCTCTCTTGACTTATTTTTTCATATCGATTTCTCAAGTCGCTAGATAATGTATCCTTATAATGATTGACAATTTCGTTTTTATATGTTGCATTGTAAAAATAAATCATTCCAATGATAAAAATTGCCGATATTATACATGAGATAGAGCAAGCCATTATATAAAAATAAATATTTTATTTATTTTTATCTATTTTTATACATCCACTTTTATCCAAGAAGGAGGACATAAATCTTTTGTATCATGATTCGCAGAGGATCCAAACCATACTGATGGATAGCATATGATTTTATCTTGCCATGCATTTAAATACGCTGCCCACCAACTGAAGGAACTATTGGCAATTATATTATGATGGCAGCAGCTCATGAACAAAAGTTGCTCCCAATCGGCTATATTGGAGTCTCCTCTAATAAATACATATTCAGTGAATTTTTGTGACAAAGGTTCTACTATTTGCAATACATCTTCAATATCGACATCTTCGCAAAAATAATAAATGGAAAACTTGTCTTCTGGTTTCTTCTCTCGAATACAATTGAGAGATCTTTCGTAAAACTGATATGTGGCTAGTGGATGGTATTCTTGTATCTTCTTATAATCGCCAATACGGAAATGCATACTGCAAGCATTTTCTAATAACTCTTTGGTCAAAAATAATTTACCGATTAATTCGGATTTCTGTTTTTCTATGGCAAATACTCTGCAAATGAGATCATAATAGTCTTTAAAATATTGGTAACTTTGAAAATAGCCGTATATCATGACATTTTTATTATGCATGTGTTGAACAGGTAATTCATTGTATGGAAATCCTTTTTCCTTTATGACTTGAATGTCTTGAGGTAGCTCCTTTATCAGAAATGGTTTTAAATTTGACAGAAAAGTATTCCAATAAGTAGGACGAATGGTGGTTGATCCGCTGCCTAATTGTTCAACATCCAAAAATTGGAACCGATTTTTGCTTTTGATTGCATAAGAAATGGTTGTAAAAATTTGAAATAATTGGTTGCCGAGCCCGCCCATCAAATTGCACGTTATCATTGTATTTCTATTTTATTTTCTTTTTATACTTTTTCTTTTTTTTGTACTATATTTTTTATTTCTCTTTTTTGTGACAGATTTTTTATTTCTCTTTTTTGTGACAGATTTTTTATTTCTCTTTTTTGTGACAGATTTTTTTTTACCTCCCCTTTCTGGAAAAATTATTTTGAAAAATCCAGATAAATACGTATATAAAGTTGGAGAAGTTTTCTTTTCAACATCTTGCTCTTCTTGTACTTTTTGTCTTTTTTTCCCAAATGCTGCAATTACCTCAGGGTCTAATTCCCCAGGTGGAGCACGTTCGCTTGGATCAAGATATATTGGTGGCTTCTTTTCCCATATTAAAACAAATTTGTTTCGTAATTTCTTAACATCTTTTAGATTATGGGTTCTTAATTTTTCTTTAAATTCAGCTCGAGGACCTACATATCTAGGAGTTGTATTGGCTGCAGTATTATCATCGGTTTGTCTTGCTAACATTTCTTCTTCTTCTGTGGTCATATATGTTAAAAAATCTAGCAAATTAATTTTTACAGCTTGGTCTTCATGTTCTTCTGAATACCATAGTACTTCATAATCTTCCGGTATGAGTTCACGGGTTCGTGAATATGGATAAACATTACCTTCATCAAATAAACTTGTACCAGTAGCCCATTTTTCGTGAGGTTGGGATAAATTTGTTGCTTCTTCATCCCACGTAACAGAAGAAGCTTTGTGAATATCATCATCCGGTGGTGCTGCTCGTTCGCCTTGTTCTTTTATACCTCTTTGGTTATTGAAAAAAGCAGTTTCCAAATCTACTGCTGTTTCTTCTATTGCTGCTGCTCTTTGATTTCTTGTTTTAATACCAGCTTCCTCTTCAACCATATTTTTAGCCATTTTACCAAAAATATCAGAACTCATGTTATTCTTCTATAATACATCTAGAAATATATATATTTTAAAATTGAATAAAAATAATATCTTTTTATGAAAGATACAAAAAGACATCATGTTTACAGCTAAATATAAACCCACTAATTTATCTGAATTTGTCGGTAATTCTAAAGTCATCCACCCTTTTACCAAGTGGCTTCTCAATTGGGACTCCTCTAGTAAGAAAAATCGATGCGCTTTAGTATCCGGACTAAATGGCCTAGGCAAAACCCTTTTGGTCGATCTGGTTGTAAAGAAATTTTCCTATCATGCCATTCATTTAGCACCCGATGATGAACGATCCAAGGAACAAATCCAGCAATCCATTAAACCATTATTACATATAAAAAAAACATTCAATGGCGAAGAAAATGTCCTGGTGGTAAGTGATATCGATTCCGCAAGTGGCGATTATGGGTTCATTGGTGCCCTTATCGAATGCATCAAGGAAACTGAAATTCCCATCATTTGCATTTGTGATGACAGATATTCACAGAGTCTGAAGCCTCTCGTTTCCCATTGTTTCGATATCAAAATGTCCAAACCGAACTATGCTGACATGTATGCGTTTGTGTATAAAGTGGTCACTTCTGAAAACATCAAAATTAGCAAATCCAAAGTAGACAAATTAATTGAGCAGGCCAATGGTGATATCCGGTTTATATTAAATACTCTGCAAATAGGTATTCAAAATAAAAAAAATAATGGGTCAAAAGATGTCCAAAGCGCCAATATATTTGACACCACAGGCACCCTCTTTAATATGGACGCACCCTTCGCAACCAAATATGCGACTTATTGGATGGCGCATGATATCCATCCTTTGCTCGTCCAGGAGAATTATATTGGCTGCATAATGGGTCAGAAAGATCATGTGAAATGTATGAATAATCTCGCGTATGCAGCAGATGCCTTATCTGATATGGATATCGTAGATGCGGAATTCGATTTTGATTTGGCGCCCTATGTGGCAGCAAATACGATTCATGCGACGTTAAAATGTAATAAGAAAGGTCTTATTAAATTTCCGCGATTCTTGGGCAAAATATCTACCATGAATAAGAACAAAAGAGAGAAGTTGGATTATACAAAAGTTAAATTTGCTTTGATATAAAAAACTTGTTAAAAATCTTCTGAAAATTCAAAAGCAGTATCAGCATTTGATTTGTTGGCTAATGAATAATCGCCAATTTTGCGCTCGAACATGTTAGTTTTCCCCTCTAGCGAAATTAGCTCCATCCAATCAAATGGGTTCGCTGCATTATAGATCTTCTTGTAA
>Ga0209088_10000727_pt1 | contig 22526 bp, 20 predicted proteins | sample S_140625_EF_Meta_FD_187324 | JGI IMG/M metagenome (GOLD analysis project Ga0209088, IMG submission 187324) | Freshwater microbial communities from Lake Simoncouche, Canada to study carbon cycling - S_140625_EF_MetaG (SPAdes) (version 2) | ecosystem: Environmental > Aquatic > Freshwater > Lake ... | reverse complement strand
GCTAGCAATATCCGACTTTGGGCAGAACAAGATCAACCCATTTATAAATTTAGTACCAAGGGGGCCGACCATTTAAGCGATGTAGAATTATTAGCCATTTTAATTCAACATGGCACTGCGCAGCAAAATGCCATTGAACTAGCCAGAAGCTTACTTTCTACAACAGACAATAGCCTGAAAAAATTTGCTGCATACAGTGTTCGGGATATCGTTAATTTAAAAATTAAAGGGATTGGAAAGATCAAAGCAGTGCGGATTTTAGCCGCTATAGAACTGGGTTCCAGAAGGATTGATTTAATGGATAAACAAGTTGCAATCCATCATAGCCGAGACGTGGCCATGCACTTAAAAAATAAATTACAGCACGAACAGCGCGAAGTTTTTATGTTGCTCTTATTAAATCAAGCAAACAAAATCATACACGAAGCAGTGTTAAGTGAGGGCGGGATAACTGGCACGGTGGCGGATCCTAGAATTGTTTTTAAACTCGTGATTAGTCACGGTGCCACTGGGTTCATCATCTGCCACAATCATCCAAGTGGGCAATTAAGACCCAGCAGGATGGATGATACCCTGACCGAAAAAATCAAGAAAGGCGCAGCGCTTTTTGACATTAAATTGATTGACCATTTAATCGTCAGTTCAGAGGGCTATTACAGCTATGCAGAACAGCATCCTAATTGGTAGCTAGTATTAAAAAATACTATGCTTGTGCAGTTGGGCCACCAAAATTCATTGGGATCTCAATTTGCTCCATATCTCCAATAGGACCATGTGCGGCTTCATATCTTTCAATATTTTCTACCATGGCTTTCATAAAACGCTTGGCATGCATCGGCGTTAAAATTACACGTGACTTTACTTTGCTCTTTGGGGTGCCTGGCATTACATTTACAAAATCAATTACAAACTCCGCATTGCTATGCGTAATAATCGCCAAGTTGGCATAAGCGCCTTCGGCAATCTCTTCTGAGATTTCGATATTTAATGGTTGGTTCGGGTTTTGTTCCATAAACTAAATTAAGAGTCCAAAGATACGAGGGAAAGAATCTTAAAAAGAACTAAATTTGCGCCATGTTAGTATTAAACGGAAAAATAGCCTCAGCGGCAGTCAAGGCAAGCTTATTAGAACAAACTACGGCATTAAAGGCGGCAGGTAAAAGAACGCCCCATTTAGCGGCCATTTTAGTGGGCAACAACGGTGCTAGTGAAACTTATGTAGCAAGTAAAGTGAAAAACTGCGAAGAGACCGGATTTGGATCTTCCCTTTTCCGTTTCGAAGAGACCGTGACCGAGGCTGAATTATTAGCACAGATTGAAGCATTGAATCAAAACGAAAATGTGGATGGTATTTTAGTACAGCTTCCCCTGCCTACACATATTGATGATGCTAAAGTGATTGAGGCGATTGATCCTAAAAAAGATGTGGATGGATTTCATCCCTCCAATGTCGGTAGACTAGTGCAAGGACTCAATACCTTTATTCCTGCAACCCCTTATGGTGTGCTACTGATGTTTGAGCATTTTAATATTGAGACAAAAGGCAAACGTGCTGTAGTGATTGGTCGCAGTAATATTGTGGGAAGACCAATGAGTATTTTATTAAGTTCAGACCATCCACAAGGTAATTGTACAGTAACTTGTTGTCATAGATATACGCCAAAAGAAGACCTTATTGAAATCTGTTCCAAAGCAGACATACTAGTTGTTGCAGTGGGCATGCCTGATTTTATTGACGCAAGCATGATCAAGCCAGGTGCAGTGATTATTGACGTTGGTATCACAAGGGTGACAGACGCCACTGCAGCAAAAGGTTTTAGAATTAAGGGCGATGTAAATTATGCATCTGCTATTACTGTGGCTTCTGCAGTCACTCCTGTTCCGGGTGGTGTTGGTTTAATGACCATCGCAGGATTATTAAAAAATACAATGAAAGCCTACCAAGGTTTATAAATCATTAAAATAAATACATTGAGCAACGCATCCTCTTATCCAGTAATGGAACTGTTTTATTCTTTACAAGGTGAAGGGTATCATCAGGGCAAAGCTGCGTTTTTTATTCGCTTAGCTGGATGTGATGTGGGTTGTGTATGGTGTGATGTAAAAGACAGTTGGGATGCGAGTAAGCATCCAGTATTATCGGTGGAAGAAATTATTGCTGCAGCGGCTGCGCATCCAAGTCGTATTGCCATTGTCACAGGAGGTGAACCCTTATTGCACCAATTAGATCCTTTAACAACTGCACTCAAAGCGGCGGGATTTCAAACACATATCGAAACATCTGGATCTAGTCCAATGAGTGGCTCCTGGGATTGGGTTTGTTTGTCGCCAAAAAAATTCAAAGCAGCATTACCAGAAGCAGTGAAAGCTGCCAACGAATTAAAAGTAGTGGTATTCAATAATTCCGATTTTGCTTTTGCCAATTCATTTGTAAAGGATGTCGATTCGGATTGTAAAAAATACCTTCAACCTGAGTGGGAGAAGTCTGACGCCATGACGCCATTAGTCATTGAATACATTAAGTCCAACCCAAGTTGGGAATTGAGCGCACAATTACATAAGTATATCCAAGTTCCTTAATTCATTTAAGGACTTATCCTACCTTTATGGTAGATGCATTTTCTATTACGATACCAAAAAGGTTTTACCCTTTTATTTTGTTGCCTACTTTGCAGCACCCATATTGTATTGGGTCAATCAAAGCAAGCTTTACAAAATTATGAAGCTGGGATAAGTGCATTAAATAAGAATGATATCAAAAAAGCAATCCAGTTATTTACACTTGCTGCTTCAATAGATAGTCAATATGTAGATCCCGCCATTGCATTGTTTCAGGTATCTCATGATCAAAAAGATTTTGAAAAAGCCAGTCAATATTATTTTCAAATTAAAAAAATAGATAGCGCTGCTGCAATGCCTTTTTTAGTAAAACAAGGAATTGCACTTGCTAGTCTTGGACAATATGATGCTGCTTATAAATTACTATTGCCTTATATTAGTAGCAATAGTTTACCAACTTATTTAAAGGAAAAAGCAACTGCATTGTACGCAGTTTGTCAATTTGCTATTTCAGAAAAAATGGCACCTGAAATTAGCATTCACAATATGGGCGACAGCATTAACTCCCCTGCGTCCGAGTATTTTCCAACTGTTAGTATTCAAGACAGTTTGTTTTTATTTATGCGCAGATTGAATTTAAGTAGAGAAGATTTTTATACCAGTAGTATGGGTGTTGATGGATTTTCTGCTGCTATTCCGTTATCTGACACGTTAAATTTTGCAGCAAAAAAAGGTAGCATGAGTTTGAGTGCCGACCTGCAAACATTATACTACGCCGCAGATTATGCAGAGCAAGGTTATGGACGATATGATATTTATAAAGTACAGCGAAGTCCTTGGGGTTGGTCAAAGCCAAAAAATTTAGGACAAAAAATTAATAGTGATTACTGGGATAGCGCGCCAAGTATTGCACCCGACGGCAACTCTATTTATTTTGCCAGTAATCGCCCCGATGGTTACGGCGGAATTGATATTTATGTTTCTTTTAAAAATGAAAAAGGATTTTGGGAAGAAGCCATCAACCTTGGACCATCTATCAATACAAAAGGGGATGACCAAACACCATTCATCCATGCAGATAATCAGAGTTTATATTTTTCAAGCAATGGGCGCGCTGGATTCGGGGGAGCCGATATTTATGTATCAAGAAAAAAAATAGATGGCAATTGGACCACACCTATAAATTTAGGTTATCCTATCAACACCTTCGACAATGAAGGTAGTATTGCAGTTGCAAGCAATGGCGCCACTGCTTATATCGCTAGTGACAGATCAGATAGCAGAGGCGAATTAGATATTTATAAAATTACTTTAGCCGAAAATACAAGGGCCTATAAAACCTGGTATATCAAAGGACAAATTATTGATGCAGCTACTAAAAGAACAATCCCTGCTGAATTACAAATTGTTGATCCATCTTCTGGTTATCCAATGATGGAAATGCAAATTGATAGTATGGGTCAATTCTTATTAGCGCTTCCTTATTTTGATAGTTTAGGTTTAAAAATAAATAGTCCAGGGCATGATTACCTTAGCAGTATCCTTCCAATAGATAGTGTAAAAGCCATGGCCGGAAAAACATTTGATTTTGCATTGACACCTATCGAAAAATTATTTACAAAAACATTTAACCAAGTGTATTTTGAAACCAATGCTGCTATTTTGCAAGCTATTTCTAGCGTTGAGTTAGATGCATTGGTGAATTATTTAAAAAATACATTGAATGCTCAAATTTTAATTGAAGGTCATACCGATAATACAGGTACAGCAGCACAAAATAATTTACTTTCTTTACAAAGAGCCAACGCCATTGGGGATTACTTACAACAAAAAGGCATTGCGGCTAATCGTATACAGCGCAAGGGATTGGGAGCAACCATGCCTATTGCAGACAACAATACTGCAGCTGGTAGGGCTAAAAATAGAAGGACTAGTTTTACAATTACTTTAAAGTAAAAATCTTCTTCACATAATTGTATCCCTATCGCACATCGAATTGTATATAAACAACTTTTTTGAATTTAATTCGCGTATTTATACTTGAATTTCGAATTGTACAATTTTGGATTTTCAAGCAATGAATCCATCTCTTTTATATGCCATTGCTTTTTCACAATTACATGGCATCAATTTATATGAACGAAAAAAATTAATCCATGTATTTGGCTCTGCCATGTCCATTTACAATGCCTGTAAGCAAGGAGGAAAAGCATTCATGGATCTTGAAATAAAATCTGTTGAAAGCCTCCTATCCCCTTGGCCTTTAAAAGCTGCTTCAGAGGAACTCTCCACCATCAAAAGATTGAGTATTGAAGCAACTTGCTTAGAAGACGCAGCCTATCCAAATAGATTGATGCAATGCGAAGATGCCCCCACTGTACTTTTTTCTAAAGGCACTAAGAAATGGAACCTTCCTTATTTAATTAGTATTGTAGGAACGCGCAACCACACGATGTACGCCGATAAAGTAATTCAAGAATTACTCGAAGGTATTCAAAATTTAAATTTGGGTATAGTTAGTGGATTGGCATTGGGCATTGACGGTATGGTGCATGAAAAAGCCTGTCAATTAAAAATTCCCAATTGGGGGGTCATTGCAACAGGATTGGATGCCATCTACCCAGCGCAACATCAACGCTTAGCAAATAAAATGATGGAGATAGGTGGCATCCTAACAGAAAACATAAGTAATACCCAACCGCTTCCTTATCAATTTCCAAAACGCAATCGCATTGTGGCAGGCATGACCGATGCCACCATCGTCATTGAATCTCAAGTGCAGGGCGGAAGCATGATTACAGCTGGACTTGCAAGAGGTTATAATAGAGAGGTATTTGCAGTGCCGGGCAAGATCACGGACCAAAAAAGCTCAGGCTGCCTAGCACTCGTTCGGTCCAATACGGCTCAATTGTACCAAAACCCCACCCAATTATTAGAAAGCCTGGGTTGGGCAGTTCAAAACAGTAAAAACCCTATCCAAAAGCCCCTATCCTTTGAACTTAGCCCTATTTGTCAAGAAATTTTAGCCACTATTGCCAAGCAAAGCCCCATCCACCAGGACCAACTCGCCAATCTGTTCAATCTTAATATAGGCTTGCTTTCAACCCATTTATTAACCCTCGAATTAAATGGCCTCATCCTCCCCCATGGAGGGGCATTGTATAGTATCCGCTAAAAAAGGATTTTGCCCAAATAGGGGCTTGCCCTATCTTTGCCTATGGCAACAAGAAATTCTACCTCCCGCATTTTTGGACAAGGCTTGACATTTGATGATGTATTACTTATGCCTGCCTATTCCGAAGTCCTTCCTTCCGAAGTAAATATCCACGCACAATTAACTAAGCATATCAAATTGCATGTGCCAATTTTGTCTGCAGCAATGGATACAGTGACCGAAGCACAATTAGCAATCGCACTTGCAAGAGAAGGTGGCATTGGTATCCTACACAAAAACATGTCTATAGAACGCCAAGCAGATCAAGTGCGTAAAGTAAAACGTAGCGAGAGTGGTATGATTGTTGACCCTATCACTTTAGAGGTTACCGCTACCATTGGTGATGCATTGAACTTAATGCGCGACAATAAAATTGGCGGTATTCCTATCGTTGACAAAAACCACAAATTAGTGGGCATCCTTACAAATCGTGATTTACGTTTTGAAACAGATCGTAAAAGAAAAGTAAGCGAAGTAATGACCAAGGAAAATTTAATCATTGCGCCAGAAGGAACAGATTTAAAGAAAGCAGAAAAAATATTACGCCAATATAAAATTGAAAAATTACCTGTTGTCAATAAACAAGGGAAATTAATTGGCTTAATTACTTACAGAGATATTTTACAAGTGACTGCATTCCCAAATGCAGCTAAAGATAGCATTGGTCGTTTACTAGTGGGTGCTGCTTTAGGTATTACAAAAGATGTATTAGATCGTGCAGCAGCATTGCAAAGTGTTGGTGTAGATATCGTTTCATTGGATAGTGCACATGGCCATAGCAAAGGCGTGATAGAAGCGTTAAAATTGATCAAGAAAAATTTTAAAAACTTACCTGTCATTGCAGGCAATATCGCTACAGGTCAAGGTGCATTGGCATTGGCAGCCGCTGGCGCAGATGCCGTGAAAGTAGGAATTGGACCAGGCTCTATTTGTACAACAAGAATTGTAGCAGGTGCTGGAGTACCGCAATTAACAGCCATCATGGAAGCAGCCAAAGCTTTAAAAGGAAAAAATATTCCAATTATTGCTGACGGTGGTATTCGTTATACAGGCGATATGGTGAAAGCAATTGCAGCAGGAGCCAATTGCGTCATGATGGGTAGTATTTTTGCAGGCACCGAAGAAAGTCCTGGTGAAACAATTATATACGAAGGCAGAAAATTTAAAGGATACCGTGGCATGGGAAGCATTGGCGCCATGTCTCAAGGAAGTGGTGACCGATATTTCCAAGAGGATGCAGACGCTAAAAAGTTTGTTCCAGAAGGGATTGAAGGTCGAGTTGCTTACAAAGGCACATTAGGAGAAATTGTTTGCCAATTTGTGGGTGGATTAAAAGCTGGTATGGGCTACTGTGGTGCAAAAACTGTAAAGGATTTACAAAATGCCACATTCGTTCAAATCACCAACGCTGGTATGAGAGAAAGCCATGCACACGATATTGATATCACTAAAGAATCGCCAAACTATAGCAAAAAATAAGGCTACACGAATAAATCAACACAATGCGTAAACTTTGTTTACTTCCACTATTGTTATTGTTCGGGTTTTTTACATCCAATCAGTTGAATGCACAGGATAGTAGCAAAGCTGCTTTGCAAATTAGCGTTTTAACTTGCGCACCTGGCGAGGATGTGTATACCGCCTGGGGACATACTGCCATTAGAATCATTGACTCAGCCAAACAAACAGATGTGGTGTACAATTTTGGCACATTCGATTTTAATACTCCTAATTTTTTAGTTGAATTTGTAAAAGGTAATTTAAATTATTTTTTATCAGCAGATAATTTTCAAAATTTTATTTTAGAATACGAATACTATGGCCGAAGTATTAAAGAGCAAGTGTTGATTTTAACAGATGCAGAAAAAATAAATTGGCGAAATGCATTGCTGAAAAATTTAGAAGGCAATAATCGTTATTACTTATATAATTTCATTACAGACAATTGCACCACAAGGGTGAAAGATGGCTTTTATCAATTTGCCAGTAAGCAAGTTCCTGCATCTACTATTAAAAGCTTTAGAACCCATGTGGTAGAAGCGCCTTATCAACAAGGAATTCCTTGGATTGGATTGGGGATAGATGTTTTATTAGGCGCAGTCTCAGATAAAGCGCCAAGTGCAATACAGGCAGGCTTCTTACCAGATTTATTATTTGATCAAATTGCAATTCAGCCTAATCATGTTGCAGCGACTCAAAATTATGAATTCACAAAAACAATTCCAGCAAAGCAAACTGATCCACTTTATTATATCGTTGGATTGATGCTGGTATATTTATTTGTTGGCAAATGGAATGCAAGATGGGCCGTGTTGACTGCTAAATTTTTAGACATTATATTTTTATTTATTTTTGGAATTGGCGGATTATTATTGGTATATATGAGTGTGTTTTCAAAACATACCGCATGCCATGACAATTTTAATATTGCATGGATTCATCCATTGTATTTTATTGCTTTGATTTGTTATTTTATGAAGCCAATTTGGGCAGGTTATCTAGGTCGCATCTTCTTTATTGCCTCTTTTGGATTAATTATAGCCAGCTACCTGCTTCCTCAATCATTTTCTATTTCGGTTTATCTATTAATGGGGCTTTCTTTAGTGTTGAATTACCGCTTAATTAAAAGAGGAAGAGATGCAAAATTCAATTAAGCTAAGCGCGCATCATTACAATTACGGGATAGACGAGCTTGCTTATTTTGACGAGGGCAAGGGAGAGCAAACCATCCTACTCATTCATGGATTTGGCGAAGACAATACTATCTGGAAAAATCAAATAGCATTCCTATCCACCCATTATAGAATCATAGCACCAAATTTACCAGGTGTGCGCTGCAAACCACTCGTATTACATCATAGCCAGGCTCCAAGCATACGCATGTATGTAGAAGTATTACATGACTTAATGCACCATTTACATATTGACCAGTATTTTCTTATAGGACATAGTATGGGTGGCTATATTGGCCTATCCTTTGCAGATTATTATGTCAACCATGTGCAAGGTTTAATGTTATTCCACTCTACTACTTACGAGGACAACGAAGCAAAAAAATTGAGCCGAATGAAAGTGGCCGAGTTTATTCAAGAATGGGGCGTCTCTAAATACCTTGAAACGGCTACACCCAATTTATTTGGGGATACATATAAAAAATCTAACCCAGCAGCCATTCAAAATGTCATAGAAAGCGGATTGGGTATCAGCCCAGAAGCAATGATCCAATTTGTATTTGCCATGCGCAACCGAAAAGCTATGACCCATTTACTGCAACAAAATAATATACCTTTATGGATGATTGCAGGAGCCGCAGACCTTGCGGTACCCATTCAAGACAGCTTGGAACAAATTAAATTACTACCTTCATCTAACAGTTTGGTGCTTAAAGAAGTGGGCCATATGGGCATGCTTGAAACAACCGATTTAGTGAACCAATTCATTCAAAAAATGTTACTTGGTTATAAGGATACACTTTAAATAAATTATATAATAACTACAAAACGATGTCAAAAATCATTTTAATTACAGGAGCAAGTTCAGGATTTGGAAAAGCAACTGCTACAAAATTTGCAGCAGGTGGTTGGAACGTCATTTTAACTGGACGCAGAAAAGAAAAATTAGACGAATTAGCAAAAGCACTCGAAGCAAACTTCGGCATCAAAACTTTGTCCTTGACATTTGATGTACAAGATAAAAAAGCGGTATTTGATAATTTACAAAACTTACCTACCGAATGGCAAGCCATCAATATATTGGTGAACAATGCAGGCCTTGCATTAGGAAGAGACTCTTTTGAAAATGGAAATTTAGAAGACTGGGAGACCATGATTGATACCAATGTAAAGGGTTTACTCTATGCATCTAAAGCCGTTTTACCAATGCTCATCAAAGAAAAAGGACATATTATTAATATTGGAAGCACGGCAGGCAAAGAAGTATATAAAGACGGGAATGTGTATTGCGCATCCAAGCATGCAGTAGATGCCATTAGCAAAGCACAAAGAATAGACTTATTACCTTATCAAATTAAAGTAACCGCCATCCATCCAGGCGCAGCAGATACTGAATTCTCTGTGGTTCGATTTAAAGGAGATGCAGAAAAAGCGAATGCTGTGTATAATGGTTATACCCCGTTAAAGGCCGAAGATATTGCAGACACTGTATGGTATGTTGCCAATACCCCTGCGCATGTTTGTATCAATGATTTAGTGATCACATGTACAGCGCAAGCGAATTCAATGTACTTACAGAAATAGAATTACATCTATTTTGAAATCATTTGAATTATTTTAATTCTATGATTTCTTGTTTTAAACTAATTTGAATTATTTTAAATCCAATTAGTTTTTATCCAAAATCAATCTCGGTATTGTCGCCAATATTTAAAGTACGACTCATCCCCTTCACTGCAGCATCACTTCCAATCAATGAATTGTCCAAGACCACTTCGTCTAATGAAGTGAATGATCCAATGATGCTATCTTTTACAATGGAACTTCTAATAGTGGTATTATTCCCGATGGTAACATGTGGCCCGATGATTGAATTTTCAATAACACATCCATCTGCAATACTAACTGGTGCAATGATAATACTATTGGTATATAATTCTGGATTAATGGCATAACCTCCAGACTTCTTAAGCAACATGGCATTGGTTTCTAGCAAAGTTTCTTTTTTACCACAATCAAACCAGTTCTTGACTTTAAAGGATTTAAACTGCACACCTTTTTTAATCATACAATCCAATGCATCCGTTAAATTATACTCACCGTTAGATTTGATATTGTCGTTCACTAATTTTTGAAAGCATTCAAATAAAATAGCAGACTCTTTAATTTTATATAATCCTACCAGTGCATTATTACTTTTTGGGATAGACGGTTTTTCTACCACATGCTCAATCATACCATCCTCATTCATTTCTGCCACACCAAATAGTCTAGGATCATCTACCTTTTGAATTCCTAACATACTTGTAGGACTAGCTAAAACTTCTTTAATATCGTATTCACAAATGGTATCTCCCAGTATTATAAATACCTCGTCTCCACCAACAATATTTTTTGCTAATTGAATTGCATGCGCAGTCCCCTGACGATCATTTTGATACACAAAATGGGTGGTCAAATTTGGGTAGGTCTGCTCTACATAATGTTGAATCTTCTCTCCTAAATAACCCACTACAAAAATGAACTCATTGATCCCTTCGGCCTTTAATTGATCTACAATAAAACTTAGAATAGTTTTACCCGCAATAGGAATCAACGCCTTTGGCTGGGTATAGGTATGTGGTCTTAATTTTGCTCCTGCGCCTGCAACCGGTATAATCGCCTTCATTTAGTTTTTATTTAGGGGAGGCTAAAATAGTAAAAAACGCTTATTTAATGCCTTTTGATTGCACCAAAGATAGGATTATTATAAAACACTAAACAAATGTGGATATTCAATCAAAAACTCTTGTTAGAAAGCTTTGGAGTGGCCTAAGGAATGAATTAATTTTGCTCCTTATAAAAGCATCCTTATGAAAAGAGATACCCTTGTTTTTGACATCATAAACCAAGAATTAGCACGTCAAAGACGTGGTATAGAACTAATTGCATCTGAGAACTTTACAAGCTTACAAGTGATGCAAGCAATGGGAGGGGTGATGACCAATAAATATGCCGAAGGGTACCCTGGAAAAAGGTATTATGGTGGTTGTGAAATAGTAGATAAAACAGAACAATTAGCAATAGATCGTTTAAAAGAAGTTTTTGGATTAGAATACGCCAACGTGCAACCGCATAGTGGTGCACAGGCCAATGCCGCAGTGATGTTGGCTATCTTAAAAAATGATGACGCTATTTTAGGTTTAGACCTAAGCATGGGTGGTCACTTAACACACGGCAGTGCTGTAAATTTTTCTGGTAAAACCTATACCCCGCATTTTTATGGTGTGGTGAAAGAAACTGGATTGATTGACTATGAGATGTTAGAAAGTCAAGCGAGAACGCATAAGCCAAAATTAATTATTTGTGGTGCGAGTGCATATAGTAGAGATATAGATTATGCGCGCATTCGTAAAGTAGCAGACGAAGTGGGTGCATTTGTTTTAGCAGATATTGCACACCCAGCAGGATTGATTGCAAAAGGATTATTAAGCTCTCCTTTCAATCATTGTCATTTTGTGACTTCTACTACACATAAAACATTGCGTGGACCAAGAGGTGGTGTGATCATGATGGCGAAGGACGGCGAGAATACGTTGGGATTAAAAGACATGAAAGGCAATTTAAGACTTTGGTCCAATGTGATTGATATGGCTGTGTTCCCTGGAACACAAGGTGGACCATTAGAGCACGTGATTGCTGCAAAAGCAATTGCATTTGGAGAAATTTTATCGGATGAATTTACAGTGTACGCAAAACAAGTTCAAAAGAATGCACAAGCCATGGCTGCAGCATTTGTTGCTAAAGGATATGAGCTCATTAGTGGTGGAACAGATAATCATTTAATGTTGATTGATTTAAGAAATAAGAATATCAGCGGTAAAAAAGCAGAACAAGTTTTAGGCATGGCAGATATCACTGCAAATAAAAATATGGTGCCTTATGATGATAAGTCCGCATTTGTAACTTCAGGTATCCGTTTTGGTGTAGCTGCGATTACCACAAGAGGTATGAACGAAAGTCATATTCCTTTTGTAGTAGACTCAATTGATACTGCTTTAATGAATGCAGAGAACGAAACGGTACTAGCGAATACAAAGAAAGAGGTGAACAAATTCATGGAGCAATTTGTATTGTATCCTGAATTAGGATAATTATACGCTAACTTTAAGCTATGATACAAAGAATACAAACCCTATGGTTATTGATTGCTAGTGCAGCAGCTTTCTTTATCTTGAAATTTCCGTTTTATTACACCCCACAGCCCAATGCTTTGGAAATTAATGGCGCAGCCCAATACAGCACTTTAATTGGCTTGGCTTTTAGCGCTTGTTTATCTTTTTTATGTATTTTTTTATACGGCAATCGAATGCTACAATTAAAAGTGACCTTGGTTAACTTTTTACTGTCTGGATTGATTGGTTATTTTATTTACACCATTGTAAAAGCACATCCAGGTGGCGGCTTCACCCTAGCATCTGCTTGTTTATTTTTAATTCCAATTTTACAATTGGTTGCTTGTTACAAAATTTACCAAGACGAGAAATTGGTGAAGAGTGCTGATAGGATTAGATAGCATTAGATAAAAATAACCCCCACATAGAAATGCAGGGGTCTAAGTAAAACTTAAAATCAACCACATTTTTAGTTTTTTGACACACTATTATTGTGATATCCGTTGATTTATTATGAGGACGGGTATTCTAGCGTCCAAATTATAACCTGTTTTTATTGTTGATTTTACTCCTGATTTTGTAGTAATCAAAACCACTCCATCTTCCCCCACTTTCCCATACAAACTCACAGCAGACTTATCTTTCAATATATTAATGCTTTCTATATCATTTGGATTGATATTTTCTACAGGATTGTTACTGTTTTTTTGAACTGGCACTCCATTAATTACATATAATGGATTTTTCGTCCCAACAATTATAGCGCCATCTGCAGGAGGGGGCGGTGGATCGATATGTGGAGGAGGTGGTGGTGCAATACGTGGAGGAGGTGGAGGTGCAACAAATTTAGTTTGTATTAAAATCACTCCATTTTTTCCTGCCATGCCATATTCAGTCGCTTTATCTCCCTTAAGAACATTTATAGCAAGAAGGTTATCGGGGTTTAAATTTTTCATCTCCTCCCAACTCACTGTTTTCCCATCCATGATAAACAAAGCTTGTTTAATATCATCTTTAAAGAAGATTGTGTCAGCGCGAAAGGTGTTCGTATCAATGATAGTTTTTAACTTCAGTTTTGCGGTTGGTTTAGCAGTATCAGTTATCACTTCAAATACAACTGCTTTTATCTCATTTACCTTATTTGTAATGCGCTCTGTTGCATGTACTTTAATAGATACTAATTCAACTGCAATTACTAAAATTGGCAATACCATCAACCTTCGTACATATGAATATTTGATATACTTTGATGTTGTTAACATAATGATGCGTCTTTTAATGGATGAATAAAAAAATTGGTGCGTAGGATTTAAAAAATGATTCCCATAATTCGTTTGTAGCAACATTTTTGCAAAAATTTCTACGTTTTCATTCCCTACTGCTTCCTCATCTGCAATGAATTCATGTATCGTCATTAACTCTTTCTGTATGATCCAGTTAATTGGATTCATCCAAAAAATAGAAGCTACAATTTGACAATAAATACGATCCCAGGTATGCTTTTGCTGGATATGGGTAATTTCATGTTTAAAAATTTGCTGACCCCCTTCATCCTGAAGTGAAATAGTTTCTTTCCAAAAAAGATTATTTAAAAATGAAAAAGGTGCATTTTCTTCTTTGGTATTGATAAAATAAAATCCATCCATTGGAGTCACTTCTGATTTTTTCTTTAGCATCTGGATTTTAAAAATTTGAATACCTAATATGATTACCAATAGCAATGTAATAAAGAATGAACCAATCAAAACAAAATCCATCCATTCAAAATCATTAGTAGATGTAGCTGTTGCTAATGGCAAAACAAATTGTAAAACTTCAGATGAACCATACAGAACAGGCTCTTCGATCGAAAACCAGTTAAAATTCAATAATGGAATAATTAAACTTATAACTGAAGCAGTTAGTAAATAAAATCGATTGTAATAATGAAATTTTTTATTTCTTAATGCAAACCAGTAGTAAGTGACAAATATGCTTGATACTAAAATGGTTTTAAATAAATACAACAAAATAGTTTGACTAGTCATTGCGTTTGTTTTTAAGTTGTTGTAAAAGCAATTCCAAATCCTCGATGGACATTTGTTTTTTATCTACCAAAAAGGAAACTACATTGGTATAAGAACCTTCAAAATAATTTTCGGTCAAACCTTCAATTCTTTTACCCGAATACGCAGATTTACTCACCAATGGATGGTAAAAATTATTCCTATTGGGATTTTGAATCCCAACAAACTCCTTTTCCACTAAAATTTTAAGTAAAGTCGCCACCGTATTATGATGTGGCTTTGGCGCATCCAATGCTTCCAAAATGTCTTTGATATAACCACCCTGATCTAGGGACCATAAGGCTTGCATGATTTGTTCTTCGGCTTGTGTCAATTTCTTCATATGGTTCTTTTTGGCTTTATAACTAATTTCTTAGTCAATATTATAACTAATTTCTTAGTTAGCCAAAAAATATGAAATTTTTTATTTAAGCCACTTCTAATTCATTCTCAATAGCTTTTTGTACCAATTGATTTAGGCTAATACCTTTCATGGTTGCAAGCATAGACGCCTTTTGGTGTATTTCAGGCTTCACACGGACATTAAAAGACCCTTTAAAACTTTTTAATAAAGGTTTTTTAAACTGCTTACAAGACTCAATATATTCATCTACTGAAATCTTAAATTGTTTTATTAAATCACCTACTTCAGTTGATTCATAAGTAACCAAATCATTTATCCCTTCAATTTTACCAAATAAAATTTGATCCTCATTACTATAATTAACCGATCCAATAAAGCCTTTGTAGTCTAATGTATTTTTCATAATATGTTTTCTTTTATTTGTTCATAGATATACTTCATCAAATAAGTTTTAATAATATTCCCTGGATGTGGTTTGTGAATTTTAAATTCATGTCCTGTTTTTTCATTAAAAAATAATACTCTTGACCCAGATGTTTTTCCTAAATGGTATTCTTGGTATCCTAATCCATTTAACATTGTTTTTAATTCATTGTAAGTAAAGTCCTTCGGCTGTGCAAAAAACCTTTCTAGTAGTTTGTCTTTCTTTGTCATACAAAATTGCAACTATTTTTTAGTTACAACAAAAATAATAAAAGAAATTTCAAACTAGCAAAATAAACTTTCCTAATTAATTGATTTTAAACAAGTTACATAGAATTTAGCCTAAGTACTTCCCAGTCTGTGAGGCTTTACATTTAGCCAATCCTGTCGGAACGCCGGCGTAAACCACATTACCTCCGTTGACGCCTGCTTCTGGGCCCATGTCAATTACCCAGTCTGCCGACTTAATGATATCGGTATTGTGTTCCACTACAATTAAGGAATGCCCTTGATCAATTAAAGCGTTAAAAGCTTTTAATAATTTATGGATATCATGAAAATGTAAACCCGTGGTTGGCTCATCAAATATGAATAACATTTTACTACTTGCTTTTCCCTTGCCTAAGAAACTAGCTAGTTTAACTCTTTGTGCTTCGCCTCCACTTAAGGTGCTACTACTTTGTCCCAACTTCACATATCCCAAACCCACTTCTTGTAATGGACTTATTGCTAAGACAATATTTTTTTCTTCACTAAAAAATGCAATGGCTTCATCCACACTCATCTCTAATACATCGTGGATGCTTTTCCCTTTGTATTGTACTTCTAAAACAGCTTCTTTAAATCTTTTTCCGCCGCAATCCTCACATACTAAATGCACATCTGCTAAGAATTGCATCTCTACCAATTGTTCTCCTTCCCCTTTACAAGTATCACATCTTCCTCCATCTACGTTGAATGAAAAATGCTTTGGTAAGAAGCCTCTTATTTTTGATAAGGCCTGCTTAGAATAAATATCTCTAATGGCATCGTATGCTTTAATATAAGTGACAGGATTGCTTCTGGATGATTTTCCAATTGGATTTTGATCCACCATTTCTATTTGATCAAACAAATGCAAGTCGCCTTTAATGGAAGAAAATCCGCCCTTCATTTCTGTTGGTAATTGTTTTGCATCTAACAATGCATTGTATAAAACCTGCTTCACCAATGTGGTTTTGCCACTTCCACTCACACCAGACACCACAGTCATACACTGTAAAGGAAATTGCACATCTATATTTTTTAAATTATGCAAGAAGGCGCCTTCTAATTGTATGGTATATTTTGTGGATCTTGTTTTTAATGGGATTGGAATAGATAAAGTGCCGTTTAAATATTTTCCAGTTAAACTATTTTTATCTTTCATCAACTTTGCTGCATTACCAACTGCAACTACCTCTCCGCCCAAATGCGCTGCCAAAGGACCCATGTCTATGATATGATCTGATTCGCGCATAATTTGTTCATCGTGCTCTACCACCACCACTGTATTTCCAAGGTCTCTTAAATTTTGCAATACTTTAATCAATCGTTCCGTATCTCTTGAATGCAATCCAATGGAAGGCTCATCCAATATATACAAAGAGTTGGTCAAATTACTGCCCAAGCATCTTGTTAACTGTATACGCTGACTTTCTCCTCCACTTAAACTATTCGCCAAACGACTTAAAGTTAAATAGCCTAAACCCACATCCATTAATGTTTGAATGCGTTGTTCAATTTCCATTAACACACGCTTTGCAATCACCGTATCCGTAGTGCTTAATTTTAATTGTTGAAACCAAACTTGTAAATCCTGCACCGGCATGGTACACAATTGTCCTATATGTTGATCTGCAATTTTTACATACAATGCTTCTTTACGCAATCTGTATCCTTGACAATCCGAGCAATCTGTTCGGCCACGATACCTACTTAGTAAAACACGAAACTGAACTTTATACAAATGCGCTTCTACATCCTTAAAGAAATCGTCAATACCATAAGCTTTGCCAACACCTTTCCAAAGCTGTTGCAATTGTGCTTTGGTTAATTTAAGAATGGGTTGATGAATTGGAAATCCTTCCTTGCCTGCTTCCTTTACAAATTGGTCCTTCCACCAAGAAAGTTTTTCACCCTTCCATGGCGCCACAGCACCATCATACACGGACAAATGCGGGTTCGGGATCACCAAGTTGGCATCGATCCCCAACACTTGGCTATAGCCTTCGCAGGTAGGACAAGCACCATATGGATTGTTGAATGAAAATAGATTAGGACTTGGCTCATCGAACTCAATGCCGTCTAAAGTAAATTTGTTATTATAGCTGACTAATTTTGTTTCATTTTGTTCTACCCAAACAATCCCCTCTCCTTCGTAAAATGCAGTACCAATAGAGTCTGTCAAGCGATGAATATCATCTTCCTCAAATGTTTTCACGACCACACGATCAATTAAAATATAAATTTCTTTGTCTTTTATATTTTGTTGTAGTTCTTTGTTCGTCCAGTTCAACGCGTCTTCTATTCTTACAATAGCTGGCGGGGTTTTTGCTGCTCTTAAATAGATACGAGCAAAGCCTTTTTGCATCAGGATATTCAATTCCTCTTGGATATCTCTTTTGGCATGCTGCTTAAATAAAACCAATAAAACCATTTTATCTCCTTGTTTCCCTTTTTCAATAAAAGACAGCACATCTTGTACATCTTGTTTTTTTACCTCTTGACCGCTAATAGGAGAATAGGTTTTACCAATCCTTGCAAATAAGACCCTTAGGTACTCATAAATTTCGGTCATGCTTCCCACCGTACTTCTTGGGGTTCGGGTGGTCACTTTTTGCTCAATGGCAATCGCTGGACACAAACCCTTGATATAATCCACATCCGGCTTCCCCATTCTAGACATAAATTGTCTGGCGTAAGAGGATAAACTTTCGGCATAGCGCCTTTGCCCCTCTGCAAAGAGGGTATCAATGGTTAATGAAGACTTTCCGCTACCAGAAACACCTGTCACCACAATCAATTGGTTTCTTGGAAATTCAACCGATACATTCTTTAGGTTATGCACCCTTGCACCCACCACTTCGATGTTATTTCGTTCCGTTTTATCCAGCACTTTCTTAGTTACAGCCATACTACAAAAATAACACCAACAGGGCCTATTTGGTTCTGTTCCTGCTTAATATTATTGTAAATAATACAATGTGGATATCCTTGAAACAAAAATCTTGTTTCCCACATCTACGATTCGAGCACAATAAGCTAGTAATTTTCCTACATAATCCAGAGGTAGCACCTACTACCCGACCTAAGAACAACCTATAAAAAACACACATGAACAAAGTAGTTGAACTGACAGACAACGAATTGATCCAATCTTTTCAAGGAGGCAATACCCGTGCTTTCGATGCCTTGATTGATCGTTACCAAGAAAAAATCTTCAACACCATTTTATTTATGGTAAAAGACAGTTATTTAGCCGAAGATTTAATCCAGGAAATTTTTATAAAAATTATCGACAACTTAAAGAAAGGAAAATATGCCGAAGAAGGTAAGTTCCTTCCTTGGGCTTTAAGAATTACACATAATTTTTGTGTAGACCATTTTAGAAAAGTAAAACGCACGCCTGTTATTAAAACAAGTGACGATCAAGATATTTTTGAAGTGATTAAGCATACCGATCATTCTGCCGATTACAAAATGACGCGAGCACAAACGCATAAAAATATTCAAGAATTAGTGGACTTACTTCCAGAAGAACAAAGAGAAATTATTGTGTTAAGACACTATGCCAATTTTAGTTTTAAAGAAATTGCTACTTTAACCAATTGCAGTATCAATACCGCTTTAGGAAGAATGCGTTATGGCTTGATTAACCTAAGAAAAATGATGAATGAGCGCGGTATGACGATGTAGTTATTTTTTCTTAGCGCTACATTGTAACCAAGCAAGATACTGTTGAATATCTGGGGTGTACCCAATTGGATTGGATTGTAATACTTGATCTGGGCTCAGTACAACATATAAAGGCTGTGAAGATTGATTGAAATTCTCGGTCTCAAATGTCGCCCATAAATCTGCCACGGTATTGATTTGCTTTTGTTGACCAGCTTGAGTCGTGTATACAAAACGTTCTGCCACAGGTAAATTAGCGCGATCGTCCACATATAAAGAAAGTAAAATATAATTTTCTTTAATGAATTTTTGCACCGCAGGATCTGTCCATACCTGTTCTTCCATTTTTCTACAATTCACACAAGCCCAACCAGTAAAATCAATTAAGATTGGTTTTTGTTGCGCCTTCGCCATCGCCAATGCTTTGGTATAGTCGTTGACAACATTGGCTTTTAATCCATGACTTGAACTATCAGTTTCAAATAAGCTGTAATGTGTTGGAGGCGGGAAGCCGCTTAATAATTTTAAATTATTGGCATTTTGAGGCATCAATCCTGCCCCTAAATACAATGCAAAACCTAAAGCGAGTCCACCAAACAATTTTCGGCCTAAAGCAATTTTTTGTCCTTTTACATCATGTGGTAACAATAAGAAACCAAATAGATAAGCAGATAAAACAAGGCTAATCAATATCCAAATACCAATAAAGACTTCTCTTTTTAGTAGTCCCCAATGTTGCACTAAATCCGCATTCGATAAAAATTTAAATGCCAATGCCAATTCAACAAAGGCCAATACTTTTTTGACTGTATCCAACCAGCCTCCCGATTTAGGTAAGCTCTGAAGCCATTGTGGGAAGATGGCAAATAAAGTAAATGGTAATGCTAAAGCCAATCCAAACCCAGCCATGCCTTGTGTTAAGGCCCAGGCGCCACCTTGTAATGAGCCCACTAATAAAGTGCCCAATATAGGCCCTGTGCAAGAAAAAGAAACAATCGCTAAAGTAATAGCCATGAAAAAAATACCACCCAAACTTCCTAATCCACTTTTAGCGTCGGCTTTATTGGCAATGCCCGAAGGCAAACTAATTTCAAAATAACCAAAGAAAGAAATTGAAAAGAAAATGAAGATGGCAAAGAAAGCAATATTCAACCAAGCGTTGGTAGAGATACTATTAAAAATTTCTGGTTGCACATTGCCTGCAATATGAAAAGGCACACTTGCTAATACATAAATTAAAAAAATACTCAATCCATAAATCAACCCATTTTGTATCCCTTGTTTTCTTGTCTTAGACCTTTTAGTGAAAAAAGAAACGGTAACAGGAATCATTGGAAACACACATGGCGTAACTAGTGCAATCAATCCGCCTAAGAATCCTAAAAAGAAAACACCCCATGCACCACTATCTGCATTGGCACTTGATGTTGTTTCACCACAAGCATTTTCAGGTGCATTGCGCGCCGATGCTGGAAGTAAGATATTGAACTGAGTTCCTTTTTGCCCATTGGCTAATGGCATTGCAATAGGTAATTCAATCACATAAAATGAAGACGCCTTTCCTGCACTTAGGACCACTACCCCTTTTAAACTATCTGGTTGAAATCCATGAATGACAATCTCTTCTGTGATATCAAATTGTCCTGTGAAGGCTTTTGCATTTCCAAACAAAATATCTTTCTGTGCTTGAGTAGCTATTGAATAAGTTGGTGGATTGACAGCCACCGCTGTTTCTAAAGTAAATTTTAAATTAGGTGCTTCTACGCCTTCTGCATTGGCATCATAGATTTTCCATCCAGCTTGAACTTGAACATGAACTTGTATGGCATACACAGAATCATTCTTAGCGGTGATGTTCACTGTTGCTTTTGCAATACTATCTGCTTGAGCTTGTAACTGTGATGCAGTTAAGAATATCGCTATAAATGTCAAAAGTAAATTACGCATGAATAAGGTTTGGCTTTATGACCTTTTATAAGAATGATGCATTCTAAAATTATTGGATATCAACTTCAAAACTTTGTTTTGTTGGAGGCAAACATCTTTCCTCATTGCAAACCATGTATTCAATGCTTCCAGTCAACTTAGTCTTGGTATTTACTTTCAATGTCACAGCTTGAATAAATTGCACTTTGCCACCAAAAGAACCAATGACAGCGCCAAAATTATTATCAAATTTCTTTTCCAAATTGCCTACTTCCTTTGTGGTACCATTGATTACAACCAATGGATTTTTTGCAAACTGAACAGTTGTCGGTACTGGTCCTTTTTTTACAAATTGAGAATAGATATGCCATGGCGCATCTACGTTTGCAGTAATAACAATATTATACTTTTTATCTCCAGTCTTAACTGCTTGATAAGTCCATTTTACTGGCGCTAATTTTTGAGATTGACTTTGTAATGCAAATCCAAAAAATAATAAAGCAAGAAATATTTTTTTCATTAGAAAATTTTTAAAAATGAACACAGCCAAAACTAGCACCACCCCTTTCGAAAGATTATAAGGCAGCAGCAGTTTTCAATAAACCCAATAGTTCAAACACCTGAACACCATCCGTATTGTTCAAAGCTGGATTGCTTGCTCTTTCTGGATGCGGCATCATACCAAATACATTTCTGCCAGCATTACAAATGCCAGCGATATCTTTAATCGCCCCATTCGGATTAGCATCGCCACCAATTTTGCCTTCTTTGTCGCAGTAACGGAAAATGATTTGGTTGTTTTTTTCTAAACTAGCCAATGTCGCTTCGTCAGCAAAATACCTTCCCTCGCCATGTGCGATTGGGATTTGTAATGGACCGCTATTGTCGGATTTAATAAATACATTTTTACAAATGAACTGCTGATTGGCATTTTGTAATAAAGCCCCTGGCAATAAGCCCGACTCACATAAAATTTGAAAGCCATTACATACACCCAAAACCTTACCACCTTTATTTGCAAATTCAATCACAGATTGCATCATTGGACTAAATTTTGCAATCGCACCACATCGTAAATAATCACCGTAGGAGAATCCACCTGGCAAAACAATACAATCTTCTGTGTTGAAGTGAGATAAGTCACTGTCCTTATGCCATAACATTTGCACTTCAAAACCAAGGTCTTTTTCTAATGCATCTTGCATGTCTCTATCACAGTTTGAACCAGGGAAAACCAATACGCCAAATTTCATA
>Ga0209088_10000725_pt1 | contig 22557 bp, 21 predicted proteins | sample S_140625_EF_Meta_FD_187324 | JGI IMG/M metagenome (GOLD analysis project Ga0209088, IMG submission 187324) | Freshwater microbial communities from Lake Simoncouche, Canada to study carbon cycling - S_140625_EF_MetaG (SPAdes) (version 2) | ecosystem: Environmental > Aquatic > Freshwater > Lake ... | reverse complement strand
GGTGTGGGCCCTGGCCCACCTCGCCTTCATTCCGGACACGGAGAACCGCATCGCCCTGTTCAGCAAGTGGATGTGGCAGATCGCCACCCGCCAGCGCACGGCCCTGCTGATCACCGGCCGCCCGGATCAGCACCTCGGCGTGGATGTGGGGCTGTTCCGGGCCCCCCGCCCGACCAGCTAGGTGTTGCGAGAGCACCGGGGCCGGGGCGACCCCTGGGTCGGCCGGCCCGGCCTGGGCCTGGCGGCGCCTCAGCGCACGAACAGCAGCTCCTGGTAGGTGGGCAGGGGCCAGAGGGCGTCATCCACCAGGGTCTCGAGGCCATCCACCGCCTCCCGCAGGCTGCCGATCAGCGACATCAGGGTGCCTGAGCAGTGGTGCATGTGGCCATGGGTGTCGTGGGGGGGATGGGTGAGGGCCTCCTCCAGGGCCCCACACCGCTGCACCAGCTGGCTGTTGAGGGTGGCGATCGACGCGGCCAGGCTGCGGTCGGGCTGGAGACCGATCGCCTCCTGATCCCGCAGGGAACGGGCCAGGCGCTCGAGGCTCTCCATCACCACCGGGTAGATCTGGGTGCGGGCGATGCGCAGCGCCAGCCGTGCCTCCACCTCGATGGCGAGGATGTATTGCTCGGCATACACCTCGAAGCGGCTCTCGAGCTCCACGGGTGTGAGAACCCCCTGCCGCTCGAACAGATCCCGGATCTCGGGGCGTTCCAGCACCGGGAGAGCATCGGCACTGGTGCGCAGGTTCTCCAGGCCCCGCTCCTCCACGGCCATGCGGTGCCATTCACTCGAATAACCGTCACCGCCGAAGACCACGGCGCCGTGCTCGTCCATGGTGCGCTTCATCACGGCGAAGGCGGCCTCCTGGAGGGGAACCCCGTTGTTCATCTGCTCCTCCAGCCGATCGCCGATCCACTGGAGCGAATCGGCGAGGATGGTGTTGAGTGCCACCAGCGGGCCCGCCACCGATTGTCCGGAGCCCACTGCCCGGAACTCGAAGCGATTGCCGGTGAAGGCGAAGGGGGAGGTGCGGTTGCGATCGCCGGGATCCTTGTTCAGTTCCGGCAGGGTGTCGACCCCGAGGGACATCAGAGCGGCCTCGGCGGAACCCTCCAGACGGCCGCTGCGGATCTGGTTGAACACATCCTCCAGCTGGCTGCCGAGGTACACCGAGATGATCGCCGGAGGTGCCTCGTTGGCACCGAGACGGTGGTCGTTGCTGGCGGTGGCGATCACGGCCCGCATCAGGGGGCCGAAGCGGTGCACACCGCGGATCACCGCCGCGCAGAAGATCAGGAACTGCAGGTTGGCGTGGGGCGTCTTGCCGGGATCGAGCAGGTTGCCCTGGGTGGCATTGCCGATTGACCAGTTCACGTGCTTGCCGCTGCCGTTGACGCCGGCGAAGGGCTTCTCATGCAGCAGGCAGGTGAGGCCATGCTTTTTGGCCGTGCTGCGCAGCACGGTCATCGTGAGCTGCTGGTGGTCGGTGGCCACGTTCGCGGCCTCGAAGTAGGGAGCGATCTCGAACTGGCCGGGCGCCACCTCGTTGTGGCGGGTCTTGGCCGGGATGCCGAGCCGGTAGAGCTGGGCCTCCACGTCCTGCATGAACACCTGCACCCGCTCCGGGATGGCCCCGAAATAGTGGTCGTCGAACTGCTGCCCCTTGGCCGGCGCAGCGCCAAACAGGGTGCGACCGGCCAGCAGCAGATCGGGCCGCAGGGCGGTGTAGCTGGAATCGATCAGGAAGTACTCCTGCTCGGCGCCGCAGCTGGAGTTCACCGGGGCGATCTCGGTTTCGCCGAGCAGCCTGAGCAGCCGGTGGGCTTGCTTGTTCATCGCGGCGTTGGAGCGCAGCAGCGGCGTCTTCTTGTCGAGTGCCTCGCCGGTCCAGCTCACGAACACGGTGGGGATGCAGAGCGTCACGCCGTTGGGGGTGCGCATCAGCCAGGCGGGGCTGGTGACATCCCAGGCCGTGTAGCCGCGGGCCTCGAAGGTGGTGCGCAGGCCGCCGTTGGGGAAGGAGGAGCCGTCGGGCTCACCCTGCACCAGCAACTTGCCGGAGAACTCGGCGATTGCCGTGCCGTCGGACTGGGGCGCGATGAAGCCGTCGTGCTTCTCGGCGGTGAGGTTGGTGAGGGGATAAAAAACGTGGGCGTAATACAGGGCGCCCTTGGCGCTGGCCCAGTCCTTCATCGCCTGGGCCACCACGTCGGCCACCGAAGGGTCGAGCTTGCTGCCTTCGCGGATCGAGCGCTGGATCGAACGGAATACCCCTTTGGGCAGCGCTGAGCGCATGGATTCCAGGCCGAAGACATCGCTGGCCCAGATCTTTTCCAGGGGCTCCGCCGGCTCAACCGCCGTGGCAGGCCGTTGGAGAATCGTCTGGAGGGCCTGGAGGCGGGCTGGGGTTGGCATCGGTGGCTCGGGCGGCTGGGGAGATCACTCTTATTAAGCCAACACAACCGTTGGGGTCCCGTGATGCCACGGTCGCTACATAAAAATGATGGTGTAGCGGATCAGCTGAGCTTGCCGGCGTTCGCCAGGAGCGGCTCGGTCTGGTGGGCCGGCTTCCCGGAGGCTGCCAGCGGGATCTCCTCGGTGATCACCGTGAAGCCGTCGAGCTGGTGGGCGCCGAAGGTGCGCACGAAGGGCACATCGGCGGCGTCGCGCCCACGGGCGATCAGCACCCGCCCGCAGCGGGGGATGTTGTGGCGCGCATCGAACACATACCAGCGATCGGCCAGGAACACCTCGAACCAGGCGGAGAAATCCACCGGGGCCTCGGCCGCTGGAATGCCGGTGTAACCGAGGTAGCCGGTGCAGTAGCGGGCGGGGATGTTCAGGCAGCGGCAGAGGCTGATCGCCAGGTGGGCGTAGTCGCGGCAGACACCGGCGCCCTCGACCAGGGCATCGCTGGCCCGCTTGTGGGGGTGCACCGCGTCGTAGTCGAAGCGAATGCACCCATGCACCCAGTCGCAGACGGCCTGCACCAGGGGCCAGCCGCGTGGAATTCCCGCGAAAGTGCTCCAGGCCAGCTCCATCAGGGCGGCGGTGTCGCAGTACGTGCTGGCGTTGAGGAAGCGGTAGGTGTCGATCGGCAGGGCTTCGACTGGACAGGCGCCCACGGCAGGCAGCACGGGATCGCTGCTGTCTGGGCAGTGGATCGTGGCGGCGTAGTGGAGGCGGGTGGTGCCGGCGCGAGCCAACAGGCGACACCAGCGGTTGCCGCTTTGGTCGGCCAGCACCTCATAGGTGCGATCGGGGCTCAACTCCAGATGCTCCGGCGCCACCAAATCCGCCACCAGGCTGGCGTGGGGATGGACCAGGGCCAGCACGGGGGTGGCCGTCTCGCAACGAAGGTCAAGCTGGCAGCCGATGCTCTGATGCACGAAGGGGAAAGCCAGTGGGGGTGGTCTCCTGGATCCTGTTCGTGCAGGAGCGGATTCGTTGGTCTGGCGCTGTTCACGACAGGAAGCGCTGATCGTTGAGGCCTCGCCCCCTCGGGGCCCGGAGCCTCCGATCGGCGGCGCGTTGCTGCAGTTCCGCCTGCGATAATTCAACTCTGGGGCAAAATTGCAGCAGGTAACAACGGGTTGTGGAGTATCGGCATCCGTGACATCGCAGGACCCCGACCCGAGTGGCATCCCTTCCCCTTCAGCTGATTTCGCCACTCATCAGGTTTTCACGGTCTCTGTCGCCGATCCCGCCCAGCACCTAGGGCTTCTGGCCGAGAGCCTCAGCGAGGTGGTCTGTCTCCAGGACCAGGCCGGCCGGATCACCTGGATCTCGCCGGCGGTGCAGCCCCAGTTGGGCTTCTCACCCGAACTCCTCGAGGGCCGTGCCCTGGTGGAGTTGATGGCTCCACCCGATCGCCCCGCCGTTCTGACGCTCATGGCGGATGCGGCGGCCGGCCACCCGGCCCCTATCGCCGTGCGGCTGCTCCGGGCGGTGGGGGAGAGCCGCTGGATGGAGGTGACCGCCCGGCCCTTCGATCTCCGGAATCCGGCGGCCGGTGTGGTGAGCCGCTGGCGGGATATCGGGGCGGAGGTGGAGCTGCGACGCCAGCTCGAGCAAGCCCTGCGCACCGATCCCCTCAGCGGCCTGGCCAGCTGGAGCGTGCTGATCGCGCGGTTGGAGGAACGGCTGGAGCGGCCCGAGGCTGCCGCCGGTCCCCTGGCGCTGCTCAGCATCGGCATTGATCGCCTCTCCCAGGTGAACGATGCCCTCACCCACCGGGCCGGTGACCGGCTGATCGCCACCCTCGCCGCCCGGCTCTCCGGGGTTGTGGAGGCGCCCAATCTGGTGGCCCGCGGCACCGGCGACACCTTTCTGGTGCTGCTGGGCGGCTGCGCGAGCACGGCCGAGGCCGGCGTGATGGCGGAGCGGCTGCGCCTGGCCTGCAAGGGCCCGATCCCCTTCGAGGCCCAGGTGCTCGAACCCACGGTGAGCGTCGGTCTGGCCCTTGCGGAGCCCGGCCAAACGGCCGATGAGCTGCTCCGCGATTCCAGCCTGGCAATGCGACAGGCGGCCGCCCAGGGTCGGGACCGCTGCGTGCTGGCCGATCAGCAGGTCTCCGAAGAACCCCGCCGTGCCCTGGCGTTGCAGGCCGAGATCCGAGAGGCCCTTCAGGCCGATGCCTTCGAGGCTTGGTTCATGCCCGTGGTGGATCTGGCCAGCGGCGAGCTCTGCGGTTACGAGGCCCTGGTGCGCTGGGTGCGAGGCGATGGCAGCGTCACGATGCCCGATACCTTCCTTCCCACGGCCCTCCGCAGCAACCTGGCGGTGGAGATCGATCTGCGGGTGTTGCGCCGCAGCATCGCTGCCTTGGCGTCCTTGCCTGCCGATCACTTTGTGGCCGCCAATGTCACCCCCGCCACCCTCAGCCACCCTGATCTGGCCGATCGGGTGAGCCAATGGCTTCAGGAGGCCGCCGTTCGCCCCGAACGCCTCCATCTGGAGATCACCGAAACCGACCTCTTCACCCTGTCCCCGGGGGTGCGGGAGTTGATCGACCACCTGGCAGACCTCGGCGTGCGCTGGTGGATCGACGACTTCGGCACCGGCTTCTCCTCGATCAGCCACCTGCGCGATCTGCCGATCCACGGCATCAAGCTCGATCGCTCCTTCACAAGTGCGATTGGCAATGGCGACCTCAAGAGTTTGCGGTTGGCCCAGGCCCTGGTCGGCCTGGCGGAGGGGCTGGGCCTGGCCACGGTGGCGGAGGGTGTGGAGACGGCGGCCGAGGCAGCCACTTTGTTGGATTTTGGTTGGCAGTCGGCCCAGGGTTGGTTGTATGGCAAGGCGGCCCCCCTGCAGGCTGGGGCAGCACCGCAGGCATCCCTGCATTCCTCCCCTTCCCGCAGCGGGGCTCCTCTCGAAACCGTTTCCCCTCTCAGTCGCCAGAACTGGGCCGTGGCCGTTACCGAGAGTGTGCCGGTGGGTCTTTATGCCCTCCGCATTGACAAGGAGGGTGGGATCCACTTCCTCTTTGTGAGCCGTCGCTGGCTGGAGATGCTGCGGCTCAGCAGGGAGGAGGTGCTGGCCGATTCAGCTTCGGTCTTCGAACGGATTCACCCGGAGGATGCCGAGGTTTTCCAACGGAGCTGGCAAGCCAGTGCAGCGGAATCGAAACGGCTGCTATGGGAAGGACGGCTGCTGGTGGAGGGCACCCCATCCTGGGTGCGCATCGAGGGCATCCCCCAGCCCCAGGCCGACGGCAGCAGCGTGTGGCAGGGGGTGATGAGCGACATCACCGAACCGAAGCAGCGGGAAATCGACCTGCAGCGAAGCCTCGACCACGCCCCCATCGCCATCGTCGCCCTGGCGCTGACCGATCCGGACCCCCCGATCACCTACGTGAACCGCGCCTTCCGCCTCACCTTCGGCTACGACCGCAGCGCCATCCCCCGCCGTTCTGACTGGGCCCGGCTTTCCTTTCCGGATCCCGCCTACCGCAAGGAGAAGCTGGCTGCCTTGCTGGCCGATCTGGACGCCGTCGCCGTTGAGGAGGCAGTGCTGCCGACCCGTGAGGTGATGGTGTGCGCGGCGGATGGGCGCCAGCTCGATGTGCTCGTGAGCGCCGTGGTGTCCGAGGGGATGCTGCTGGTCTCCCTGCTTGACATCACGGAGCGTCGCCAGGCCGAACGGCAACTCCAGCAGGCCCATTCTGTCCTGGCCGAATCAGCCCTGGCCATCACCGAGGCGATTCCGGTGGGCACGTACACCATGGTGCTTCCGCCTGAAGGGGACATGGCCTCGTTCTCGTTTGTCAGCGAGCGCTTCCTTCAGATCATCGGCCTGGAGCGGGAGGCTGTCCTTGCCGATCCGTTCCAGGCCTTCGCCTGCATCCATCCCGACGACTACGACACCTGGGTGCGCCGGAACGCCGAGGTGTTCGCCGCCAAGCTTCCCTTCTATGGCGAGGCTCGCATCCAGGTGCGGGGCGAGCTGCGCTGGATCAGCGCCGAATCGGTGCCCCGCGCCCTTTCCGATGGCAGCACGGTGTGGGAGGGGGTCATGATCGATATCACCGATCGCATCAAGGTCCAGGGGGAGCTGCAGCTGGAGAGGGCCCGCCTCGCCACCACCCTCGATTCGCTCCTCGATCCCTATCTCACCTTGCACCCCCTGCGCAATGGCGATGGAAGCGTTGTGGATTTCGTGATCCTCGACGCCAATGCCCCGGCCTGTGCTGATCTGGGGCTGCAACGCGAGCAGCTCTCGGGTGCAGGCCTGCTGGAGCGGCTGCCGGCCCACGCCGAGGCGGGTCTACTGGAGCGGTATGTGCATGTCGTCGAAACCGGGGAGCCGTTGGCCCTCAACGACTTCTCCCTGCGCCACGGTCCCCAGGGGGAGCCCCACATCCTCGATATCCGCGTGGTGCGGGTGGGGGATGGGCTCAGCTGCACCTGGCGTGATGGGCGTGAGCGCTATGAGGCCGTCCGGCGTCTGGCGGAATCGGAGGAGCGCTACCGCTTGCTGGCCGAGAATTCCTCCGATGTGGTGATGCAGCTCGCCAATGATGGCATCGTGCGCTGGGTGTCTCCCTCCCTCACCGCCATGCTCGGCTGGCATCCGGCCGAGTGGATCGGCCGCCCCGGCACGAAGTTTCTGGAGCACCGCGGTGACACCGAGACTTATCTGGCCAACATGGAAGCCCTGAAGGCCGGCCGCTCGGTGGTTGCCCGGGATCGTGTGCGGGACCGCTCCGGCGCCTGGCACTGGGTGGAGACCCACGCCTGTTCCTTCCGCAACGCCAGCGGCGCGATCGATGGCCTGGTGGCCTTCTTCCGCACCATCGACGCCGAAGTGGAGGCGGAGGCGGCGCTGGAGCGCCAGGCCAGCACCGATGCCCTCACCGGCCTGCCGAACCGGCGCGAAACCTTCCGTCAGCTGGAGCAGCTCACCAGCACCTGCGGGGCGGAGCTCCCACCCCTGGCCCTCGCCTTCTGCGACCTCGATTGGTTCAAGCGGGTCAATGACAGCCATGGCCACGGCGCCGGCGATGCCCTGCTGGTGGCCGTGGGCGAACGTCTGCGGGGCGCCCTTGGGCCCGACGATCTGGTGGGCCGCATTGGCGGCGATGAGCTGCTGGTGGTGCTGGTGGGGGTGACGGATTTGGAGGAGGCCCTGGAGAGGGCGGAGGGCCTGCGGGTCGCGGTGCGCCAACCGCTACCGATCGCCACCACCAGCCTTGAGGTGACCGCCAGCATCGGGGTGACCCTGTTCCAGCGCGGCGAGAGCGTCGATGCGCTGGTGGCCCGGGCCGATGGCGCCATGTACCGGGCCAAGCAGGCCGGCCGCGATCGGGTGATCCCCATCACGGCTTGAGCCTCGACGATGTTTTCTTTCGTGGGACAGCGAATCGCCCGCAGGCAAGCTGATGGCCCACGGTCCCTAGCGTCGTGACGACAGTTCCAGCGATCGCGCTCACCATCGGCGGTAGTGATTCCGGCGGTGGCGCGGGCATCCAGGCCGACCTCAAGACCTTCATGGCGCTGAAGGTTCACGGCTGCTCGGCCCTGAGCTGCGTCACCGCCCAGAACACCCGCGGCGTTAGCCGTGTTGATGCCCTTCCGCCCGAGGCGCTCACCGCCCAGATCGAGGCGGTGCTCAGCGATCTGCCGGTGGCGGCCCTCAAGACCGGCATGCTGCTCAACCGCGGCCTGATCGAAGTCGCTGCCCGGGCCCTGGCGTCGCTGGCGATCCCGAAGTTGATCGATCCGGTGATGGTGTCGCGGGCTGGGGCGGTGCTGCTGGAACCGGAGGCGATCCAGGCCTATCGCGACCTGCTGCTGCCCCTGGCCGAGCTGATCACCCCCAACCTCCACGAGGCCCGTCTGCTCAGCGGCCTGCCCATCGCCTCGGCGGCCGATGTGGAGCGGGCGGCGTCGCTGTTGCGAAGCCAGGGGGTGGCAGCGGTGCTGGTGAAGGGCGGTGGGCTGGCGGAGCTCCGGGGTCGCGATTACCTCCTGGCCGGTGAGGCACCAGGACGCTGGCTGGTGGGCACGGCGATCGACACCCCCCACACCCACGGCAGCGGCTGCACCCTCGGCGCGGCGATCACGGCCCATCGGGCCCGGGGGCTTCCACTGGCTGAAGCGGTGGTGGGCGCCAAGAGCTACGTGGAGGGCGGCCTGCGCCATGCCCTGGCGATCGGCGGCGGCCAGGGACCGCTTTGCCACTGGCATCCGCTGCTCTGATCCAGGGCCAGGTCCCGATGCCCTCAAGCTCAGTTCGGGTCCTCCGGGCCCAGCCACGTGCTGAACTTCGGCCCTGAATCACACTCTGCAACAAGGTTCTGGACCACTTCTCTGCAGCTCTGGGGTGAATCATTCCCCATCAGGTCGGCGGTCACGAGTCCCCTCGTGCTGCCCGGGCCCCACTGGGCACCCTCCGTGCTCCCTACGGTGGCGGCCATGCAAGCCCCCCTTCCCCTGCTGGATCGCCTCGCCGAGCTGAACGGCATGGGGGCTGGCCGTCGCCGTCTGGTGCTGGTGCTCAGTCAGCTCGGTGATTTCGACAGCCTGGAATACGCCCAGGCCCTGGTGCCGCTGATGCCCAGGCTGGCGGACGCCGCCATCAGCCCGCTGGCGATCGCCATCGGCAACCAGGCCGGCGCCGATCGCTTCTGCGCCTACACCGGCTTCCCCCGCGAGCGCCTGCTGGTGGATGCCGAGCCCCACCTCCATCGGGCCCTTGGGCTGTATGGGGGGCTGGCGACCCCCGGCGGCGCCTGGCCCGCCCTGCTGCTGATGTGCGCCGGTATCGGTTCCCCCGGCACCCTGGCTGAGGTGTTGCGCGGTTACACGGGTGATCGCTCCGCGCCCCAGCGCATCGCTGACGACGCCACCATCCAGGCGGGGCCCCTGCCACCACTCAAGGGGTCGTTCTTCGCCAGGGCCGGGGGCAGCGGTTTCCAGCGGCCCTTCGAGCTGGCCACGGTCCGGCTGGCCAACATGGCCGAAGTGCTGGCCCAGTGGCGCACCTATGTCCCCAGCGACGACTTCCTCACCCAGCGGGGTGGCACCTTCCTGCTGGATGTCGACGATTCCCTCCTCTACAGCTATCGCGACCGCGGCATCCTCGGCTTCTCCGCCACCATGGCCCAGCCGCTGAGCTTCCTTGACCCGTATCTGGTGAGTTGAGGTCTTCAGCCAGATGTGGCGCTGATCCAAGTGGCGGAGATCCAGGCGCCGCTGGCGTCATAACGGCGGATCAGCCGCTCCAGCCGTCCCGGGGAGGGCAGCCAGCCGGCTTCCACCGTGAAAGCTTCACGGTGGCTCACCTGGAGCGGCACCAGGCAGTAACCGCTGTCGGGAAGCAGAAGTAGCCGTTCGACTCCGGTGCCGCTGCTCTCCTCGAGCGAGCCGATCTGGGTGTGAACGGCGAGGCTTTCGTTGCCATCCAGGCTGATTGCGATGTGGCAGGGGGAACGATCCGGTTCCGGCCAGTCGGCGCTGATCGTGGCGGCCTCGCCGCTCCAGGTGCCCAGCAGGTGTTCGGCTTCCAAGGGGGGGCGCTCCATGGCGCCGCTGCCGGCGCGGAACTCACGGATCAGCACCAGGCTCTCGAAGGCTCCCTCGGGGCTGTGGAGCTGCACGAGCCGGTGGCGCCGGTCTCCGGCCACGAAGCCGAATTCAGCGCCGAAGGCCGTGCCCGGTGCCACCTGCAGGGAGCCCTTGCAGAAGGAGCCCGAGGCGAAGAACACCACCTGTTTGCCGAGGGAGCGGTACTCCTGGCTGATCTCACGGGTGGGTGGCGCGTCGGGCCCGTTGCCGAAGCGGCGCAGGCCGAAGTGCACCAGCCGCTCTCCGTCGCCTTTTTGGAGGCTGAGGATCGAGGGGGTGCAGTCGCGTTCAGTGCCGCTGGCATCGAGGGAGGCGAAGGAGCCGTGCCACTCCCCCAGGTTCTGCAGGAAGTTGTCCCATTGACTTCCCATGGCGGCGCGATTCCAGCTCCCGGAAGGGGAATCTAGGCAGCGACGCTCGACCGCCGTGTTGTGACGTCCTTCGCCCCGAAGTTGCCGTTGCAGCTGTACTTGAGGGGCGAGAGTCCGATCCGGCGGATCGCCGCGGACGACCCCTGTTGCTGGTGCAAATCCCCTTCGAAGCCAAACAGAAGCCCCTGACTCAGTTCAGGCCGCTTGGTTGACCGCCGACATCGCGGCCTTCCTGGAAGGTCTGCGCCACCTGGCCGGGTGCGCCTGGCGCATCGAGCAGGCCCGGAACGACGGGATCGGCTTCGTGGCTTGGCCTTGATGGTCCAAGTCCAGGTCCGTGAGGTCCTATTCCGTTGACGCCTGAAGTGGGGGCTTCCAGGTTGAGGGCCCCGCCAGGCTTTCGTTGGCCTTGCATAGGGTGCCGCCATGACCCTCCAACCCCGCATTCATCAACCTCCGGCTTCCCAGCCACCTCGGCGCATCCTGCTCACCGGTGCCAGTTCCGGCATCGGATTTGAGGCCGCCCGGCTGCTGCTCCAAGCCGGCCATGCCCTCACCACACCCTGCCGGGATCAGGCCACGGCGGCGGCCACCGTGGAGCGGTTGATGGAGGCCCATTCCACTGAAATCGCTCCCCCTTCCATTCACGCTCCGGTTTGTGATCTCGCTGATCTGGCCAGCGTCGAACGCTGCGCCGCCGAGTTGCTGATGCGGGGATCGCCGATCGACGCCCTGGTGCTCAATGCGGGCCTCCAGGAGGCCGGTGCCCCCGAATCCCGCCGGTCCGCCCAGGACTACGAACGGACCATCGCGGTGAACCATCTCGCCCACCAGGCGCTCAGCCAGCGGCTCCTTCCGTTACTGGATGCGGGCAGCACCCCCCGGGTTGTGGTCACCGCTTCGGAGGTCCACGATCCCGGCACGGCCGGCGGCCGGGTGGGTTTGCCGGCGGGCTTGGGCAATCTGGATGGCCTGCGCGGCGGGGCAGGTTTCGAGATGGTGGATGGTCAGTCGCCCTTCCATGCCGAGAAGGCCTACAAGGACAGCAAGCTCTGCAACCTGCTCTTTGCCCGGGAGTTGGCGCGGCGCCTCCGTCTGCGGGGCACTCCGATGCCTGTGCTGGCCTGGAGTCCAGGGCTGGTGATCCCCCGGGAGGAGGGCGGCTTCTTTCGCTATAGCCGGCGTCACAACCCCTGGGGCCAACGTCTCTTCGCCCTCGTGGCCCGCGACCTACTGCGGATCACCGCCACTCCAGAGCAGGCGGGAACCCTTTTGGCGGCTCTGGCCACCGATCCTGATCCTCACGATGGTTTTTGCTACGGCGTCAATCGCCTGGTGGGCCCGGGGCGGCTGCGGTTCGAGCCGGCGGAGCCCAGCGCCGAGGCCCGCGATGATCGGCTGGCCCAAGACCTCTGGCGCGTGAGTTCAGATCTGGTGGGGTTGGCGGTCGAGCTGCCGCCGCAGGCCTGAGTTAGACCTTTCGATGACAGTGATTACGATGTGGGGATGGCCAGGGCGATCGGTGCTGGATGAATTCGCAGGGCTTGAGGGCAGCGCAGCTTCATCCTGCGCCGCCTGGATGGGGTTCATGGTGTCGATGTTGCCCAATTCCTTGAGAGCTAACGGCTTGGCAGCGTGGTGGGCGTCGCGAAACGTGTGGAATTGGGTCTGGTCGAGTGGTAAGGCCCGGGCCTCGGTGGTTGGATCCGCCACCTGGTCGGCATCAACCGGATTGTTGACGAAGCTCCAGGTGTTGGCCATCGCCAACAATGGGTGCCCAAACCAAAGCCCCGCCGGCTTGGAGCCATGCGGGGCGATTGGTCTCGCTGAATAACTAGCGATTCTCCGTGGAGGGATGATCGATGGAAAGGCTGCTGGGTTCCGCCGTGCGGCCCTCAATCGTCATTCCCTGATGCGGATCGATCCGAATCTGATCACTCTTCGTCCACGGAGCCGGCCGGCACCAAGCGGATCTGTTTGCGGCCGAGCTTGATCTCGAACTCGTCGCCGGGGTGCAGATCAAGCAGGGCGGTGTAGGCCTTGCCCACCAGCAGGTTGCCGTTGCCTTGGACGGTGGCGACGTAGCTGAGCTTGCGGCCGGCCTTGGCTGCTCCGCCACCCTCACCGAGGCTCACACCCTTGGCTTCGAGCAGCGCCTCATAGAAGGCGGTGAAGTTGAGCCGCTCGCTCCCATCCTTCTTGGTGCTCACATAGCCAGAGCCACGCACCAGTTCGGATTTGGAGACATCGCCCAGCTCCTTGACCTTGGCCAGGAGCTCACTTCCGGTCAGCATGCTTGTTGTCCCATTACGACAACACAACCATAGCCAATCACCGGGCCGTTTCCAAGCCCCTTCACCAGGATCCCTACCGGATCAGCATGGAAATCCCCGCGAATCTTGGTGCGTTTGCCGCCTCGGTTGCCCTCCATCCCTGGCCAGATCCGCTTCCCCACCCCGTTCTTATCCGTGGGGCCACCCTCAGCGAGGCAGGCTGGAGTGCGCGGCTGGCCTATGGCTGTCATGGCCGGGTCCGCTCCTCTGCCCCTCCGTAATCCCGCTCGGCCTTTCTTTGTGACCGCGGCCACAGCGCCGGACTTTGATCCTCTGGATCTGCCTGTTCCAACCCAAGAGCACCCCCAAGCATGGTTCGCAGGGATGGCCAACGATCTCTGTTTTCGGTAGTGGCCCGGTTCAGACAGTTTTCGCTTTTCGCTTCCCAGGCGCGCCCTGGCTTGCTGCCGCCGCCATGGTCGAACCGGCCGTCTTGACAAACAACTTCATGATCGAGGGCTTCGCGATCCGCATGAACCCGATCCGCACGAACAAGCCAATCGTGCGGGGCATCGTGTTGGGTTCATCCACCTTGGTGCCGGGATGCTTTGGGGGCCTCAAGTCGTTAGAGGGAGGCTGGCACCGCCATGGTGGTATCGCGGCTGGAGGCGGCGGTTCAGGCCTCCCGCGCTTGAGGTCGGGGGGAAGATGGCAATCGGCGGTTCGATTGCGGCGCCACTGCCGCTTAACCCGGTTGGCCTCTGAAGCGATGCCTATCTTGAAAAGGACTCCGCATTCGAGCCGTGCTCAAGCATCTCTGCGCCTTCGCCGTGCTCGGCGCCGGTGGTCTTACCGCTGTGGCACCAGCCTTTGCCGCCGAGAATCCCGTCCGCTGGACCACCGGCGGTGCCGTGTGGTCGACCCAGCAGCAGGCGTTTGACACCTTTGTCGACAGCGGTGACGTCACCGACCGCGGCCTTGAAGGCGGCCTGAACCGCTCCGGCTGGACCGCCACGGAGGTCCGCGCCGGCATGGCGAAGAGCTACAACGTGGATCTGCGGGCAGTGGCGCGCTACCTGTACTCCACCGCCGGCGTCGATTTCCTCAAGACCGCCACCCTCAATTACTACCCCTACCGCAGCATGGGTAGCACCTCGGTGCAGGCGCTGCGCTCGGCGATCATCAAGGACTCAGTGGATGGCACGATCTCCTCGATCGGCATCATGCGGGGCCTGCCCACCGATTTCCGCCTGGCCGAGGGGCCCCAAGCGGTGGGCGCCGAGGGGCAGTGCAAGCCCCAGACAGCCCAGTGCACCTCCCTGCTCTCCTGGTATGTGTTTCTGCCTGCGCGGATCCAGGCCAGCCAGGTGCCCGATCCCTTCCTGGACAAATGATCGGTTGAGCCGCCGCGCCGGTTGAGCTAATGCACCGGTCGAACGGTCGACCGGCGCGGCCTCATCCCTGGCGCAGGGCCTCCAGTTCGCCACGGCCATGCCGTTCGGCCAGGGCGTCGTAGCCGCCGATCGCAACTCCATCGATGCTCACCTGGGGCAGGGTTCCGCCGCCGCTGGGGGGGACCACCCGGTAGGCGATGCCAAGGGTGCGCAGCATCCGCAGGGCCCGGGCGCAATAGGGGCAGCCGGCCAGCACGGCGATCTCCACCCGGGGGACGGCGTTCGCCGGATCGACCGGTGGGCGTCTGACCGCCGCCAGCGTTCTGGGCGGTTCTGGTTCCCGCCGCATGGTTTCCTGCAGCAACGTTGTGGCAGCCGCGCCAGCGGGGTGGAGCCGTTCGGCTTGCCTGGGCCTGCTATGGACGAACGGGACTTCGCTGCTTCCGCCTGCCTCCTCCAGCAGTCCCACCAACAGATCAGCCCCCTTCTGCACCAGGGTGCCGGACTCCAGGTGACCGCCCCACACCTGGCAGCTCCCATCGGAGAAGCTCAGGTGCAGGTGCACCCCCTCGGGCGACACCGTGCCCTGCAGGGTGATGATCTCCAGGTCTCCCTCCAGGATCGTGGGTCCGGCTTGACCCGGGCACTGGAAGGCCGCCTGGGAGAGGTTGCCCACCACGCCGAGCACAAAGCCGCTGGCGTTGAGCTCCGTCGCCAGCGCCTCCAGGCTGAGCCGGATGTCGCTGCCTGCTCCGAGGTGGAGCTGAACCGAGCGCAGGGCCTGGAGCTGCACGGGCGGAAGGTCTCGGAATTGGGACGTCACGTTAGGTGCCCGTCGGCGACCACGTCCGGGCCATGGGCCAGGACCGTCCCAGGCGGCCATGGCCCTACCGGCATGGCGCTCAGAGGCTCGCCTGGAATTGGCGCAACCGCTCCAGCCCATCCAGCAGGGTGGCATCGGAGGCGGCGCAGGAGAGGCGGATGCAGCGGTCATCGCCGAAGGCCACCCCCGGCACCACCGCGAGGCCCACCTCCACGAGTAGCCGGTTGCAGAGGGTCATCGAATCGAGGCCCCAGGCGCTGACGTCGGGAAAGGCATAGAACGCCCCTTCGGGGGGTAGCAACTCCAGCCCCGGGATGCTCTGCAAACCATCACTCAAGAGGGCGCGGCGGCGGTTGAATTCCTCGGCCATGGCGTGCACGCAGTCCCGCGAGCCAGTGATCGCCGCCAGGGCGCCGTACTGGGCGAAGGTGCACACATTGCTGGTGCTCTGGCTCTGCAGGGCGCTGGCGGCGGCGATCACCTCGCGGGCACCGGCCAGCCAGCCGATCCGCCAGCCCGTCATCGCCCAGCCCTTGGCGAAGCCGTTCACGATGAAGATCCGGTGCGCCAGATCCGGTGCCAGGGCCGCGAGGCTGTGGTGGCTGTGGCCCGGGGCCAGCAGGAATTCGTAGATCTCATCGCACACCACCAACACCCGCGGATGGCGCCGCAGCACGGCCGCGAGCGCCTCCAGTTCGGGCTTGGCCAACACCATGCCGGTGGGATTGGAGGGGCTGTTCAGCACCAGGAGGCGGCTTTGCGCAGTGATCGCCGCCTCAAGGGCGGCTGGATCGAGGCGGAAGCCGTTGCTGGCATCGCTGGGGATGAGCTGCACCGAAGCCCCGGCCAGCTGGGCCATCTCCGGGTAGCTGAGCCAGTAGGGAGCTGGGAGCAGCACCGCATCGCCCGGATCCAGCAGCACCTGGAAGAGGTTGTACAGGGCCTGCTTGCCGCCGTTGGTCACCAGCACCTGGTCGCTGGTGGTGGGCACCTGGTTTTCGTCGCTGAGCTTGGCGGCGATGGCGGAGCGCAGGTAGGGTTCACCGGCCACCGGACCGTAACGGGTGTGGCCACTCTCCAGGGCCTCGCTGGCGGCCTGGCGGATGAAGGCGGGGGTGTCGAAGTCCGGCTCGCCGGCCGAGAGGCTGCACACATCGTGGCCTTCGACGCGAAGCTGGCGGGCTTTGGCGGTGATCGCGAGGGTGAGTGAAGGCTGGAGCGCCCCGGCCCGGGCGGACAGCGTGATCGGGGCCGGCATTGAGCGGGCGCGTATCGACAATCGGGCCATCCTGCATCATGCGCGGGCCGTTCCGTGGAGGATGGCGCCCCGTGTTGCACGCCGGAACGATGGATTCACTGCACCACCTGGCGATGGAGTGCCGCGAATGCCGGCGTTGTCCCCTGGCCGAGGGCCGCACCCAGGTGGTGCTCGCCCGCGGTAATCCCTCTGCCCGGCTGCTGGTGATTGGTGAGGCCCCCGGCGCCGACGAAGACCGCCTGGGCCTCCCCTTCGTGGGGCGTTCCGGCCAGCTGCTCGATCGCCTGCTCGTGGAGGCTGGCCTTGATCCAGAGCGCGATCTTTACATCGTGAACGGGATCAAATGCCGCCCGCCCCAGAACCGACGCCCCACCCCCGTCGAGCTGGCCGCCTGTCGGCCCTGGCTGGAGCAGCAGGTGTCCCTGGTGGATCCGCCCCTGATCCTGCTGGTGGGCGCCACGGCGCTGCAGGCGATGCTGGGGGTGAAGGGGGGCATCACCCGCCTGCGGGGGCAGTGGCGTGAGGGTGAGGGGAGCCTGCTGGGCGGCCGGGCCCTGATGGCGGTCCTCCATCCTTCCTACCTGTTGCGCAACGCTTCCGAGGCGGAGGGCTCCCCCCGCTGGCACACCCGCGCCGACCTGATGGCGGTGCGGCGCCGCCTTGATGCGGCAGCTGCAGCCCCGGCCTGCAGCGCCTGAGGGGCACGGACTGGGCGGTGCGATCGGGAGTTGCTAAGCATGAAGGAAGCGCCCGCCCAGCCGATGTCCCTGCAGCAACTCGAAGCCTTCCTGGCACGGGCCCTGGAGGACCCCACGCTGGAGAGCCCCCTGGCAATGGCACCCAGTGCGGCCGCCGTGGCGGCGATTGCCCATGCGGCGGGTTTTGCCGTCACCGAGGCGGATCTCCTGGCGGCCACCGGCGAATCCCCCGAGGTGCTGGAGGTGATTGAAATCCTGGCAACCCCGCAGGAGGCTCCCCTGGCCGAACTCGATGCCTTCCTCCAGCAGGTGGAACTCGACCCCGATCTGCAGCGGGTGCTCGCCTCGGCCCCGGATGCGGAGGCTGTCGCGGCCCTGGCCCGCGTCGCCGGCTTCGGGGTGACCGCGCAAGACGTGTGGGAGGCCAGCGATGAGGTGCCAGAGGCGCTGGAGTTGGTGAGCTGCACCGTGCTGATCGAAGCAACCGGCGCCAGCTCAGGCGGCGATGGCGCTGCCGGCGGAATTGCTGGCGTCGCTGTGGAAGGCGCTGATGCTCATGACGCCGCAGCTGATGCGCTTGCCGCCGAGCTCGGCCTCGAAGCAGATGCCTTCGACGATCCACTGCCGGTGGCCCTGGAGGCCTTCCTGCGGCAGGCGGAGGTGGATCCCGATCTCCAGGAAGCAATCAGCACCGCCGTCGATGCCGCCGCCGTGGCGGAGATCGCGCGGGGGGCAGGCTTTGATGTGGGCGAGGCGGACCTGTGGGGTGCTTCCGATGAAACGCCGGAGGCGCTGCAGGAGCCGCAACTCGATCCACCCGCAGCCTCCGAGCTGGCCGATCCCTGGGGGGTGGAAGAAAGGTCTGTTCAGAAGGGCTGAGCGGCGCTTCGAGGATTCACCACCACCAAAGCCGCTTGTTGTCTGCGGATGAGGCCTCGGCCATCAGGGCATCATGGTGGGCAATGACCTCCGCCAGCCACCGGCGCGCGCGTTCGGATTTCGCCGGTTCCCGCTGATTGAGGCGGTAGGCCCAGAGGTTGGTGTCGATGAACACCCGCATCAGGATCCTGATCAGATGCCTTCGTGCAGTGACTCCCGGCTCCAGGGCTCCCCGCCGGCGGCTGGGCGCGTCCACGCCGGTAGCCGCTGGTGCGGCTTGTCCCTCTCGAAACCCAGCCCTCGGCGCGCCGAAGAGGCTTTCTGAAAGGCCGGGCCATCCTCACGGCCGACCTCAAGGCCGATTTCTCAAGGCCGATTTCAAGGATGAGATGAAGGAGATGTTTGATGGCGGCTGAGCCTGGGGGCTTGCTGGTGGATACCCACCTGCTGTTCTGGTGGGCCTCCACGCCTCAACAACTCCCTGCGGCAGCCAGATCCAATTGGAGAGTTCCGATCAGCCACTTCTCTTCAGCGCGGTGAGCCTCTGGGAAGGGGCGATCCAGTCTTCCCCGGATCGCGGCGATGTCCAGGTCAACCCCCATGCCCTGCGGATGGGGCTGCTGCAAGAGGGATTCCGGGAACTGCCGATCCTGGTTAAGCATGTGCTGGCGCTGCAGCACCTTCCCTGGATGCACCGCGATCCCTTTGACCGCTTGCGGGTGGCCCAGGCCGCCCAGGAACGCCTGAGCCTGCTCACCGCGGATCGCATCCTGTTGGTCTACGGCGACGGGGTGCACTGGGTGGGGTGAAGCGGGTGACAGGGCGCTGAGCAGTGGCCGCAGCAGCCAGAGCGCCCTGATCCGCGAAGCGATCGACGCCTTTCTTCAGCAGCTGCACCCGCAGGAGCGCTTGGCCCGGTTGCGCCAAGCCCGCGGTTTCTGGGCAGAGCGCAGCCATCCCCCCTAGTCCACCCTGCGCGGCAAACCGCTGGTCAACCGCCCTAGACCGTCCGATCGGTGCGGATCAGCAACGGCTCTCGCCGGAGGCCCGTGCGGCCATCGAGGCGGAGAGCGACCGTGCAGGGCACTCGCCAGTTACCGCGCCGCTGTGACAGGCTTTGGCCACGCCTCCCCGCCCCGCGATGACCGCCGCCCCGTCTCGCCCCGACGCTGCCCCTGCTGCTGCTGGTGCTGCTGAAGCGGGATTCGCAGCTGAAGCCCTGCCGGCCTGGGCCAACGACCCCCGCTACGCCACCACCATCCGTCGCCGCAAGACCCGCAGTGTGCGGGTGGGCGACATCTGGATCGGCAGCGACCACCCGGTGGTGGTGCAGTCGATGATCAACGAGGACACCCTCGACATCGCGGGGGCCACCGCCGGCATCCGCCGCCTGCACGAGGCCGGCTGCGAGATCGTGCGGGTCACGGTGCCGTCCTTGGCCCATGCCAAGGCGATGGGCGAAATCCGCAAGCGCCTCGAAGACAGCTACCGCCCGGTGCCGCTGGTGGCCGATGTGCACCACAACGGCATGAAGATCGCCCTGGAGGTGGCCCAGCATGTCGACAAGGTGCGCATTAATCCGGGCCTGTTCGTGTTCGACAAGCCCGATCCGAATCGCAGCGAATTCACCCCTGAAGAGTTTGCCGCCATTGGCGAGCGAATCGCCACCACCTTCGAGCCCTTGGTGAGCTTGCTCAAGGCCCAGGACAAGGCCCTGCGCATTGGCGTGAACCATGGTTCCCTGGCTGAGCGGATGCTGTTCACCTACGGCGACACGCCCATGGGCATGGTGGAGAGCGCCCTGGAGTTCATCCGCATCTGCGATCGCCTCGACTTCCACAACATCGTGGTGTCCATGAAGGCCTCCCGCGCGCCCGTGGTGCTGGCCTCTTACCGGATGATGGCCGACCGCATGGACGCCGAGGGATTCCCGTACCCCCTCCATTTGGGTGTCACCGAAGCCGGTGATGGCGATTACGGCCGCATCAAGAGCACCGCCGGTATTGCCACCCTGCTCGCGGAGGGGCTTGGCGACACCATTCGCGTCTCACTCACCGAGGCACCGGAAAAGGAAATCCCTGTCTGCTACTCGATTCTGCAGGCCCTTGGCCTGCGTAAGACGATGGTCGAATACGTGGCCTGCCCCAGCTGCGGCCGCACCCTCTTCAACCTCGAGGAGGTGCTGCATCAGGTGCGCAGTGCGACCGCCCACCTCACCGGCCTCGACATCGCCGTGATGGGCTGCATCGTGAACGGCCCCGGCGAGATGGCCGATGCCGACTACGGCTACGTGGGCAAGACCCCCGGCACCATCTCCCTCTATCGCGGTCGCGACGAGATTCGCCGGGTGCCGGAGGCCGAGGGCGTGGAGGCCCTGATCGCCCTGATCAAGGAGGACGGCCGCTGGGTTGACCCCTGAGCCCTGCGATAAGGGCAGTCGTCAGCGCTACCTTGAAGGGAGTTTCTGTCCCCTTCAAGGATTCCCCGCATGCGCAGCGGTCGCACCACCTTCGTGGTGCTTCTCGGCCTGGGAGCCTGCGCCGCCTCGGCGGTCATGGCCCGCGACATGGGGTTGGCCCCCGGAAGCCTGGCCATCACCGATAGCCCAAAGGAGGTGATGGATCAGGTATGGCAGATCGTGTTCCGCGATTATCTGGACACCACCGGCAAGTACAACCAGGAGCGCTGGCGCAAGCTGCGGCGTGATGTGCTCGCCAAGAGCTATGACAACCCCAAGGAGGCCTATGTCGCGATCCGCGGCATGCTGGGCACTCTCGATGACCCCTACACGCGCTTCCTGGACCCGCGTGAGTTCAAGGAGATGCAGATCGATACCTCCGGTGAGCTCTCCGGGGTTGGTATTCAGCTGAGCCTCGATAAGGACACCAAGGAACTGGTGGTGATCGCCCCGATTGAGGGCTCTCCAGCTTCCCGCGCCGGTGTGAAACCCAAGGATGTGATCACCGCCATCGACGGCAAAAGCACCAAGGGCATGACCACCGAGGACGCGGTGAAGTTGATCCGCGGCAAATCGGGAACGCCGGTGAACCTCACCCTGCGACGTAAGGGTGAATCGATCCAGCTTTCGTTGGTGCGGGAACTGATCGAGCTGCACGCCGTGCAGCATCAGGTGAACACCGGTCCGAATGGCGAGAAGCTGGGCTATGTCCGCCTCAAGCAGTTCAACGCCAATGCCGCCGGCGATATGCGGGCCGCACTCAAGGATCTCGAGGCCCAGGGGGTGAAGGGCTACGTGCTGGATCTGCGCAGCAACCCCGGTGGTCTGCTCGTGGCCAGCGTGGAGATCGCGCGCCAGTGGCTGGATGAAGGGGTGATTGTCTCCACCAAGACCCGCGATGGCATCCAGGATGTGAAGCGGGCCACGGGCAAGGCGATCACCTCCAAGCCCCTGGTGGTGTTGGTGAATGAAGGCTCCGCCAGCGCCAGCGAGATCCTCTCCGGAGCCCTCCAGGAGAACAACCGAGCCCTGCTGGTCGGTCAGAAGACCTTCGGCAAGGGCCTTGTGCAGTCGGTGCGGGGGCTCTCCGATGGTTCCGGCATGACCGTGACCATCGCCAAGTACCTCACCCCCGCCAACCACGACATCCACCACCGCGGCATCGTTCCCGATGTGCCGGCCAAGCTCACCGAGGAGGACGCCAAGGCTCTCACCATCGAGGATCTCGGAACCCGCAAGGACCCCCAATACCGCGTGGCCGAAACCACCTTGATCAAGGGAATTCAGAGCGGCACCCCCCTTCAGCGGACCTACAAGCCGGGCAGTGCCAATGTGCCCGCCGCGGTTGGAGTCAAGTGAGAAATCTCCCGGGGCAGGAATGCACCGGGACCCTGACCCGTCCGAGTCAATGACGCAGCCCCAGGATCTCTCGATCTGGTCGCAGAAACCTTGGTGGTGTCAACCCTGGTCGATTGTGTTGACCGGGGTGGCTGTGGTGAGCACCAGCTGGCTGCTGTTTGGCCGCTGGTGGCTGTCCTTGGTCGTTGCGCTCGGGGTGTCGCTCTGGTGGGGGCTGTTTTTGGTGCTCGTGCCAGCAGCCTGGCGCCAGGAGTCCCAGGCTGCGGTGGCCATCGCCCCGCCCGGCGCGTCCGCAGGTCCGGTGATTGCCAGCACCAAGCCCGAGTAATCGGGCTTCAGCGGTACGGGGCTAGGCCAAAGGCCTCTGCTTCGCTGCTGGGCCCCGGTCCACCGTTGGCGGGACGCTGGGGCAAGGCCGTGGTGGGATAGCCCGGTACGAGCCTGGTTCCCTGGCCTGGGAAGCCGCCCCGGGGGTATCCCTGGCCCGGATAACCCGTGCCTGGGGTGATGCCACCGGGATAGCCCGGGGCCGGACCACCTCCCGGATAGCCGCCGTAGGTAGGGCGCATGCCCATGGGAACGCCTCCGCCTTGGATGCCGATGCGGATGCCGGGGCCCATGCCTTGTGGATAGCCCATGCCCGGCCCGATCCCGATGCCGGAGCCGCCGCCCATGCCGGGCGCCGCGCCGTAGCCCCCGAGTTGGCCCAGGGCCGCCATGGCGAGGGAGAGGAGCAGATCATTCATGACTTTAGGGTTGTTGAGAGAGGGTGGAAGGGCCGGAACCGCCGCAATAGCGGCGGAATAGGCGAGGAACCTGCTCCGGAGCCAGGCGGGCGGTGTAACGGGCCTCCAGTTCGCTGAGCTGCTGCTCCCGCGGGTAGATGGAGATGGAACGCCATTCCTGGGGTTCGTAGGTGGCCAGCGTCCTGGCCATCGCCTGATGGTGGCGGGGGTCGGTGATGGTGCCGC
>Ga0209088_10000723_pt1 | contig 22626 bp, 24 predicted proteins | sample S_140625_EF_Meta_FD_187324 | JGI IMG/M metagenome (GOLD analysis project Ga0209088, IMG submission 187324) | Freshwater microbial communities from Lake Simoncouche, Canada to study carbon cycling - S_140625_EF_MetaG (SPAdes) (version 2) | ecosystem: Environmental > Aquatic > Freshwater > Lake ... | reverse complement strand
GGGGTGGCGTTCCCGCCCGGGCCCGCTCCTTCTGGCTGGTGGCTGACGCCGAACTGATCGTCTACGGCGCCACTGACCCCCAGGCCCGCCTATCCATTGGCGGCGAAGAGGTGCCCCTCTCAGCCGATGGCACCTTCCGCATTCAGGTGCCTTTCCGCGACGGCCAACAGCTCTATCCGATTGAAGCCTGGGCCGCAGACGGTGAACAAAAGCGCAACATTGTTCTAAAATTTCAGCGCAAAACGCCCGAAGACAACAGCAATCCCTCCAGTCAGAGTTATCAGGAATGGTTCTAAGGGAATGACGGCACCTGGGAACCCTAGGAGTCCCCTTTGGCAACCTTGTGCAACGCTTCCTTGATTGGCTTTGGTGTAAACCAGCTGTACTGATTTCAGCCACATTAAGTGGCCTGGCCTGCATTGGCTGCGGACCTGCACCAGCGGCCCGCGAAGGCAATGCCAGCCCATCCTTCCCCCTACCAGAGGGCATTGAGGTTGGCTTCAACCACCACAGTGATCGGCAATACCGCAGCCCCCTGACAGGGCGTTGGCGCCAAGGCAATGACCTTGAGGCCATGGTGCTGCGAGCCATCCACGAGGCGAATAGCGAGATTCTCGTGGCGGTCCAAGAACTCTCCTTGCCCTCCATCGCCGAAGCCCTGGTGCAGCGGCACCGCCAAGGAGTCAGGGTAAAGGTGGTGCTCGATAACAACTACAGCACTCCCTGGAGCCAACAACATTCCGTCGATCTCTCGCCGCACCAGCGCCTCCGCCAGGCCCAACTAAAGGCCCTTGGCAGCCTTGACGCGGTGCTGCTGCTGAAGCAAGCAGGGGTGCCCATGATCGATGACACAGCCGATGGCAGCAGCGGCAGTGGCCTGATGCATCACAAGTTTCTGGTGGCCGATCGCCGCGTGGTGGTCACAGGCTCCGCCAATTTCACAGCCTCCTGCATCCATGGCGATGCCGGTGACCCTAGAACCCGGGGCAACGTCAACCATTTGCTGCGCTTCGAAAGCACGGAACTGGCAGGCCTCTTTGCCGCCCAATTCGGTGAACTCTGGGGGGACGGCCCAGGCGGGGATCTCGACAGCCTTTTTGGCCTAAACAAGAAGGGGACGGTACCCCAACAGGTGCGCGTAGGTAACACCAGCGTGCAGGTGCTCTTCGCCCCCCATCGCCGCAGCGATCCCGACAACGGACTGCAATGGTTGGCCACCCAATTGCGGGGCGTGCGATCACGCCTGGATATGAACCTGTTTGTCTTTTCGGCCCAGAATCTCGCCGATGAGCTGGCCCAGCTACACGCCCGCGGCGTACCCATCCGGTTGCTCGCGGATCCCGGCTTCGCCAATCGCTCCTTCAGTGAAGTCCTGGATTTGATGGGCATAGCTCTGCCCGATCGCCGCTGCCGGCTGGAGGCGGGCAACCGGATCTGGAGCCAGCCCTTGCAGGGGGTAGGCACACCAAGGCTGGCCCGTGGGGACAAACTCCATCACAAGTTCGCAGTACTCGATGGCGAGAAGGTGATCACCGGCAGCTTCAACTGGAGTCCCTCGGCAGCCCACCAGAACGACGAGACCCTTCTTTTGATTGATTCCCCAATGCTGGCTCGCCACTTTGGGGCCGAGATGGACCGCCTCTGGCGGGGGGCCGAACTGGGTGAAACCGCGCGGCTGCGGCGCGGCAGGGAGCGGGCTCGGCGAGCCTGCGGCAGCGGCCGTGCCACTGACCAACCACCCTCGCAACAGGCCCCATCGCTGGATTCAATAACAGAATCGCAGGCAGTCAGGCTGGAAGATCCCGTGCCCTATAGCATTAAGGCACAAGTTTGACCGTAGTTCGATGGACCCTGTTTCCCTGGCCCAGGGCGACAACAGAATCGATTCGCCCCACCTCGACGCCATCAATCTGATGCTGCGGGATCTGCGCACCCGTCACGATGACATCCGCCATCGCGCCGCTTTTCGTGGCTGCACCACCGAGTTGCTGACCCTGCAACAAGAACTCATGGATTATCTGCTGCAGAAAAAAGAAAACCTGTTGGGGGTCAATAGTGCCAGGCCTCAAGAATTGGCCGGACCGACCATCGGGACCGGCCCCTGAGCACCCCTCAAGCCCCAGCCACTGTTGTAGTGGTTGGCGCCGGTCCCGCTGGCTGTGCCATCAGCCTGCTATTGGCTCGCGCCGGCATCGCAGTCACCTTGGTGGAGGCGGAGCCCGGCCTGTCTTCCCCATTCCGGGGGGAGGCCCTTATGCCCAGCGGCTTTGAAGCCTTGGATCGCCTGGGCTTGCCCTCCCTGCCTGCTGCGGTGCCCCAACGGAGCCTCAAAGGATGGCGGGTGCTGGTGGAAGGGCACCGCCTATTGGAGGTGCCGGAACCCTTAGGTCCTGGACCCGCCTGCACCTTGGTGGGTCTGGAAGAACTACTAGCCACCCTGCTGGAGCAGGCCAGCGAAACCCCCTGCTTTAAGCGACGCCAAGGAGTCCGGGTCACGGGACTCCGGCGGCAAGGATCACGGATTGGTGGGGTGACCTTGGCCGATGGCGACAGCCTGGCCGCCGACCTAGTGGTGGCCTGCGATGGCCGGGCCTCGATGCTGCGTAGGCAGGCGGAATTACCCCTGCGGCTCGCTCCCCCCCAGCACGAGGTGCTCTGGTTTCTGTTGGCCGCAGAAGCTGTGGCGGAGATTCGGGACTGGCTGGGAGGCACCTTCTTGACCGTGCTGGGGGCCGGGAATGGATTCGCCCTGTTCGAAACCGCCGCCAACCAGAACCTTCGCCTGGGCTGGCTCTGCCGACCGGGAGATGACCTCGATCTCACACCTGGGGAGTGGTTGGAGCGCCTGGCCCAGACCGGTGAGGCTCCCCTGGCTACCTGGCTGCGCCAGCTGCCGACCACGGCCCTTCAGGGCCCGCTGCGGGTGCCGATCCAAGTGGGTCTGGCAAAACGTTGGCATCAAGACGGTTTCCTGCTTTTGGGAGATGGGGCCCATCCCCTCAGCCCTGTGCGGGCCCAGGGTCTCAACATGGCCCTTCGGGATGCGATCGTGGCTGCCGAAGAATTGGTACCCGCTTTGCGCCAAGGGGGGGGCCTCAAGCTTGCTGCGGCCCTACCCGAGATCGAGCGCCGCCGGCAACCCGAACTGCGCCGCATCCAGGCCCTGCAGGCCGCCGAATCCAGCAGCGGCGAACTCCTGCGCAGCCAAGGCTGGCTGCGCCAACTTCTCGCGGCGCAACCGACATTGTTCCGCCCCTTGATTACCCAGATCTGGTTGGGCCGCCAGCGCCAGCTCCGGCAAGGTCTGCCTCTTTAATCAAGACCAGGGGTCCCATGATGGAGACATTCCGGATCGGCCCTGGTGCGTGTCACTGTCCCTCCCCGTCCCCTGAACCAGCCCTTGGCCCAGGGGGCACTATTAGCGGCCAGCCTGCTTGGTGCCCTACTCACAGCATCCTCCGTCCGCTCTGGTACTCCCCTTGAAACCTTTCCGCCGCCGGAGGTCTTTCGTACGCTGCAACTGACCACCTATGCCTGCGGGCGTGACAACACGGCCAGCAGTTGCGAACAGGCACGGCTTCAGGCTGATCCGCTGCTGGATCACCCCCGGCTACCGGCCAGCTGCAAGGATGTGCTTTGGAAGATCCGCCAAAAAGCCGTAGCGGCGCCAAGCAACAGTTTTGAGCGACGGGACCCCATTGATGCAGCCGCAAACGAGGTCACAGTTTTTTGCCGTCAACTGCCCAAAGCCAAAGCCGATACCAAGCAGGAAAAACAGGGACAGGGTGTCGGTGGCTTGAGACTGATTGAACCAACCGCTCCTTGAAGAACTGCTGCTTAAGGCTTGATGAGACTGACGTTCTGCTCGGAAGCTGTCAGATCAATGAGCTGGTGGGCGGTTTCCTCCATGAACGTCAGGCTCATCGGAGTAACCACTACCGCCTTATCCGCCAATTTGCAGAGGGCGTTTTGTTGTGCAGCCGCTTCACAGCTTGCCGAAAGCCGCAACAGCACTTTGGTGAGTTTGCCGCGCAGGCAGGTTTCGGCGCCGGCATGGTCGAGCACCGCTTGGGCCGCCTTTCGGGATTCAATCACCGCCTGGGCATAAGGAATGGCCGCCTTGGCGGGCAAAAAGGCCAAAGGGGCCAAGGTGGCCAGGAAGAAGGCCTGGAAAACCAACAAGGGAAAGCCAAAACGACTCACAGAAGCAAACCGCCAAGTCAAGCCAGGCATGGTGATCGGATGACCCATGGTCATCAGACCTTAAGTTCGTCGCCTAAACCTCAGGCCAGCGGAAGGACCGCTACCCAACTGGCGGGGTTTGTCGACATCGACCACTTCCTGGCTCGGCCCGCAGACCCCTTTTAGGAGTGCAGGGTTAATTTGCTCCTGCCAATCGCCGCCCCGATCGGGTCCCCATGAGCCACAGCCCCAGCGAAAACCCTGTGCTCCGGGTCGGTCTCAGCAAGCCGTTCAGCGACCAGAAACCTGGCACCTCGGGCCTACGCAAAAGTAGCCGCCAGTTCCAAACCCCCCATTACCTCGAAAGCTTCATCGAGGCGGTGTTGAGAGTCCTGCCGGGTGTTGCCGGAGGCACCCTGGTGCTGGGGGGCGATGGACGCTTCGGCAACAAAGAGGCGATCGGCACCATCGCCCGCATGGCCGCCGCCCATGGTTTGGCCCGATTGGTGACCACCGAGGCAGGCATTCTCTCCACCCCAGCCGCCTCCCACCTGATCCGCCAACGGGGCGCCATCGGCGGCATCATCCTTTCGGCTAGCCATAACCCCGGAGGTCCGGAGGGCGACTTCGGCGTCAAGGTGAATGGGGCCAACGGGGGCCCGGCGCCCGAATCCCTGACCGAAGCCATCTATCTCGCCACCCAGGGCCTGGACAGTTACCGCATCAGCCCTGAGGTAGCCCCGGGGCTGGATGTGATCGGCAGCTATGACCTGGGCCTTATGCAGATCGAAGTCATTAATGGCGTCGAAGACTATGTCGCCATGATGCAGCAGCTGTTCGACTTTGACCGCATCGCGGCGCTACTGCGCAGCGACTTCCGTATGGCCTTTGATGCCATGCATGCGGTCACCGGCCCCTATGCGATCCGGGTTTTCGAAGAATTGCTAGGGGCCCCCGCCGGCACCGTCCGCTACGGAGTGCCTTTAGAGGATTTCGGTGGCGGTCACCCCGATCCAAATCTCACCTACGCCCATGAACTCGCAGACTTGCTGCTCAAAGGCAAGTCCTACGACTTCGGCGCCGCCTGCGATGGCGACGGGGACCGCAATATGATTCTGGGTAGGGCTTGCTTCGTCAATCCCAGCGACAGCCTGGCCGTGCTGACGGCAAACGCCACCCTGGCGCCGGGTTACGCCGGAGGGCTGGCCGGCGTGGCCCGCTCCATGCCCACCAGCGCGGCGGTCGACGTGGTGGCCAAGGAGCTCGCCATTGCCTGCTTTGAAACCCCAACGGGTTGGAAATTCTTCGGTAACCTGCTGGACGCGGGCCGTATCACCCTCTGCGGCGAAGAAAGTTTCGGCACGGGCAGCAATCACATCCGCGAAAAAGACGGTCTGTGGGCAGTTCTCTTCTGGCTCCAGATTCTTGCTGTGCGGGGCTGCAGCGTGGCGGAAGTGATGGCCGGCCACTGGCATACCTTTGGCCGCCACTACTACTCACGCCACGACTACGAGGCCATCGCCAGCCAAGCGGCCGAAGGGCTTTATGGAAGGGTGCGGAACCAGCTACCGAGCTTGCAGGGCCAGCGCCTGGCGGGTCGAACCATCGCCACTGCCGATGATTTCAGCTATGTCGATCCGGTGGATAGCTCTGTGAGCGGCGGCCAGGGCCTGAGGCTGCTGCTGGATGACGGCAGCAGGGTGGTCCTCCGTCTTTCCGGCACTGGCACCCAAGGTGCGACGTTGCGTGTGTATCTCGAAAGTTATGTCGCCCCCGGTGGAGACCTGAATCAAGATCCCCAACTGGCCCTGGCCGACCTGATCAGCGCCATTGACGGCCTGGCTGAAATCCGTGGGCGCACTGGCATGGCTCGGCCAACCGTGATCACCTGAGGGGGGGCATCCAGGGGTGAAGTGGATAAAATCCTTAAGATTATTGTGATCAAACCTCTGCAAAGCGAAGCCAAAAGGACCATTGGCCCGCAAGGTTTCTACCGTTCTGCATTGATCTCTGATTTCGCCATGACCTCCGGCGCCTCCTTGCCCCCGAACAACGATCCTTTGCTTACCTCGACGGCCCTTGATCGCCTGGCTCTGGAAGCAGGCCGGCTGAAGGGATTCACCCAGGCCGAGGGAGTGATGATGATTGTGCTGGGAGTGCTAGCCCTGAGTTTCCCGATGGTCGCCTCCGCTTGGGTCACCGTGATGGTGGCCGTCGGTTTTCTTGTGGCTGGAATCATCGGCTGGTTCAACAACCTCAGCCGTTCCGCCCGGCTGAGCCGTTGGCATTGCTTTTGGCGTCTGGTGGTGTCGGCCCTGCTGATGGTGGCCGGGATCTGGATGTTGTGGCAGTTCAAGTCAGGGCTCATCCCCGCCGCCCTGCAGATCAAGGCTCTGGCCACGGCAATCGGCATCGTTTTCCTGGTGGAAGGGATCGTGATGTCGATCGTTTCGCTCACGCACCGACTCAGCCATGGCTGGGGCTGGGGCCTGGCCAACGGCCTGATCACACTAGTTTTGGGCTTGATGATCCTGACCATGAGCCCGGCGGGCCTGCTCTCCGTGCTTGGCCTGCTCGTCGGCATCAGCTTCATCTTCAGCGGCATTGATCTGCTTGGCTTCAGCTCCCGCTTCCACCAGGTGGGCAAATAAGCCTGAAGGGTGGCGCCGATTAACCTCCCAGTGAGCGATCTTTTTGGCCATCAGGGAGAACAGCTACGGCGGCGCATTGCCCCACTGGCCGATCGGCTCCGACCCCGCACTCTTGATGAGTTCGTCGGTCAGGAGCGAATTCTGGGGCCAGGCCGTCTACTTCGGCGGGCCATCTTGGCGGACCGGGTCGGAAACCTGATTTTGCACGGCCCTCCTGGCACGGGCAAAACCACCCTGGCCCGCATCATTGCAGGCTCCACCCGTGCCCACTTCTCCAGCCTCAACGCCGTGCTGGCTGGGGTCAAGGATCTCCGCAACGAGGTGGACCAGGCCCGCAGGCGGCTTGAACAGCATGGCTTGCGCAGTCTCCTCTTCATTGATGAGGTACACCGCTTCAACACGGCCCAGCAGGACGCCCTGCTGCCCTGGGTCGAAAATGGCATCCTCACCCTGATCGGCGCCACCACCGAAAACCCCTACTTCGAAGTCAACAAGGCCCTTGTCAGCCGGTCACGGCTCTTCCGCCTCCAACCACTAGAACCGGAGGCGCTCCAGCGTCTGCTGGATCAAGCACTCGCTGACGCGGACAGGGGCTACGGAGATCGCCAGGTGCACCTTGGCCAAGCTGCTCGGGACCATCTGGTCCAGGTGGCCGGGGGTGATGCCCGCAGCCTGCTCAATGCCCTCGAACTGGCGGTGGAAACCACCCCGCCAGGTGGCGATGGGGCCATCCAGATCGATCTGGCGATCGCCGAGGAATCGATCCAGCAACGGGCTGTGCTCTACGACAAGCAGGGGGATGCCCATTTCGACACCATCAGTGCCTTCATCAAATCGCTGCGGGGCTCAGATGCCGATGCCGCCCTGTTCTGGCTGGCCAGGATGGTGGAGGCCGGCGAAGATCCCCGTTTTCTGCTGAGGCGCATGTTGATCGCCGCCGGTGAGGATGTGGGCCTGGCTGATCCCCAGGCGATGGTGGTGGTGGCTGCCTGCGCCAGTTGCTTCGATCGGGTGGGCCTGCCCGAAGGTCTGTATGCCCTGGCCCAGGCGGCGCTTTACCTGGCGGGGACTGAGAAAAGCAACAGCACCATGGGGATCTTCACGGCCCTTGAGGCCGTGCGGCGAACCAACAAACAAGGGGTCCCCTCCCACCTGAGGGATGCCCATCGGGACGGCAAAGCCTTCGGTGACGGACTCGGCTACCGCTATCCCCACGCCTATGCCGACCACTGGGTCGCCCAGCAGTACCTGCCAACGGACCTGCAGGGCGAACTCTTCTGGCAACCCGGAACCCTCGGTTGGGAGGGAGAACGGCGCCAACGGCTCCAGGAACGCCGCGCCGCCCAGCTGGCGGCTGTAGATGAATTGGCCGGTGACAGCAGCGACCATTTCAGCAGCAGTCCCCATGACCCCCAACTGGAACGCTGGTTGCAGCGCCAGTGCGCCACCGAGGGTGAGCGGCTAGATCGGCTGCGCCAAGAGCTGTGGCTTGGGGCCCGAATCGAAAGACTGGATCGGGTGCTGGTGCTGGAGAGTCGCTCCCTGCTCTGGGCCCTCGACCCGCTTCTATTGGCCAGCGAGGGGGAGGTGGTGATTACTCTTGCCGCCGATGCGGACCGACAACGGCTGGAGGCCCAAGTGCAACTGCTGGATGACCTCCGACGCCCCCGCTTGCTATCGGCGACCCCAGAGAACCCCGAGAGCCTGCAGGAGCTGGCGAGAGCAGGGATGGCCTTTGAGTGGTTCGTGGCCCGCCAGCCCCTGGCCGGCCAACCGTTAATGCGCCGGCGCGCCTGGTTGAAGCAGATCCACGCCATGGCAGCCCCCAAGGCTGAATTACGGCTGTTGTTGAGTCAACCCCTGCTGGGGCCGCTGGGCTGCCTTCAGCAATCCTGGGCCGCCAGCGCTAGCCAGAGGCCCCGTGCCGCACACCCCCCAGCCCAGCCAATCCCACCGCCACCGTCCGCCGATCTGTTGGCGGCCGTACTGCCCCTCGAGCAACGCTGGCTTGAGCACCAGGCCCAGGAGCATCACCAGTGGAGCGTGGATTTGGAGGCGATGGGCTGGTCGGTCCAGGCGCGTTCTTGGGAGGAACGGCTTAGTTGGCGGCTTGAGCCCCCCCTGCTGCGGCGCTGGTTTTCCCCAGGGGCTTCCTATCGCACCCACCTGGATCAGCTGCTCGAACCAACGGTGACGGCTGCCCTGGAAGCCCTGTTCCGCAACGCGCCTGGGGCTGCAGGGACCCAACGCCTGCGCCACACGCTGGTGATCGCCCAAAGGCATCGAGCTGCCGTATCAAACAACGAAAAACCCGCATAAAAAAGCCCCAGGAATTCCTGGGGCAGCCATCGACAAGAATTGACGAGGACGGGGCTCACCAGAGGCCGCGAATCGGTTCCGCAGGAGCCGGTGCGGGCTCAGGACGCATGGCCACGGGCTCGGAAACTTGGTTGGCCTGGATGCAGGCGGGCAGGAAGACGTACCAGGAGAGCAGGGATGTGCACTGGGCGGTGCCGGGCTTGCAACGGCCTTCGGCGCAAATATTTTGGGCGCCGGTGTAGGTGTTACAGAAATCAGCCAAACGGAAATCGGTTGGGAGTGATGACAGGATTCCGAAAGAAGACAGCTTGCCGTCGGCAGCATCGGCAATGATGGCCGAACGGAGCGCCTGAACCGCATAGGTGTTCATGCTCCAGTAGGGGAAGTAGCTGGCGGTGGCGTTCTTCAAGAATTTAACGCCAGCGTCTGAGTAGAGGAACTTGGAAACCGCAACAACGTTAACGTCGTAGTTCTTCTTAAAGCCCTCGCGCACCTCGGTGGCTGACCAGCCAGAACGCTGGATGCCACCGGCAAGGCCCCGGTCGGTGATGCTGCCGTCCTTGACAAAGGTGGCGAAAGCGGACTGGGGCGTAGACCAAGTGGCCGCGCCGGTGTTCCAGCGGACCGGGTAAGCGGCAGCCTGAACGGAGAGGGGGAGAGCTGCGGCGGTGACGGCCGTTCCCAGGAGGAGACCAGCAAGCAGGCGCTTGGACACGGTGAATCAAAAGGGACTTCGAAATCAATCTACCGAAAAGACGGCCAATCCACCTAACTGATCGTCAAGTTGTCCTTCTGCACACCCTTGCCATCCAGGCATCGAGATCACCAGATCACGCCGACGACCCAGCACCACCGCCGCGCCCAATGGGCGAATGCCTTTTCACAGCAAAGGATTCCTATTGAGACCAGGCCTAAGACAGCCCAAGATCATTGAGAATCTGGTCGGCCATGATTTCGGCAGGGACTTTACGATAAATGTATTCAAGAACACCTTTTTCGTCGACAACAAAGGTGTGGCGCATCATTCCCATATACTCTTTACCCATAAATTTCTTCAATCCATAGCTTTCAAAAGCGCTGGCCACGGGGCAGGGCTCGGCGTCGGTGAGCAGGGTGAAGGGAAGCTCATACTTTTTGATGAACTTGCCGTGGCTCGCCGCCGGATCCTTGCTGATGCCGAGAACCTTGATGCCATGGGCTTGAAAGCGGTCCCATCGATCACGAAAATTGCAAGCTTCCTTGGTGCAGCCGGGAGTATCGTCCTTGGGATAGAAATAAATTACGACTTTTTTCCCTTTGAAATCCGCCAGAGACACGGGCGCACCGGACTCATCGGGCAGGGTGAAAGCAGGGGCGGGATCACCGACAGCGAGGGACATGGCCTGGGCATTGGCTGGGGATCCAACCTAGGAAGGGCCGGTGCCAGCCCGGCGGCAGCCCACTCCTGGGTCCTGGGGGGGCCTCAGGGCGACTAGAGCCGCAAGACAAAGGTCCGGTTCATGCTCAAGAGGGATCCCCCACCGGGCCAGGGATGGGCCGATCAGTGGCGTGAGGATTGGCGCGTCCCCACCCGTCAGCACCAAACGGAGACCGTCTTGCTCACACTCCAGGGCGGCGGCCACAATGGCCGCTGCCAGACCCTTGCTGACACCTACCAACATCGCTTCCTGGGTTTCCAGGGGCCAGGGTTGCTGACCGCCGCGGCTCAGGGCCCCAAAGCCCCGGCCAGGTGCCACCAAGGTGTCAGGCAACCCGGCGGTGCCAGCCGCCATCGCCTGCCACTGCAGCGCCAGGCCAGCCAGCAGGCGTCCGCCGATGAAACGGCCCGATCGGGCTATCCGGTTCAAGCTGAGCACCGTGCCCGCATCAACCACCAGCAAGGGTCCAGACCATCGTCTCCAGGCCCACCAACTGGCCAGGGCCCGATCAATGCCAAGCCAAGGGGGCACGCCGTCCAGGGGAACCTCAGATAGCGCCAACCGAGCAGTGGAGGAGAGGCCAGCGATTTCAGGTACCGAACCCACCGCCGCCCAAGCCACGGGGGCAACTGCGGGGGGTAGGGATTCGGAGGGGGGAGGGGTCTCCCAACTGATCAGGGCTCCAGGATTTCGGGGGTCAGGGGTAGCCCAATGCCAGCGGCTGTTGCCGATAACGAGCCAGCGGACCTGGCCCCCATCCACCTCAGATGCCCTCTCCCAACATTCCTGGCAGATGGATGCCGCATTCCTGATGTACGCCGCCGAAACGGGTGGCCCGGCCGGTCAAGGTGCCATCTTCTGGGCCACTGGAATGCCAGTCACCAACCGTGGAATAACCCTGCTCAAAAAGCGGATGCTGGGGAAGTTCGTATTCTTGCATATAGTAATAAACATCTTGCTTTGTCCATGATAATAGAGGCCGCAGAGACCAAAGCCCCCTTACCGAATCCAAGGGTGACATGCCGCGACGGTGATCGGTTTGACCACCGCGTACACCACTGGCCCAGCAATGCACATCTAGATCGTGGAAGGCACGATCGAGGGGATGGACCTTGCGGATCTGGTTGTAGAGCTGCCGATCTTCAGCCTCGCTAGATTCCCAAAGGCGACCGTGGATCGCCTCCATCCGGGCCGGCGAAAGATCGGACTGCACTACCCGCAGATCAATGGGCAGTCGCTGGAGCAACTGCTCGGCATAGCGATAAGTCTCAGGGGGAAGATACCCCGTATCCACCCAGATAACTGGAATTTTAACCCCACCAAGGCTTTGGGCCAACTGGCTCACTTGATGCAGTAACACTGCCGACTGAATGCCAAAGCTGGTGGTCAGCGCGAAGTGTTCACCAAAAGTGTCCCAACCCCAGCGCAATCTTGCCAGAGAATCGCGGGATTCCAGCCAGCTACGGGATTTATCGGGATCCAGGGGCTGGCCGGCGCGATCGCTGGCGCGGTCCAAGGAGTCTCCAACCGCAGCTGATTCACCGGAGATCGCTGGGATCGTCAAGGCTGGGATCTTCAAGGCGAGGATTGCCACGCCATCATCATGCCGTCCCGGAGATCCCAAGGTAGGTTCTTGATGATGCAGCAGCCTTGGATCCAAGACGCCGATAGCAGCCCATCCCAAAGGGGAGCTGGATTAGATCCGATTGTGATCGCCGGAGGAGGCTTCGGGGGCCTTTACACCGCCCTGGCCCTTGCCGAACAGCCAGACCATCCTCCCCTGTTGCTGATCGAACCCAACGACCACTTTCTTTTCCTGCCCCTGCTCTACGAGTTACTGAGTGGTGAGTTGCGCCGCTGGCAGATCGCACCCAGCTATCAATGCCTGCTTGCCGGCAAGGGCATCGGTTGGCTCAAAGACAAGGTGGACCGAATCGATACGAACAATCGCCAGGTCCACACGGCTCAGGGCCATACGTTGGGCTTCAGCCGCCTTGTTCTGGCCACCGGTGCCAGCAGCGATAGCTTCGGTGTTCCTGGGGTCAAAGAGCACGCCCTTGGCTTCCGCACCCTTGCCGATGTCGAACGCCTGCAGGCACTGGTGCGCAGCCTGCGCAACGGCCCCTTGAGGGGCCAACGGGTAGCGATCGTGGGGGGTGGCCCCGGCGGCGTGGAGCTGGCCTGCAAGTTGGCCGACATGCTTGGGGATCGGGCCGGCATTGAGCTGATCGAGCAGGGAGCTTCCCTGCTGAGCGAATGCCGCGCTTTCAACCGGGAGCAGGGGCTACTGGCTCTACAACGTCGCGGGGTACGGATCCGCTGCGGCACCAGGGTGCTGGCCGTAAAGGGAGGGCATCTGGAATTGGCCCCTAGCGGCGGCGGGCCCGAAGTGCATTCCCCAGAAAGCCTGGCGGTCGCCGCTGTGATCTGGGCAGCCGGCCTGCGCTGCCAGCCACCGGTGCTACTGCCAACAGCCGCCTGCGACAACCGCGGCCGCCTGCTCTGCAGCTCCGACCTGCGACTTCAAAACCACGCCGACATCTTTGTTCTCGGCGACCTTGCCCGAATCCAGGACGCGCCCAGGACGACCCCCCAGGACCCTGGCCCTGAAGCCCCCACCACCGCCCAGGTGGCTTTCCAGGCGGCCCGTGTCTTAGCCGCCAACATTGGCCACTCCCTGGCTGGGGAAGCCCTGGAAACCTTCGCCTGGAAAGACCTCGGCGAAATGCTCTCCCTGGGGGTGGGGGAGGCAAGCCTCACCGGAGCCGGCTTCACCCTGGCGGGTCCGGGGGCCTATCAGCTCCGGCGGTTGGCCTATTTGGCCCGGTTACCCGGCCTACCCCTGCAGATTCGGGTGGCGGCAAGTTGGTTGGCTGGCAACGGCGGCACCGGGACAAAACCTTGAAGCAAAGTGTCCTGGTGGGCCGAACGGCCGGACTACGTCCCAGTGAACGGCGGCGTCTTGAGCAAATCTGTCATCGGCGCCATCCCTACGATTCGCTCGCAGACGAACTCACCCTGCACCGTCTTGCGGCGCTCTGCCTGAGGCTGGAAACCCCCCTCACCCTGGCGGTGGATGGCCGTGGGGTCTGTCGTTTTCTGTGGGTTGGGGAACTCGACGCACCAACGCCCTCCGAGCCCCTGGCAGCTTCGGGTCGCCGCCGCGAGGGGCCCCATCGCCTAATCACCTGCGCAGGCACCGCCCGCCATCCCCTGCTCCATCCAGGCGAGCGCGAAGGCCTGATGGGGTTGGATCTGAAGCCCACCAGCTGGTTACGGTTCGGGCCCAGCCCCGGCGCCGGTGGTCGCTGGCCGGCCAGCCTCAGCGTTCCGGCCTCGCTTGGGGCCAATGCCTGGTCCTGTCTGCGCGAAGACGACCTGTCCAGCCTCTGCGGCGTAGATCCGCAGGCAGTGGCCCCAGACCAGGACCCCGAAGATCGGGTAGGTAGCAGAGAAACCCGCGACGAGGGCGGTCGTGACAGGGTTTTCATCCTGAGCCTGGGCGACGGCGGCCAGGACTCGGAGCGACGATCGGCCGAGCTGCAAGGGTTGGTGAGCAGTGCCGGCGGCCTCGTCCTCGGCAGTGTGCGCCAAAGACCTAGTCGCCAAAACGGTCCAAATTTATGGGGGGACGGCAAATTGCGGGAGGCTGCTCTGGAAGCCCGAAGAGTCGGAGCCAACTTGGTGGTCACTGACCGGGAACTCAGTCCACTGCAGGCACGCCATCTTGAACGAGTTTTAGACCTTCCTGTCAGCGACCGCAGTGAACTAATTCTCGACATCTTTGCCCAACGGGCCGCCAGCGCCGCAGGTCGCCTGCAGGTGGAACTGGCCCAACTGCGCTATCGCCTGCCCCGGCTCACCGGTCGGGGTCTCAGCCTCTCCCGCCAGGGAGGCGGCATCGGCACCCGGGGGCCCGGTGAAACCCAATTGGAAAAGGATCGCCGCGCCATCGCCCGCCGGCTGGAGCGACTGCAACGGGATGTTCAACGGTTGGGGGAGCATCGAACCCGCCTCAGACAGCAACGCTCAGAAAGGAAACGGCTGGCCCTGGTGGGCTACACCAACGCCGGCAAGAGCTCCCTGCTCAACGCCCTCAGCGGCGCCCCGGCCGGCCAGGGGGTCCTGGCTGCGGACCAGCTGTTCGCCACCCTGGATCCGACCACCCGGCGCCTGCATCTAGGCGGTGCCGGCGAGGGGGCCCAGGAAATCCTCATTACCGACACGGTTGGTTTCATTGAGGATCTGCCTCCGGCCCTATTGGAGGCCTTCCGCTCCACCGTGGAGGAGGCGCTGGAGGCCGATGGTCTGCTGATCGTCGTGGACCTGGGGGATCCGGCCTGGCCCGAGCAACTGCAAGCAGTCCAGGCCATCATGAATCGCTTGGGCGCTGATCGACCCCGGCTGGTGATCGGCAACCAGATAGACCGCTGCCCCAGCACCGAGCTGGAGCGGGCCCAGGCCCTGGTCCCGGACATGCTGTTCGTTTCGGCCACCTCGAGTTTGGGTTTGCAACATCTCTGCCAGCGACTGCAGGCATGGCCCCCGGCCTGCCCGGCCCTGGCGGAGGCGCCATGCCAACATTCAGATGTCTTTTCCCCTGAGGCCATGGCCCTTCAGCTCGGCGATACCGTTCCCGATTTCACCCAGGATTCCCAGCTGGGTCCGATCAATCTTTACGACTTCGCCGATGACCACTGGGTGGTGCTGTTCTCCCATCCCGCTGATTACACACCGGTCTGCACGACCGAACTCGGTGAGGTGGCCCGCCTGCGTCCGGAATGGGAAAAACGCAACGTCAAGACCATCGCCCTAAGCGTTGACTCGGCCGAGAGTCACAAAGGTTGGATCTGTGATATCAATGAGATCCAAAAAACAAGCGTTGACTATCCGATACTTGCCGATCTCGACAAGCGGGTCAGCGATTTGTACGGCATGATCCACCCCAATTCTCTCAACAACCTGACGGTGCGATCGGTGTTCATCATCGATCCCAACAAAAAGCTTCGTCTCCAGATCACCTATCCCGCCAGCACAGGCCGGAATTTCGATGAAATTCTGAGGGTTATTGATTCGCTGCAACTCACCGACAACCACCAGGTGGCCACCCCCGTCAATTGGAAAGATGGGCAAGATTGCGTGGTCGTCCCCTCCATACCGACCGAAGAGGCCAGGGCCAAGTTCCCCAAAGGGGTCACCGAGATCCGTCCCTACCTGCGCATGACCCCCCAGCCCAATCGTTGAACCAGGGCGAAGGCCGTGGCCACCGACCGATGCCGGGATTGGGAACCCAAACGCATGACGCAAAGGTGGCCGTGGCCCCATCCAGACCTCCAGGCGCTGAAAAGGGCCTGACTCCATAGACAGCATGAGGGTTCTTGGTCTGATGAGCGGCACCAGTGCCGATGGTGTGGATGCTGTTTTGGCGGAATTTTCAGGCCGCCCCGACCGCCCCCAATGGCGCATCCTGGCCTCGGCCGCCACCCCCTACGCCCCAGATCTGCGGCGCAGCCTGGTGGCAATAGGCCAGGGTAAGCCCCTTGCGGCCGCCAACCTGCTTGATCTTTCTGAAGCGGTTACCGAAACGCAAGCGCAAGCGGCCCGGGCCTGCGACCCTGGGGGGGAGAGCCAACTGGTGGGGTGTCACGGCCAAACCATTTGGCACCGCCCGCCAACGGCCCAACGACGGGGCCTGAGCTGGCAATTGCTGCAAGGTCCGCTGCTCGCCGAGCTGCTGGGTCGGCCGGTGGTCTTTGATTTCCGCAGTGCCGATCTGGCCCTGGGGGGCCAGGGTGCTCCCCTTGTGCCTGCCGCTGATGCGGCCTTAGTTGGGGGCATCGGCGGCTGGCGAGCCTTGCTCAACCTTGGCGGTATCGCCAATCTCACCCTGCTGCCTCCCGGAGTCGGACCTGAACGGCGCAACCCTGTGCTGGGCTGGGATTGTGGCCCCGCAAATACCCTTATTGACCTGGCGGTGCAACGCTTCAGTCAGGGGCAGCTCAGCTTCGATGACGAAGGGGCCTGGGCACTGAGCGGCCAGGTCAACGAAGCTTTGATTCAGCAATGGCTACAGGAGCCTTACTTCCTGAAGCGACCGCCCAAATCCACCGGCCGTGAGTTATTTGGCGCCCCCGACCTGGACCAGCGGCTCCGCCAATTGGTCGAGCAGGGCTCCCGGGACCCCGCCGACGCCCTAGCCAGCCTCACGGCCTTGACGGCAGCAGTCGTTGCCCAGGATCTTGAGCGGGGCCCTCGCCCCCTGGAACTCTTGGTAGCCGGCGGCGGCGCCCGCAACCGCATGCTGATGGACCAGCTCCGACGCCGCTGCCGCGGCCTGGCCGTACGCCCCCTAGCCGACCTGGGCATCGGCGACTCCCAGCGGGAAGCCTTGGCCTTCGCCCTGTTGGCCTGGTGGCACCAGCAGGGCCATGCCGGTTCCCTGCCCTCGGTGACCGGCGCCCGTAAAGCTGCAGTCCTAGGTCTCTGGGCCCAGCACCAGAGTTAGCCGCAGCAAGGCGCTCCATCCCTTGAACGTAGCCAAACTCCTTCTTGGGGTAGTGGTACCTGATCAGCCTTGGGTGCGGGGTAAGCGCAGACGGTGAGGGACCCCTTTGAGGCGGCGAGCGCCCATTCGTTGCTGACGTTCGAGGATCTCGCGAAAGCGGGCGCTGCCGGTGGCGGCCTCCTGGCCATGCTGGCGTTCGATACGGTCCAGACCTTGCTGGATCAGGACCTTGGCCATGTTGCTGACGGTCCGCGACTCCGCCTCCGCCAAGCTGGACAACCTTTCACAGACATCTTCAGGGAGCACCACCTGGATTCGGGGTGACTTGGATCGCCCGCTTGAGGAAGTCTGACGGGTGGCCACGGCTGCAGAAATCTGGCTGCGGAGATCCGCAAGGCTAGGAACAAGTGTACAGAGATCTTCAGGGATAGTATCCAGCACTATGCTTGCAGCACCGCACCGGTCCGCGCCATGGCCCGATCCACCCCTGTTCGCCCCAAGACACCAGCGGCCAGTCCGCAGGTCAAAAGCCGAGCCAGCCAACGCCGCAGTCCCGAACGCAGTGATGTGTTGGTATCGGCTGTGATCAGTCCATACCTGCTGACGCACCTGCACCATGTATTGCAACGGGCGGAATTTGGAGCCCAACAGGAAGGGCAGCCGTCCCTGGCGGCCAATTACGCCCAGTTGCGCAAGGTTCTCTGCCTGGATGCCCGCAGCATGGAAGATGCCTCCGCCACAGGCACCGACGTGGACGATCAAGCCGCCGCAGCCTGAACCCCCAGGGCAACCCGAAGTGGAAGATGGGGGTTCATAGTCCCCGCCGCTACCCCCTCACGATGGCCGTCAGTCCCTCCGCATCTCCATCCTTGGGCGACCCGTCGCCTGGCAACGCCGCCATCCTTTACAGCAGGATCAGTGCTGATGAGGTGTTGACCCAGGCCCTGTTCCGTCAAGCCCTCCAAGATCCCAGCGGCACGCTTGCACGCATCGTCGAGATCGGTGCCGCCCTAGGGCTGCCGGTGTCGATTGAGGAGGTGCGAGCCCACATCGCCACTCTCGACGATCTGGACACCAAACAATGGTTGCTCAAAGCCCGCGGCGGTCTTTGATGGCAACGGCGCTCTCCCGGCCCCTATCTCTGCAGCGGAGGCGTCCAGCTCTCTTGGCGCCCCCATGGAGCGGGGTGGGGGCAGGCGGCGGTGCTGGGCTCCCCCCCCTTGGGCCCAGCTGAAAAACAGCCAGTAGCTCACGAGGGCCAGGCCGGCCGCCACCATTAGGGCAGCCACCTGCTCAAGGCGTTTGATCATCGGGAACCCTGCTGTTGTCTGCCGGAAGCAGCGGTCCACCAGTCTGACGGACCGGCCTGACGCAAGGGCCCCTGGCGCCGGGGGATGATGAAGGGACTTAGGGATCCCTTTCTCCGTGCTGCGCCTCGAACGTATCGGCAAGATCTACCCCACTGGTGAGGTGCTTAAAGATGTGAGTTGGGAGGTGAAGGCCGGGGACCGCATCGGCCTTGTGGGCGTAAATGGCGCAGGCAAATCCACCCAGATGCGGATCATCGCTGGACTTGAGGAGCCCAGCAGCGGCCAAGTGGTATGTAAAGGCGATCCTCGCATCGCCTATCTGCAACAGGAATTTGATGTCGATCCCCTGCGGAGTGTGCGCCAGGAACTGTTTCAGGCCTTTGGGGAAGCCGCCGAGGTGCTAAACCGCATGCGTCTGGTCGAAAACGAGATGGCGACGGAGCAGGCGGCCGACGATGCCGAGCTCCTGAATCAACTCATCGAAGAACTCGGTCGTCTCCAGAGCCGCTTCGAGGCCCTGCATGGCTATGAACTGGAGGCTCGCATCGACAAATTGTTGCCCACGATCGGCTTCACTGTCGAGCTGGCCGAACGACCTGTCGGAGACTTCTCCGGCGGTTGGCAGATGCGTATCGCCCTGGGGAAAATTCTGCTTCAGGATCCCGACCTGCTGCTGCTGGATGAACCCACCAACCATCTTGACGTGGAAACGATTCAGTGGCTGGAGAGCTATCTGCTGGAACAGACCGTCCCCCTGGTTGTCATCAGCCATGACCGCACTTTCCTCGATCGGGTCTGCAATCAGATTGTTGCCACTGAACGGGGCATCTCACGCACCTACCTGGGGAACTACAGCCAGCACCTCGAACAGAAGGAACTCGAACGGGAAGCCACCCAGGCCGCCTATGAGCGGCAACAAAAGGAACTGGGCACGCAACAGGCCTTCATCGACCGCTTCCGGGCCAGTGCCACCCGCAGCACCCAGGCCAAAAGCCGCGAGAAGTTATTGGACAAAGTGGAGCGCATCGAAGCTCCGCTTGAAGGGACGGAGGGGCCCCGTTTCCAGTTTCCTCCGGCGCCCCGTTCCGGCCGATTGGTCGCTTCCCTAAAGGATCTCAGCCACAGCTACGACGATCGGCTGCTGTTTCTGGGCGCCAACCTGGAGGTCGAAAGGGGCGATCGCATCGCCCTGGTAGGCCCCAATGGGGCAGGTAAATCCACCTTGCTTCGGTTTGTGCTGGGCCTGGAACAACCAGAGGAGGGGGAAGGGGGAATCGGGGAACACAATGTGATTCCCGCCTACTTCGAGCAAAACCAGGCTGAGGCCCTCGACCTAAATCGGACGGTGATCGACACCCTGTTCAGCGCCGTCCCCGACTGGACCCAGACCCAGGTGCGCAGTCTTCTAGGCCGGTTTGGGCTCAGCAATGACTCTGTGTTCAAGAACGTTGGCCAGCTAAGTGGTGGGGAGAAAGCGCGCCTCGCCCTTGCCCTGATGCTCGTGACCCCATGCAACCTGTTGGTCCTGGACGAGCCCACCAATCACCTCGACATTCCAGCCAAGGAGATGCTTGAGGATGCTGTGCGGGCCTACGAAGGGGCGGCCCTAGTGGTTTCCCACGACCGCTACTTCATTTCCAGGGTGGCTAACCGCATTGTCGAGCTGCGCGATGGCGAGCTGGTCGTCTATCGCGGGGATTACGCCTACTACTTGCAGAAAAAGGAGGAAGAGCGCCAGGAAGCCGAGCAGGCCCGTGAACAGGAAGCCCTCAGCCAGAAACGCGAAGCCAATCGCCTCAAACAGAAATCCAAGACCGCAGGCCGCAAATCCTGATAATCACCCACCAGGCCGGAACAACACCTTTATCACAAACCGCGCCGGCCCGTTAGCCCTGCCCAACTGGCCCAGGGTCCCAAGTCATGGTCAAGCCCTGACCTGGACAAAGTGGATCGATCCTTGGGCAGCCTCGCGCCTGCCCAAACAACATCCATTCAAGGGCTTGGCCCCAGCCCAAAAAACTGGGCCTCAACGCCCCCATTACCAAGGGTTTCAAGTGCCCAGCCATCACCGAACCGTGGGCCAATCGAAGCGCCATCCATCAGCGAATGCTGGCTTTTTGATTCCAGCCAGACCTACATGTTGCATTGGATACCTGGACACTTGAAACAGTTCGTAGCCTTGAACCAGATTTTTCGATGACTTTTGTCCCCATGTCTGAACCCATCACTCTTTCGCTCGGTCAAGAGTTCGAAATGGAGCGCATGAGTCGCGCCATCGACTCAACGGTCGACATCCAGACCCTCCAGGGCCTCGCTAAACAACTACTCCAGGCCTGGCACAGCCAGAAAGCCGCCACCCAATGGATGATGCGTCAGCAACTGGATTCGCCATCCCGGGTAGCCCAGGAACTGGCCCTGCGACCCGATGTGATCGAATCGCACCGGCCAGGGACGCCACAGCCCAGCTTCGACGTGCTTTGACGTGCCTGGGCAAACTTGACTACGGGACCTGACCCCACTCCCCCGGCAACACCTTGAGCTGCAGGGGTCGCCCGGCGCGCAGGAGGCCCAGGGTCAGGAGTCTTCCCACTCCACTGGCTTCTACCGCAGTTATGACCTCGGAAGGGCTACGCACAATCCTCCCTTCGACGGCGACGATCACATCGCCGCTCTGAACACCAGATCGGGCAGCTGGACCCGATTTCAACACGTTGACCACCAAAGCCCCTTGTTGGGGTTGTCCACCAGGACCAACCGGCAAGGCATCTAAGGACACACCGATCACGGGGTGAATCACTTTTCCGGTAGCCACAATCTCTGCTGCGATAGATCGGGCCCTGTTGATCGGAATCGCGAATCCCAATCCAGCTCCGGGGCCTGTTCTCACCAGAGTATTGATGCCAACAACTTCCCCATCCGAATTCAGCAAAGGCCCCCCTGAATTGCCAGGATTGATCGCTGCATCGGTTTGAATCAGGTTAAGACGCTTACCGGAAAGGCCTAATTTACTGGCGCTGCGATTAAGGCTGCTGATGATGCCAAGTGTCACGGTTTGATCCAAACCAAATGGATTACCAACGGCAATCGCCCAGTCGCCTACTTTCAGCTCATCGGAGTTGCCCAGGGGAGCGACTGGCCAAGGCCCACTGCGTGCCAACCGCACCACCGCCAAATCCGTGACGCGATCCAGCCCTACCACCTGACCCTCGACTCGCTGGCCATCCTGAAGCCCCACGGTCACCCGCGCACCACCCTCCACGACATGGGCGTTGGTAAGGAGTAACCCCTGGGCTTGAAAAATGACGCCGCTGCCCTGACCCCGAACCTTGCGTGGGCCGGGCGGGACGGCCGGCGGCATACCGAAGAAACGGCGCAACATGGGATCGTCCAGCGGGCCGGGTTCAGACCTATCCGCAGCCGGCGTCAAGGTGCGTTCGGTCTCGATCGTCACCACGGCAGGACCGGAACGGCGCATCGCCTCAGCCACGAAGGACTGGCGCACCAACGGGGAACCATTGGGAAAAGCCTGGGCCGCCGCAAAAGTGGTCCCTGGAATCGGCAACGCGCAGGGGGCAAGCAGGGCCAATAGCAGGGTGCCGAGGCAACGGGGCCGATTCGGGGGCAAAGAACGAGGCACAGGAAGCTTCAGACCTATGGATCCATCCTGGCGACCCGAAGACCGCGCCCACGGCCATGCCAGCCTAGGATTCATGAAGTTTTCCAACTAACCATGGACACGAGTCGCCTCTTGTTGGCCTTCCTCGCCTTCGGGGCAGCCTGCACCACCCTTTGGGCCTGGATGCTCGCGACCAACGAATCTGCGGCCGAGCGGCGATGATGGATTGATTCCATCGGCCAGGGGCAAAGACCGGCCCATGAACGTTACTTCCCATTCCTTCGCACTGCTCGAGCGGCTTTTTCCCCTGCTCTACGCCGGTTGCTTTTTGTTTCTGCTGTGGCAAGCCTTTCAAGTTATGGGAAGAGGTTTTCAGGCGATTCCTCGACCCGGTGACACCGCCTCCCAAACCAAGCCCTTGGGCGACAGGGCCGTTGATCGCACCGGCAAGTTAACGATCCATCCCGAACTCCTAGATGCTCAAGGCCGAATCACCCACGAGGACCTGCTCACGGTCCGCTTCAGTGGCGACAACGGCGAACCAGCCACTCCCGTCGATCCAAGCTGAGACCCAGACCATCGGTGAATAGGCTCAGCGATCGGACTGCACAATCCGGGAGACGCT